>Ga0315298_1011311_pt1 | contig 10508 bp, 7 predicted proteins | sample WHS_1_MG_FD_203077 | JGI IMG/M metagenome (GOLD analysis project Ga0315298, IMG submission 203077) | Extremophilic microbial mat communities from Washburn Hot Springs, YNP, Wyoming, USA - WHS_1_MG | ecosystem: Environmental > Aquatic > Thermal springs > Hot (42-90C) | place: USA: Wyoming...
GACGATCGCGCTCGACGCCACCAGGTGCAAGTTCTGCACCGCTGATATCGGTTAGGTATTTTGCCGGGCCGTCTCGGTGACGGCCGCCGGCACGGGGTCCTTGGGCATCAGGAGCCAGGCGACCAGGTAGGCAATGAAGCCAACACCTGCGAAGATGGCCGTGGTCAGCCAGATGACGCGAACCAGGGTGACGTCGACATCGAGGTAACGCGCAAATCCGGCGCAGACGCCGCCGATCTTCTTGCCCTCCGCGGGCAGGCTCAGGCCGCCGCTCCAGCGGCGCGCCGCGGCTACCGGGGCCGCCCCGGTCGGGCGCCCGCACTGTGAGCAGAAGCGCGCCTTCTCGTCGAGTTCAAAGCCGCATGTGGTGCAGAACATTTTCTTGACGCTCCCCCTGGTAATACGGCCCGGCATCGGGAATTGTTCCCCGCCGGATTACCTGGACCCGGCAAAAACCACCAGGCATGACTCGCCGGGCGAGAGCGCAACTGTGACGGATCCGCTGGCATCGGTTCTTGCGGGTCTTCCGCGCAGAGTGGCGATACGCTGGCCCCTGGGAGCCCTAAGCTTGTATTTACCCGCCAGCCCGGGGTGGAGCGCAGCCCGGGTGGCCCGTCCTTTATCCCAGGCGATGTCCACGGTGACACCGCCCTGCGCGCGCAGGCCGCGCACGCTACCTTCCGGCCATGCGGCAGGCAGAGCGGGCAGGAAGTGGATCTCACCCGCGTGGCTTTGCACCAGCATTTCGGCTATGGCCGCGGTGGCGCCGAAGTTTCCGTCGATCTGGAAGATCGAGGTCGCGCCCAGGGGGTGGGTGTCAAACAGGTTCGGCCCGGTGCTGTGGTTCATGAGCGCAGCCAGCGACTCATGGGCGCGCTCGCCATCCTCCAGGCGCGCCCAAAACGCAATCGCCCAGGCCCGGCTCCAGCCCGTGTAGGCTCCCCCGGCTTTGAGACGGCGTTCCAGGGAGACCCGCGCGGCCTGGGCCAGTTGCGGAGCGCCTCGGGGCGTGATTTCACCGCCCGGGTACAGCGGGTACAGGTGCGACATGTGGCGCTGGCCCGGCTCCGGCTCGTCGAAGTCCTCCGACCATTCCTGCAACTGGCCGTGCCTGCCGATCTTGTAGCCGGGCAGGCGGGCCAGCGCAGCCTGGAGTCTCGAACGCAATTCGGGATCAACGCCGAGGATGGCGGCGGCATCGAGGCAACTCGTGAACAACTCCTTGATGAGGGCGATGTCCATGGTGCAGCCGGCGCTGACCTCGGCCCGTTTGCCGTCCGGCGTGAAGAAGACGTTTTCCGTGGATACGGACGGGCAGGTGGTCAGACCGCCTTTGGGATTCTCAATCAGCCAATCGAGGCAGAACTCAGCCGCGCCCTTCATCAACGGCCAGGCGCGGGCGCGCAGAAACTCCCGGTCGCGGGTGAACAGGAAGTGTTGCCAGAGATGAGCGCAGAACCAGGGGCCGCTCATGGGCCAGTTGGCCCAGGTAGGAGAGCCGAGACCGTAGTTGCCGACCGGCGAGGACTGGCGCCAGAGGTCCACGTTGTGATGCGAAACCCACCCCCGCGCGCCGTAGTTTACCTGGGCCGTGACCCGGCCGTTTCGGGCCAGATCGGCCACCAGGTCGAACAGCGGCTGGTGGCATTCGGAGAGATTGCAGGTCTCCGCGGGCCAGTAGTTCATCTGGACGTTGATATTGGCAGTCCAGTTGGAGCTCCAGGGCGGGCGCACGAGGGGATTCCAGATGCCCTGTAGATTTGCCGGCTGCGTGCCCGGCCGCGAGCTGGCGATCAGAAGATAGCGGCCGTAGTGGAAGTAGAGGGCGAGCAGGCCCGGGTCGGGCGAGGAGGAAAAGGCGCGCAGGCGTTCGTCGGTGGGCAGCGCCGAGGGCGCCGAGCCGAGACGCAGTGCTACGCGGCGAAACAGAAAGCGGTGATCGGCAACATGGCGCGCACGCAGGCGGGCGAAGGGCAGGGAGGCGGCGGCCTCGATCGGCTTGCGGCAGGCGGCGGCGATCGTCTCAGCCGATCCGTCGGGCGCCCGGTCAAAACCGCGGTAGCCGGTGGCGGCGGAGATGAGCAGGGTGACCGCATTCGCTCCCTGGATGCGGAGCCGGTCGCCCTCCGCCGTGATGGTTCCACCTTCAGCCAGCGCTCTGAGAGAGGTCTCGAAGCGCATGCCGTTGCCGGCGGCTTCGTCATAGATCACGGGGTTTTCCGACTTCAGGTAGTTCGGGTCCACGTGCGCCGGAGCCTTGCCGCGAAGGCGCAACGTGCCGTTCGATCCGGCCTCGACGGTGGAGCGCAGCGGGCTGTCCAAGGCGGCCGTAAAATGCAGCGCGCCGGGACGGGAGGCGGTGAGGCGGACCGCGATGACCTGATCGGGCGCCGACGCGAAAACCTCTCGCGTGAAGCGGGTTGCGCCGCGGCGATAGGAGACCCTCGCAATGGCGCTGTCGAGGTCGAGCTCCCGCCGGTACCCGGTCGCGTCGCCCGCGTCTTCAAACGCCAGGTGCAGGTCCGCCAGGGGCTGGTAAGACTCGTTGTAGGGGCCCTGCATGCGCCTGCAAACTTGGTCTGCCGCGACGTAGTTCTGGTCTTCGAGCACCAGGCGCCGGACTTCGGGCAAATAGCGTCTGGCTTCCGGATTGTTCCACTCGCGCGGGCGCCCCGACCACAGCGTGTCCTCGTTCAACTGGAGGCGCTCGCTTGCGACGCCTCCAAAAACCATGGCGCCCAGGCGGCCGTTGCCCACCGGCAGCGCCTCGGTCCATTGTTCGGCCGGGCGGCGATACCAAAGCCGGGTCTCGGCGGCAGGTTGCGGGGACGTGGCATCCGGGGCAAGGGCGGAAGCCAAGGAGGGTGTCGTGGCCAGGAATTGACGGCGGCTCCAGGGTGACATGTTCGTCTCAAGGGCGATGCTAGCACGAGGTTGCCCTGCGCGGTGCTCTTTCGAAGGTATGATTCCAGGAAGGGATATCCATGCATCGCTACATGTACTGGCTCGCGCTGAGCCTCGTTCTTGCCAATGCTGCTGGTGCGCTGGCCGCTACGCCGCCCGCGAGCGCCGCACCGAAGACCGACCGGCTCGCGGCGGAGTTTCGGACCCCTCCCGACTCGGCCAAACCCTGGGCGTATTGGTGGTGGCTCAACGGGAATGTCAGCAAGCCGGGCATCACCAAAGATTTGGAAGAAATGAAGCGCCAGGGCATCAACGGCGTCCTGGTCTTCCATGCAGGAGGCGGAAAGACTCCCCAAGGTCCGCAGTTTTTGAGCCCCGAATGGCATGAGTTGTTTCGGTATGCGCTGCGGGAAGCGGGCCGTCTGGGCATGGAGGTGAGCGTGAGCCTGTGCGACGGCTGGGATAGCGGCGGGCCGTGGATTACCCCCGATCAGGCCAACAAGAAGCTGGTGTATTCGGAGCTTCAGGTGGATGGACGCAGGCGTCTGTCGCGCCTCCTGCCGATGCCGCCCGTACTGGATGGATACTACCGGGATGTGACTGCGGTGGCTATCCGTGAAACGCCCGGGCGTCCCGTGCCGCCGGCCGGCGTGACGGCCAGTTCGAACCTGGAAGGATATGTCGGGGAATGGAACTTCGTGCCGCAAGACACGGTGGATGGGGATCCCGAAACATACTGGTCTTCGGCGGCGGTCTCACCCGCTCCGGGCCGGCCCGCCTGGCTCGAGTTTGAATACCATGACCCGTTGCCCGCCACCGCGGTCTACGTGGCGCCTGCGGATGGCAGCGGACCGCGCGAATGCCTGCTCGAGTCCTCGGCCGACGGTAAGGCCTTCGCTCCGGTCTGCCGTTTCCAAATGGAAAAGGGGGTGGCGAAGCGGGTCGAGTTCGCCGAAGTGGCCGCGAAGCACTTCAGGCTGTCGATGTTGTCCTCTTACGCAGCCCCGATTCATGTGGCTGAGGTGATCCTGCTCCGGAAGGGCGACAAACCGCGCCTGCGGCGTGGCGTGAAGTGGTGGTGGTTCAAGTCCGGGAACCGCAGCTTCTGGGACTATCCTCGCCAGGGCCCCGCGGCTTTAGCGGAAGAATACGAGGACGACGGAGCCTTCGACTGCCGCAGCGGCGAGGTTGTGGATTTGAGCAGGCAGGTCGATGCAACCGGGCGCATCGACTGGGAGGTCCCGGAGGGCCGCTGGACGGTGCTGCGATTTGGGTACACGCTCGAAGGCCAGCGCATCCGGGCCGAGTCCATCGGCGGCCGCGGCGGCTACGAAGCGGACATGCTTAGCAGCGCCGGGATTGAGTCCCACTTCCGGAACACCGCCGAGCCAATGCTGGCCGACGCGGCGGCCGTGGGAGCGAAGGTGCTGAAATACTTCCACATCGACAGCTACGAACTGGGCGCCGACGTCAGGGGACAGCAGCCCACCTGGTCGCCCGCCTTCCGCGAGGAATTCAAGGCCCGGCGCGGCTACGAACTGCTGCCCTATTTGCCGGCGCTGGCCCGGAGAATCGTGGATAGCCGTGAGGAGACCAACCGCTTTCTGGCCGATTTTCGCTGGACTATCGGGGACCTGATCGCCGAGCGGTTTTGGGGCCGGTTCGCGGAACTGGCCCATGCGCGCGGCGCCGGAGTGCACACCGAGACCGGATACGGAACCTATCCCTGGCCCCACATCGACGCGCTGCTGTGCGCGGGCAAGAACGACGTGACCATGGGCGAGTTCTGGTATGGGACCGACATCATGTCGCAGTTCAACCACTGGGGCAACGTGATCCGCTCCGTCGCATCGGCGGCCCACGTTTACGGCCGCCCGATCGTTCAAGCAGAAGCGTTCACTGCCTGGACGCACTGGCTGGAATACCCGTACGTGCTGAAGCCGGTGGGCGACGAGGCTTTTACCTCCGGACTGAACCGGATGGTGTTTCATCAGTACACGCATCAGCCCAAACTCGACATGAAACCCGGGTGGCAGTATTTCGCCGGAACTCACTTCGACCGCAATATCACGTGGTGGGAGCAGGCGAGGGCCTTCTTTGAGTATCTGGCGCGCTGCCAGTACCTGTTGCAACAAGGTCACTTCGTTGCCGACGCGGCGTATTTCTACGGCGAGGGCGTGACCAAGTTCGTGCCCTCGAAGGAATACCTGCGCCCGCCGCTTCCGAAGGGTTACGACTTCGACGCGATCAATGCGGATGTCCTTCTTAATCGCCTCTCGGTGCGCAACGGCCGCCTGGTGTTGCCGGACGGCATGAGTTACCGCGTGCTTGTATTGCCCGCGGACGGCAAGATGTCGGCCCGGGTGCGGAGGCGGATTGAGGAACTCAGCCGCGCGGGCGCCACGGTAGCGGCTTCGTTCAGCCCCGCCTTCGCACCGGACTTCACCTATCCGGGCGATGCCTCCCTGGAATACATCCACCGCACGACACCGGAGGCGGAAATCTATTTCGTCGCCAACCGGAAGGAGCGTGAGGAGTCGGTGGCATGCACCTTCCGGGTCACCGGCAGGCAGCCGGAGCTGTGGGACCCGGTCACCGGCGATACCTGGGCTGCGCAGGCCTTCACCCAAGCAGGGGGCCGGACCACCGTGCCGCTCCAGTTCGCTCCCTACGGATCGCTGTTCGTGGTCTTTCGCAAACCGATCGCGGCGGACCGGAACGGCGCCGCAGCGGAAAACTTTCCGGTGTACTCACGGCCGCATGCGCTGGGTGGCCCGTGGACCGTAAGGTTTGATCCGAAATGGGGCGGCCCCGAGCGGGTGGAGTTTCCGAGCCTCACCAGTTGGACTACCCGGCCGGAAGAAGGCATCCGGCACTACTCCGGAACGGCCACCTATCGCAAGACCTTCGACCTGCCGCCCGGTCTGCGCACGGCCGCGCGCCTGGCGCTCGACCTGGGTGATTTGAGGAACGTGGCGCGGGTCCGCTTGAACGGCAAGGATCTGGGTGTTCTCTGGACCAAGCCGTTTCGTGTGGAAATCACCGGCGCGGTAAGGCCGGACGGCAACATTCTGGAAGTGGACGTGGTGAATCTGTGGCCCAACCGCCTGATCGGGGATGCGGCGCTCCCGCCTGAAAAGCGACTGGGCCAAACCAACATCACGTACAAGAAGGACCATCCCCTCCTCGAGTCCGGCCTTTTGGGCCCGGTTACATTGCAAATCGTCGGGAGCCGCTAACCGGGAACGTTCTACCGCGAGCGCCGCTCCTAATGCGCTCCCGCGCCCGGAACCAGAAGCCGGATCAGCAGGAACGAGCCCCAGGCGATCAGCGCTGAGGCGGGGATGGTGAAGGCCCACGCCCAGACGATATTCGTGGCGATTCCCCAGCGCACCGCTTTCAGGCGCTGGATGGATCCCACGCCCGCAATCGAACCGGCGATGACATGCGTGGTGGAGACGGGCTGGTGCAGCCAGGTGGCGAACAGGATCGAGATGGCCGCCGAGGTTTCGGCGCAGAACCCGCCGCGCGGCTTCAGCCGCGTCAGGCGCGTCCCCATGGTGCGTACGATGCGCCATCCTCCCGTCAGCGTGCCCAGGGCGATGGCCGCGTGGGCCGACAGGATCACCCAGACAGGGACCGTGAAGTCGGGGATCAACTTCGAGGCGAACAGCGCACCGGTGATAATCCCCATGGTTTTCTGGGCGTCATTGGTGCCGTGGGCGAAGCTGTACGCCGCCGCCGAGACAAGCTGAAACTTGCGGAAATACACGTCCATTTTGCGTGGTGTGGAATTGCGAAACAGCCAGAAGACGATGATCATCGCCACGTAGGCCAGCAGCAGACCAATGAGCGGCGCCACCACGATGAAAGCCAGGGTCTTCGGCCACTGGCCTACAATCAGGCCGTGCAGCCCGGAGTTGGCCACCGCGGCGCCGGCGTATCCGCCGATGAGGGCATGCGAGGAACTGGTGGGAAGGCCGAGCCACCAGGTGATCAGATCCCAGGCGATGGCGCCGATCAGACCGGCCATGATGACGTAGGGCGTGACGTGGTCCAGATTCACGAAGCCCTTGCCCACCGTGCTCGCGACGCCGGTTCCGAAAGTGAACGCGGAGACGAAATTGAAAAACGCCGCCCAAACCACCGCCTGGAAGGGTGTCAGAACCCGGGTGGCAACAACCGTGGCCACGGAGTTGGCGGCGTCGTGAAAACCGTTGATGTAGTCGAATACCAGCGCAATTCCGATAATCAGAATTGCCAGGGTAAGCGCACTCATGCTAGCTGTTCTTCACCACCACGTTTTGCAGCACGTCAGCCACGTCTTCGCAACGGTCCGTGGTGGCCTCCAGAAGTTCGTAGACTTCTTTCAGCTTGATGAGTGCGATCGGGTCCTTTTCATTCTGGAACAGCGCTTCCACGGCCAGCCGGCCCAGCCGGTCCGCTTCGTCCTCGAGCCGGTTGATCTCGATGCACTGATCGAGCATCGGCTCATTGCGGTTCAGCGCCTCCAGCGCCAGCTTGAGCGTCTGGCAGCACGCCGCCACGATTTCCGAGAGTTGCACAATGGTGGGCGTGATCGGTTCCAACCGGTAGGCCGCGATATGATGAGCGGCATCCTCGATGCCATCCAGTACATCATCGAGACTCGATGAGATGGCGTGGATGTCCTCCGGGTCCAGGGGGGTGATGAATGTCTGGTTCAGGAGTGTGAAGGCCGCATGAATGATCTCGTCACCTTTATGTTCCAGTGCGCCGATCTGCGCGGCCACCGCCCCCAGCCGCGAGTTTCCGCCCCGAACCCCTTCCAGCAGGAGCGTCGCAGCCTCGTTGATGATCTCGGATTGCTTCAGAAACAGCGTGAAGAATTTCTCTTCCCGTGGCAGGAGCCTCATATGCCCTCAGAGAATGGGTTCATGGACATGGCGAGAAACGAGAGAATTTCATCTTCCCACCAGGGGCACACCAGGGTCAACCGAACCCGGTTCTAGATTTCTTCCAGAAGCGGGAAGGGTTCCGGAGAGTGCGCCTCCGTGGCGCCATCCTTGTCGAGGAAGCGGGTGTCCAGCAACCGGCCCGGGTCCACGTTGCCCATGGCGGCAAGGATCTTCTCCTTCAGGTGGGGGTAATCCTTCTCGAGCGCGGCGAAGATGCCTCGCAGCGTCTGGCGCACAGTGCCGGTTTTCTGCGAGCACCCGCAAGGCACCAGGGGCGCGCCGGCGAGTTGCACGTAGGCCCGGGTTGCTTCTTCGCTCACGAAAACCAGCGGGCGAATCAGGCGAAACTGGCGGTCGCGCGAGTGGGTGACGGCCGGCAGCGCGCTTAAGCGGCCCGTAAACAAGGTGTTGCGGAGTAAAGCCTCGCAGAAATCGTCGGCCGTGTGGCCCAACGCAATGACGTTGGCCCCCAGGCCGTTGGCCACCTCGTACACGGCGCGCCGGCGGTAGCGGCTGCACAAGTCGCAGCCATGCCCGGGCTGCTCGTGGACCAGTCGCAACGACGGCGCATCCCGATAATAGGTCCAGGCGACTCCCTTACGTTCCAGGTATTCGGCCAGGGGTTCGATGGGACGCAGGAACTTGCCCTGCTCCACCGTGAAAGCGCAGACCGAGAAATCGACCGGCGCCTTCCTGGCCAGCTTCAGCAGGACTTCCAGGAGGGTGAGCGAGTCCTTTCCGCCGGATAGGGCGACGGCGACACGGTCGCCATCCCGGATCATCTTGAAGCGGTGTATAGCTTCGCCCACTCTGCGCAGCAGGTATTTTTCCAGGTCCACTGATTTGATTATAGCGGCGCGCCGGACTCCGTCCCGCTCCTCAGCGGAGGGTAAACTTGTCGGCGGTGGGAAAATCGGCCGGGACCTTCTGTTTCACCCTGCCGGTAGCGGCCCATTCGGCGCCGCGCAGCAGAGTCACAATGAAGCCGGCCGAGCGCATGGCCTCCGGATCGTGCCCGAGAGCGGTATGAAAAACGCGTCCCTTGCCGTAACGGATGGTCATCAGCATGGGCTCGTTTTCTCCCGTGCCGCTGTTGGACGGGTCTGAGTATGCGGTGGCCAGGACGGTGAGGTTTTCGGCCGGGCCCCGCAGACTGTCGTAGAGCTCGTCCGCGCTGTGCATCCATTTCTCCGGCAATCCGGCGGAAATAGGGTGCTTGCGGTCGCGCATCACCACCTGGAACGGAAGGCGCTTTCCGTGATGCCCACTGGGCCCCGGCTTGTTTTCCAGCACCACTTTGCCATCCCGGTAGCGGACGTAAGGCCCGTCCTTCTCGGTACGGCCTCCCCAACCGCCCACCCCAATCATCCGGTTGAACTCAGTCCACTCCCGAAAGGCGTTGTTGGCTGCGTGGTAGATGACCAGGCCTCCTCCGGCTTTCATGTACTTCTCGAAGGCCGCGTTGGTCTCCGCCGGCCAGGGATCTCCTACGTAGTTCAGGACGATGACCTGAAACGCCGCCCAGTCCGGCCGGAAGCCACTCATATCCCCGCCTTGAGGAGGCGTAGTAGCCACCTCGACCTGGAAGAGCCCGGATTCCTCCAGGAGCCGTTTCAGCACCGGGGTAGTCTGCTGCCAGGCGTGGTTGTTTTGCCCATCCACGATGAGCGCCCTGATCGGCGCCCCCACCAAGGCCGGCGCCAGGAGAAAAAGAACCCATAGAATCAGCAGGAAACGACGGATAATCATACCCCGACAGTCTAGCGCAAACTACACCTCTCAGACCCGGACGCCCGGGCGCCCGCGTCCCAAATCTCCCCGCGACTGATGTTTACGGCCTGGCGCCTTTGCCCCGCTGGGCTTTGGGACCTGAGCGGTGGCCGTCGCGACGCTTCTGATGGTGCGGCTTGTTGCGACGGCTCTCGGTGGCCTGTGGCGGCAAGGCCGGCCTGGGCCGGCGGCGCGACGCCGTATCGCCGTCATTCCACTCGGCGACGAACGTCTGGTGCGGTCCAGGGTGATTCAAATAGCGGATGCAGCGCCGGGTAACGTCATCGGGCTGCACCGCGTTGCACAGTTGATGTGTCAAGCGTAGCTCACTAGGAAAAGTTGCGTCCCCACACCTATTCTCACACGAATGAGCCACTTCCGGGCATGTGGAGAGGGTGGGAAAAGCGCAGTTTTCAGGAGGTTTCGCAAGGGGAGGGCAATGGTTGGCCGCTAAACCATCCAATATGGTATGCTCAGGAGCGGATGGTGGTGTCCCCACATCTCGATCCTGCTTCCGAAGTGCCCTTGTACCGGCAGCTATACGAGTATTTCAAGGAGGCGATCCAGTCGGGCCGCATGCGCCGGGGCGACCGTTTGCCACCCACTCGTGAATTGGCTGGTTCACTTGGACTGAACCGAACCACGGTCTCGGCGGCCTACGAGCTGTTGGTGGCTCAAGGACTGGTCGCGGGACACGTGGGCCGGGGCAGTTTCGTGGCCGGCGGTGCGGGTGATGCGGGCTGTCTGGACTGGGCTTCACTCCTGACTCGTCCGGAGCATTCGGCGCCGGCGCCGGTCGCCCTGGATCCGGGCGCCATCAGCTTCGCTGCGTCCCGGCCTTCGGAAGGGCTCTTTCCGATCGAGGCGCTGGCTGAGAGTTGCCGGGAGGCCCTGGCC
>Ga0315298_1011312_pt1 | contig 10506 bp, 8 predicted proteins | sample WHS_1_MG_FD_203077 | JGI IMG/M metagenome (GOLD analysis project Ga0315298, IMG submission 203077) | Extremophilic microbial mat communities from Washburn Hot Springs, YNP, Wyoming, USA - WHS_1_MG | ecosystem: Environmental > Aquatic > Thermal springs > Hot (42-90C) | place: USA: Wyoming...
GAAACCTTTCCCAGTGTTTGCTTGGTTAGCTAGATTGATAGCTCATTATACATCAGAAGCTAGCTGGTGGGAAGGGCTCCGCTCTGCGCCAGAAGTCGCCTCACCTCCTCGATCAGCCGGTCCGGCTCCACTGGCTTATCCAGTAAGCGATCTACGGGCAGCCAGGTGTCATCTGGCTCGAACCGCCAGGGGTAGCCGGGGGTGTTGATGGCGGTGACCATCAGGATGGGGACGTTGCGCAGCGCCGGGTTCTTTCGTAGCTCGTAGGTGGCGTGGAAGCCTTCGGTATGGCTTTCCAGCATGACGTCCATGATGATCAGGTCCGGCCGCCACTGCGTAGCCAGGGCCAGCCCTTCCTCGGCAGAGGCGGCGGCCATGACCTCGAAGTTGTGCTTTTGCAGCACCGCCTTGTTGATCGTGACGAAGCGCACGTCGTCGTCAACCAGCAGGATTCTCGGTCGTCGTTCCACGTCTTCCTCCTCTATGCTTGCTCCTCCTGCCCTGCCAGTTGAGCTGTCGTGTAGCCAAGTGACCGTTTGCTTTTGCCGGTCGGCAGGGGCCCGGTGGTCAGCACCGCGCCACGGACTTGATCAACTGGCCCTGTGCGTCGTACACGCTCAGGACCAGTGGCGCTGCCCCGGGCAAGGCGTGAGTGGCACAGCCGAAGCAGGGGTCATAGGCGCGATAGGCCATCTCGACCCGATTGAGCATTCCCTCATCGATGGGCTGCCCGGCCCGTAGCAGGGCCTGGGCCGCCTTCCTGATTGATAGGCAGATGGCGGCGTAGTTGTGACCGGTGCCGACAATCAAGTTCACCTTCTGCAGCAGCCCTCGGTCGTCTGTTACGTAGTGGTGAATGAGGGTGCCGCGCGGCGCTTCCACCACCCCGAAGCCTTCGCGCGGCTTAGCAGTGGGCAGCGTGCGCACCTCGCGGCTGGTGATCTCGGGATCAGTAGCTAGCTCCAACATGCGCTCGGCAGCGTAAAGAAGCTCGATCAGGCGGGCCCAGTGAGTGGCCAGGGTAGCGTGCACTCGCTGCCCACCCAGGATGTCGTACATGCGCTCGTATTCAGCTTGCGCCAGCGGCGTGGCCATGCCCTCGGCGGCGTTCAGCCGGGCCAGTGGGGCCACTCGGTAGATGCCGTTGTCTGCCCCTTCCACCAGGCCCTTCCAGCCCACCGACTTCAGGTAAGGGAACTTCAGATAGGTCCAGGGCTCCACGTGCTCGCCGATGTGCTGCAAGTACTCTGAAGCAGAGAACTTGGCTAGCTGCCTACCCTGGGGATCGACCACGCGCAGCTTGCCATCGTAGAAGTTGACCCGGTTCTGCTCGTCCACTAGACCCATGTAGTACGTCTGCAGGCTATACGGCTCATCCAGGATCATATCCACGTAGGCCTTGTTGGCGAGCACGATCTGGTCGAAGAGCTTGAGCGAGAGCTTGCCAAACTCGACAGAGGCGCGGGCGATCTCTTCCAGGCGCCGGCGCTCCGGCTCGGTGATCGGCTTGCTTACTCCGCCGGCGATAGCGGAGACGGGATGGACGGCTTTGCCGCCGAGAATGGCGACCGCCTCCTGGCACTGAAGACGCTGATTGATGACCGCTTTGCCAAGGTCCAGGCCCACTTTGGCAACGACGCCCAGTACGTTGCGCTCGGCAGCGGGAGCATCGGGCCCTACTACGAAGTCTGGCCCGCCCAGGGCATAGAAGTGGGTGGTGTGGTCACCCACGTAGAAGGCGCTATAGAGCAACTCGCGCAACTTCTTGGCAGCGCTGGGCGGCTCTACTTTGTATACGTCATCCAGCGTCTTGGCCGAGGCCATATGGTGTGCCTCTGGGCATACTCCGCAGATACGCGTGGTGATGCGAGGCATCTCTTCCACGTGCCTACCGCGGCAGAAGGCCTCGAAGCCCCTCAGCTCGGGAATCTGGAAGTAGGCATTAGCCACTTCCCCATCGCCATCGAGGAAGATCTCTATCTTGCCGTGGCCTTCCAGGCGGGTGATAGGATCGATGGTTACACGGTTCATGCTGCCTTTCCTCCGCTGCCATTCATGGCTGAGACACGCGGGCGCCAGCCATGAGCGACGATGGGGCCGCTACCATGGGTGGCTCTTGTACTCGAGCGCGAGCCATCAGCGATGACGGAAAAGAGAACCGGTAGAAGGTGCCCAGGGGATCGCCGATCTTGCTCAGCGTGCGATCGATCTCTCGCGGATCTTCGCTGTCAAGCACGGAGCTGATGGCGCTGATAAGCTTCGCCCCTTGATCCGCTACCCCAGGCGCCGGCCCATAGCAGCCGCGGCAAGGCATGTTGGCATTGAGGCAGCGTTGGCCACAGCCTCCACGCGTGGCCGGCCCACAGCAGACCACCCCCTGCTCCAATAGGCAGCGCTTGGGGTCAGGAACGATCTCCGAGATGTGATAGAACTGCTTGACCTTCTTCTCTTCTTTGATGCGGTCGCACTCGTCGCACAGGGTCTTGTCAGAGGCACCCACCACCGAGCCCGGGGTGGGGAGTCTGGCGCCGGCGATGGCCTGCACCACGTTCCATATCTGCTCCGTGTCGGGCGGGCAACCAGGCTGATAGTAGTCTACCGGCACTACCTGGCCCAGGGGGCGCACCGAGTTGTAGAAGCGAGGTATCCTCAGCTCGCCCTCCGGCACCTGACAGACCGGCTGCGGCTGGAGGCCATCACCGTTCACGGTGGAAGCAGTATCCCGGTAGACCACGTCGAAGACGCCCGCGCGATTGGTGACATTGGCCAGGCCGGGGATGCCGCCGAGGTGGGCGCAGGAGCCGAAGGCGACGAGGACTTTGGACTTCGCCCGCAGCAGGCGAGCCATATGCTCGTTCTCAGAGGTGCGAACGCCCCCATTGAATAGGCAGACGTCGATGCTATTGTCGGGCAGGGTCTCCACGTCGCGGTACTTGAAATCGAGCGCCACCGGCCAGAAGACGATGTCGGCGATGGCTGCCAGGTCGAGAATTCTCTCTCCCAGGTCGAGCACGGCGATCTCGCAGCCGCCGCAGCTCGCCGCCCAGTAGAGAGCCAGCTTGAGCTTCTCCACGTCGCTACCTCCTTGGGCAACCCAACGTCACCGGCTGCTGCCAGTGGCAGCAGCAACGGGGACCTCCACGCCTGGCTCAGCCGTCGGCTCCTCTGTGCTGGCCAGCATCCCTTTCCAGTTGAGTGGGCCAAGCGGAGTCAAGGCATCCACCATCTCCTGCACCACGTGCGCCCATTTGCTCCCCTCGGACGCCGACACCCACTCCAATCGGAAGCGCTCCTTCTCGATGCCCAGTTGGGCGAGCAGTTGCCTCAAGAGGGCCGCCCGGCGCATGGTCTTCAGGTTGCCGGCCGTGTAGTGGCAATCGCCGGGATGGCAGCCGGCCACGATCACGCCATCCGCCCCTTCGCGGAAAGCCTTGAGGACGAAGGTGGGATCGACGCGGCCGGAGCACATGACCCGGACGATACGCACCAGGGGAGGGTAGCTGGTGCGCGCGGTGCCAGCCATGTCGGCGCCGCTGTAGGCACACCAGTTGCAGAGAAAGCCGACGATCTTGGGCTTGAACTCGGTGGCCATTCTCTCAAACCTCCTGAGGATTTGCGCGGGAAGGCTTCTGCTGAGTGCTCACACTTGCACCTACTCGCTCCTCAATAGAGCTCGCTAGAGAGCTCGCTAGAGAGCTCGATAGGGAAGGTGCAACCTCGTCGGCCAGCAGGGCCTCGATCTCGGCCATCATCTGTTGGTCGGTGAAGTGCCTGGCTACGGCCGCCCCCGAGGGGCAGGCCGCCACGCAGACGCCACAGCCCTTGCACAGGGCGCTATTGACCCGGGAGACTCTCTTCTCCTCGTCGAAGCTAATAGCGGAGTAAGCGCAGAGGCCGACACAGGTCTTGCAGCCGGAGCACTGCTCTTCACTGATCTCGGCCACAATAGGCTCGATGGTTACCTTGCCTTTTCCGAGCAGAGAGAGTACCTCGGCAGCGGCGGCGTTGGCGTGCGCGATCGTGTCCGGGATGTCGCGAGGCCCTTGGCAAGTGCCAGCCAGAAAGATGCCATCGGTGTTGGTGCTGAACGGCCGCAGCTTGGGGTGGGCCTCGAGGAAGAAGCCGTCCTTGTCACGAGTGACGTGGAAGACCTGGGCCACCTGCCCAGCATCAGCGCGATTCACCATACCGTTCACCAGGACCACCAGGTCTACCGCCAGCGTAATGGGCCGGCCCAACCCGGTGTCTTCCGCCTTCACCAGCAACCGTCCTTCTCGCTGCATGACCTCCGCCCCACGGCCGCGGATGAAGATGACACCTTCTCGCTGCACGCGCTCGTAGAATTCCTCGTATCCCTTGCCACCAGCTCGGATGTCGATGTATAGCTCGTACACGTCAGCGCCCGTCTTTTCCTTCACCAGGTGGGCTTGCTTCATGGCGTGCATACAGCACAGGCGGGAGCAGTAGGTGTTGGCGTGCGAGTCGCGGCAGCCCACGCAGTGGATGAAGCAAACCGACTTCGGCGGGCATCCGTTGGCCAGCAGTATCTCGCCACCAGTGGGGCCACTGGCGTTGCACATTCGCTCGAACTCGATGCTGTCGATCACGTTAGGGAAGCGTTTATAGTTGTACTGGGGAAGCAGAGCCGGGTTGAAGAACTCGTGGCCGGTGGCCAGAATGATGGCGCCCACCGTCAGCTCTCTCGTCTCCGGTTGCATAGCGTGATCGATAGCCTTGGGCCCGCAGACGGTCTCGCACTGGAGGCACTCCGAGCAAACCGCGCAGGACAGGCAGCGCGACGCTTCGGCCACCACCTCGTCCTCGCTCAGGCCGTGCTCCACTTCCAGGAAGTCCCCCAAGCGCTGTGACAGGGGGGTGAGCCTATCGGGCGGCCTTTCCCCCGTCACAGCGTTCTCGAGAGAGGTGGGATGGATGATGTGCTCCTCTGGCACTTTCAGGGCGCGGCCGGCGGTCAGATCGAGCCCCTGGAGGTAGCGCTCAATGGACTCGGCGGCTCGCTTTCCCGCGGCGACCGCTTCGATAACCGTGGCCGCCCCACTGACCGCATCTCCGCCGGCGAAGACCCCGGGCCGGTTGGTGGCGAGCGTCAGAGGATCGACAGAGATGGTCCCCCAGCGGGTTAGTTCGAACATGCCGGCGAAAGGCGCCACATCTGGCTGCTGGCCGATGGCCAGAATAACCGTATCGGCATCCATAGTGAACTGCGAGCCAGGGATGGGAACCGGCCGCCGGCGGCCGCTGGCGTCAAGCTCACCCAGTTGCACGCGAATGCAGGCCAGGCCAATCGCACGCCCCTCGAAGCCAAGAATGCCGGTGGGCGAAACCAGAAACTCGATCTTCACTCCTTCGAGCTCGGCCTCGTTCACCTCCGACGGAAGGGCTGGCATCTCCTGGCGTGACCGGCGATAGGCGATGACGACCTCTTTCGCCCCCAAGCGCAGGGCGCTGCGCGCGGCGTCTATGGCAGTGTTCCCCCCGCCGACCACGATGACACGTCCGCTCAGCCGCGGCGCCTTCCCCAAGTTCACTTGGCGCAAGAACTCGATCCCGTTCAGCACTCCCGCGTAGTCTTCGCCCGGGATGTTGGCCCTGGGAACGTAGTGTGCGCCGACGGCCATGAACACCGCACCGTAGCCTTGTCGAATCAGGTCGTCGATGCTTATGTCGCGGCCCACCGCGCAGTTCGTCTTTATCTCGACGCCCGTGCCCTCGATGTAGGCGATCTCCTTGTGCAGCACCTCGCGGGGAAGTCGGTATTCGGGAATTCCGGCGGCCAGCATTCCCCCCGCAACGGGCAGGGATTCGAAGACCGTCACCCCATAGCCGTCACGCGCCAGCCGATAAGCAGCCGTGAGGCCGGCCGGGCCGGAGCCCACGATGGCTACCTTCTCAGGGTGAGTGCGCTCGGCCGGCTGCGGCTTTCCATCCCAGATATCTCCCAGGAAACGCTTGACGGCGCGGATGGCCACCGGGCTATCCAGCTCGCCACGAGCGCAGGCCGTCTCGCAGGGATGATGGCAGACACGGCCGCAGACGCTTGGGAAGGGCATCTCGCGTAGGATCAGGTTGACTGCCTCTTGGTACTTGCCCTGTCGGGTCAAGGCGAGATACCCTTGCGTGTTTACACCCGCTGGGCAGGCCGCTCGGCAAGGGGAAACACCCTTCTTGTCCACAACGAAGGCGCCGGGCACCGCCTGCGGGAAGGAGCGATAGATGGCCTTGCGGCGGCTCAAGCCCAGATCGAACTCGTGAGGCGCTTCCACCGGGCAGACGGCCGTGCATTCGCCACAGCCAGTGCACTTCTTGATATCGACGTAGCGAGGACGCTGCTCGACCTTGACTTTGAAGTTACCAACGAACCCCGACACCTCCTTGACCTCGGCCAGAGTCATCAGCTCCAGGTTCTTCTGCCTTGCCACGCTCACCATCTTGGGGGTAAGGATGCAGGCCGAGCAGTCGAGGGTGGGGAAGGTCTTGTCCAGCTGAGCCATGCGTCCACCGATGGTGGAGTCCTTCTCGACCAGGTAGACTTGATAGCCGGCCTGGGCGACGCTGAGGGCAGCCTGGATTCCAGCCACTCCACCACCAACAACCAGGCAGCTTGGCTCTACCTCTACCTCCCGCTCCTGCAAAGGCTCCTGCCAGGCCACACGCGCCACTGCGGCCCGTATCAGGTGCCTCGCCGCCTCAGTGCCGAGGTTCTTATCCTTGGTTACCCACGAGCACTGCTCGCGGATATTGGCGATGGCCAGCAAGTAGGGGTTGAGCCCGGCTTCGGCCACCACCTCGCGAAAGGTCAGCTCATGCATACGCGGCGAGCAGGCTGCCACCACGACCCGCTCGAGCCCTCGCTCGCGGATGTCCTGCTTGATCAGGTCCTGGCCGGTGCTGGAGCACATATAGCGGTAATCACGGGCTACCACCACACCGGGCAGACCGCTCGCGTACTCGGCCAGGCTCGCTACCTCCACTGTGCCCGCGATATTGCTCCCGCAGTGGCAGATGTAGACGCCGATCCGTGGGCTACTCATGCTGTACCCCCTCAAGCGTGAACCGCAACCGCTGGCCGATCGATCTTGGCCAGCAGGCGATCGGCGGAGACGATGTTCTGGCTCAGTTTGAGGTCGCTCTCCGGCAAGTCGAACGCCAGGCCCATAAGCTGAGTCAGGTAAAGAACCGGAATGTCGAAGCGTCGGCGGACGTAGCGAGCGGCCTCGCCCTGATAAGCATCGAGATTGAGCTGACACATTGGGCAGACCGTGACTATGCAGTCGGCATTCCCGGCCTGGATCAGGAGCTCCCCGATCAGGGTGAGGGCGATCTCTTTCTTGGAACCGATGAGGGCGCCACCGCAGCAGCGCGTCTTGGCGATATAGGGGACTACCTCGGCGCCCAAAGCCGCGATCAGACCATCCATGCTCACGGGCAAGTCAGGACCATCGAATTCGGCGTAGGGGCGCACGACCATGCAACCGTAGTAGGGGACTACCTTGAGCCCGTTCAGCGGCCGCACAACGTGCTCGGTGATGGCCCGGCTGCCCAGGTCGGTGGCGATCACCTCCAGCAGGTGGCGAACCCGCGTGCGGCCGCTGTAGCGCAGGCCGATCGAAGCCATAACCACATCCAGCTTGTCCTGAAGCTGAGGGTCCCGCTTCAGATAGCTCTGCACGCGGAACAGATTGAGGAAGCAGGAGCTGCAGGCGGTGACCAGGTCCCCCTCATCGCGCTCGGCGAGGGCGATGTTGCGCGCGGCCAGGGAGACCGAGAGCAAGGCGCTGATCATATCGGAGGCGGTGGCGCCGCAGCAGTTCCAGCCCTCCAGCTCCACGAGCGCGCAACCGAGCTGGCGCATGACCGCCTTGGCCGAGGAGTCGTACTGCGCGCCGGTGGTCTTGAGCGTACAGCCTGGAAAGTAAAGGTACCTCATGCCTGCCCCTCCAGTTGCTTGACCTTGCGGAAGATGGTTTCCATTTGCTCTTTGCCCGGCATCTCGGACGGGGTAAGCTGCATCTTGCCCTTGCGCAGCATAACCACTCCCAGGGGGGCCTGGCCTAACATGCTGAGCGGGTTGGTGCGACCGGCGTAAAGGGCCATGAACTCCAACTCGTGCAGACGGCCGTGGCGGCGAATGGTGTCGATGAAGCTCTCGTAGAAACGAAAGACGCTGGGCTCGGTGCGAATGCCCTGAGCGAGGGCCAGCCGCTTGAGCGCCGACATCGTCTCGGTGAGGGCGATGCCCCGCGGGCAGCGCACCGTGCAGGAGTAACAGGAAGTGCAGAGCCAGAAGGTGCGGCTGTGCAGGGCTTCTTCTCGGAGCCCCATCTGGATGAGGCGCCACAACTGGCGGGGCGTGTAGTCCATGGCGAAGGCAGTTGGGCAGGAGGCGGTGCAGGTGCCGCACTGGATACAGGTCAGAAGCTTCTCCCGATCTGGGGCGACCGTGCCGGCGAAGGAGTGATCGAGCATCTCCCTCGTCAGATGAAACGCTTTCGTCTCCGCCATCTAGATCCCTCCCTTGGCCATGCCTGGTGGGGCATGGCGGCTCTCCTGTCGGCAACACTTCATCACGCTGGCAACCTGAGAGTGAACCGGCTTCCCTTGCCCGCTTCCGACCACACGTCGATGCGGCCGCCGTGCAGCTCGACCACCCGCTTGACGATGGACAGTCCCAGCCCGGTGCCCGTCCGCTGGGATTGTTTGGCGTTCTCCGCCCGGTAGAACTCATCGAAGATGCGGGGGAGGTCGTTGGCGCGAATGCCGATGCCGCTGTCCTCCACCTCCGCCAGCACGGCGCCATCTTGCGCACGCAGCCGCACCTCAACGGTGCCGCCGCGCTCCGTGTACTTGAGGGCGTTGTCCACCAAATTGAAGATCGCCCTCTTGAGGTAGTCTCGATTGCCTCGCACTGGGGGCACGGGATCCGAGACATTCAGAATGAGCGCTATGCCCTTCAGCGTCGCCTCCCCGCTGGCCGTCCCCACCACCTCCCGCACTACGTCCGACAGCCGCACCTCTTGGCTTTCCGCCAGAGCCCCCATCTCTTTTATGTGGCCCAGATAGAGGAGGTCGTTCACCAGATCGAGAAGGCCATCTGCGGACTCGCGAGCCATGCGCACCATCTCCTGGGGGCTAGTCTCGCCTTCGGTCGCATAGCCTTGCAGAATGAGATCGAGAAAGCCGCGAATGGCAGCCAGCGGCGCGCGCAGCTCGTGGGCGACCTTGAGAACGGGTGCGGTGCGGGCGTGAATGGATGCCTCCAGCTTGGCGTTCATCGCCTGCAACTGGGCATTCATCTCCTGTAGAGCTAGCGCCTGCTCCTGCAATTGGCCCTTGGCGAGCGCCAGCTCCTTTTCGTGGGAGTGCAGGTGTTGGCCAATGGAGGAAACAAGATAGGCGCATAACAGCAAGGTAAGCGCGAAGCCGATGGTCAGGATCAGCAGATAAGAACCGTGGCGGTAGAGATCGGGAGCCGCGAACCCCTGCAGATGGTAATGGGGAGCCAGGCCCAAGGCCTCGAGCCCGGTCATGGCGGAGAAGAGCCCAGCGGCCGCCACCGCGTATGCGAAGGTGGCTAGTCGGGAAAGGAATATGCCGGCCACCACCACGTGGAAGACGTAAAAGAAGAACAGGGGATTCTCGACGCCACCGGAGTAGTGCAGGAGCACGGTGAGCGCGACCAGGTCAAGCGCGATGTGCAGATGGGCCAGCTTCTGAAAGCTGGCGAGGCGGGCCGAAGGCGCGAGGTGGTCAATACGTAAAGTGAGCCCGGTCAGCGCTAGATTGTAGGCGGCAAGAGCACCAGCAATGGCCAGAATAGGCAGGACCGGGAGGTCCACGGCGAAGACGTAGACGGCGAAGAGGGTGGCGGCCACTACCCCGATCACCGCCAGCCAGCGCAGCCGGAGGAACCAATGCACGCTAGCGGTCAGCTCTACCTCGACCGGCTCCGGCTCGGCCACCAGGGCGGAGCCGGGCGTTCGCTCTGCCTCCGGCGAACCACGAACGCTCGCCAGCTTGGAGAGAATGCTGGCCCACATCCGCGAGCACCTCCCGCTCGAACGCCCGCCCAGGCGCGGGCCGCGTCGGGCTCAATGGGGTGCCGACCGCTATCGGCGCCGGCCGAGCCTGCCGCTCACTCTCTCAGCCACCCCTCTTGCTGACATGGGACGCTACTCGCCTGTCACCCATCGCGATCGAGCATCCGCTCTAGTAGGCGAATTCCTCCCGTCCATGAAAGCATACATTGCGAGTAATGTCAATAGTGCGGCCGCATCCCTACGGATTTCGTAATGCCGGGGAGAGGAGTCGGCTCACCTCTCGCAGCAGCTGGGCGGGATCGACGGGCTTGTCCAACCAGCTATCCACGGGCAGAGCTTCCTCTTCCGGTTTGATCTGCCACCAGGGATGCTCGCGTCCCACTGCCGTGACCATGAGGATAGGGATACGTTGAAGTTCGGGGTCCTCTTTCAGGAGCCAGGAGACGAG
>Ga0315298_1011314_pt1 | contig 10504 bp, 9 predicted proteins | sample WHS_1_MG_FD_203077 | JGI IMG/M metagenome (GOLD analysis project Ga0315298, IMG submission 203077) | Extremophilic microbial mat communities from Washburn Hot Springs, YNP, Wyoming, USA - WHS_1_MG | ecosystem: Environmental > Aquatic > Thermal springs > Hot (42-90C) | place: USA: Wyoming...
AATATAAGTAAAGATAAAAAGGAGAAATCTTGAGCAAATCAGATTTTTTAAATTTAGCTTTAGAAGATTATCTGAAAGCGATGCTAAATATCTACGATAGTGAAAAAATAATAAAAGTCTCAGAAATAGCAAAAAAATTGAATATATCAAAAGCAAGTGTAACACAAACAATAGCCAAGCTTAAAAAACTGGGTTTTGTTAATCAGGAAAGTTATGGCCCTGTAACTTTGACATTTACAGGAATGGAAACTGCCAAAAGAATAAGGGATAAGAATAAACTTATTAAAAAATTTCTAACTGAAATTTTAGATGTTGATGATAAGATTGCAGAAAGGGATGCATGTCTCATAGAGCATGTTTTAAGTATAACAACAATTAATAAGATGTATGAATTTCTTAAAAAGATAGAAAAATTAAACGATGAAAATTATTTTGGGAAAATAAATATAGATGCAAAAGAGGAAGAAATAATGGAAACAATAAAAGTTAAAACTTTAAAAGAACTTGGCAAAGGTCATAAAGGGAAAATAATTAAAGTAGCAGCTAAAAGTGCAATCAAAAAAAGGTTTCTGGAGATGGGAGTAACAAATGGAAGTGAAATAGAAATTACAGGCATTGCACCACTTGGGGATCCGATTGAAGTATTGATAAGGGGTTATAAATTAAGTCTTAGAAAATCTGAAGCTGCAGATATATTTGTTGAAGAAATTAATAAATAAAAAGCTTAGAAAATATATTTATTTTTTTATATAAAGAGTTAGGTTAGATTAACTTATTGGAGGTTAAAATAATTAAAATGGATAATAAAAAAAAAGAAAAAATTTTTACTATTGCATTGGTTGGTAATCCGAACTCAGGTAAAACAGTTATCTTTAATAATCTCACTGGTTCAAGACAACATGTAGGAAACTGGCCAGGAGTTACTGTAGAAAAGAAAGAAGGTAAATTATTTTATAGAAAAAGAATTATAAATGTAATTGATCTGCCTGGAATTTACAGTCTCAATGCGCAATCTGAAGATGAAAAAGTTGCCAGGGATTATCTTGTGTTTAACAAACCTGATGTTGTTGTAAATATTATAGATTCAAGTAATCTTGAGCGTAATCTTTATTTAACAACTATGCTTCTTGAAATGGGAATGAATGTGGTAATTGCCCTTAATATGTACGATGAATGTAATGCAAGAAAAATTAAAATTGATATAAAAAAGCTAACCGATATTTTAAGAATTCCAGTAGTGCCAACAATAGCTACAAAAAAGATAGGAATGAAGGAGCTTATATCTAAGATTTATGAAGTCATGCTTAACCCTTCTAAATGCAATCTGGAAATTAAATATAAATCAGAAATAGAGAGCGACCTTGACTTCATGGAAAATATGATTAAAGATTATTTAACAGATTCTGTTGATTATCCTGCGAGATGGATTGCTCTTAAATTAATAGAAGGAGAACCTGAACTGGTAAAACAAATAGTAAAAAGTTTGCCGGAAATTATAACTAATAAGAGAAAAGAAATTATTAACAATATAGAGAACTCTTCTGGGGAAGATGTTTACGTTTTAATTTCCGAAAGCCGCTATGATTTCATTAAAAATATAATAAGGGATGTAATAATTCATGATAATGAAGAATCAGTGACTTCAGTTTCTGATAAAATTGACAGAATAGTTACAAACAAGTTTCTCGGGATACCCATTTTTCTTATAATAATGTTTGGTATATTTGCAATAACATTTAAGCTTGGAGATCCGCTTAAAGGATGGATAGAGGTGTTTTTTGAATGGCTCAGCAAAATTGCTTCGGCGGGGCTGACAAACTTAGGTGCTCCCGGACTGCTGATCTCTTTAATTACTAAAGGCATAATCGGAGGGTTAGGATCCGTACTTGTATTTTTACCTAATATATTTTTATTATTTCTGGCAATATCTTTACTTGAAGATAGTGGATATATGGCCAGAGCTGCATATGTAATTGACAGGTTTATGCATTTATTTGGACTTCATGGGAAAGCATTCATACCACTATTGATTGGATTTGGATGCAATGTCCCGGCTGTAATGGCAACTAGAACTCTTGATAATAAAAAAGACAGATTGATAACAATTTTAATCAATCCTCTTATGTCCTGCTCAGCAAGACTGCCTGTTTATATTTTATTTACTGGTGTTTTTTTTAAGAAAAGCCAATCTCTAATTGTTTTTTCTCTTTATATCTTAGGAATATTACTTGCAATAATAATGGCATTTATACTTAATCGCTTTATTTATAAAGGCGAAGAAGAGTCTTTTTTTATAATGGAACTTCCACCTTATAGAGTTCCCACTATAAAAGAGCACTTTAATTCATATGTGGGAAAGAGGCAGTGTCTTTATTAAGAAAGCCGGGACCATCATAATAGCAGCAATTATCTTAATATGGGCTTTATCAAATCTTCCAATTGGGGTTGATTATGCAAGTAAGGAGAGCTTAATAGGACGGATTGGAACATTTGTTGCGCCCGTTTTTAAACCTGCCGGTTTCGGTACCTGGGAAGCTTCGGTAGCTTTGATTTTTGGAATTATTGCAAAAGAAGTTGTTGTTGGAACCCTTGGTGTTGTCTACAATGCAGGTGAAACAGGGCTCGAAGGTGCTATTTTACAACACTGGAATTCGATTTCGGCCTATGCATTTATGATTATGACACTGATTTACATACCTTGTATTGCTGTAATAGGAGCAATAAAAAGAGAAACAAACTCCTGGGGATGGACATTTTTTTCAATTATCTACAGTCTTGCCTTGGGATGGATAATCTCTGTTTTATTTTATCAGATAGCAAATCTTTTTGTTTGTTAGAACACATTAGAAACAATTAAATGATAAGTTAAAAAAGAGATTATAATAGCAGATAAAAACTAAACAACTATGATTTAGGAATATAATTTCCCTAAATATATATTTCATGATACCTGAATTATTTGAAAGTTTTGAAATTAAATATAAAAAGAATGTAAATTTTTTAATTTTAAACTTAAAAATAAATAATGAATGCATTTTAAAATATTTATATTTCTAAAAATATTATTTTTATTTATGATTTTATTATTGATAGCAGGTTGTTTTAATCCATCTCTTTTAAAAAATAATACTCTTGCTGTTAAATCAAATAAATTCTCAGACAATCATGATAATGGTGGCAAAAGTTCTGTTGAAAACTCGACAATATCGAGTGTACAAATAACTACAACTAAATCCATACCAACCACAACAGAAAAAAAAGAAAATAATTTCAATCCGATTTATGGACAGATAGTAAATAACGGTAATAGAAATTTAAAAGAAATTGCTCTTACATTTGACGCGGATATGACACCTTACATGATAAAAGAACTTGAAGATGGTAAAGTTAATAGTTATTACAATAGTAATATAATAGAAATACTAGAACTCAATAATATAAAAGCAACTATTTTTATAACAGGGCTTTGGGCACAATATTATAGCAAAGAAACACTTTCCTTATTTAATAATCCACTTTTTGAGTTAGGGAATCATTCAATGATCCATTCTGCTTTTGAACCTTCATGTTATAAATTAAATATTTTAAAGGAAAATGAAAAAGAAGATGATTTTAAATCTTCTCAGGAAACTTTTAAGAAAATAACTGGTAGTTATCCAAAACTTTTCAGGTTTCCTGGAGGCTGCTGCAATGATAAGGATGTTTTACTGGCTAATAAATTTGGGTTGACTGTTATTGGGTGGGATTTAGCAAGTGGTGATGCTTTTAATAATAATAAAGAAAGCATAATTAAAACTGTCGAGTCTGGTATAAAACCTGGTTCAATTATTGTTATGCATCTTCATGATGGAAGATTTGCACCACAAACTGCAAATGCTCTTTCAGAAATTATTCCATTTATTAGAAAAAAAGGTTATTCATTTGTAACTGTTGGTGAAATGATCAGTAAAATTGAATAATTTTTTTATTTTTACAGATTGAATTGATATTAAATATTTGATTTATATTTAATTTTATAATTAAATGATAATAATTTTTATTATATTCATTTAAGTATTAAAATTAATTTTATTATTTCAAGCTAATGCGAAAATGTTTTATATGAAAGTTAAAATATTAAATTGTTAAAGAGGTATAAATGCAAAAAAAAGAAAAAGTTATTATAATTGGTGGAATTTCTGCTGGAACATCTGCAGCAGCTAAAATAAGAAGGCTTAATGAAGATATTGATATAGTAATTTATGAAAGAGATAAATATATTTCCTACGCAACTTGTGGTTTGCCTTATTTTATTTCTGGCAAAATTCCTAAATTAAGTAATATTATTATTAATAGCAAAGAATTATTTAGTCAAAGGTTCAATCTAACTGTCAATACATTACATGATGTTCTTAGTATTAATCCTAAAGAAAAAACGATTAAAGTTAAAAATTTAAAAACAAATGAGATATTTACAGATAATTACGATAAATTAATAATTGCTACTGGCACATCAAGCATAGATTTAAAAGAAACAATTTTTGATGCATCAAACAGCTTTAGACTAAAAACTATTGATGATGCTATTGCTATTAAAAATTTTTTAGATGAACTTAAAGTCGTTGAAAGTGAGTCTATTGATAAATCTGCAGTTGATTATAATTTTGCTGAAGACATTATAAGCACTGATGTTGTGATAATTGGCGGTGGATATATAAGCCTTGAACTTCTTGAAGCTTTTACTGAAAAAAATTTAAAGGTATTAATTATTGAAAAGGAAAGTCAATTATTAAGTATCTTTGATAAGGAGATTATTGATTATCTTGAAAATTATTTATTTAAAAGGGAGATAATAATATTAAAAAATGACTCAGTTAAAGAAGTAAGAAAAAATGGCAATAATATTATTGATTTAATAGTTACTGAAAATGGAAAAAGGATAAGCACAAAGCTTGTTTTTTTAGGAGTAGGAATAAATGTTGAAAATTCACTTTTAAAAGATGAAGGAGCTGAATTAGGAGTTAGGGGTGCAATAAAAACTGACGAGTTATTAAAAACAAATATCCCTGATATTTTTGCTATAGGTGACTGCATAGAAATAAAAGATTTAGTTTCACAAAAATTTACAAATATAAACCTTGCAACTACTGCAACGAAAGAAGGAAGAACAGTTGCATATAATATTTTTGGCAAAAATAAACCTTTTAAGGGAAGTTTAGGGACAACTATACTTAAAATATTTGATATAGATATTGGAAAAACTGGATTAAGTTTTAAAGATGCAAAAAAATTATATAAAAATGCAGTAAAAATTGAAACACATGAACCTTCTCATGCAAGTTATTACCCAGGTTATAGCATAATGCACATGGTTACCATTTTTGATAAAGATACCGGCAAAATTCTTGGTTTCGAGGCAATTGGAAGAGATAGCATTGATAAAAAAGTTGATGTAATGGCAACTGCAATGAAAGGAAATTTATTAATTACTGATTTAGCTTCATGCGATTATGCTTATCATCCAGCTTTTGGAGCAGCAAAAGATCCAATAAATCTAATTGGAATGGTTGCTGAAAATTATTTAAATAAAGATATAGATTTTATTAATTGTGAAGAGCTAAAAGATAAAATTAACAATAATGAAGATTTTACGCTAATTGATGTAAGAACCCAAAGAGAATATGATTTTGGGCATATCGAAAATGCTATTTTAATTACCCTGGATTCCATTAGAGATAACTTAGATAAAATTGATAAAAATAAATTAACAGTCCTTTATTGCAGAACAGGATACCGTGCTTATATAGCTTACAGGATATTAAAAAATAATGGTTTTAATAATATAGTATGTTTAAATGGCTCTTATTTAAGCTGGATAAAGGAAATTTAATTTTAATGTCACGGGGACGTAAAATTTGACAATTCAATTAAAAATTTCTTTTAAATTTCTTTTATAGAAATTTTTGTTGATTTTTGTAAAAATGAAATCACTGCCATAGCATTATTTCTACTTTTTGGATTTAAATGTTATTATTAATATTAATACAAGGATTAAAAAAATTGCAATTATGTAATTTATGATTGACTGAATTGGATAACCAAAAATAATAATATGAGTATCCATTTTTGTAATTAAAGAAGAACTAATAATTAAAGCAGCTATAATAATACTAAAAGATAAAATTATTGCTGAGTGGCTAATTTGCCTAGTTAATTTTTGTAATTCTTTATTTTCGAAGTTAAATTTCAATTTTCCCTCTGAAAGTTTTTTTAAAATATCTGTCAGGCTTTTTGGGAGTTTTTCTATAAATTCGATACTATCATTAACGAATATATTTCCCCTTTTCAGCAACTCGTCAGTAGAAAATTTTTTATTTACTATTTTAGTTATAAATGGCTTACCAACAGTTACTACATTAAAATCAGGATCAAGCTGCCTTCCAATTGTTTCTGCCATAGAAATTGCTTTTATCATTAAGGCAAGGTTAGAGGGTAAGACCAGATTATGTTGTACCAATACCTCAATAGTATCCTGTGCAAGTTTTCTTATTTCAATATCCTTTAAAGGGATACCAACATATTTTTCGATAAGTTCTGATAAATCTTGCCGTAACAGGATTTCATCGTATTCTTCTTCAAGCATACCTAAAGCTTTTAGATATCTAAGGCCTTGATCTAAATTTTTATCCATCATGGCAAGGAGTAATCTTGCTCCATTTTTAACTATATTTTCATCAACATAGCCAACTTGCCCAACATCAAGCATTGCAATAGTTGCTGGAGGCAAAACAAATATATTTGCAGGATGAGGATCAGCATGAAAAAATCCATCTTCAAATATTTGCTTTAAAATTATATAAGTGCCTCGTCTTGCAACCTCTTTTGGATTAAAAATATCTCTATATTCATATCGGATTATTTCATTAATTTTTGTTCCTTCAATAAATTCCATAGTAAGAACTTTTGTTGTGGTCATATCCCAGTAAACTTTTGGTATTTTTATATAATCAATATCTTTAAAATTTATTCTGAATTTTTCGTAGTTATGTGCTTCATTTGTAAAGTCAATTTCTTTTTGAATTGCTTTTTTAAATTCTTCCACCATAAGTTTTGGATGATAAACCCAGTTATTTCCTGATCTTTTATTTATAAAACCCATCAGGTCTTTTAAAATTTCCAGATCAAGTTCAATTACTTCTTTAATATCTGGCCTTTGAATTTTTACTGCTACAATTTCTCCGTTTGGCATAACTGCTTTGTGAACTTGAGCTAAAGAGGCAGAAGCAATTGGAATTTCCTCAAATTTTTTGAATAATTTTTCAACATTTTCGCCAAGTTCTTGTTTAATAATCTCTTTGGCTGTCAAACTACTAAAAGGAGGGACTTTGTCTTGTAGTTTCTCAAGTTCAGCAATGAAAGCTGGAGGAAGAAAATCTGGTCTAGTACTTAAAATTTGACCAAATTTAATAAAAGTTGGCCCAAGCTCTTCTAAAGCAGTGCAAATATTTTTAGAAAGACTTGGAGGTTGAAAACCTATAGGTATCCTCTTTTTGAATTTATATAGTAATTTTAGCTTTGATTTATCAATAAAATAATCCAGGCCATATTTGGTAAAAACGTTTATAATTTGTCTGCTTCTTTTTAATTTATTGTATTTAGTTTTGAAGTTCATGAGAATAAAAAAATTTCCCATTATAATTGTTTTAATAACAATATTAAATTAGCTATTAAGAAATTTTTGCTTTAATTATTATTTATTTTTTATTTAATAACTCATCAAGCTTTTCTTTTATTTCATCTATGTCTTTACGAGTGGGAATATTTAATTTTTTAAGTGTATTCTCGACTGTTTTTTCAATTTTTTCTTCAATTTCATCGCTGGTCTTTTTAGATTTTTCCATTAGTTCTTTTACAAATTTAGCTTCTTCAGTTTCTGAAAGTTCACCTCTTTTAATCAAATCTTTAGCTAAGTTCTCAGCTTTTTCTTTAGTCAGTGATATTACACCCAAACCAAGCAGTATTATGTTTTTAATTAAATCCGACATATTCCTCCTTTCTATCGTGTTAAAGTAATAAATAAAATTGATGAATAATTAATTAATTTATTTTTAATTTAAAATTTTATAAGTTTTTATATTTTATTTTTTATTTTTATATGATAATATTTTATACTTACCGTTAGGTAAGACGATTATAATAATATAATTTATTAATTAATTAGTCAAATCAAAAAATGCATAGCGTGATATTTTTATATTATTGATTAAATATTTTTTAAATAAGATTATGACAGCAAAATAAGCAAATATTTTTAATATTAATAAATATAATTTTAATATTAATAAATATAAATTTAAAAATTATTAATTTAAATATTTATTTAGTATGTTGTAATTAAGTTGAAAGGAAGAAATTAAATTATGAGGGTGTCAAAAAAACCAATGGGAGACATTATAAATGGTACAAAGAAAAACATAATTGATGTGGCACGGAAATTATTTTCGGAATATACATATTTAGGTGTTTCAATGAGTGATATTGCTAAAAAATTAAACATCACAAAGGCAGCGCTTTATTATCATTTTGTTAGTAAATCAGAGATTTATGAAAATGTACTTACTGAAGTTTTTAATAATTTAAAATTACTTCTTGAAGAAGCATCTAATGAAGAGACAAGTGATAAACAAATTCATAAACTTATTAGAAATTATGTGGATTTTGGTTTAAAAGAAAAAAATCTTGTAATAGCTCTTATATTAAAGTTTATTTCTGTTGAATCTAAAATCCAAAATTATATTTTTCAATTTAGAAAACAAATTAACGAATTAATTCAACCATTAGTAAAAAATTTTCTTGTTAATAAAAAACCATCTAAAAAAATAGATTACCAGTTATTTACTTCTTTACTTATAAGCATGATGGATGGATTAATTTTGGAGTATTCTTTTTTTAATAAAAAAATTGAATCAGACAAAATTGCAGATCAAATAATTGGTGTTTTATTTTAAATATATATGTCACAGGGACGTATAATTTGACATAAAGATTTTACGTAAAGTTTCTCTATTCATACCTAATATTTCAGCAGTCATTCTTAAAGACATTGCAGTTTCTGTGCTTATCTTTTCTATAAATAATTTTAATAACTTTCTATTTGCTATTATTTCTGTTATTTCTGATAAATTATGTTCTTTAATAAATTCAATACATGCTTCATTATATGTTTTTGTTAATTTTTCATCTATCCATTGTTCTTTGTAGTCTTTATTATGTAATTCCAAAATATCTTTAGCAGTCAAACCTGAAAGATTGTAAAAATCATTTATATCGGCTATTTTATCTTGATTTTTTAAGTATTCATTATAACTACTATAATTATAATCTTTTAGATTTTTAACTAAATTAGCTTTTATTGGGTTACAATGTATGTAAACCATGCAGCTAATTAAATATTTCTCATCACATATTTCTTGTAATCTGAACCTATTTCTAAATACATAGCCTGCTCTTTTAGTGTTTCTGTTATAATACAATGCATAACTGGTATTTATTCTTTTCATCATTAGTGATAAATCAGTGATTTTTTTTGAATGCATTAAAAAATGTGCATGATTTGACATTATGCAGTAACTATATATTTTAACCTCCTCAATTTTTTGTTTTTCTATTCGCTTAATATATTCAGCCTTATTTTCATTACTGCCAAAGATAGATTCTTTGTTCAAACCTTGAACCATAACATGAAAATATGTTGTTTTTACATCTTGTCTTGCTATTCTTGACAATTATAATCACCTTTAATATAAAATTAACATATTTTTAATTAATATGTCAAGTTATATTTTATATTAATAATATTGATTTGTTAAGAGGTTCAATATGATTTATGTCAAATTATACGTCCCTATGACATACGTCCCTATGACACATCCCTGTGATATAATGGCAATTTTTTTATTGTAATTTTAATTATTTTTATTTTGTGCTATTATATACTTACCGATAGGTAAGTTCAAAAATAACTTTATTAATTTAATTTTAAAATAGCTAAAGCTATTTATGATAATAAAATTATATATATTAATTATAAATTTTTAATTTATGAGTTTATGGAAAAAGTTTTAATATCAGTTATTATACCAACATATAATGAAGAAAAGTTTATAAGTGTTTGTTTATCAAGTCTAAAGAAGCAAAATTTTAACAAAGAGAAGGACTATGAGATAATAGTCGTAGATAACGGATCTACTGATAATACAGCACAAATAGTAAAGGATTTTAAAGTTAAATTAATTTATGAACCCCAAAAAGGAATTTCTTTTGCGATAAAAAAAGGAATTTCTGAATCAAAGGGTAAAATAATTGCATTAACAAATGCTGACACGGCGGTCAATCCTGATTGGATATCAAATATTTGTAAAGCTTTTGATAATAATTCAAATGTTGTAGCAGTTAGCGGAAGACTTATATTGATTCCAAGAAGTTTTTTGTCTTTTTTAAGTGAATTCTTTATAAATTATGTTGG
>Ga0315298_1011315_pt1 | contig 10503 bp, 10 predicted proteins | sample WHS_1_MG_FD_203077 | JGI IMG/M metagenome (GOLD analysis project Ga0315298, IMG submission 203077) | Extremophilic microbial mat communities from Washburn Hot Springs, YNP, Wyoming, USA - WHS_1_MG | ecosystem: Environmental > Aquatic > Thermal springs > Hot (42-90C) | place: USA: Wyoming...
GGGCAGCCCGATATCGTCATCCCCGAGCCGATCCCCGAATATTCCTCCCGTCGCCTGCTGACCATGACCTGGCTGGACGGCATCGGGATGCAGGCCTTTCTGGATACCGACCCCGATCAGGAAAGTCGCAATCGGGTGGCCCGCGCCCTGTTCCGGGCCTGGTATGTGCCGTTCTACCGATACGGCGTCATCCATGGCGATCCGCATCTCGGCAATTATCAGGTGAACAAGGCTGGTGGCATCAATCTGCTCGATTTCGGCGCCATTCGCGTGTTCGGCTCGCGCTTCGTCGCCGGTGTGATCGACCTTTTCCGCGCGATCCGTGACAATGACGATGCGCTCGCCCATCACGCCTATTCCTCATGGGGTTTTACCGATATCACCAAGGAAAAGCTCGACGTGCTGAACGAATGGGCCCGGTTCCTGTACGAGCCGCTGATGCAGGACCGGGTGCGGCCCATACAGGAGACCAACGACGTAACCTTCGGTCGCAGTGTTGCGGAGAAGGTTCATGAAGGGCTGAAGCGCACCGGCGGTGTTCGTCCGCCGCGCGAGTTCGTACTGATGGACCGCTCCGCCATCGGGCTTGGCAGCGTGTTTCTCCGGTTGCGCGCGGAACTCAACTGGCACCAGCTTTTCCAGGAGACGGTCGCGGAATTCGATGCCGCCTCGCTCGATGCTCGTCAGGATGCCGCCTTGGCCAGTGCCGGCGTGCCGAAGCCGCTCTGAACATGGCGATTCTTCAGCGCGGGCTGCGCGGCGGGTTGCTGGCACGGGCCTACAGGAAAATCCTGCATTCGTGGTATCTCAATGATCTGGCGTTCGATATCCGCCTCGCCGCCAAGCGGGAGGCGGTGGACTACGTCATCGAGCATATGCAGGCAGCGATGATGCTGCGCGACCGGTTCGATTTGCTGCGTTTCGCCCTGTCGCGCGCGCCGGAACAGGGGCTCGTTCTTGAATTCGGGGTGGAGAAGGGGCTTTCGCTCAACTGCCTGGCGCGAGCGACCGCTCGCACGGTGCATGGATTCGACTCCTTCCAGGGTTTGCCGGAGGACTGGTCGGGCACCGCCTCGGCCCGCGGCGCGTTCGACCGGCATGGTGCCCTGCCAAAAGTGCCTGGAAATGTGCGTCTTCATGTCGGCTGGTTTGATGCAACCCTGCCCGCATTCCTCGCTGAAACCGCGGAGCCGGTCGCGCTGCTGCACATCGACTGCGACATCTATTCCTCGACGAGGACGGTGTTCGACATGCTGGGAGATCGAATCCGGCCCGGCACGGTCATCGTGTTCGACGAGTATTTCAACTACCCGGGCTGGCGGCAGCACGAATACAAGGCATTCCAGGAATTCTGTGCCGAGGGGGGGCGCAGATACCGCTATCTCGGCTATGCCGGCGAGAAGGGGCACGTCGCGGTGATCATGGCCTGACCGTGGTCAGGCCGTATGGCGCCAGATGACGAGTCGCGCCGCGCCATGTGCCCGCTCGGCGAGCGGAGATACACCGTCCGGCGTTGGGTCTGCCTTGCCGAATTCCGCAGCGATCAGTGCCCCCGGCGCCAGCCATCCGGCGGTGGCGAATGCCGACACCGCTCGGCCCACGAGTCCCTTGCCGTAGGGCGGATCCAGCAGGACCAGATCGTGCGGCGTGCCGCGGGAAGGGGCGAGTGCATCGGCCGCGACGATGCGGCTGCGATCCTCCGCCCGGCAGGCGGCCACGTTCCGGCGAAGAGCCGCCAGTGCCGCGCGGTCCTGTTCGATGAAGGTCGCTCCCGCCGCGCCGCGCGACAGCGCTTCCAACCCCAGTGCGCCGGAGCCAGCGAATGCGTCCAGCACCATGCGACCGCCAACAGCGCCCTCCGCCCAGGATGTGTGGAGGAGGATGTCGAACAACGCTTGCCGTACTCGTCCGGCGGTCGGCCGCGTGAGGGGGCCATCCGGCACGGCGAGGATCCGCCCTCGCCAGGCACCGGCGATAATTCGTGGCCCGGTCATCGGCCAACTTTCGGCAATTGTTCGCGGAGTACCTTGGGATTGACTTCCGCGACCGCCCCTCGCGGCAGGTTGCCGAGCTGGAACGGGCCATAGGCGATACGAATGAGTCGGGTTGTCTCAAGCCCGAGCGCGGCCATGACCTTTCGGATCTCGCGGTTCTTGCCCTCGTTAAGCCCGACTGCCAGCCAGGAATTCGATCCCTTCGTGGAATCGATTTCAGCCGAGATCGGGCCATATCGAACACCGTCCACCACGATGCCGCCCTTCAGCGCCGCCAGGCGGGCGGGGTCGACCGTCCCGTGCACCCGTACACGGTAGCGGCGCAGCCAGCCGGTTGTCGGCAGTTCCAGTTGCCGGGCGAGGGCGCCGTCATTGGTGAGCAGCAGCAGCCCCTCGCTGTTGAGATCGAGCCGGCCAACGCTGACAACACGGGGCAATTCGGGTGGCATCCGCTCGAAGATCGTGGGCCGGCCCTCGGGGTCGCGATGCGTGGTCAGCAGTCCAGCCCGCTTGTGGTAGCGCCAGAGCCGGGTACGCGATGGCTCACCGACCGGACTACCGTCGATAAGGATGATGTCGCCAGCGGCGACGAAGGTCGCCGGGTGCAGAACCTTCGTCCCGTTGAGAGCGACCCGTCCGGACTCGATCATGCGCTCGGCGTCCCGCCGGCTCGCCACGCCAGCCCGGGCCAGGTATTTCGCAATCCGCTCTCCGCGTTCGCCGCTTTCCGGGTTGGTCATCGCGCAGCCTCGACGAAGGCTTCGAGCAGGCGCCGGTCTCCCGGGTCGATCAGGAATTCCGGGTGCCACTGCACGCCAAGGCAGAACCGGTGCGCTGGTGATTCGATGCCCTCAATCACACCGTCAGGCGCCACCGCATTCACCACGAGGCGAGGTCCCGGGGAGCGTACGGCCTGGTGGTGTGCCGAATTGACCCGCATCGTGGCGGCGCCGACGATTGCGGCAAGGCGGGTGCCGGGCGTGAGGGTGATCTCGTGTCCCGGTTCATTACGCGGGTTCGGCTGCTCATGGGGCAGCGCATCGGGCACCGTGTCCGGGATATGCTGGATGAGGGTACCGCCAAGCGCGACCGCCAGCAACTGCTCACCACCGCAAATGCCGAGAATCGGCATGCCGCGCGCAAGCGCGCCGCCGATCAGCGCCGTCTCGGCCGCCGTCCTCCCCTCCTTCAACATGACGGTTTCGTGCCGTCCGACCTCGCCGTAAAGCTTGGGGTCAACATCGAACGCGCCGCCGGTGACAACCAGGGCGTCGACGGCATCAAGCAGGTCGGTAGCCAGTTCCGCCCGGTGCGGTAGCGCGACAGGCACGCCGCCACAGTCGGCGATTGCATCCATATAATTGCAGCGGAGGGCATACCAGGGGAACTTCGAGTAGCCGCCGGGCTGCTCCGCATCCAGTGTCAGTCCGATCAGGGGCCGGTTTTTCATGGCGCGAGCTAGACCTCATCCGGCCGTCAAGGCAAGAGAGCAAGCGTGACCCCGATGCAGCAAGCCCTTGCGGAAGCCGAAGCCGCCGCGCGCCGTGGCGAGGTGCCGGTTGGCGCCGTTGTCGTCGATGCTGGCGGGACCGTGCTTGCCGCGGCCGGCAACGAGGTTGAGGCTCGCGCCGATCCGACCGCGCATGCCGAAATTCTCGCGTTGCGCGCGGCGGCGCAGCGGAGGGGTGGGAAATTTCTGCAGGGCTGCCGGCTGTTTGTAACCCTTGAACCCTGTCCTCTCTGTGCGGCAGCAATTTCCTTGTTCCGCATCGACCGTCTGGTGTTCGGCGCCTACGATCCGAAATCGGGCGGAGTCGAGCACGGGCCTAGGGTTTTCTCTCATCCGACGTGCCACTATCGGCCCGAGGTGGTCGGCGGGGTGGATCAGACGGCGGCGGCAGAGCTGCTTAGGCACTTTTTTTCTCAAAAACGCGACTCGGCAAATTCTGCCGGGCGTTAACCGAACAGTTACCCATATAGGCGATTCTTGTCCTGCGACAAAAGGTCGCAATCGCAGGATGGATTCATGCAGTTCTCCACACGGCTGCGTTGGGACTCAAAATTGGGGTCCCTCGGCTGATGAAGCAGTTGATCGCGAACCTGCGGGCGCTCGGCCCGGTGAAGCTTGGCGCAATGGGCGCCGTGGCTGTTGCCGTGCTCGGGCTGATGGCGGCACTGGTGTTGACGGGCGGTCCATCCCCGTCCGCCACGCTCTATTCCGGCCTTGGTCTCAAGGACGCCAGCCACATTACCGAGACGCTGAAAGCGGCACATATTCGTTATGCGATCGGCAACGGCGGTCATAGCGTTCTCGTCACCCCTGCCCAACTCGACGAGGCGCGGCTGTTGCTGGCCCAGCACAATCTTCCAGCCGGCTCGTCCAACGGCTTCGCGATATTCGATCACAAGAATCCCCTATTAGGATCCAGTTTTCTCAACCGGATCGATGAGACGCGCGCACTCGATTCCGAGCTTGAGCGGACGATTAATCTTATCCACGGGGTCGAAGCGTCGCGCGTTCAGGTTGTGCTGCCGCGACGCGACGAATTCAGTTTGAGTACTGCCCCGGCCCAGGCGAGCGTCATGTTGTCGCTCGCTGGCGTCGGCCCTCTCGACCACGAAAGCGTTGAGGCCATCCTCAACTTGGTCGCATCCGCAGTGCCGGGGCTCAAGCCGAACAACATTTCGATTGTCGACAATCGCGGCGATCTCCTTGCTCAGGCCGGTCGGACCGACAATTCTCTTCTCAGTTCACGTGATGCGGCGCTGAAGCAATCAACGGAGCGGCAACTGTCGGAAGCGGTGCGCTCCATGCTTGCTGCCGTGGTCGGTCCGAACCAGGTCAGGGTTGTTACGGCCGTTTCCATGGACTTCGACCGGAGCGAACAAACCTCGACAACCTATAACCCGAACGGACAGGTTGTACGTAGTCAGCAGCAGACAAGGTCCAAAAGTTCACGCAGCAGCGGGACGAACAAGACCGTATCCGTATCAAACAACCTCCCAGGTGCGACGTCCAGCAAAGCAGGGCCGAAACGGCTCGATACTCAGAGCAAGTCCACTCAGACGACCAATTACGAGATCAGCCAGGACGTCAAGCACATTGTTCATGCGACGCCACAGATCACGCGTATCAGCGTCGCGGTGATGCTGGACGACGTGAAGACGACAAACCCGAAAGGCAAGGTCATCTGGACGCCGCGCTCCCCGGCGCAGGTCGCGCAAATTCGTAAGCTGGTTGAAACGGCCATCGGGTATGACAAATCCCGCGGCGACGTCGTCGACGTTCAGTCGCTCCAGTTCGCACCCAACGAACTACCGGTTAGCGCCAAGCGGTCTCTGATCGGACGCTTCCTGTCGAGTGGTCTGCTGATACCGTTGCTACGCCTCCTCGTCACCGCAGGCATCGGGATTGCCGCGCTGCTTGTGGTCTTCCGGCCGATGGTTCGTCGTATCATTACGCCACCCGAAAATGCGACCGCAGAACCTGCGCTCCTGGCCGAACAGAACGGGGCCATCGCCGGCCCGGCAACGACGGAGGAGACCAATCCTGTCAAAGTGATCGCTGATCTGATCGACCGTCATCCTGAAGCCAGCGTCGCGATCCTGCGCGACTGGCTAGGCCAAGAAGGCGCCCGATGAGCGATACGTCAGATCGCAATCTCAACGGGGCCTCGCGCGCGGCTGCCTTGCTCCTTGCTCTTGGTGAAGAGGCTGGCGGCAAACTGATGGCGATGCTCAACGATGACGAGTTGCGTGAGATTTCACGCGCCATGGTGGCGTTGCGCGCTGTTCCGTCAGAAACGGTTGAGGCGCTTTGCTTTGAATTCGCGGGGCGGATGGGAAAGGCCTCTGGCGTGTCCGGCTCTGCAGAGGTCGCGGAGAAATTGCTCCGAAAGATGATTCCTCCAGGCCGAGTCGAACAGATCCTCGAAGACATCCAAGGGCCAGCGGGAAAAAACATCTGGGATAAACTTGGCAAGGTCAACGAGTCCGTGCTCGCAGACTATCTCTGCCATGAACATCCTCAGACCGCAGCCATGGTGCTCTCTCGCGTCACTGCCGAGCACGCCGCCCGTGTCATCGCACTACTGCCCGAGCCTCTCTCGATCGATGTGATCGAGCGCATGCTGACGATTGAGAGTCTGCAACGAGAGGCCATAGATGACGTGGAACGCACGCTCAAGGTCGATTTCATGGTGAACCTGGCGTCGAGCGTGCAGCGAGATCCGCATGAGAAGCTGGCGGAGATCTTCAACTCTTTCGATCGAGCCGTCGAGAGTCGGATGTTTGCCGCGCTGGAGAGCCGCAACCAGGAGGCGGCGAGTCGGATTCGGTCACTGATGTTCACTTTCGAGGATCTCATCCGCCTTGCGCCGCGAGACATCCAGACAGTTCTGCGTTCGGTCGACAGCGATGTGATGCCGCTCGCGCTCAAGGGAGCATCGGATAAGATCCGCGACCTCTTCATGAGCAACATGACGGAGCGTGCCGCAAAGATGCTTCGCGAGGATATCGAGGCGCTGGGCCCGGTGCGTTTGCGCGATGTTGATGCCGCGCAGCTAGCGATCGTGACCACAGCAAAGGAACTCGCCGCTCAGGGCGAAATCGAGATTGGAACCGGAAAGGAAGACGACCTTGTCATCTGAAATCACGACGCCAACCGGAGAGCCGAATGGCAATGGCCAGGTGTTGTCGGACCTGCCGCTTGCGCCGGTTTCCCGCCGCACGGCGGGAGATGGGCCTGAGACCCAGCGCCCCAGCCGGGATCTTGAGGCTGTCTACGATGTGCCCGTGCTTGTCAGTGCCGTGCTGGGTCGCTCGACCATGCAGGTCAGCCAGTTGCTTAAGCTTGGTCGAGGCGCCGTCGTCGAACTCGATCGCAAAGCCGGAGACCCGATTGATATCTTTGTCAACAATCGCCTGATTGCACGTGGCGAAGTGGTGATGCTCGACGAAACGAAGCTCGGCATTACCATGACCGAAATCGTCAAGTCTGACCGCAACGGTTGACCGAATATGCGGGTTCTCATCATCGGTTCACTGTCGGGAGAACTTGGTGTCGCAGCTCGTATTGCTGCGGCTCGGGGTGCAACGCTCGCACAGGCTGAGACCGTTGATGCGGCCCTGGAATGTCTACGTGCCGATGCGAGGACCGACCTCATCATTTGCGACGTCACGCACGATTTCGGTGCCCTGATGAGGCGACTGGCCGCGGAGCGCTTCACAACGGCTGTCGTTGCCGCGGGAGCCGAAAATGATGAGAAGGCCGCCGTTGACGCAATTCGTGCTGGCGCACGTGAATATCTCCCTTTGCCTCCGGATTCCGATCTCATCGCAGCCATTCTGTCGGCTGTTTCTACAGAGCAGAAGGGCGAGTTCATCGCGCGTGACCCCGCTATGCGGGCAGTACTGTCACAGGCTGACCAGGTAGCGCCATCCACTGCGTCAATCCTGATCACAGGAGAAAGCGGCACAGGGAAGGAGGTTCTTGCACGGTATATTCACGAGCGCTCAAGGCGCCGCAAAGGGCCATTCGTCGCTCTCAACTGCGCAGCAATACCAGACACACTGCTCGAGTCCGAGTTATTTGGACACGAGAAGGGGGCATTTTCCGGTGCAATCGCGCGCCGTACCGGGAAGTTTGAGGCTGCCGACCGAGGCACTCTATTGCTTGATGAAATCGGAGAGATGGACGCGCGCTTGCAGGCAAAGCTGCTGCGCACGCTTCAGGAGCGCACTGTGGATCGGATTGGCGGTGATCGGCCCGTGCCAGTTGATGTGCGCATCCTTGCTGCCACGAACGTTGATCTGCGGTCGGCCATTGCGGATGGCAGATTTCGGGAAGATCTGTTCTTTCGTCTGAATGTCATGACGTTGCGAATTCCGCCGTTGCGTCAGCGTCCTGGGGATATTGCGCCCCTCGCGCACCATTTCGTGGCTCATTATGCCAGGCTGAATGAAGTTGGCACCAAGCATCTTACAAGCCGAGCTGTTGAGCGTCTGCTTGCCTATTCCTGGCGTGGAAATGTTCGAGAACTCGAAAATACCATGCATAGGGCTGTGTTGTTGTCGTCAGGGCCGATGATCGACGTTGAGCATATCGGCATACCCACGGAAGCAGAGGAACCGTCACACCTGCTCTCGCCCCACGCACATGCTACTGCCGGCGACACGATTGGCTCGCTGGTTGGCCAACGTGTCGAAGACGTCGAGCAGGCACTGATTCTGGAGACGCTGAATCACTGTCTTGGCAACAGGACACATGCCGCCACGATCCTCGGAATTTCCATACGGGCACTGCGTAACAAGTTGCGTGAATATGCCGCTCGTGGTGCAGAAGTGCCGGCGCCACACAACGGTGTGGCCGCCTGATGGCTGCAACAGACCTCGCGGCCCTTCGCGGGCGACTGCAAGAATTCCGGATCGGTACCGATATCGGTCTGGCGATTGGCGTGGTGTGCATCATCACGATTCTGATCGTGCCGTTGCCACCATTTCTTCTGGATACAGGGCTTTCGCTCTCATTCACTGCCAGCATTCTGGTGTTGATGGTTTCGCTGTTCATACGGCGCCCGATCGATTTCACGAGTTTTCCGACGGTGCTGTTGCTCACCACGCTGTTGCGTCTCTCACTCGACATTGCCGCAACGCGCGAGATTCTATCTCATGGTAGCGAAGGGCCGGATGCGGCTGGCCACGTCATTGCGGCATTTGGCGGGTTTCTGATGGGTGGCGATCTGCTGATCGGGCTGATCGTGTTTGCGATCCTGATCGTAGTCAACTTTATCGTTATTACAAAAGGCTCCACACGAGTCGCCGAAGTTGCCGCGCGTTTTACCCTTGATGGTATTCCCGGCAAGCAGATGGCGATCGATGCCGAGTTGAACTCAGGTGCGATCAGTGAAGTCGTCGCGCGCCGTAAGCGTGCCGAGCTCGAGCAGGAGAGCGGGTTCTATGGTGCGATGGATGGTGCCGCGAAATTCGTCCGTGGCGACGCGATTGCAGCTCTTATCATAACATCAATCAACATTGTGGGCGGCTTTGCGATCGGCGTTGTCCAGCGCGGAATGTCAGTGCATGACGCCGCGTCGGCCTTTACCACTTTGTCGATCGGCGAGGGGCTCGTATCCCAGATACCGGCACTTCTGGTGTCTGTGGCTGCAGGCATCGTGGTAACCAAAGGGAGTGCAGAGGGCACTGCAGATGCGGCTCTGGTTGCGCAACTAAGCCGTTCGCATAAGCCCCTGGCGATTGCATCGGCAGGTGCGTTTGTGCTTGCCATCCTGCCTGGCTTGCCATTCATTCCGTTCGTGACGCTTTCCGGGCTGGCTGGATGGGGTTCCTACTATCGCTGGAGAAACCCACCTCGGCTGGAGCAAGAGGAAGCGGCGCCTGCCCCGGTTGAGTCGGCGGAGCCGCCGATTACCGACGCGCTCAAGATCGACCAGATCCGACTTGAACTAGGCTATGCATTGCTGGTGCTTGCGGGTGGAGATACGCCGCGGCTCACAGAGCAGATCAAGGCGCTTCGCCGTGCGATCGCAGCTGAAATGGGCTTCATCCTTCCGCCCGTACGCATTCAGGACAATATGCAACTGGCAGCAACGACGTACTCCCTGCGCATCAAGGAGATCGAGGCTGCGTCAGGCGAGTTGCAGCCAACCCGCCTTTTGGCCATGAGCCCATCCGGAGCCTTGCCTGACGTGCCGGGAGATCCGACGACAGAGCCTGCATTCGGTATGCCGGCAGTCTGGATCGACCAGGCGGATCGCGAACAGGCGTTGGCGCGTGGCTGCACGGTGGTCGATCCCGCAAGTGTTCTCACAACCCACCTGACCGAGGTGGTCAAGGAAAACATGGCCGAACTTCTGTCTTTTGCCGAGACCCAGAAGCTACTCGATGATCTTCCGCGCGAACAGCAACGTCTGGTGACCGACCTGATCCCAACCCATTTTACGGTTGGAGGTGTTCAGCGCGTCCTGCAAGCGCTGCTCGCAGAGCGGGTGTCGATCCGCGATTTGCCGACGATCCTCGAAGGAATCCACGAGGCGTGTTCGATGCAGTTGCGGGCCGTTCCTGCCATTGCGGCCCACGTGAGGACTCGCCTCGCCCGGCAATTGACCGACGCTCATACCGGCTCGCGGGGGTATGTTCCATTGGTCGTCATCGGCCCTGAATGGGAAACGGAACTCAACGAGGCCCTCGTGGGCCCAGCCGAGGCACGACAACTGTCTCTGCCGTCAAATCGCCTTTCGGAACTTACTCGTCGTATCAATCAGGTCTTTGAATCCGCAAGTGTCGACGGAGAAGCTCCCGTACTGCTGACTAGCGCGCATTTGCGCGCCCATGTGCGGGCTATTCTTGAGCGGATCCGGCCATCCACTCCAGTGCTCGCGCAGACGGAAATTTTCCCGCGTGCCCGCATCAGAACCGTTGGAGCGATTTGAATGAAAGTCAAAGTGATCAGAGCGGCATCAATGCGCGAGGCATTCGCGGAGGCTCATCG
>Ga0315298_1011316_pt1 | contig 10503 bp, 10 predicted proteins | sample WHS_1_MG_FD_203077 | JGI IMG/M metagenome (GOLD analysis project Ga0315298, IMG submission 203077) | Extremophilic microbial mat communities from Washburn Hot Springs, YNP, Wyoming, USA - WHS_1_MG | ecosystem: Environmental > Aquatic > Thermal springs > Hot (42-90C) | place: USA: Wyoming...
CGAATCCCGGCGCGCCGCGTGCCGGTTGTGAGGAGCTGTCGAAAATGGCGATGAATGTCGGAAGCTCGGACGAAGAACCGGGCGTGATGGCCACCATCAACACGACGCCGCTCGTCGACGTCATGTTGGTGCTGCTCATCATCTTTCTCATTACGATTCCCGTGATCACCAAGACGGTGCCGGTGAAGTTGCCGAAGGCGAATAACATCCCGACGCACACCAAGCCGCAGGACATCACCATCGCGGTGACCAAGAACGGGGACATCTTCTGGAACAACACCGCGGTGCAGAGCGACACGGTGCTGTTGCAGAAGATCGAGCAGGTGGCCGTGCTGACGCCGCAGCCGTCGATCCACATCCGCGGCGACCGCGACGCGGATTACAAGTCGATCGGGCACGTTCTGTATGAGCTGCAGCGCGGCGGCATGGTGAAGGTCGACTTCATCACCGAGCCGCACGCGAACGCGCTCACCACGCAGTGATCATTTTTTATCGGGGCCCGAGGGCGCTCGAGGAGATTTGAAGTTATGGCCATGTCGACGGGATCCAGCTCTGGGCCGATGGTCGATATCAACACCACGCCGTTGATCGACGTCATGCTCGTGCTGTTGGTGACCCTCATCATTACCCTGCCGGTGATGACCCATTCGGTGAAGATGGATCTGCCGCAGAACCAGCATCAGCCGCCGAGCAAGCCGCCTGAGGTGATCAACCTCAGCATCGACTTCGACGGCACCATCACCTGGAACGGCACGGTGGTGCCGAACATGCAGGTGCTGGACGGGTACTTCGCCAGCGAGTCGGTGAAGGATCCGCAGCCGGAGATCCACCTGAATCCCGACGGTATGGCCAAGTACGGCATCGTGGCGCGGGTACTTGCGGATGCTCAGCGCAACCGAATGACCAAGATCGGTTTCGTCAACACTTCCGAATTCGCGCAATAGGCGCGTTTGAAGAACTCAGCTATGCGAGAGAGTTTCATGAAGTTCAAGGGCATTGTTGCGGCAGCGGCGCTCGGCGCCATGCTCGTGGGTGCGGCGAGTGTGCTGCACGTGACGCCGGCGTATGCCGCGGCTCCGTCGAAGACGATCAGCCGCCCGGTGGCGCTGAAGCTGCAGGCGGCGCAGAAGGCGATTCAGGCGGGTAACTACGCGGCGGGCGAGGCGGACCTCGACCAGGTGTCGGCCATGCCCGATGCGCACAAGAGCCCGTACGCGATGCACATCCTGAATCAGCTGTATGTGTTCGCGTACGAGAAGACGCACAACTACAGCAAGCTCGCGCCGAAGCTCGAGGCGCTGCTCTCGGATCAGTACGTGACGCCGGCGCAGACGCAGCAGTTCACGGTGGCACTGGCCCAGATCTATTACCAGCTGCACAACTACCCGAAGGCGATCGAGTACGGCACCCAGGCGATCCAGAAGCACTACGCCGGGGCGGCGATGCAGACTCTGGTCGGGCAGTCGTACTACCTGCAGGGCAACTGGAAGCAGACCATCGCCTACGAGCGCGGTCTCGCCAATGCCGCGATCAAGGCCGGGCAGAAGCCGAGCAAGCAGTCGCTGCAGCTGATCCAGAGTTCGTGCATGAAATTGCACGATCAGGGCTGCCTGCTGAATGCGCTCGAGCAGCTGGTCGTTTACTACCCGGAACGCAATTATTGGCAGTACCTGCTGTTCCAGACCTTCAAGAGCATCAAGAGCGATGCGAACCTGCTCGAGGCCTACCGGCTGGCCTTCGCGGTGGGCGTGATGCAGCAGGCCCACGAGTTCAACACCTATGCGGAGCTCGCCATCGAGGCCGGCTCGCCGGGTGAGGCCGAGCAGGTGCTGACCTCGGCGCTGAAGAACAACGTGTTCACCGATCCGCATGCAAAGGCGAAGGCCGAGCGCATCCTGAGCGATGCTCAGAAGCGCGCTGCATCGGACCAGAAGACGCTCAGCCACACCGCGGAGCTCGCTGCCAAGCAGGCGAAGGGCGACTCGGACGTGCGCGTGGGCCTCGCTTACTACGGCTATCAGCACTACCATAAGGCGGTGCAGCTGATCACGCAGGGCATTGCCAAGGGCGGTCTGACGCGTCCGGCCGAGGCCCATCTGCTGCTCGGGATCGCGCAGCTGAAGGCGGGCAACAAGGCCGCCGCGCTGAGCGCGTTCGACAGCGTCAAGGGTGACCCGACGCTGCAGCGTCTGGCCGAGCTGTGGAGTCTGAAGGCGAAGTCGGCGGGCTGAGGCCCGCCGACCTGGCCGACTGATCGATCAGGAGGAATTGCATGGCGATTAAAGCCGGGGACCGCATGCCTGCGGGCGTGCTGAAGACGATGAGTGCGGAAGGACCGAAGGATCTCACCAGCGAGGAGCTCTTCAAGGGCAAGAAGGTGGTGCTGTTCTCCGTTCCGGGCGCATTCACGCCGACCTGCGATGCGAAGCACCTGCCGGGCTTCGTACAGCTGGCCGATCAGATCCGCGCCAAGGGCGTGGACACGATCGCCTGCATGGCGGTGAACGACGTGTTCGTGATGAATGCCTGGGGCAAGGCCTCGGGCGTCGCGGACAAGGTGCTGATGCTCGCCGACGGCAATGGCGATTACGCCAAGGCACTCGGTCTGGAGCTCGATGCGCGCGGCTTCGGCCTGGGGCTGCGCGGTCAGCGCTTCGCGCTGGTGATCGATGACGGGGTCGTGACGTACGCCAACATCGAAGCGCCGGGGCAGTTCAAGGTGTCGGCCGCGGAGCACGTGCTGAGCCAGCTCTGAGTGGGCTCGCAGCGGCCCGTGCCGCAGTGATGAAAAATGGGGGTTCGCCGCGAGGCGAACCCCCTTTTCGTTGGGTTGCCGGCCGCCGTCAGCCGAGCAGTTTCTGCAGCTGCGGGACGATCTCGAACAGATCCCCGACGAGGCCGAAATCCGCGACTTCGAAGATCGGCGCATCCGGATCTTTGTTGATCGCGACGATGGTGCGGGCATCCTTGATGCCCGTCAGGTGCTGGATGGCACCGGAGATCCCGATGGCGATGTACAGCTCCGGGGCGATGATCTTGCCCGTCTGGCCGACCTGCAGCTCATTCGGCGCATAGCCGGCATCGACCGCGGCGCGCGAGGCGCCGACGGCCGCGCCGAGGGTGTCGGCGAGTCCGTAGAGCAGTTGGAAGTTCTCCGCGCTGCCGAGCGCCCGACCACCCGAGACCACCCGCGCGGCGGTCTGCAGGTCGGGGCGGTCGCTGCGCGCGGCGGAAACCGATACGAAGCGGGTGTGGCTCGGCGGCTCGATGACGGGAGTGGCGGCCTCGATGCGGGCCGAGCCGCCGCCGGCGGCGGGTTGGAACGAGGCGGTGCGCACGGTGCCGACCACCTTCGCGCCGTCGAGCACCTCGACGGTGAGGATGGCGTTGCCGGCATAGATCGGGCGGCGAAAGCGCGTCGCGCTCTCGATCGCCATGATGTCGCTCACCTGCACGGTCTTGAGCAGTGCGGCGATCCGCGGCATCAGGTCCTTGCCGAAGGTGCTCGAGGGTCCGAACACGTGGGTGTAGGGCCCGGCGAGCGCCGCGATCTGCGGGGCGATGGCCGCGGCGAGCGGATGGGCGTGCACGGGGTGCTCGACGGTGAGCACCGTGCCGACACCGGTGAGCGCGGCGGCCTGCTGGGCCAGGGCGGCGGTGTCCGCAGCGCAGACGACGATCGTCAGGGCGGCGTCCGGGACCGTTGCGGCGCAGGCGACGCACTTGGCGGTCGCCACGCTGAGCGTGCGTCCGTCGTGTTCGGCGACGATGAGGATGTTCTGGCTCATTTACAGCAGTCCTTTGTGCTTCAGCGCGGCGAGCAACTCGGCGGCGTCGTTCACCCGCACGCCTTTGCTGCGCTGCGTGGGCGGTTCATGGCGCAGGGTCTTCAGCTGTGCGCGCGGCGTGACGCCGAGTGACTCCAGCGTGAGTGTCTCCAGCGGCTTCTTCTTCGCCTTCATGATGTCCGGCAGCTTCACGTAGCGCGGCTCGTTCAGGCGCAGGTCCACCGTCACGACCGCCGGCAGGTCGACCTCGAGCGTCTCGAGCCCCGCATCGACTTCACGCGTGACTCGGGCCTTGCCCTCGGCGAGTTCGATCTTCGAGGCGAACGTGGCCTGCGGCCGATCCCACAGCGCCGCGAGCATCTGCCCGGTCTGACCGTTGTCATCGTCGATGGCCTGCTTGCCGAGCAACACCAGAAAGGGCTGCTCGCGCTCGATGAGCGAGCGCAGCACACCGGCAGTGGCGAGCGGCTCGAGCGCGGTGTCGGTCTGCACGTGCAGCGCCCGGTCGGCGCCCATGGCGAGGCAGGTGCGCAGCTGCGGCTGGCAGTCCGCCGGTCCCACCGTCACCACCACCACTTCCTCGGCGGCCCCACGCTCCTTGATCCGCAGCGCCTCTTCGAGTGCGATCTCATCGAAGGGGTTGACGCTCATCTTCACCCCGTCGGTGAGCACGCCCGATCCATCGGGCTTGATGCGGATGCGCACGTTGTAATCCACAACGCGCTTGATGCCGACCAGTATGCGTTTCATGATCTCGCCATCGTCTCGAGAGAGTCCGGCCAATATAGCAGAGGATCGCGCTAAACTGAGTCATGCTCGGTTACGCGTTGCGCCGTATTGCGGGGATCGTTCCGGTCCTGCTGATCCTGCTCACCGTATCGTTTTTCGTCATCCGTCTGGCGCCGGGCGGACCGTTCGCCTCGGCCCGGGGGCTCTCGGCGCGCACCCGCGCCGAACTGCGCGCGCGCTACGGACTCGATCGGCCGCTGCCGGTGCAGTACGCGGCCTACCTGCGCGCACTCGCGCACGGGGATCTCGGCCGCTCCTACAGTCTGCGCGATGAGCCGGTCGCCGGGCTGATCGGCGCGGGACTGCCGGTGAGCGCTGAACTCGGCGCCGCGGCGCTCCTGCTCGGCGCGTTGAGCGGCATCGCGCTCGGCATCGGTGCGGTGCTGCGCCGCGGCGGGCTGATCGACCGCGCGCTCGCGCCGCTGGCGGCCGTGACGCTCGCGTTGCCGAGCTTCGTCACCGGTCCGCTGCTGGCGCTCGTGTTCGGGTTGTGGCTGCGCTGGCTGCCGGTGGCCGGCTGGCAGCCCGACACGCCCCGTGACCTGGTGCTGCCGGCGGTCACGTTGGCACTGCCGCTGGCCGCCTCGATTGCGCGCCTGACGCGCGCCGGCCTGCTCGAGGTGCTCAACGCGAGCTACATCCGCACCGCGCGCGCGCGCGGCCTGGGGCGTGCGCGGGTGCTCTGGCATCATGCGCTGCGGCCGGCGCTGGTGCCGGTGGTGAGTTATCTCGGGCCGGCGGCGACCTACCTGGTCACCGGCTCGCTGGTCGTGGAGAGCGTGTTCGAACTGCCCGGCACGGGTCGCTACCTGGTGATGGGCGCGATCGACCGAGACTACACGCTGGTGATGGGCATGGTCCTCGTGTACGGCACGCTGACGCTGCTGGCGAACCTGGGCGCGGACCTGCTGCATGCCTGGCTCGATCCGCGGGTGCGCCATGAGCCCGAGTGACCCGCGCCGCCGCGCACTGCTCGCGGCGCTCGTGCTCGGGGCGCTGGTGCTGCTGGCGGTGTTCGGGCCGGTGGCGAGCCCGTATTCCTACCGCGCGCTCGACTGGCGGCACCTGGCGGTGCCGCCGGGGTTCGTCGCCGAGCATTGGCTCGGCACCGACGCGCTCGGACGCGACCTGTACGTGCGCACGCTGAGCGGCCTGCGGCTCTCGCTGCTGATCGGTCTGCTCGCCACGCTGGTGAGCGTGCTGATCGGGGTCGCCTGGGGGGCGGCCGCCGGGTGGGTCGGCGGGCGCCTCGATGCTGGCATGATGCGCGTGGTCGACGTGCTCTACGCGCTGCCGTACCTGTTCATCGTGCTGATTCTCGCGGCGCTGTTCGGGCGCGGCAACATCGCCGTGCTGCTCCTGGCAATCGGCGCGGTCGGCTGGCTGACGCTCGCGCGGGTGGTGCGGGCCCAGACGCTCTCGCTGAAGCGCCAGGCGTTCATGGAAGCGGCGCGCGCCGGCGGCTTGAGCGGCCTTCAGATGCTGCGCCGGCACGTGTTGCCGAATCTCGCCGGCACCGTCGTGGTGTACGCGACGCTGATGGTGCCGCAGATGATCGTGTACGAGAGTTTCCTCAGCTTCCTCGGCCTCGGCGTCGAGCCGCCGCGCGCCAGTCTGGGTAGCCTGATCAACGCCGGGGCGCGCCAGATGTTGAGCGCTCCGTGGCTGCTGCTGGTGCCCGCGACGGTGCTGATCGTGCTGCTGCTGGCGTTCAACATCCTGGGGGATGCGCTGCGTGATGTCCTCGATCCCCGGCAGCGCTGAGGCGCACGGCGCTTCGGGCGAGGCGAGCGCGTTGCTCGCCTTGCAGTCCCTGAGCGTGCGCTTCGCGGGCGTGCCCGTCGTCGACGGGGTGTCACTCGCGGTGCACCCCGGGGAGTGCCTCGGGGTGGTCGGGGAGTCCGGCGCCGGCAAGAGCCTGACGTTCCTCGCCGCCCTCGGACTTGCCCCGCCCGCCGCGACGGTGAGCGGCGCGGCGCGCTTCGGTGCGACCGAACTCATCGGCGCCTCCGAACGGACCCTCGATGCGCTGCGCGGCCGGCGCATCGGGTGGGTGTTCCAGGACCCGATGGGCGCGCTGACCCCGCACCTGCGCATCGGGACGCAACTCACCGAGCCGATCCTCAGGCACACCGGTCTCAGCGCGCGCGCCGCGCGCGCCCGGGCGCTCGAACTCCTCGAACAGGTGCACCTCGGCGAGCCGGCACGGTGTCTGCAACAGTATCCGTACGAGCTGTCCGGCGGGATGCGCCAGCGGGTCCTGCTCGCCATCGCGCTCTCGTGCGATCCGCAGCTGCTGATTCTCGATGAGCCCACCACCGCGCTCGACGTGACGATCCAGGCGCAGATCCTCGCGCTGCTGGCGCACATCAAGCGCGAGCGGGGCATCGGGTTGGTGCTGGTGACGCACGATTTCGCGGCGCTGGCGGGTCTGGCGGATCGCGTGGCGGTGATGCGCAACGGCCGGGTGATCGAGACCGGCAGTGCCACGCAGGTATTCCATACCCCGCGCGAGCCGTATACGCGCGAGCTGCTGGCGGCGGCGCGCGAGCCGGCCGGACCGGCGGCGGTGCCGGACGCGAGCCGCGCCGGTGTACCGGTGCTCGCGGTGGAGGATCTCGCCGTGCACTACCGCCGCCGGGTCTCCTGGCTGCGCCGCCCGGGGTTCGTGGCGCTCGAGGCGGTGACGGTCGCGCTCGCCCGCGGGGAGTCGCTCGCGGTGGTCGGGGAGTCCGGCTGCGGCAAATCGACCCTGACGCGCGCGGCGCTGCGCCTGATCGGCGTGGCACACGGGCGGATCGCGTGGCTCGGACGGGACGTCGGCACGCTGCCCGAGCGGCGCCTGCGCCCGCTGCGCCGCGCTCTGCAGCTGATTTTCCAGGATCCGCTGGCGAGCCTCGATCCGCACCTGACGGTCGAGCGGCTGGTCGGCGAGCCGCTCGAGGTGCACCACCCGGCGCTCGGCGCGGCGGCCCGGGCCGAGCGCGTCGCGGCGATGCTCGAGCGCGTCGGGTTGGACCCGGCGCTCGGCGCACGCCGACCGCATGAGCTGTCCGGCGGTCAGTGCCAGCGGGTCGGCATCGCCCGGGCGATGATGCTCGCGCCGCGGCTGCTGGTCTGCGACGAGCCGCTCTCGGCGCTCGATGTGCGCGCCCAGCGGCAGATCGGCGCGCTGCTCGATGCGTTGCGTCGCGAGCAGGGCATGAGCGTGCTGTTGGTCAGCCACGATCTGACCGCAGTGCGCCGCTTGTGCGAGCGCGTGCTGGTGCTCTATCAGGGCAGAATGGCCGAACTCGGTCCGAGCGAGGCGCTGCTCACCCGGCCGCTGCACCCCTATACGCGCGCGCTGCTCGAGGCCGTTCCCGTCGCGGACCCCGACGTGCAGCCCGGGCGGCTCGGCGCGGTGCCGCTGACCGAGCGGGGGCCGCCGGCCGAGCCCCGCGGGTGCGCGTTCCGCAGCCGCTGCCCGCTGGCCTCGATGCGCTGCGCCGAGGAGCACCCCCAGTGGATCGAGGCGCGTGCGGGCCACTGGGTGGCCTGTCACCACTGGGAGCGCGGGGCCGATGGTATGCTGCGAGCATGAACGAACCGGTCATTCGTCAGAGCGAAAGCCTGCGCCACGTGCGCTACGAGATCCGTGGCCGTCTGGCGCGCCGTGCGCACGAGCTCGAGCGCCAGGGCTACGAGATCCTCTCGCTCAACATCGGCAACCCCGGCGCGTTCGGGCTGCGCACCCCGGAGACGATGCGCCTGGCGATGATCGAGAACCTCTCCGAGGCGGAGGGCTACTGTCACCAGAAGGGGATCTTCCCGGCGCGCGAAGCGGTGGTGATGCAGCAGCAGGCGCGCGGCGTGAGCGGGGTGAGCGCCGAGGAGGTGTTCATCGGCAACGGGGTGAGCGAGCTGATCAACCTGGTGCTGCGGGCGCTGCTCAACGACGGCGACGAGGTGCTGGTGCCGAGCCCGGACTATCCGCTCTGGACCGCCGCGGTGACCCTGAACGGCGGTCGCGCCGTGCATTACCCGTGTCGCCCGGAGAACGGCTTCGTGCCCGATCCCGACGAAGTGGCCGCGCTCATCACCCCGCGCACGCGTGCCCTGGTCGTCATCAATCCGAACAACCCCACCGGTGCGGTCTATCCGCGCGCGGTGCTCGAGCGGCTGGCGCGGCTCGCCGAGCGCAGCGGGCTCGTGGTCTTCAGCGATGAGATCTACGACCAGATGGTCTATGACGAGGCGCAGTTCGTGCCCATGGCCACGCTGGTCGAGGACACGCTGTGCGCCACGCTCTCGGGACTCTCCAAGGTGTACCGCGCCTGTGGCTACCGGGTCGGCTGGGCGGTGTTCTCGGGGCGGACTCGCGCCGCGGCCGAGTACCTCAGCGCCATCGATCTGCTGAGCTCGCTGCGCCTGTGCAGCAACGTGCTCGCGCAGTGGGCGGTGCAGACGGCCCTCGGCGGTTACCAGTCGATCGGCGATCTGATCGGTCCCGGCGGACGGCTGTACGAGTCACGCGCGGCCATTGCGCGCGCCGTCGGTGCCAGCCAGTACCTGCGGTTGAAGAACACGCCGCAGGGCGCGATGTACGCGTTCATCGGCGTCGACACGGAACGTCTGCCGGGTTTCGATGATCAACGTTTCGCGCTCGACCTGCTCGAGCAGAAACACGTGCTGGTCGCTCCGGGGGTGAGCTTCAACGTGCCGTACCGCAACCATTTCCGGGTCACCACACTGCCCGACAGCGCGACGCTGCTCGATGTCTTCGGCCGGATCGAGGATCTGCTGGCCGGGTACGCCTCGGCGCCGCCGCAGGACAACGTGGTGTCGGCCAGCGCCCGGTTCAAATGAACGGCGTTGAAGTGATTTGTTAAAAGTCGTTTCTTCGACATAACCTATAACCCATTGTTTTGATAAAGGTTCCTGCGCATCTCGAGGCCGTCATCGAGGCCGGGGGTACCCTGGTGACGCCGACGCGTCGGCGCGCGCATGCGCTGCGTCTGGCGCATGCCGCGGCGCAACTGGAGCGAGGCCGGCGGGTGTGGGCCAGTCCCGACGTGCTGCCGCTCGAGGGGTGGCTCGGCCGCGAGTGCGAGCGCCGCGCGCTCGAGGCGCCCGCCGGGGCGATGCCGCCGCGGCTGCTGCGGGCGGCCGAGGAGTGGCTGCTGTGGCGCGAGTGCACGGCCGAGGCCATCGAGACGCTCGTGCTCGCCAATCCCGGGGCGCTCGCCGAGGGGTTGCTCGGGGCCCGACGGCTCGCCGCTCAGCTCGGCCTCGATCTGACCGGTCTGCGGGGCGCGCCCCAGAGCGAGACCGCATTGCTGCTGGACGTGCAGCGCGCCGTGGCCGCGCGCGTCGCGGCGCTTGGTGCCCGGTCCCTCGACGAGGCGCTCGCCGCGGACGGTGCGCTCGGCGATGCCCGTCCCGTGGCGCTGTGCGGGTTTCTGCTCGAAGATCCGCGGCTGCGCGCCCTGCGGGCGGCCCGTGCCGCCCGCGGCTGGGAGACGCTCTGGTGCGCACCGGGGGCGCCGGACGCCGTGCCCCAGGTGGTCCGGGCCGCCGATCCGACCGAGGAGCTCGATCGCATCGCCGGCTGGTGCGCCGCGCAGTTGCGCGCCGCGCCCGAGGCGCGGCTGCTGGTGGTGCTGCCCGGCTCGCTCGAGCGCTGCGGGCGGCTCGCGGCGCTGATCCGCCAGGCGCTCGACCCGGCCCTCACGGCGCGAGCCGGGCACGACCTCGCGGCGGTGGAGGGCGGGGCGCCGCTTGCGCAGCAGCCGGCGCTCGCGTACGCGCTCACCGGCCTGGCCCTGCTCGACGGCCAGCACGTGACCCTCGAGGCGCTGTTGGAGTGGTTGCGCGGGCCGTGCTGGGGCGAGTCGGCCGAGGGGCGCGCGCGGCTCGATCTGTGGCTGCGCGAGCGCGCGCCGCC
>Ga0315298_1011319_pt1 | contig 10500 bp, 5 predicted proteins | sample WHS_1_MG_FD_203077 | JGI IMG/M metagenome (GOLD analysis project Ga0315298, IMG submission 203077) | Extremophilic microbial mat communities from Washburn Hot Springs, YNP, Wyoming, USA - WHS_1_MG | ecosystem: Environmental > Aquatic > Thermal springs > Hot (42-90C) | place: USA: Wyoming...
CGACGTTGCGGCAGAAGGACTGATCACAGAACCACGGGGCTGGAAAATGTAGTGCCAAGACCATTTTGGTCTTTTGTAACTCCTTGAATATCAACAATCCAGTTTTTCAAACTGTCGAAGATGGGTCAAAGGCCGGGGCGTTGATCTGGAGGTCCGCGTTTCCGTGTTGGGCGGTCGCGTAGTTTGAGACTGACGTAGGACCGGGTTAGCCAGCTACCGCGCGTTTCAGACAGACCGGATCACTGCTCGATCCAAAACCCAGCAGCGGCGGTGGCCTTGGCATCATGCCCGGCCTTTGCGGAGTAAGTGCGTCATTGAATCTAGAAACGCTCCGGGTTGAACAGTTCCGCTTCTTGGTCGGCCCAGTAAGGTAGCAAACCGTCGATGCTCAGCACCTTCAGGTTACACATCTCGAGTGACCAGCCACGCGTGCTTCCAGAAATAGCGGCTTTCAACTCGAGTTCGTAGCGACCTGGGTCCTGAAAATCTATGAAATGGCGCACGGTCGCAACCGGCCTGCCGGCAGGATCATAGAGTGTCGCAGCATGGAAACCTTCGCCGACAGCCTCGAACCTGATCTTAACTTCCCTGCCACCCTCGCTCGCAAACCCAACCGCTCTTGGAAGCAACTGCCCCAATTGGTGACCTGTGGCATCAACCACAGTCATGCGTGTGGATCGATCACGATGAATCTGCCAGCCAAAGGCTTTGCCGCTGGTCAAACACAGTCGAAAGAGGCCGCCTTTTGCCGGCAGGTTCAAGACCGCGGGCTCGAAGTATTTGCCAACGTCGGCGAGTGATACGTGCTGCACGACTTTACCCGCGGCATCGTAGAGCGTGCAGTTGCCCTCTGCCAAACCCTCCCGAATGACCAGCACCGGCGCCGGTCGGTCGGCCACGTGCACAAAAACTTCAACCTCCGGCGCTTTGAAGCGCGTGGCCTTCCACGACGACGGCTCCGGCAACACTGTTCCTTCGTCGAACATGCAGAACAGCCCGTAGCTGGCAGCGAATCTCGGAAACCGCCACATGTGCGTCGCTTCTGTAGCCACGTTGCGATTATGCAAGAACTCGATACTGCTCCACCAACATCGCTCGAGCGCATCGAGATATCGGGGGTCTCCGGTCCGCTCCAAGGCCCAGGAAAACGCGTTGAGCGTTCGACAGGCATACTCGGGGTAGAACCCGAGTGTGCGGTTGGCGACCCGCAATATCCCGGTTGCAAGCATGCTGTTGGTTGTGTTGTCGTGCACTGACAGCATACCGTTCATGGCTATTCCGTTGAAGAAAGCTATGCGGTTGTCCCACCGAATGGCGAACTTACCAGTTGGCGCTTGGCCTTTTAGCAAACTGTTACACAATGATTCGCAGGCCGAAAGGTATTTGCCGTCGCGAGTAACCTCGTACAAGCCGGTCAGAAGATACAGCGACCAGCCGATTTGGCGTTCATTGCCGATTACGGAATCCCGTTCGCGCCCGAGTTTGGCGACGATGAAATCACCAACCTTGCGGGCCATCTCGAGCTGGCGTTTTTCGCCGGTCAACAAGTAGTGCAGCAGCACACCGCGCAAAAAGACGTGCCCCAGATCAGCTTCGGTCGTCGTATGCAACGGACTGTGTTTCCAAACCATACCGCTGAAATTGTTCACGTCGATGTCAGTCTGATGTCGGGCCATGGGCTCGGCAACGTTGATGTACCAGGGATCACCCGTCCTTAGAAACTCGAGCAGATAGTTGAACGGTACGTCGTATTCAAGGTTCTGGTAGGCGTTCTTGCCCTTGTAAGGCCCGCCCATGTAGCCATCGCCAAAATCGCGCATCCCGAAAGGCATCTGATTGACGTAATCGCGCATGTCTGCTTCCCGCCAGCATTCCCAATAGGGAAAGTTTCGCAGCGCTTCGATTCTGCGGGGCAAGACAGCGCCGACCGCCTCGGTCCCGCATGCCCATGACGGTGGGATGGTTAGCCTTAAAGGATCCAAAACAACGCGTGGTGGTGACGGGTCGTGGCCTGCCGGCAAAAAATCGAGGATGATCTCGTGGGTTTTAGCCAGTCCCGCTTCCCAATCGAACGGCTGGTCGCCGGCATAGAGCTGCACTCCGATTGCCGCGGGCGTGACAAACAAAGCCCTGGGATAATTCTGCCAGAAATGGCGTACACCAAGCACGCACCAATTGTCGCCCCTCTTGACCGCAACCCAGCCCGGTGCCCGCGTTCCATTCGCAACAGGCTTACCTTTTTGCGTGACCACATAGTGCAGGTCATCCGGCTGCCGCAATTCTGCCGCGCCGTCCAACACAAAAGCATCTTTGTCTGTGCCGAACACGACAACTGCTGGTTCCGGGCTCAATGCGAATTGAACGGACAGGCCTTTTACGACTATTACCGGGGCCGGGTCACTGTAAGGTTCATCTCTGTTCTGTGAGCGATTGCGGTCTGCCCAATGGACGATGGTTAACATGAGTGTGACGCGTTGCAAACCAGCCGCCGCCTGCACGCGCAGATCATATTTCATTGCCGTTTGCTCGCCTTCAGCCGTGCCGAAGAATCCCTGCATGCGCAAGCAACCATGCAGGGGACCCGCTTCTTCGATTTCAATTTGCCGGGCCGGCATTGCAAAGAGAGTGGCGGGTTTGCCATCAAGCGTTACCTGCATCTCGATTGTGAGCTTGCCCGGGCCAAGGTCACTCTGCCCAAATCGAATGCGGTCGATTAACCCCTCGGAAGACGCGGCAAGATCAATTTTGTCAGTGTGCATTGTGGCCTTGTTGTCGGTGCGATCAATTCTCAACAACCCGCCTTGAACATGCCCGGTGCCCAAACGGCCACTGAAATCGACCTCGTAAACTTGTCCAGCTTCACCTCCAAAATCCAACAGCACCCATCGGATCGAGCCGTCGTCCCATTTCGACAGTGGTGTGACCATTGAGGCTACGGCGTTGCCACCCGGGCCGAGAATCCGGATCTCGCTTTCATTCCCAACCGTACCCTTGGGAAGAGGAAAGCCGGCGCGGACGTGCCCTTTCTGTCCGGGCTGCCCTGCGACGGCCACGGGTACACGGCGCGCCAGTCTCATTTGATCGAACTCGACTTCATACGTCAGCTTTGCGGGATTGCCCGGTATGGTTTTGAATTGATTCTCGGCTTCCTCGAGAAGTGTTTGCGGATCGTAAGGGCGTTTGGTCAGATCCACGTCCTGAACACAACGAAACCCAAGCCCGTCGTAAGCTCCGTACGGCACCATGCGGGCTCGCTGTGTGCAGGTACCTTTGTTGGCGGTCCCATAGAAATAGATGGCACCACCCCCTCGGATAACCTTGTACTGCCTCCCAAAGTGCACAGAATTGAACGATGTACCCGGGTATCCGTTGTACCAGTCAGCAGTCCATTCCCAGACATTACCCGCCATGTCAAGGCAGCCGTATCGAGACACCCCTTTCAGTCTTTCCTCGAGCCCGCGCGACGTTGACGCGATCTTGTCGGTTCCGAGGTTACGAAGCCTTTCGTCATCGATGTTACCCCAGGGAAATCGGCGACCGTCTGTTCCGCGTGCTGCCTTCTCCCATTCAGCTTCGGTCGGCAAACGCTTACCTGCCCACACAGCGTAGCGCATTGCATCAAACCAGCTCACGTTTGTGATCGGCATATCGTCCCGCCCCGCAGGTGGCGCTCCTCCGACCCAGTCCGGAGGCGGCTTGACGCCGGTTTCTTTTACGAACCGGGCGTACTGGGCAACGGTCACCTCTGTCCTGTCGATATAAAAGGCAGGCAGATTAACCTCGTGAGGCGGAGTTTCATCTTCGACTTCGGCAGAACCCATTATGAACGATCCTGCTTGCACGAGGACCATGACCGAGCCGTCCCTGCCGCAGACAGTTTCCGAACGGGTGTTTCCCAGTGCAGACACAGCTTCCACTTGCAGGAACAACAGCATCAGTACCCACATCTGAACCCTGTCAACTTTCATTTGCGCCGCATGATTGATACAACCAAGGGTCAAAACATATCCGGCAGGCTGTCCAGTCAAAACTGGTGTCTTCGCGTCTCGTTTGTGAAGAAGCCAAGGGCTGGAATCACGCCGAAAGGTCGCGCGCCATGCTGACCGGGCCGACTTCGTCGCCCACGGGGCGGATGAGATCGGAATCAGTAGCCGAAAAAAGGGAAAGAAGACGAAAAAAGGGAATCTCCCTATGCTCGTTTCTTTGCGGTTCGCATGTTGAACACTCGGGGACAGGGGCGCGCTGCCGATCGCGATTGCCTCTCCACCGCGCTGGAATGACCGCCGAAATCTTTACCCTCCCCATTTTTCTGCCCTCCATCTTTCTGCCATCAATTTTTCTGCCAATGACACTCTCGCCCTCCTTCGCTTCTTTCTGCTATCACCGAAAAACCACTCGCCGGTCTTTTCGGTTAGCCGAAAAAAGGGAAAGAAGACGAAAAAAAGAATCGCCCTATGCTCGTTTCTTTGCGGTTCGCATGTTGAACACTCGGGGACAGGGGCGCGCTGCCGATCGCGATTGCCTCTCCACCGCGCTGGAATGACCACCGAAATCTTTACCCTCCCCATTTTTCTGCCCTCCATCTTTCTGCCATCAATTTTTCTGCCAATGACACTCTCGCCTTCTTTCGCTTCTTTCTGCTATCACCGAAAATCGGTCGATTGCGAGTGCGCCGTGCTGTGTGGTTGGGGTGGGACAACGGTGTGGAAGTCAAAAGTACATTTGACATGTTTCGCTAATTTGCTACGTTTTGCAGCAATACGGTCGTGAACAAACAAGCAAGCGCGTTCAGCCGGGTTCCAAATCCCGAACGCGGTGTGTTTTGAACGTTTTTCGATGCGCGACGCAGTTGAATATGACGGCAATGAGCGATCAGGTTTGCCTGCTTGAACGATTTTTTTTGCGAAGCAGATTTCGCACTTTTACAAAATGACCACGAATTGCGATGAGGATTGGATGCCGCTGACCGGAATTGTGGCGGTGTTCTCCAGGTGTACGTCTGCATGGCGGTCGGCACAGGCCGCTTTGATGACACAAAGTGCCAAGGGTCAAAGCTGAAAGAGAAAAGGCGGAGTGATGAACTATTCTGACTGGCTTAAGACCGTGCCCGCGGTATTGACGACCTTGCTTTTACACTGGGCGACAGGCGTGGTTTGCACACAGAATGTTTCTGCGGCGACGAATGAGCCGGTATTACGTCTGACCCTAACGCAGGCCATTGATGAGGCACTCAAGGCCAACCCGGGGCTGAAAGCGGTCGGACATCAAAATCGGGCCGCAGTAAACGATGCCAGCGCAGCAGCGCGCGGTCGCTGGGGCGAGGTGGACGTCACCGGCACGTATGGATATTTCAACGACGACCAGATTTTACGTCCGATGTCGCGCGAGTTGGTTTCGGGGGGACTGGTCGGCATGCCATTTGACCGCAGCCAGTTGCATTACGGTTTCACGTATCAGGTCCCGCTCTATCTTGGCGGCAAATTGAAGAACCAGATTCAGATCGCGCACCTTGAATCACAGAAAGCCGCCGCCCTGTTCGAGGGGAATCGCTGGCAGGTCCGGTTCAACGTCGTGTCGCTCTACTCGGCTGCACAAACGCTCGATCAGGTATTGTCTGCGCTCGACGAACAAATCGCCGCGCTGGGACAGACCAAAACCAACCTCGACGAAATGGTTCGGATTGGTCGGCGGCCCGAGGTGGACCGACTCAAGGTGCTGGACGAACTCGAAGCCGCAAGAAGCCAGCGCGCCGCGGTGGAATCGGACCGGGTGAAGGTTGGCGCGCTGTTGCTCGCGATGCTTGGGAGGGAACCTGCCGGTGGCGTTGCTGTGGAATCCTTGCCCGATGCGACGCCGAGGCTTGACACGCCGACAGCAGCACTGACCGCTGATGCCGAGAACAATTCGGTGGTACGGAGCGCGCATTTGGCTGCCGAACAGGCCGAGCGAAACGTGCGGGTTGCGCGAAGCGATTATCTGCCGAAGCTTTATGCGGGAGCAAGTTACATCGAGCACACCGGCACCGAGATTGACAGAACACTCGAAACGTGGGGCGCGTCGGTATCGGTGGTTTTTCCGTTGTTCGAAGGTAATGTGCGGGGCAAACGCGTTGCCGCTGCCATGGAACGGCAGGCCGCCGCGCAGGAAATGCTGGGCCAGGCAAAACTGAAAGTGCAGGCCGAATTACAGGAGGCGTTGGCAAAACTCGATGCAGCGCGTGTGGCCCTTGAAGCAGCTCGCGTCCGCGTCGTGGCTGCTGCTGAAGCCGCGCGGATCGAGCAGGCGCGTTACGACACCGGCGCAGGTACGATCGAAGACCTGTTGCGTGCCCGGGCAAGAGAACAAGGAGCACGAGCAGCTTTGGCGACCGCGCGCGGCGATTTGATCATTGCCGCCGAGCGGATCAATGCCGTTGTCGAGGAGGAAGTTGTCAAATGAAGAAGTTTGTCTGGATTCCAATTGTGATCGCTATTGCGGCTGGCATGGTGTTTGTGCGCGCAAAACGTGTCAGACAAAAAGAGAACGCGCCGTTGCCGAAAGAGGTGCCGATTGCGGTCCAGACCGCCCCTGTCCGTGAGGGCCGGGTGACCCGCACCCGCCATGTGTTGGGCACGGTGGTTGGCGCAGAGGAAACGGCTCTTGCTCCGCAGGTCATGGCCCGCGTGGTCGAGGTCATGGTGCGCGAAGGCGATCGTGTCGAAACTGGTCAACTGCTTGTCAGGCTGGACGAGCAGGAGTTTCGAGATGCGGTTACCGAGGCGGAAGCTGCATTAGCAGCGGCGGAAAAATCGTATGCGGCTCAGCGTGAGGTTACCGCGCGTGACAAGCGGTTGTTCGAGGTCAAGGCCATCGCACAGGAACAATGGGATCGCTCGCAAGCTGTGGAGGCTGCAGCGGCGGCTCAACTCGAGTCCGCCAAACAACGCCTGAATCTGGCACGGACACGGCTGGGTTATTGTCGGCTGGTTGCACCATTTGAAGGCTCGGTGGCACAGCGGTTGGCTGATCCGGGCGACCTCGCTGTGCCCGGCAAACCGCTGTTGAAACTGGTGCGCCAGAAGACTGTTCGAGTGCGCGCCGCATTGCCGTCGGAAGACCATACATCTTTGCGGGTAGGGACAGTTGTGACACTGAATGCTGACCGATCGGCGCTCGAGGCGACTGTATCCCGCATTTTCCCTGCGATGGGCGACAGTCACCTTGCAAGTTTCGAGTGCGACGTGACCAATCCGCCGCCGGGTTTTGTTTCTGGTGCGACAGTGGGTGTTGACGTGCAATTGACTTCTGCTGAGGGGTTGGTTGTACCGGCTGACGCATTGCTTGAAGGCGACAAAGGGGCGTGGGTGTTTGCGGTTAGCAACGGCGTCGTGCGACCGGCCCGGGTCGAGGTAGTTGACCGGTCATTGGACAGCGCGGTCGTCAAGGGCGATGTGCGCTCGGGTGAACCGGTGATTGTGGCGCGACCGTCCCGACTGATGACACTGGCCGGCGGCACAAAGGTCGTGGAGGCGAACCAGCCATGAACATCGTCGAAGGCTATCTGAAGAAACCGCACCTTGTAACCTCGCTGGTTCTGCTGACGGCGGTGGTGGGATTTGTTGGTTACCGGCGGATGCCGGTGAATCTGTTTCCAGACTCGGAACGTCCGCAGGTTGCGGTGGTAACAGTTTATCCCGGGGCGTCGGCTGTTGATGTCGAGGCCGACGTTAGCCGGGTGATTGAAAAGGAGCTGAGCACAATCGAACAGGTCCGGCGTGTCACTTCAACGAGTAAAGACGAGGTTTCTTCGGTCTCTGTCGAATTCGAGTATAGCAAGGGGTTGGATTCGGCAGCGACGGATGTGGCCAACGGCCTGCAAAAGATCAAGGCGCTGTTGCCGGACGGAGCGCGTCCGCCGATGATTTTCAAGGTTTCATCTGCCACACCCGCAGTGCTGACTCTGGCGCTGCGGCCCAAACCCGATTCACCCCTGGACCTTTCCATGGTGCGCCAGCTCGCCGACAACGAGATAAAAGAGCGGCTGCTGCAGTTGCCCGAGGTGGCGAATGTTGAGGTCTTTGGCGCACATCAACCTGTCGTGCGTGTGACGCTGGACCGCGACAAACTCGAGCGGTTCGGGCTGACGCCTGTCGATGTGAGCCAGCGGCTGGTGGCGTTCAATGCCAATCAACCCATTGGCCTGCTGCTCACAAGCGAAAGTCAGTTCCTGTTCAAGCGCACCGGGCAATTCGAGCGTTTGACGGATGTGGCCGGGATTGTAGTTGCACATCGGGCAGGTGGCGACGTTCATCTGGGCGACGTGGCGGAGATTCACCGCGGGATTCTCGAGCCGCAAAGCGCCTATCATGGCAACGGCCGGCCCGCCATAGCTGTAAACATCCAACGCGCACTGAGCGGCAACGCACTCAACACCATCGCCGACATCGCAAGCACCCTGCCCGAGCTTGAAAAACGTTATCCTGGCATCGAGTACAGCATCCCGGACACGCAGGGCGAACTGATCGAGTTGTCGGTGGGCAACATGTTGGATGCGTTGCGTGACGCCATTATCATGACGGTGATTGTGATCTTCCTCTTCTTGGCCGACCTGCGCGGGATGGTCTTGGCCGCCATTTCGATCCCGTTCACCTACCTGCTCACCTTTGCGGTGATGTGGTTGATCGGCTACGAGTTCAACATGGTCACGCTCACCGGCGTCATCATTGCTGTGGGCATGCTGTTGGACGATGCGATCGTGGTGCTTGAAAACATCGAACGGCATCTGCACGAAAAAGGCGCCGACGCGTGGAAAGCCGTCGTGGGCGGCACGCAGGAAGTGATGCTGGCGATTTTCTCGGGCACCTACGCAACGGTGATGGTTTTGTTGCCGATCATTTTCATAGGCGGGTTTGTGCAAACGGTGCTGCGACCGTTGTCGGTGAGCCTCTGCATTGCGCTGGCGGCGTCCTATATCATTTCTGTGACGGTGATTCCGCTGCTGGCGCCACTGTTGTTGCGACGCGCGGCGGGTGCAGGCAGGAACAGGTTCGAGCGGCTGATTTACCGTTTCGACACATGGGTGGTCGAGCCGGTGCGCGATTTTTATGTGCGGCTCACGGGGCTGGCGCTGAAGCATCGGTTGTTGTTCCTGATCCCCGGCCTGCTGCTGTTGGCTGTTTCAGCCCGGCAAATGCCGTTGATCGGACGTGATCTGATGCCGCCGATGGATACCGGCATCATCAAAATCAACTTCGAGACCGACGCAAACACGTCGCTGGCGGAGACCGAGCGGGTTCTCGCCCGCATGGAAGAGACCATCCGCCAACGTCCCGAGGTGACGTCGGTGTCGTCTCTGCTCGGTTCTGAGCCAGCGGTGATTTCGTTCGGAGCCGGGCGGCTGGCGCAGCAGGGCAATATCACGGTTCATCTGACCGACCGTTTTCATCGGAAGAAGTCCATCTGGCAGATCGAGGATGAGTTGCGCAATGAGTTCCAGAAGCTACCCGGTCTGAAAACCGTGGACGTGTTTGATTTTGGCGCAACGGCTCTGTCAACCATCCGTGCGGCGGTGGATGTGATGATTTCGGGACCTGACCTTGAGACACTGGACGCGATTGGCCGGGACGTCGAGCAGCGATTGCGAAAGAACCTGCGCGGCGCAAGCTCAATCACACGTTCGTGGACGTTGGACTCGGTCGAGGTGCAGTTCAAAGCCAATCCGGAGCGACTGGCGCTTTACCAGATTTCGCCTGCTGCGGTGGCGGGTCAGCTCGCCGGTGCGGTACGAGGCATGCCGGGTTCGATCTTCCGCGTGCCAAATCAGGATGGTTTGACGCTCTGGGTGCAACTGCCGTCGGACCAGCGGGCGCATGCCGAACAATTGGCCACCTACCCGGTTCAGACGCCGCTGGGTGCGGTGCCGTTAATCGAGCTTGGAACAATAACACGGCGACCGGTGGCATCGGTGATTACACGGCAGGGGCTACAGCGCACTTTGGATATTCAGGCTTACAGGTCGAGACAGACGATTTCGCATTTGCAGGAAGACGTGGCAAGGGCGCTGCAAGGTTTGCAACTGCCGCCCGGTTACACCTTGAACCACGAAGGCGAAATCAAGCAAATGACCGAATCGTTCGGCAGGCTCGGTCAGGCGCTGCTGTTGGGGCTGATCCTGCTCTATTTCTCGCTTGTGCCGGCGTTCAAGTCATGGGTGCATCCGTTGACGATCATGTCGGCCATTCCATTGGCGCTAATTGGGGCGGCATGGAGCATGTTGTTGGCGAACAAGCACGGTTGCATGCCCTCGATGATGGGGATGATTTTGCTGGCGGGCATTGTGGTGAAAAACTCGATTTTGCTGATTGATTTCATCACGGCGGCCAGGGAACGCGGGGCAAGCACATACGACGCGCTGGTTGATTCGGTGCGCATCCGGACCCGTCCGATTCTCATGACCGCGGTGGGCACGGCGGTTGGCATGATCCCGATCGCATTGGAATGGGCCATCGGGTTGGAACGGCT
>Ga0315298_1011320_pt1:0-7500 | contig 10500 bp, 11 predicted proteins | sample WHS_1_MG_FD_203077 | JGI IMG/M metagenome (GOLD analysis project Ga0315298, IMG submission 203077) | Extremophilic microbial mat communities from Washburn Hot Springs, YNP, Wyoming, USA - WHS_1_MG | ecosystem: Environmental > Aquatic > Thermal springs > Hot (42-90C) | place: USA: Wyoming...
AGAAAAACAGTTGAGAAACCTATTATTGCAACCTTCACACCTTCAAGTAACATACTCTCCCTCCTCCTTGATCTCCTAATTTTTAAAGAGAAAGGGGGAAGATGTCAAGGGAATAATTTCACAAGGCGTTATTTTCTAACCAGGAATGTGGTAAGAATTTAATGCAACCAATTATGGAGTATCCTTTTGATCCCATAGAAAGATCTAAAAAAGTTGAATCAGAAGTTATGGTCGATAGTAGGCGTAAATACCAACGTTTCCGTTTTGCTCGTTACTATGGAGGAATATCTACCGCGGACGTGGTTGGTTGCAACCTCCTTTGCGCCTACTGCTGGAATTACAGGAGGAATAGAGACCCTTTAGGTACTCCCGGTTTTTTTCTGTCTCCTCTGGAGGTAGCGAGAAGATTGATAAAGATATTGAAGAATAAAAAGGGTAACAAGGTCAGAATATCTGGTGGGGAGACGGCTCTTGGAAAAAAATCGTTTTTCCATCTCCTGGACCTGATAAGAGAGGTTTTGGAGATTGAACCCAATGTGGATTTTATTTTGGAAACCAACGGGATCCTTTTCGGAATTTATCCTGAATTTGCAAAAACCCTCTCTAAGTTTAAAAGGGTCTACGTTCGAGTAAGTCTGAAGGGATACGATCCAGAATCCTTTGAAAGGATAAGCGGGGCAAAAAGAGAATATTTCGAATCTCAGATCTTGGGCCTTAGGAATTTACAAACTGCAGGGGTCTATGCTTGGCCGGCATGTATGTTTGAAGTTTTTGGTCCGTCCGGAATTGGGGAAGTATCAAGAGTTTTACGGGAGTTTAGGGCATCCTCTGAGGAACTTGAGATTGAGTATTTAGAGCCTTACCCTTTTGTCTTAGAGAATTTGTCAAAAAGAGGGGTTCCACTTATGGTTACCCCAAATCCTTTTTTGTCTCGATGATTCCACTTAATATCTCCCCAAGGGGGATTATACGTTCTATTGTTATTGAGATGCTCCTTTTTCCATATTTTCTTAGAGTCCCTTCAAAGTAACAAAGAGAATTGAGAAGCAGGGTTCTGGAATATCTCTTCTGCGCTTCAGGAAGAAGAGTAAGGTCTATTAGCCCGTATTCATCCTCTATTGTTATAAACATTATCCTTATACCGCTTTTTGTGGGAGGTGTATGAACAAGTACCACCCTTCCTGCCACTTTAACATTACTACCCCCTTTTAGTGAGGCAAGATCCTTACTTTTTATAACTCCCAATTCTTCAAGCTCTTTTCTAAATGGAGCAAGTGGATGGGTAAAAATGTTTATCCTTAGATATTCTTCCTCTATGAGCGCAAGTTCAAGCAATCTTTCGTCCATAAATTTCTAAACCCTCAAAAGCACCTATAGCCCAAAGTGTGTCTTTTATCCTCTTTGTAGGTTTTACTCTTAGGACAAAATCTGTTATTGACTCAAAGGGACCCCTTTCTTCTCTTTCCCTTACTATTCTCTCTGCGATTTTTGGCCCTATCCCTTTTATGGCACATAATCCAACTCTTATCCCTTCATTTTCCCTTGTATATTCAACCATACTCGAATTAACATGGGGTGGATAAACTGGGAAATATCTGCGGGCCTCGTTAAATATCACTCTTTCAGGATATGTTCCTATGTTCCCCGAATTGAGAAGCCCGAGATAGAATTCAAGGGGAAAATGGGCCTTGAGATATGCAGATTGGAAGGTAATATATGCAAAAGCTGCAGCATGGGCTTTGCAAAATCCATAAGAGGCAAATGCAGAAATTTGTTTCCAAGCTCGATCTGCGAGTTCTTTTGAATAACCCTCTTTTATACATAAACCAATAAATTCCTCTTTCAGCTTTTCCATTTCTAATAAACTCTTATCATGGGTCATTGACCTACGAAAACTATCAGCCCAATCAAGCCCTTTCTTTGTGAACTTTGAGACCACTTTCAGAATCTGTTCCTGGTAAATAAAAACTCCGTAAGTCTCTTTAAGGATAGATATAAGTGTGGGATGGAGATATTCAACCTTCTCAATTTTGTGCTTCCTTCTCAAAAAGGGTCTTATCATATCAGCCTGTACTGGGCCGGGCCTAAAAAGAGAAATCTCTGCGAGAATATCAGAGAATCTCTTAGGTCTTAATCTCCCTATAAGTTGCCTCTGACCTGGCGATTCAACCTGAAATACACCTACTGTTTTAGCTGAGCTCAAGAGCTCATAAGTCCTTCTGTCGTTTAGAGGGATCCTATCAAGATCTATTTCCACACCTCTTTCTTTGAGATAAGATAGGGTCTTTGAGATAGCAGTATGCATCCTTAAACCTAAAAGATCGAACTTGGGAAGTCCAAGTATCTCAATATCTTTCCCCTCATACTGGGAAATGGGGTAACCCTTAGGGGAAAGCTCAAGGGGAACGAGATCTAAAAGTTTTTCTGATACAATAACTCCGCCAAGATGGGTCGAAAGCTGTCTTGGAAGCTCTTCGAATTTAGGTAAAACCTCGAGAATCCCTTTTTCTTTCTTAAGAGGGCTCTCTTTGAGTTCAGGCAGTTCATCTAAAGCGGAAATTACATCTTTAGGGGAGAGATAATAGGGAAGACAATCGGTAAGGGAATGGAGATCTTTTAGATTCTTCCCTATAGCAAGGGCTATTTCCCTTACTGCACTTCTTGCCTTAAAGGTTGGAAAAGTAGAGATGAGAGCAGCCTTTTCTCTAAAACGCTCGATTGTGTATCTTAGTACCTCCTCCCTTCTTTCAGAGTCAAAATCCACATCTATATCGGGAGGATCAAATCTACCATCGTTTAAAAATCTTTCAAAGAGTAGTCTGTGTTTTATAGGGTCTACCCCACCGAAAAGGAGATAACTTACGAGAGAACTTACAGCTGAGCCTCTTATGCTACATCTTATACCCTTTTTCTTTGCGTAAGAGACTATGTCATGCACAACAAGGAAGTAACTTGAAAAACCTCTCGATTTTATAAGTTCTAACTCACTCCAAAGCCTTTTTAAAATTTCGAGCCTTAAGGGTCGAAACTTATGGGCAAGATTCCTAAAGCATATCTCAAAAAGTCTTTTTTCATCATTCTCAAAAACCCTTGGAGGATGGATTTTGAAAAGCTTGAGTTCAAATTCAATCTTATCTACTACCTCTTCTGTACATTTTATAGCCTGTTCAGGAAGGATATCTTTCATCTCCTCAGGAGATTTTAAATAGAACTCGCAGGAAGGGAGAGGGGAAACATTCCTTTTATGTACGATCCTCTGTATATCTACAAGGATTTTGTGAATCCTGTAATCTTCCCTTTCCAGAAATGTTACGGAATTTGTTCCTAATACCTTTATCCCCAACATTTTTGAAATTTCCATCAGTTCGTGCAAGACTTTTAAATCCTCCTCAAGACCAAGATTTTGGATTTCGATGTAAAGATCATCCTTAAATACATCCTTAAGTTTAAGGAGAAAATTCAGGATTTCCCTTTTCTCCACCCCTTGAGCAATCCGCCACAATTTTCCATCTCTCCCTCCTGTAAGACAGATAAGTCCTTTTGAGTTCTCAAGGATATCTTCTATAAAAAAGATCCCGCCCTTTTTAAGTTTTGAAGTGCTAATCAATCTTACTATGTTTTTATATCCCTCATCATTTTTCACAATAAGAACAAGGATTGTGCCATCATCGAGGGGAGCTTCAATACCGATAACAGGTTTTATTCCAAGATTAAGAGCAAGTTTTGTGAATTTTACTGCTCCGTAAAGTCCACCTTTATCAGTTAGGGCCAAAGCTTTAAATCCAATATCTTTAGCTTTCTTTAAAAGATCCTCCACTTTTGATGTGCCAAAGAGGAAAGTATAAGAACTCCTCACATGGAGGTGGGAAAACATCTTATACTCTCCTTATGAGTCCCACCATAACACCTAAGATTTGCGGTTGATCTGGAGGTTCGAAATATATGATTTCGTAACGGGGATTCTCCGGCCTTAGTTCTACTTTTTTGGAGGTCTTTTTCAACCTTTTAAGAGTAACCTCCCCTTCTATTAGGGCTGCAACAATCTGGCCATCATCTGCATCAGGTTGCTTCCGGATTATAACAATATCCCCATCTTTTATACCGACCCCTTCCATCGAATCCCCTTTTACCCTAACCGCGAATTTAGTCCCTTTCCCAAAAAAGTCTGGATCAACTGGAAGATATTCTTCAACATCCTCAAAGGGTTCTTCTGGGAAACCAGCGGGAATCCTTCCAAGAATGGGGATATTTTCCTCTTTCTTTATAACCTCTATCCCCCTCGTTTTTCTTCTGTGAATTCTTAAAGCTCCTTTTTTCTCCAAAACCTCAAGATAATTAGATACGGTTCTGGGGGATCTAAAACTGAATTTATCCATGATTTCCCTTATACTTGGGGGGAAACCATGGGTCTTCCTGTAACTAAGTATGAAGTCTAAAACTTCCCGTTGTCTCTCTGTAAGTTTTATCATATCTTTGTATAGAATACAAATTTATCCTATAAATGTCAAGAAAAAAATACTATAAAAGCCCCAAAATCACGAATCGAGCTTTAGAATACCTTAAAACCCTGACCTTTTACGAAAAAGAGTCGACTCGAAATAAAATTAAGCGGGCAACGGGAATCGAACCCGCGACATCAAGCTTGGGAAGCTTGCGCTCTACCTATTGAGCTATGCCCGCCTTTTTTATTATTATACCAGAAGAAAAAACAAAGTCAACGAAGGAGGACGAAAATGCCAATAGACCCTACCAACACATCTATCATTCTCGTGGACATCCAAGCTGATTTCACGGAAGTGAAAAATGGAAACTTGAAAGTCCCAGGAACTGATCAAGAATACATAAAGGTCGTAGAACAGGCGCTTAGAATACTGAAAAACAAAGGGTTCTTAGTCATCGCTACACAAGACTGGCACCCTCCGAATCACATCTCCTTCTTCACAAACCACCCTCAAAGAAAACCTTTTGAGGAAATAGTCATTGGACAAAGGAGGCAGACATTATGGCCTCCCCACTGCGTGCAAAATACAGAGGGTGCAAAAATTATCATAAGGGAAGAACTTATAGACAGGGTCGTAAAAAAAGGGCAAAATCCACTATACGACAGCTATTCTGCCTTTCAGGACGATGGGGGTTTTGAAACAGAACTCGGATCAATCCTCAAGACACTAAAGATGCAGGAACTCGTCGTCTTTGGCCTCGCAATAGACTACTGCGTTTTCTCCACCATAAAGGACGCAATTAAAAGAGGGTATCCTGTTCATCTCATTCTTGAACTTTCAAGGGGAGTAGATCCGAAGACTACGGAAGAAGCAATAGAGCAAATGAAAAACCTGGGGGTTCACATCTACGACCGTTTATCCGATTTCCTGAAATAAAAAAGCCCGGCAACGACCTACTTTCCCACAGGGTCGCCCCTGCAGTATCATCGGCGCTGGAGGGCTTAACTTCCGTGTTCGGGATGGGAACGGGTGTTTCCCCTCCGCCATGGTCACCGGGCAAACTTTTAGCAAACTTATTGACAACCATATATGTTGATTTAGAAGTATGGCCAAGCGGTCGACCTATTAGTACTGGTAGGCTCAACGCCTCGCAGCGCTCACACCACCAGCCTATCAACCAGATAGTCTATCTGGGGTCTTAGTCCGGTATCGCTACCGGACAGGATAACTAATCTTGAGGTGGGCTTCCCACTTAGATGCCTTCAGTGGTTATCCCTTCCGGACTTAGCTACCCAGCTGTGCCACTGGCGTGACAACTGGTGCACCAGAGGTCCGTCCATCCCGGTCCTCTCGTACTAGGGACAGCCCCTCTCAGTTATCCTGCGCCCACGGCAGATAGGGACCGAACTGTCTCACGACGTTCTAAACCCAGCTCACGTACCCCTTTAATTGGCGAACAGCCAAACCCTTGGGACCTACTTCAGCCCCAGGATGGGATGAGCCGACATCGAGGTGCCAAACCTCCCCGTCGATGTGAACTCTTGGGGGAGATAAGCCTGTTATCCCCGGAGTACCTTTTATCCGTTGAGCGATGGCCCTTCCATGCGGGACCACCGGATCACTAAGGCCTGCTTTCGCACCTGCTCGACTTGTAGGTCTCACAGTCAGGCCGGCTTATGCCTTTGCACTCTACGGCTGGTTTCCAATCAGCCTGAGCCGACCTTTGCGCGCCTCCGTTACCTTTTTGGAGGCGACCGCCCCAGTCAAACTACCCGCCAGACAGTGTCCTCGACCCGGATGACGGGCCCGAGTTAGAACCCCAAGACAGTAAGGGTGGTATTTCAAGGACGGCTCCATGCCAGCTGGCGCCAGCACTTCCCAGCCTCCCACCTATCCTACACATACTATCCCGAAGTTCACTGTCAAGCTGTAGTAAAGGTTCACGGGGTCTTTCCGTCTTGCCGCGGGTTGAGGGTATCTTCACCCCCATTCCAATTTCGCTGAGTCCCTGGTTGAGACAGCGGGGCAGTCGTTACGCCATTCATGCAGGTCGGAACTTACCCGACAAGGAATTTCGCTACCTTAGGACCGTTATAGTTACGGCCGCCGTTTACTGGGGCTTCGGTTCAACGCTTCTCCTGATTGGCTCAGGATAACGTATCCCCTTAACCTTCCAGCACCGGGCAGGCGTCAGACCCTATACATCCTCTTACGAGTTTGCAGAGTCCTGTGTTTTTAGTAAACAGTCGCCACCCCCTCTTCACTGCGACTCCGAAAGGCTCAGGAAGCAAGTTCCATCACCCTTCAGAGCACACCTTCTCCCGAAGTTACGGTGCGAGTTTGCTGAGTTCCTTAACCAGGGTTATCTCAAGCGCCTTAGGATTCTCTCCTCGCCCACCTGTGTCGGTTTGCGGTACGGTCACCAGGCAAACTCCCTACGAGGCTTTTCTTGGAAGCGTGGGATCTGCCAGTTCTCCCGGAAAACCGGGATCCCCGTCACCCCTCGAGGTTAATGACTCCACGGATTTGCCTATGGAGTCCCTCTACAGGTTTAGACCAGGTATTCCGTCACCTGGATGGCATACCCTTCTCCGTCCCCCCTTCGGTGTAACGTTCACCTGGTGGTACAGGAATATTAACCTGTTTCCCATCAGCTACGCCTTTCGGCCTCGCCTTAGGGGCCGACTAACCCTGAGAGGATTACCCTTGCTCAGGAAACCTTGGGCTTACGGCGACAGGGTTTTCCACCCTGTTTATCGCTACTCATGTCAGCATACTCTCTTCTGCCTCCTCCAGTGCCCCTCACGGGTGCACCTTCACAGGTTAGCAGAATGCTCCCCTACCATCCGCCGCGGAGGACCACGGCGAATCCACAGCTTCGGTAATGTGCTTAAGCCCCGTTACATTTTCGGCGCAGATCCGCTAGACCAGTGAGCTGTTACGCTTTCTTTAAAGGATGGCTGCTTCTAAGCCAACCTCCTGGCTGTTTTAGCGAATCCACATCCTTTCCCACTTAGCACATTTTTGGGACCTTAGCTGGTGGTCTGGGCTCTTTCCC
>Ga0315298_1011321_pt1 | contig 10498 bp, 7 predicted proteins | sample WHS_1_MG_FD_203077 | JGI IMG/M metagenome (GOLD analysis project Ga0315298, IMG submission 203077) | Extremophilic microbial mat communities from Washburn Hot Springs, YNP, Wyoming, USA - WHS_1_MG | ecosystem: Environmental > Aquatic > Thermal springs > Hot (42-90C) | place: USA: Wyoming...
CTGCCACCTCGTCGTTGGCAGATCCCTGCGAAATAGGCTGCAGGACATCCCACACCTAAACGATTTAAAACAAACAAAAGGAGGGAATTTTGGTATAAATTACAACTTGGGAGCGGTAACCCCCGGGATACCACTTTCTAGGCGCGAATTTATACCTATTTTAGGCTGGTTTTCGTGGGTTTCTTTGAGCATTTCTGTTTAGTGCGTTGTTTGGTGTAGTTGTTTTTGGTTTATAACTGTTGCATATGGTTTTGTTAGCGACTCTTTTTTAGGATTTCCTTAGGGTTTATGGACAACAATTTTGCCCTAGCGGCTGCTTGCTGATTTTGAATGGTATTCTCCTTTCTTTAATTTGTTGTAAAATAAATATATAACTACATACAAAACATAGAAACTTTGAGGGTTTAAAATGAGAAAAATAAGGAAAGCTGTTTCAGTAATTTTGGCACTGATTTTCGTTATGCCCTATTTGAGCGTTTTTGCACGATCTGTTCAAGGTGCATCTGAGATGTCCAAGCTGGACTTTGGTGTTCCAGAACTATCTGGGAGTTTGCAAGGCTTTCTTAAGGGTCGGCTGCCATATATAGATCCGAATTTAACAAGTGTGAAGGAACCTACTAGGGTTATAATGGTAGTTGGAGATGAGGCTAACTTTAGCCAAATTGCCAGTTATATGATTTCCTGTAGAATTACTCCATCTCTGGGTGGCTTAAGGCTAATCTTCGGAACAGTTGATGCAAGAAAGGTCAAATTTTTAGCATCGAACACCGCTATTTTTGCCATTTTGAAAGATAGAGAAATCGACTTAATGGATTTTCCAGGTTCTACATTATCACAAGGAAACTTTCTGAAGGATACAAAAAACTTTCGACCTGATGTAGGTGCACCTAAACATTCGCCTGTTGGAGCAGCGTCCCCTAATGTAACTATGCGTGAAGTTGTAGAAATAATGAATGCCACAAGCGTATGGGATGATTACGAAGTTACTGGTGAAAATGTAACAATCGCTATTATCGATACTGGAGTTGATTATGGCTCTTTAGGTTTAGGATACTGGAATGTTATAGCCAGAGATATGTTTGGTTATCCTGCTGCTTTTGATGCAGATTCCCTGTGCCTAGCATTTACAAATATAACGCTTACTTCCTTCTCAAATGCTAGTGGAACGTTCATACCTACCGCGGGGCTTAACCCATTAGTTTACATGCCAGGTTCTGTGTCTACATTTTCAACGCTTTTCGGCGATGTTTTTCCATCAAATATGAGAGTTACAGGAATTTTAGAAAGTGGAGAGACTTGCCATTGGGGAGTAATGTTTCAATGGCTTTTCGGCTTAGATTTATTCCCAGTGTTAGTTGCAGATTCAGACACAGACGGAATTTACGACACTGTATATGTTGACATTTCCTTTGATTGGAGCTGGATACCCTACTGGTATAACCAATTAACTGGTGAAACATGGCCGTTCTGGACAGCTCCATGGCCACCAGACTTCAGCTTTACAGATGAAACTCCATTAAACATAGCTAATCCCGTCGGAGGCAGAGATTTTACAGGCAGTTACATATACGATCTTTCAGTTAGTTCTTTAGGCTATTTCCTAGATGTTTGGGGAATGTCTCCAAACCTCGATGACAGGGGGCTTGTTCTTCAGCCCATAGACCCAAACGGCAACTATACATGCTTTGTATACGACTTTGACGGACACGGAACCTCATGTGCGTCCTGCGCTGCTGGAAGAGATTTAGGCCATCCTCTCTTCGGTAATGGACTAGCTTACGATGCGAAAATTATGGGCGTTACAGCACTCTATATGGGCGATGTGATAGAAGGAGAGCTTTGGGCAGCTGGCTTCGACCTTATCCCTGGAACAGAGGGATGGAGCCATATTCCAGGCTACGGCACAGTATACGGTATTTGGACGTATACTGGCAACCATAAGGCCGACATCATAAGCAACAGCTGGGGCTTATCTGACTGGGCCTTGTATAGCTGGATGTATGAAGTGCCATGGTACGATGTTCTAACAATGTTTGAAGATACATTAACAATTCCTGAATACCTCGACCCAAACTATCCGGGAACAATAGTGATTCATGCAGGAGGAAATGGTGGTTCAGGCTATGGAACATTCACCGAACCTGGATATTCAACGCTTGCAATAGGCGTTGGCGCTTCAACATCTATGAATTGGACACAACTCTATTTTGGATTTGCTGGAGGCTATTATGACGACGTAATTCCTTGGAGCGCTAGAGGACCCACAGCCCTTGGAACAGTGAAGCCAGATGTTCTTGGAATAGGCGCCTTTGGATTTGCACCTACAGCTGTATTTTTAGGATTAGGCAATGGAGCCTATGCTTTTGACCTTTTCGGCGGAACAAGCATGGCCACGCCTGTTGTGGCTGGAGCTGCAGCCCTTGTTGTGCAAGGATTTAGAGAGGCAAATGGATTTTCTCCAACCCATGAAATTGTTAAAACTATATTGAAGTCCACAGCTGTTGATTTAGGTTATGATCCATTCCTTCAAGGTGCCGGACGCGTAGACTGCTATAGAGCGGTTTCACTTGCTATGGGAGATGAGGGAGCTGTAGTATCGTCAGAAGCTACGTGGCAAAACGTCTTGGATGCGATACAGATGTCTGCGTGGATAAATAATTGGATAAGCAACGGTCTAATTCAACTATTTACACCTCAACCTATCTCTGATACAAGCTGGTTTGCAGGAACAGTTAAGCCTGGGGAGAATACAACTGCTGAATTCGATGTTTATAACCCTACCTCTGAAGGCCTTAGTGTGAATGTTTATCCGGTTATCCAGAGACAAATTGGTTCTACTACCGTGCTAGAAGGCTCAACCAAACCGATGCCTGATGACTGGAAAGCTTGGAATTGGATTTGGGGAAATCTCACAGTTCTAAATAACAATTTGATTCCAGAAGACGCAGAACTAATGACTGTTTCACTTGCATTCCAATATGATCACTTTGATCCGGAAAGAGATTATGTTTGGAATCAAAGGCTAGGCATAATGATTCAAGACTGGAATGATGCAGATGTTGACGGAAAGGTTGACATAAACGAGGTTTGGCAGATAAACTACGGATACAATTTTGGAACAAGTAACGAAGTCACTGTGGGATTTCCAAAATCCAAATTCAAAGGCAACCCCATAATCTTTATCTATCAAAGAAATAATACCGGAGTTCTCGAATCAATTCCTTTCAAACTTTACATAAGCTTCTATAAAAGAGTTCCATGGAACTGGATTGAACTATCTCCAACAAGCTTTACAGTCCCTTCCAATGGCGTAGTAAGTTTTAATGCTGGCTTATCTGTGCCTTCAGATACTCCTCCAGGGGTTTACGAAGGACAAATAGTCGTTAATGTAAATGGTAGAAAATTAGCTGTTCCTGTATCTGTTAATGTGCCTACAATAATACCCGCTGGGCAACTTGTCTATGACATGGCAACGCCTGAATATCATAGCCTATACAATCCTTTTGCAGTTGAAGGCTATTTCGACTGGAACTGGCGATATGAATCAGGGGACTGGAAGAACTGGCTTTTTGAATTCGCTGATCCAGCAACATTAGCGGCATTTGTTTATGCCGACTGGGAAGGAAACATGACAGATGTGGACATGTTCAGCATACATCCCCTAGGGATAGTAATGGATGGAACGGGCAATTACTCGACAGGAAACGGCATATTCCACTGGAATACCAGAACAGACTCCACAGAAGAACGAGTGTTCATGTACACTGGTTCAATCCCTGAGGCTCCACCCATTCCCGAAGTCTACACAGTTTTACTTCACAATGTGCTATTTGACGGTTCAATATTTCCAGAATATCTATCATGCCATGTCAAGATGATTAAAGTTAATCCGGCGTCTCCAGCGCACATCATGATTCCAGCTGGCGAATCAAAGTCGATAACATTTACCCTATCTACCGGAGTGGAACTTACAAACGTAACTTTTACAAACGATTTCATTACTCCATCTGAGATTAAACCAACAACCATAGAGGAAATACCTGAAATGGGCGCGCAGACAATCAACGTCACCATAAGTGTGCCTTCACACCTTTCTCCTGGAAGGTATCTCGGCGCCATTTATCTTATGGCTTCAGAGCTTCCAATGGGCATTCCAATATATATTTACGTTGATGTCCCCGCCCTTGAAACACTAGATGTAAAATTGGATGTCGGTGAAGTTCACTTTCCAGGCGAAATTGCTGAGGTTTATCTGCAAATTTCTAATAAAGGACTTCCAATTCACTTAGCTGATACAATTCCAGTGAAGTTATGGTATCGAAAACCTGATGGAGAATTTCTCTCCATGAACCTGAATGCCCTTCTCTTAGATTCGGGCCTATACATAGCCGAATTTGAAGTTCCAGTAGAAGCTACATCATGTTGTCTAGTAGTTTCCATCGAATCATACTTTGAAAACATTAATGTTCTATATAGAGGGTTATCTATGGATAGTTTTGATATAAGCTCTACTCTAAACAACTGGAACGCATATCTTCAGACAATAGTTGGCGACGTAGCTACGATTAAAACTGACATAGGAATAATAAATGTGAACCTGACTTCAATAAACGCCACCTTGACCGACCTAATCTTAAACAGTAAAGGGGAACTTATTGCTGTCATAAACACGGCTTTCGGAACAATACATGCCGATTTAGAGGATTTAAACGCCACATTGAAAAGCATAAAAGACACAACGGTGGAAATAAAAACTTTGCTCGGCTCTGTCAAAACTTCAATAGACACTATAAAATTGAAAGTCACATTGATTGAAGGCAACACTACTTTGATAAAGACAACTCTTGGGGAGCTAAAAGGCACCCTTGAAAGCGTCGACGGCGACGTAGCATTCATTAAAACTGAAATAGGGACAATTAAAGTAAATGTTAAGGATATTGAAGGTTATGTAGAAAAAGTTACAGAGACCACCGACGACCTTTCCCAGTCAACATTCCAGAACCTTCTAGTAATGTTGGCTAATGTTATCTTATCATTGATTGCTGCAATATGCTCCGCAACTGCATTAATTAGGCTAAGAAGGAAAAAACCTTCTCAAAGCTAAGTCCAAATTCACCCCTCTTTTTATTTTGTGTTCCTCTTTCAGTGAGAACAAAAATAACTAAAAGATTGGAGATTACAATTGTTAAATCAATGCCGCTTATGATACGTAATCTTTCATAAATATCTTAAGAAACTTATAGTGAACTATTAAATTTTAAGATGATGTAGCCTTCGTTTATTCTAGCCTGTTAAGGTTTCAACTTCTTTTCTCCCTTTCTCCAACTCCTCATTTTGTTCCTTGTCCATTTTTAGAAGTAAAGTTTGAAACTCGCCTACATGTGTTTTTTCCTCTTTTGCAACTTCAAGCAGAACCTTTTTTAAATCCTCGTTTTCGGTGTTTAATGCGAATTGTTCATAAAGGTTTATTGCGTCCAACTCTGCAATTATCGCCGCCCTCAAAATCTCCATATCCAACCTTTCTCCAGTAACTTTCTCAAGTTTTATTGGAAGTTTAGACAGCACTTTAGTTCTCTCCAACCTTAAAGTTTAGTTGCTGTTAAATTAATAATAGCCAAATAAAAATTTAACGTAGACTCGCTTTAAGCGAAATTGCCTAAATGCTTTTTTCTACTTCAAAAAATATATTTAGTTCAAGGGATAGCATTTTATGAGACTCTATGAAGACGCCATATTTACTTCTACTCATCGCTTTGCTGGTTATCTCTGCAATCTGCTTACCAGCTGCTTACCTTTACTACGTGGACGATTATAGCCTATCTAAGAAAGATTTATTCTTCGGAGTTTCCTTCGGCTTAAACACAACCAGCGAAGCAAAACTCCTCATAGACAAGGTGAAAGACTACACAAACCTCTTCGTCATAAACTCTTGGACCGTGAGCACAAATGAAACTGCCCTCAACGAAATCTGCGATTATGCTGCTAAAGCAAACCTCAATTTTATGGTTTTCTTCAGTTTTGTCTCCCGCGTAATATATCCGTGGCACCAAACATGGTTAGATACTGCGAAGGAGCGGTGGGGAGACAAATTCCTAGGAGTTTACCTTTTCGATGAGCCTGGCGGAAAGCAAATTGACACTGGCGGGTGGAACGATGTAGTGATCCCTCTCTTTAAAAATGCTTCAAGCTACAGTGAGGCGGCAACTATCTTCGTAGACACTATATCTTCCGTTAACAGCACAAAAGACTTGAAGAGGAGGGGGATTTCAATGTTTACGTCCGACTACGCCCTTTACTGGTTTGACTATTTGGCGGGATACGACTGTGTGTTTGTTGAATTTGGTTGGAATCACAGCAGAACACAGCATGTGGCTCTAGGCAGAGGAGCAGCTAATGTACAAGGCAAAGATTGGGGAGTCATAATTACATGGACCTATGAAAAGCCACCATACTTGGAAAGCGGAGCACAGATGCTTCAAGACATGATAACAGCTTACAGAGCAGGAGCAAAATACCTAATTGTTTTCAATTACCCTAAAATTAATGAGTACGGCATATTAACAGAAGAACAATTCAGCGCCATGAAAAAGTTTTGGAATCTGATAGGCTTTCCGAGAAAAACGCTTTACAAGGTAAAAGGGGAAGTTGCCTTTGTGCTTCCTAAGGATTACGGTTGGGGTATGAGAAAACCAGAAGACAAAATATGGGGACTGTGGCCTCCAGATGATCAATCCTCTCAGATCTGGAGCAACATGAAAAAACTTATTGAAAAATACGGCTTGAAACTGGACATAATCTATGATGACTCTGAATTCAATTTTGAAGGGAAATACATTAAAATTTACTTTTGGAACAGCACAATTGGTTGATTCCAAAATTTTATTTTGTTTTCACTTTCTTGGGCGAAAGGGCATGTGGCTTTCGAATCAGAGTAAGCTAATTTGGCGAAATTCCAACTATTTTAGTGGGGTTTTCAATCTACTCATGGGTTCTTATATACTTCTTTTCCTAATTCAATAATTATGGAGATTTCAGTAATCTTTCCAACAAAGGATCGGGAATGTTATGTTAAAAGGGCTGTAAGAACAGCCTTTAAGGTAAAGCTTGTACGTGAAGTAATAGTTGTGGATGGTGGTAGCCGAGATCGAACGGTTAAACTTGCCAAAAAGGAAGGAGCTGAAGTTATAGTTCAAAGTGATTTAATCTACCCCGGTAAGGGAGTTGCTATGAGAGACGGAGCATATCTTGCAAGGGGAGACATTCTAATCTATTTAGACATCGACATTAAAAACATGACCCCCAAATTTTTCGAGAAGCTAGCTGAACCTTTGATTAATGGAGAAGCAGAGTTCGTAAAAGGATGCTTTGAGAGGGCGTCTGGGAGGGTTACGGAATTGGTTGCTAAACCCCTTTTAAGAATGTTTTACCCGGAGATAGCGAGATTTAAACAGCCTTTAAGTGGAGAAATAGCCGGCTTAAGGAAGTTGTTCTATAAGGTAGATTTTGAGAGGGGATGGGGTGTAGATGTAGGCTTACTGATAGATCTATACAAGCTCGGGGCAAGAATAGTTGAAAGAGATATCGGATACAAGGATCATGACATGAAGTCATTGCACGCACTAACCGACATGGCCTATGAAGTTGCTGGGGCTATCCTTAGAAGGGCGATTAGAGATTGGAAGATAGATATCCAGTGGGCTGAAAAATACTTGAAAGGAGTTAGAACCATAGATCTAGGGCTTGAATCTGGAGCGGGGTTCGCTTGAGAACTTTACTCATCGGAGGAGGGCACTCAGCATGCTTTGCTGCAAACGCTATTAGGGAGATAGATCCCAAAGGAAAGCTAATAATAATAGAGTTCACAAGTGAAAAGGTTGATGCCCTTTTAAGGACTTTTCCATTCGCTGAGGTAATTCACCAGGAGATCGATGAAATAGAAAATTATATCAGAAGTAACGGGAGCATTATTGATGCAGTTATAACTGCGACTGAAAGTGATTCCCTGAATCTTCGATATTGCAGAATCGCCAAAGAAAATGCAATCCCGCTGACGATATCCATCATCAATAACCCGCTAAACTATGAAATATTCCTCAAGGAGGAAATTCCTTACATAATCAACCCTTACCACCTAATACCCATAGAGCTTTCAGAGATTTTAGGCGCTGCTACAAACGTTTTATATGAATCCCAAAAAACTCGGGTTCTAGCGGTTTCAATAAAAATATCTAATGGAAGACTTCTTCCCGAGCTTATGAAGGAATTGAGTCAAAGCCGTGATGTATCCGCGATTTTTGTCTCCCAGTCAGGTGAGATTAAAACATCCATTGAGGAAGTAGGTTTAGGAGGGCGATTGTACTTAATAGGGCCTAAAGAAAGAATTGACAAGGTATTGAGGATCGTTAAAAGGCGATGACGATGTTTGAAATACCCCAACCGCTAAGTGATCTTCTCTTTAGAGGGCTTATAGCCGCCGCAGTTCTGATTCTCGCGTACTTTGTGAGCAAATATGTACGTTTAAACTTGGAGCGGGTGCTATCAAAGTTTGGTCTAGGCTTTGCTAGGAGGATATCCGAAATTTTTCGGTATTTTGTTCTTTTCATAGGTGCGGTTATAGCCATAAGCGTTCTTAGTTTGGATGTGACAGCGATCTCGGTGATCATGGTTTTGATTATAATATTCCTTCTGGTGAGCATGAGGGATATATTTCTGAACTTGGCTGCAGAGCTCTATCTTGTTATAAGGAAGCCCTTTAAAGATAATGATCAGATAAAAGTTGGCGATATAGAGGGAACGGTCAGATTTATCAGGGGAATGGATACTGAAATAATAACCTATGATGGCGATCTTGTAATAGTGCCTAACTCGTACTTTCTAAAGCATCCTATAATTAACAAGTCTCAATCGCTTGTTAGGAATATTGAGGTAAAACTGGGCTTTCCCAAAATAGAGCTCGACCAGATTGAACCAGCGATCCTGGAGGTTTTGAAGGAGATAAGGTCTGAACTCTTAGGAGAGCCTGAACTTCTGTCAATCAGTGAGAAAGAAGACAGAGTTGAAGCTTTTATAAGCCTTCCAATAGTGAACGTGAGAAAACTTAGGTGGCTGACGGCGAAGATTGTGAAAGGCTTCTTCACCAGAGGAATAGAAGTTGAGGTCGAATAATATTCTGATAGTGGATCTAGACGGAACGCTTACAAAAGGCGGAGAAGATCTTATAGAATCTCGTATCAAAGCATCGCTATTATCCATAAAAAGCTGTGGCTGGACGATAATGCTTGCTACAGGTAGGGATAGAAAGTATCTTATGGGAAGAGCTGATCTAAAAGGACTGTTTGCCGCGTGGGTTAGTGAGGCTGGGCTTTCAATTTATTTACCAGACACCGGAGTGTATCGCTGTTTTGCCGATGAAGCTTGGAGTATGATGGTTAAAAAGTTCCTAACTCTCCATTTTGTTGAAGAGAAAGAAAATACAATAGCCTTTAGATTAGAGTATCTTGATATTGTTAGAGCGGAAACTATGAGGCTTGGAATAAATGCTGTTTTTAAAGACAACAAAGGGATGGTTATTCTTCTTCCCGAAGGAGTTGATAAAGCATTCGGAGTAAAAGAAGCGCTGAAACTATTGAATGTTGATGGATTCCTCGTAGCCATTGGAGACTCGAATGTGGATTTAGAGCTTTTCGATATAGCCGATTTTAAGGCTGCCGTAGCTAATGCTGAAAAAGCCTTAAAAGAGAGAGCCGACTACGTGGCTGAACACGAAAACGGAGACGGCGTCGTAGAGATAATCCAAGCCCTATTATCGCGAAATTGAGATTAACCTGTTTGGCTGGGTTGCATGTGCTCTCTTTTGCAATGAGCCACTTGAAGGCCTCCTCATAGAACTGTAGCTCACCGTAAGCACCATTAAGAAAACTTTTTAAGAGTACTTATTTCTCTTCTTTGTAAGAGAAATGATGCGGAAAATTGTTTTGGTTATGGCGCTTTTAGCGTTGCTGTTTTTCATGAATGCTGAGACGAGTTTCTTTATGCCAATAAAAATCGTGAATTGTGCGGAGTCTGGCACTCCGGTAAAAGGAATTATAAGCGCAAACACTACTTGGACGTTGGCAAACAGCCCCTATGTTCTTAAGGGCCCTGTTCTTGTAAATCGTGGTGCTGTTTTAACCATTGAACCTGGAGTTGTGGTTAACTTTACATGTTACTTTATTCAGGTGGATGGTGTGTTAAACGCTAGGGGCAACGAAACTCATCCAATAAGGTTTATAAGTGTTGAAGAAACCACAAACGATGAAGGTAGCATAATATTCACTAATGCAAGCATTCCTTGGGATGAAGCGACCACTTTTGGCAGCATAATCGACCACGCTATCATAACCGCTCCGAGAAATGATAGATGGCAGAATATACTTCACATTTATGTAGCTATTAGAATCAACGGGTCTTCTCCTCGGATAAGCAACTCAATTATAAGCAATTGTGGGGGAGAAGGCAT
>Ga0315298_1011322_pt1 | contig 10498 bp, 8 predicted proteins | sample WHS_1_MG_FD_203077 | JGI IMG/M metagenome (GOLD analysis project Ga0315298, IMG submission 203077) | Extremophilic microbial mat communities from Washburn Hot Springs, YNP, Wyoming, USA - WHS_1_MG | ecosystem: Environmental > Aquatic > Thermal springs > Hot (42-90C) | place: USA: Wyoming...
AGAGGCCGCCCGCCGGCTGGCTGAAAAAATGGGCCTGGAAGGGGCGGCGGTGGTCTACGCCCGGGACCTGGGCGGCGGGTTTACCTTTTTCATCGTTTACGGCCGCTGCGTGCACACGGTGGATTTTACGGCCATCAACGTGCCCCGGGTGGAAGTAAAGGTAATGTCCAAAGACGAGGTGGACCGCTTCATCAAAGAAAATTTCGGCCGCCGGCTCCGTGTCATCGGCGCCTGCATCGAAAGCGACGCCCATACGGTGGGCATCGATGCGATCATGAATATGAAAGGCTACAACGGGCACAAGGGGCTGGAGGCCTATCACGAAATCGAAGCTTTGAATCTGGGCGCCCAGGTGCCCTGCGAGGAACTGGTCGCCCTGGCCGCCGAGCGTGAAGCCGACGCCATTCTGGTTTCCCAGGTGGTGACGCAGAAAAATATTCACCTGCGCAATTTGACCAAACTGATGGATATGCTTGAGGCCGAGAAGATGCGTTCATCCACGCTGGTCATTATCGGCGGGCCGCGCATTTCCCAGGAACTGGCCCAGGAACTGGGGTTTGACGCCGGCTTCGGCCCCGGCACCTATGCCGAGGACGTGGCTTCCTTCATCGTTCAGGAACTGGCCCGCCGCCAAAAGGGGACTGTCCCCTCTCGAAGTTTGTCGAAGGGATCGGGGGAGTGAATATGATGTATAAGATCGGTTGTCCTTACGGCACCCATCGCGTGCTCGAGCCGAAAGGGGCGCTGCCCCAGGGGGCCTGGAAAATAGACAACACCATGCAGATTTATGACAATGAAATCCTGGTCGATGTGGATGTGTTGAACATCGATGCGGCCAGTTTCACGCAACTCCGCCGGGCGGCCGATGATGATCCGGAAAAGATTGCCGCCGCCATGCTGGATATTGTGGCCCGACGGGGTAAACACCACAATCCGGTCACCGGTTCGGGCGGCATGTTCATCGGCCGGGTGGCGGAAATCGGACCGGCTTTGCAGGGCAAAACCGAGCTCAGGGTGGGGGACAGAATCGCCAGCCTGGTTTCTCTTTCCCTCACGCCACTGCAGATCGAGGAAATCAAAGCAATTCACCTGGAAAAGGACCAGGTGGAAATTAAGGGGCGGGCGGTGCTTTTCGCCAGCGGTCTTTACGCCGTACTGCCGGAGGATATGCCCGCGCGCCTGGCCCTGGCCGTGCTGGATGTGGCCGGCGCCCCGGCTCAGACGGCCCGGCTGGTGCGTCCCGGGGACACCGTGCTGGTGGTCGGCGGCGGCGGAAAATCGGGGCTTTTGTGTCTTTACGAGGCCAAAAAACGGGCCGGCGTCACCGGCCATGTGATCGGCATCGGTTCCGGGGCGGCCAGCTGCGCCCGGATGCGGGAGACGGGCCTGGCGGATACGGTGCTCCAGGTCAGCGCCACCGATCCGCTGGCCGTGTTGAAGGCGGTGGAGCAGGCCACCGACGGCCGGCTGGCCGACCTGACCATCAACTGCGTCAACGTGCCCGGAACGGAAATGGCTTCCATTCTGGCCACCCGGGAAGGCGGTACCATTTACTTCTTCAGTATGGCCACCAGCTTTACCGCCGCCGCTCTGGGCGCCGAAGGGGTGGGCAAGGATGTGCGCATGCTCATCGGCAACGGCTACGCCAGAGGGCACGCCCGCATCGCCCTGCAGGTGCTGCGGGAGTCGGCGGTGCTGCGGGAGTTGTTTGAACGGTTGTATGTCTAAAGGGGGAAAAATGATGGCCGATGCGATGATCCGGGTGCGCATGAGCGCCCATGACGCCCATTACGCCGGTGGTCTGGTGGACGGCGCGCGCATGCTCAATTTGTTCGGCGACGTGGCCACGGAACTGCTCATCCGTCACGACGGGGACGAGGGGCTTTTTGTGGCCTATGATGCCGTGGAGTTTCTGGCCCCGGTTTTTGCCGGCGACTATATCGAAGCCACGGGACGGATTGTTTCCGTGGGCAATACCTCCCGGCGCATGGAATTTGAAGCGCGCAAGGTGATTACCCCGGCCAATGTACCCGGCCAGCCCTCGGCGGCCGATGTGCTGCCCGAGCCGGTGCTGGTCTGCCGGGCCACGGGAACCTGCGTGGTGAAAAAAGAGTGCCAGCGGAAAAGAATCAATGACTGAATTGCGGGAATCAAGCCGTAAATGTTGTGTGGATTTACTTATGCCGGTTCCAAACGTGGGCGCACCCCGTCGCTCCAGTGCTCCGGTCCGACGAAACATCGGCTTGCTGCGGAGCGAACCCGGCAGCGCTCCGTGATGCGCGCAATTTATGTTGACGATCAATGATCCCTGTTTTCTAACCGTAAGCAAAAGAATCCTAACAACATGGTTCGGGGCGCGATTCGCGCTGCCGGTTCGCTTACCGGAAGCACCCGCCGTGTTTCGTTTCCGGACCTGCGCCGGTCGCTTCTCCGGTAAGACCACCGCCCTGACTTCAGCGGTAAACAATTTCAGATGCCGGTTTGGTAAGAGGCAACAGTGGTTAAAGGTTATTGCCGTGAGCGATTTGGAGCGGATTCCGGCACAGGAAAAAGGTATGCACGGTCTTATGTTGGGAGTGAAAACAGATGGAGAAGCTGATCATCACCGTCGCCCCGGTGGGCGCCGAAGTAACCAGGAAAGAGCAGCCCTATCTGCCGGTGACGCCGGAAGAGATCGCCGCCGAGGCGGCGGCGGCGCGGGAGGCCGGGGCGGCCGTCATTCACCTGCACGTACGCGATGCGGCGGGCAATCCCACCCAGGATGTGGAAGTGTTCGCCCGGACGATTGAGCTGATCAAAAAAGAAACCGATCTGATCATCCAGGTTTCCACCGGCGGGGCGGTGGGCATGACGGCGGAAGAGCGGCTGCAGCCCCTGGCCCTGGGGCCGGAAATGGCCAGTTTGACCTGCGGCACCTGCAATTTCGGCGACGATGTTTTTTATAATCCGCCGCCGTTGCTGGAAACATTCGCCCGGCGTATGCAGGAAGCGGGGGTGAAGCCGGAAATCGAGGTCTTTGAAGCGGGCATGATCCAGAACGCTATGGCACTGGTGCAAAAGGGGCTGTTAAAGCCTCCGCTGCACTTCGATTTTGTCCTGGGCGTGCCCGGGGCGGCGCCGGCCACACCCCGCCAGCTGCTCTACCTGGCGGAGAGCCTGCCTCCCGACGCCACCTGGTCGGTGGCCGGGGTGGGGCGGCATCAGCTGCCCATGGCCAACCTGGCGATCATACTGGGCGGGCACGTCCGGGTGGGCTTTGAGGACAACATCTACTACCGGCGGGGGGAACTGGCGCGGAGCAATGCCCAGCTGGTCTCCCGGGTGGTCCGCCTGGCCGAAGAACTCGGCCGTCCGCCGGCCACGCCCGATGAGGCCAGGAGCATGCTGCATCTGCCGCCGCGCACATGAAGGGCGGTTTGCTGTTCCCGGTGCAGCCGGCGGGCCGGAAGAGAATCATCGCCGATTTCAGTTTGCTGATTACGGCCGTCATCTGGGGGGCCAACTTCACCATTATCAAACAAACCCTGCTCGAGGTGCCGCCCATGCTCTTCCTGGGCCTGCGCTTCCTGCTCGCCTTTTTGCCGCTGGCCCCCTTTTTGTGCGCGGCCGGGTGGCGTCCCGCCTCTTCCGTCGGCTGGCTGCAGGGGGCGGTGATCGGTGGTTTGTTGTTCGCCGGCTTCGCCGCCCAGACGCTGGGGTTGAGATATACCACCCCCGGGCTCTCCGGGTTTTTGACCGGGATATACGTGCTCCTGGTTCCCGTGCTCGGTATCCTGATCCAGCGCCGCCTGCCGGGCCGGGCCGCTTTCACCGGGGCCGTGCTGGCCGCCTGCGGGCTGGGCCTGCTCTCCTGGCACGGTCAAACCGGCTTCGGTCCCGGTGCTCTTTTGACTCTGGCGGGAGCGCTGTTTTTCGCCCTGCATTTTTGGGCGCTGGGATGCTGGTCGGCCGGATTGCACCCCCTGTTTCTCACCGCCGTGCAGATGCTGGTCACCGGCGTGTGCAGTCTGCTGCTGGCGCTTTTTACCGAACCCGTTCGGATGCACTTTTCCCTGTTCGGCTGGGGCGGCATTGTCTACGGGGCTTTTCTGGGCAGCCTGGGGGCCTATTTCATCCAGACCTGGGCGCAGCGCTTTACGCCGCCCGGCCGGGCGGCCGTGTTGTTGAGCACGGAGTCGGTTTTTGCCGCCCTGTTTTCCATCTGTCTGGGCATGGAAACGGTGACGCCGGGGAAAATACTCGGCTTTGCCTTTATCTTCGCCGGGATTCTGGTTGCGGAATTGTTTGCACCGGAGGGCGAACCGTCCCCGCCGCCCGGTCGAAAAGGCAAAGCAGGAGGCGCCGGCGGTGAAAAACCTGTTTGAGCGGTGGTCCGGGCGGTGGCCGGCACGAAAAGCGGGAAACACTATAGTCTTTAAGCCCCGCCGACTGTTTTTGGCGGCGGGGCTTTCTATTTGCCGGCCCTTGGAGTGCGCGGTCCCATCTTATTAAGTATGCGCCAGGTAGTGGGGGCGGTCCGCCTTTTTGCCGTATGGTTTGAACAGAACAATTGGAGAAAGTGATTAATCTTGCGGAATGGAGAAAAACGTCCGTGCAAACAGTGGCTTTACCGGGGGTTTTTGTGGTAGAATATGTCCTGTCATTGATCACTGGTATAATCAGACAGGCGGGGATAATTTATGCGCGAACATCGTCGTGGTTTGTCCGGTTTTAAACTGGCCGTTCTGCTGCTGCAGATATTCATATTTACGGCCTGCGGCACCGGCTTCCCCGGGGTCGCGAGCGCTTTCCAGCCGGCGCTTCGGGCGGCCATGCCGCCGACGGCTTCGGTCAATCCGGTGTCTGTCGCTCCGACCGGCGGGCACGGCCGGGTGGTCATGGTGATCGTCGACCGTTTGAGCATCGGCGATTTGAACGCCGTTCCGATGCCCCATTTCCGCGCCCTGCTGCAGAAGGGCGCGCTGGGCCTGATGAATGATAATACCGCCGGCGGGCAGATTCCGGAAAACACCTATGCCTCCATCGGCGCCGGCGCGCATATCGCCGCCTCCGGTACGGCCGCACTGGGATTGAACAGCGGGGAAAAGCCGCCCGCGGGCACGGCCGCCGCCGGTGAGGCCTACCGCTGGTCCACCGGTCGGAAGGCGCCCGCCGGTTCCCTGGTCGAACTGGGCATTGCCGGCATTGTGCGCCAGACCGCGAAACTGCCCTACCCCGCGCAGCCCGGTCTGCTCGGTTCGGCCCTGCACGCCGCCGGTTTGAAGACGGCCGCCCTGGGCAACGCCGACACCCCGGCCGGCCTGCAGCGCCAGGTGGTCACCGTGGCCATGGACGGCCGCGGCCTGGTCGACGGCGGCGATGTCAGCGACGATTTGTTGACTTCCGATCCGCAGTTCCCCGGCGGTATGCGCACGGATTATAAAAAGCTGCAGGCCCGGTTTATGCGCCTGCCTGCGGATACAGCCTTTACAGTGATTGAGACCGGGGATCTCTCCCGGCTCGAGGAAGAACGCCAGAATACCCTGGATGCCCCGCTCCAGGCGCAAAGACGGCAGGCGCTCGCACGCATCGACGACTTCCTGGGCTGGCTGGCCGGACGGCTTGACTTGCGGCGGGATCTGCTGCTGGTGGTCGCCCCCACGGCGGGCGGCAACACGATCACCGGCGTCAATTATCTGACTCCGGTGCTGGCCGTGGGCAACGGGGTGTCCCCGGGCCTGCTCACCTCTTCCACCACCAAGCGGCCGGGCATCATCATGAACACCGATCTGGCTCCGACCGTACTGCATTTCTTCGGGCTGCCCGCGGTGGGTATGGATTTGACCGGTCAGCCCCTGCAGGTGCTGCCGGCGCACAACCGGCTGCAGGCGCTGACGACCATGCAGAACCAGCTGGTGCTGACCTACAACGCACGGCCGATTTTGCAGCGGGTTTATATTTTCTATCAGTTTATTCTTCTGCTCGTTTCCCTCTACTGCATCTTCTGGCGGCGCATCCGCGCCGGCAGAATACTGGAACCGTTTCTGCTGTCGGTGATGGTGGTGCCCCTGGTTTATCTACTGCTGCCCCTGCTGCCGCAGGTGAATATCGCGCTGCTCGGGCTGGAACTGTTTGTGCTGACGGTGGTGATCACCTGGGCGGTTGTCGCCCTGCACCGGTCCATCGGTCTGGATCCCTTTATCGTGCTCTGTTTCGCCAACGCCGGGCTGATTCTGATCGACGCCCTGCTCGGCTCGCCGCTGCAGAAGAACGCCCTGCTCGGTTACGATCCGATTGTGGGCGCGCGTTTTTACGGTATCGGCAACGAATATATGGGCATATTGATCGGTTCCATCCTCATCGGCTCGACGGCGCTGCTCACCCGTCTGCCGCATAGGCGCCGGCTGCTGCTGGGGCTGATCGGTTTGTTTTATGCGGTGAGCATATATATTCTGTCCGCCCCCTATCTGGGGACCAAAGTGGGCGGGGCGATTGTGATGACCGCCGCCCTGTTCACCACCTTCCTGCTGCTGCTCGGCGTGCGGTTCAACTGGCGGGTGGTGCTGCTGGTTATCGCCGGGGTGGCGGCGGTCCTGGGCGGCTTCATGTTTTACGATCTGCACCGCCCGGAGCAGCTGCAGTCCCATATCGGGCGCAATACGGCGCTGGTGCTGCAGGGCGGCTGGCCGGTGATCCTGGACATCATCCGGCGCAAATCGGAAATGAACATCAAGCTGGTGCGTTACACCATCTGGAGCCGCATCCTGCTGGCCAGCATCGGCAGCCTGGCCATCCTGTTTTACCGTCCGGTGGGGGTGATGGCTTCCATCCGGAGCAAGTACCCCGATTTGTATAAAGGGTTTATCGGCGTCACTCTGGGCAGCATCCTGGCCTTCATCTTCAACGATTCGGGAGTGGTGGCGGCGGCCACGACCATGGTTTTCGGCGCCCCTCCGATGATCTACCTGGTTCTGCAGGAACAGCGGTCGGCGGCGTGACCACGCCCGCCCGGGCAAAAAAGAGCCCGCCGGTCTTGCCGGGGGCCGCCGTCGGCCCGCGGTAAAACCGGCGGGGTGGAAAGCGCCGGGGAAAACCGCCCTTTTCCCGGCGGGCCGGTCCGGCCGCGGCGGGGCGGCCGGTGGAACCCGTGGCGGGGACGGGCCGCCCCGGTTGAGGGAAGCCTTTCTGGAAGAGCCCGAATGACGTGCCGTCGTTGGTCTGCGGCCCTGAACAGCGACGGGCGGCCGGGCGCGTCTGTGCGCCGGTTTTGCCCGTCGGCGCTCATTTATTCCGCTCGAGAACCTTCAGCCAGGTTTCCCGCTGCAAAAAGCTGCCCTCCACATTTTCCTCCATCTGCCGGAACATCCTGTACGGCACGGCGAAGGAGAGCAGGTCCTTATCCACGTGCTTGCGCGCGGAGATATCCGTCAGGCCGATGACCGCCCGGGGCCGCTCCTTCTTTGCTTCGGCGTAGGGGATGAGGAACAGGGTGTGGCAGCCGGCGCCGAAGGGGGCGATCACCGTTTCGCTGTCCCCCCGATCGTAATTGGCCAGCACCGCCAGGGCGGAAAGCTGGTCCGCGCCGGCCAGGAAGACGATGATCTCGGGTGTTTCCGTTTCCTGCACCAGTTCGAGCGGCTTGAAGACCACGTAAGTGGTCGGAACGTCGGTCATGGGCAGGGCGTCGATAAATTTTTTGGCGACTGACGGGGATTTGTAATAGGCTTCCCCTTCCGCCAGCGGGGTGGACGTGCGGATGCTCTGACCGGCCGGGCTGCTGGCGAATTCTTTGTTGCCCGTGGAAATGTAATACTCGATGCCGCCGGGGAAGTTGACGTACCGGTTGCCGAAGCCGAGCCCGGTGCCGCCGCCCAAACAGCCGAAGGTTTTGCGGTCGAATACCGCCGGGCGGCCTTTGGCCGCCGCAGTGAACATGGCCACCACGCAGCCCCAGCGTCCCTCCTTGAACTGCAGTGCCCCCTCCGGTTTTTCCTCGGTCAGTATGATTGCCACCGGGGAATACCTGAGATTTATCGCCGCGGCAATTTTACTCTGCACAGAAAACCCCTCCCGCGATATGTTTTATTGACCCAATAATTCAACGCATGAATTAAAATTTCCTGCCGGCCCGGGATAACGGGCAAAAACTTCATCCGGGGAGGCGGGCGTTTTGTGTTGATGTTTTTTCCCGCCGGGGATATAATGTTGCTATTGGTTTAACTGAGAGGTGTTTATTTATGCAGGTGAAAAAATGGTTGCCGTTAATCATGCTGGCCGTGCTCGCCCTGCTGGCGGCCGGCTGCACCGGCGGTAACGTGGCGGCCACCGTCAATGGTCAGGAAATTACCATGGATCAACTGAATGAGCAGGTCAACGCCAGCAAGGACGCCCTGAGCAAGCAGGGTTACGACTTCAACGGCCCGGACGGGCAGAAGATGCTCGATATGCTGCGCCGGCAGACGCTGGATCAGCTGATCGACCGCCAGTTGCTCCTGCAGGAGGCGGAAAAGGAAGGGTTGAAGCCCACCAGCGCCCAGGTGCAGAAACAGATTGCGGCCATGCGCCAGCAACTCGGTTCGGAGGCCAATTTTAAGCAGTACCTGGCCGCCAACGGTTTTTCCGAGCCCAAACTGCAGGACGAGATAACGGAACTGCTGGCCATCCAGGCGCTGCAGAAAAAGGTGCTGGCCGACGTTAAACCGGCCACGGTCGCGCAGGCGCAGGCCTATTACAACGAGCATAAGGATCAGTACACCACACCGCAGCAATGGCAGGTGCGGCACATTTTAATCACCGTTAAAAATCAGGGGGACAAACTGCAGGCCGAAGCGGCGGCCAAAGCCGAGGCCATGTCCCTGATCCAGAAGCTCCAGCAGGGGGCGGATTTCGCCGCGCTGGCCCGGCAGTATTCCCAGGACCCGGGGACGAAGGACTCGGGCGGCCTGTACACTTTCAGCAAAGGTGAGGCCGTGCCGGAATTTGAGCGGGCGGTGGAGGCTTTAAAACCGGGCGAGATAACCGCGCAGCCGGTGAAAACCGAGTACGGGTACCACATCATCAAGCTGGAAAAAATAATTCCGGCACAGGTCAAACCGTTTGATCAGGTCAAAGACGAGATCATGAACAGCCTGACCGATCAGGCCCGCCAGGCCAAATTTCAACAATATGTGGACGGGTTGCGCAAAAACGCCAGGATTGTTAACAACTTATCATCCGGCGGGTCGGCGGGGTAGACACTTTCCCGAAAAGAGAAAAATATTGGCTATGTATTGGAAAAAAATGAATAACTCCTTCCCGCCTGTTATATACTATCATTGAAAGTTAATTCGCGAAGATTTTGCATAAAAAGGAGGGAAGGGTGATCCATGAAAGCAACAGGTATCGTACGCCGCATCGACGATCTAGGCAGAGTAGTAATTCCCAAAGAAATCAGAAGAACGCTGCGCATCCGTGAAGGTGACCCTCTGGAAATCTTCGTAGATCGGGAAGGCGAGGTTATCCTGAAAAAGTATTCGCCCATCGGTGAACTGGGCGATTTCGCCAAGGAATACGCCGATTCCCTGTATGAAGCACTGGGCCATATCGCCTGCATTGCGGATCGGGACGCCATTATTGCGGTTGCCGGAGCGCCCAAAAAAGAATATATAAACAAGCCCGTAGGGGCGGCCGTGGAAAGGGTTATGGAAGAACGCAAGGCGGTGATTATCAACAATCCGGGGGAGGACCCGGTATGCAAGGAATGTCTGACCGCCGACGACGACGAGTGCAAATATTCCTCGGAAGTGATTGCGCCGATCATTGCCGAAGGGGATCCCATCGGCGCGGTTATTCTCGCTTCCAAAGAGCCGGATGTAAAAATGGGTGAAATGGAGCTGAAACTGGCCGAAACGGCCGCCGGATTCCTGGCCAAACAAATGGAACAATAAAAAGATGTGGCCTGCGGGCCACTTTTTATTTCAGGTGCCATGACGATTATACTTTAATCGGGGGGAGCGGTGAACGATGGATAAGGCGAAAATTGTCATCGCCGGACTGGGTCCCGGTGCGCCGGAGCAACTGCCGGTGGCGGTGCGGCAGGCGCTGCGCGGGGACAGGACCGTATATCTGCGCACGGAGCAGCACCCGGTGGTCGACTGGCTCAAGGAACAGGGGGTGGAATTACATACTTTTGATTACATTTACGAAACCAGCGGCGACTTCCAGCAGGTTTACCGCCGGATTGCCGAAGCCGTGCTTTCCGCGGCCGCGGAAAAACCGCTGATCTACGCCGTACCCGGCCATCCCCTGGTGGCCGAGGAATCGGTGGCCATCATTTTGCGGGAGGCGCCGCAGCGCGGGCTGGAAGTTTCCGTTCTGCCCGCGATGAGCTTTCTGGACGCCGTTTATGCCACTCTGCGCCTGGACCCGGTGGCCGGCCTGCACCTGGTGGACGGACTGCGCCTGCGTGAACAGCCTCCGGTTCCCCGGGTGGGCAACATCATCTTCCAGGTTTACAGCCGGCTGGTGGCTGCGGATGTAA
>Ga0315298_1011325_pt1 | contig 10497 bp, 10 predicted proteins | sample WHS_1_MG_FD_203077 | JGI IMG/M metagenome (GOLD analysis project Ga0315298, IMG submission 203077) | Extremophilic microbial mat communities from Washburn Hot Springs, YNP, Wyoming, USA - WHS_1_MG | ecosystem: Environmental > Aquatic > Thermal springs > Hot (42-90C) | place: USA: Wyoming...
CTGCAGCTTTTTGCAGGGGTGAAATTTATCGATGGCTTACCGGCTAACCTCACCCTGCCGGATGATCAACAGACCGCCGCCTGATCTATGTCAGAAAATGCTCATACACCAGATTTGACTATAGCTCTGAATACCCATGTGGGAAGCAACTGAACCCAAATGAAACAATCCCTGCGTATCACCCTTGCTACTGCACTCCCGGCGGTAGTTCTTGCGTGTATCGCGTGCGTGAGCAATCAGGCTCTGGCCAATACCACGCCTGCGCAAACCCTCGCTCCGTCTGCTGCGACTTCAGGAGTGGCCGTCGTGGACGGGCGGTTAGTCGTGGCTGGAACCAATCAATTATTTATACCGCGAGGATTCACCTCGGTTTCCTTGGCCTATCCCACGCAGTACGCTGCCACTTTATGTAGTAGCCATTTTCGTGCCTCTCCCGCAGCAACTAATCTTCAGGAAGCGCAGGCAGCTATAACGGCAACAGCAGCGCAGGCCTTATTGTTATCTTGTGTATGCAATCGAGTTGATGGGATTGATCTTTAATTTCAGCCGAACTTCCCTATGGCACGATTTGCTTGACAGGACGAACCAGAATTTCTTCGACAAGCACATGAGCCGGTTGAGCAAAACTGTATACGAGAGCCTGGGCAACATCATCTGCATGGAGAGCCTCCAGGGACTCTCGTCTTTTGTGCATGCTCTCCTCGGAAACATTAAAACCCCATTCTGTCCAGACTGCACCCGGCTCAATGAGTGCCACCCGAATACCTTCCGGCCCGAGCTCCTTACGTAAGGCGTCATGAAAGCCGACTACCGCAAATTTGGTCGCATTATAAACTGACCAACCAGGAAGACCGTAGCGACCACCCACGCTGGAAACCGTCGAAATCATTGCCCCGGGCCTCCCTCTAAGTAAGGGTATAGCTGCATGTGTACAGCGGAGCACTCCGTACAAATTGGCATCAATCATTTCTTCCCATTCATGCGGTTTACTATCAGCAAACTCAGCGTGATAACCGAGACCAGCATTATTGAATAGCAAATCAATTCCATTAAAATGATTTCCAACAGCTTCAAACAAATGAAGCACTTCCTCCGGTTTTCGCAAGTCAGCAGGCATCACCAAGGCGGTATCGCCAATTTCCTGGGCCAGTTTTTCTAAGCGCTCGCGACGACGAGCTACCAGGACTACATGCATACCCTCGGCCGCAAGCAGTCTGGCGCTAGCCTCACCAATTCCACTGGATGCTCCAGTGACAACAGCAACCTTACCTTTTAAATCTTGCATTTTCATGAAATAACCTCTCAACATGGGGAATTTATATACCGTCCAGTTGGTATTAACCGTAGTCAAGGCAAACCGTTTCGTCAAGCTGGGGTGGTTTTTGTGACGCAAAATTTGATCTCGTTGGTCTTGAAAATTAGCGCTGAAAGGCAGAACTAATGTAAGGGCACCTCGAAAAACCTTCCAATTTTAGTTATATATGATAAAATATAACTAATTGAAAGAAATGGGATATGACCAATAAAATCCAGAAAAACCGCGATCAAAACCGACCCGTTTGCCGCAAACCTGCATCATCAGAAACTGGATCAGTTGGACGATCCGCTCCTGCGGATTGGCTCCTGTATCGACTTTACGGCACTGGCAGCACAGGTGGATGGCGCGGCTCCTCGACCGGTGAGTCCACAGGGTGGCCCAACTTACACCAAAAACCTTAGATACTCAGCCAGTTATGAACCTGCAACCCTGGCACCCGAGAAAACTCGGACTCATTGGCGGTGACCAAAACGGCACCCAATGCTAGTGCATGGGCAGCAATTAAGAGGTCATTAGGCCCAATTATTGTGCCTGATTTTGTCAGCTGATTCCGAATTTGTGCGTAAAATTCATCGGCGGGTTCATCGAAAGGTGCAATTTCCAGCGCCGATAAAATGGCCTCGACCTGCGCTGCCAACCGGCTTGATCCTTTCTTCACTACACCATAGCGCAATTCACAGGCTACGATGATGGAGGTAAATACGGCATCTTCGCCAATCTCGGTAATCGCTGTTGCAATAGCACCCTGGGGCTGCTTGACCAAATCTGAGATGATATTGGTATCGAGTAGATAGCGCACTGCTGAGATCACAAATCAATCTCGTCTATAGCTCGAAGGTCCTGATCAAGGTCCGGCATTGTTTCGTCCAGGGCGGATAACGTGGCTAAGGTGGCAAGCAAGCCGCGTCGGCGAATCGGTTCAATCACGATCCGATCATCCTCTCTGCGCATGACCACTTCATTAGCATCAAGTTCGAACTCCCGAGGGATGCGCACGGCCTGATTGCGGCCATTACGGAACAAACGAACATGTCGTTCAGAAAGCATAATTCCCCCGTTTTTATCTCATTTTGCCTATGCTAAATCATAGGCCTTATGACAATTTGAGTCAAAAATCCTTTTACATTTGGCCAACTGTTCATTGTTTCTTGCTTTCCAGGCGGAATGGCCGCCATAATTTGTTTCCGGTGAAGAACCGTGCATGCGTCATTTTGCTTTGGTCACCGTCATAGTTCTTCCATCGCCTTATTCAATGCACGTTGTGCCGAAGCCAGTTCTTTCATCAGAAAGCCATGCGCGCCTACGTGTATTTGGCAATCCTGAATCACTTCCCGATAGGCATCCCGATAGTCGAGCATCATCACCTTGCGCCGGTCCTTCTTGGTCTGGATGAAATTTTCGTCATAGTAAACCAGAAGGTCTTCAGCAAAATAACTGACCACCAGCATAGCGGCATTGGTGGCATATTCTGCCATGAAGTCCGGTCCATAACTGTTTGAAGAAAGAATAAATTCGTCCGTTGGAAGCATTTTATCCAGCTTGCGCATCACCTTGTGCGTGGTTTTGGTCCGTTGAACCAGCCAATCAACAGGTTCCTGATCCGTCAGTTCCGGGTATCTCTGGGCCTGATAGATCAGCACATTGGCCGCTTCCGTCAGAGCATTCATACCCTGAATGGTCTGCAGGAACTGGGCACAGGGGGAAGCCAATTCATCCGCAGTGGGTTCCAGACCGGTTTGTGCAAGGTACAGGCTACCCGCCTGAATAATCGTATTGAGCACATCTACCGGCATATCGTCGAAGTCTTGCAGCAGCAGCGCAGGACCATAGGCATTATCACTACTTTTTGAACGGTGGCTTTTCTTGCGCGAAGGTTTAGCGGGTTTACCGCCAGTGGGGAAGGGAAGAACATTAGTCATTGCGGAAATTTATCACGATGAAGCTTTCCAGAAAAATCTGAGATTCACGACGGACTTTGGAATGCCGTGCTCCTAAGTAACGTACGACACATGATGAAAGTCTTGCAGGCCGGTGGACTTGTGCCGCGCTGGATAGATACTATATAAATATATAGTAAGTGCTGACGAGGAGTATCTAATGCGCGCCATCCACGAAAGTTCTTCCCAGAAATGCTTGAAGATGCTGAGTTCCATACCGGCAATCATTCCTGCCTGGCTGCTGACCGATTGGCTGGGGCATCCATCTGCTGGGTACGATCCCGATCATTGGACCCGATTACTGGGTATCGGTGATGTATATCCTATCGGAGTTTCTCGACTGGTCCATGATCTGGCAGAGCTGCCTGCGAAAGATCAAAAGCCGAGCAGACTACTGGATTGCGTCAATGCCTGATCCGACAAACGTCTTTCCAAGGGAAACGAATCGGGAGTTGAAGGCAACAGCACTGCGAGCCTTGCGTGGATCGTTTCGCCGTACTCTTTTTCCGCTGATGATCTCCAGAATTGCTGCAGGCTTTCCCTCTCCTGCGGATGACTATGTGGAAAAACAGATTGATCTGAATACGCATCTCATCCAGCACAAGGAAGCGACGTTCATTCTCCGCGTATCGGGATGGTCCATGCGGGATGTGGGTATATTTGATGGCGATGAAATTATCGTGGATCGAGCCATTACCCCCAGCGATGGCAAAATCGTGGTGGCGGCCATCAATGGTGAACTCACGGTCAAACGCTTACGTCATGTTGGAGAAAGCGTCCATTTGTTGGCAGAAAACCCCGATTTCCCGGTGATTATTCTCAAAGAAGGCGAAGAACTGTGCATCTGGGGCGTGGTCACCCGTGTGCTGCACAGCGTCTAACAAACCATGCCTATCGCACTGATCGATGCCAATAACTTCTACGTTTCCTGCGAAAGGGTTTTCCGGCCAGATCTGGAAGGTAAACCGGTAGTAGTGCTGTCCAATAACGATGGCTGTGTGGTAGCACGTTCTGCTGAAGTGAAAGCCTTGGGTGTAGCCATGGGAGTACCCTGGTTCCAGATAAAGAAGCTGGCTCAGAAAGAAGGCATCATCGCTCTGTCCAGCAATTACACCCTCTATGCCGATATGAGCCAGCGCATGATGACAATTCTTTCCGACTTCAGCCCTATCCAGGAAGTATATAGCATTGATGAGTGTTTTTTGGATTTGCACGGAGTTGCGCCTGAACAATGCCGCCAAATAGGCCAAACTGCCCGCCAGCGCATCCGGCAATGGTTGGGTTTACCCGTAGGGGTTGGAATAGCCCCAACCAAGACACTCGCCAAGCTGGCCAATCATCTGGCGAAAAAGCAGCCCGAATACGCAGGAGTCTGTGTCTGGGAGGAAATACCCGAACAAAAACAAGCTGAAATATTACAGCAGTTACCCGTAACAGAGGTTTGGGGCATTGGTCGCCAGTGGGGTAAGCGACTTCAGGAAATAGGCATACTGACCGTCTGGGATCTGCAGAATGCAGACCCCAGACCAATGCGTCAGCGTTTTAGTATTCTGATGGAAAGAATGATTCGAGAACTGCGCGGGGAGTCCTGCATCGCTATGGAAGAAGTGGCTCTACCCAAGCAGGAGATTCAATCCTCCCGTTCATTTGGGCGACCCGTCAAAACGATGGAAGAATTGGGTGAGGCCATCAGCATCTACATTGCCAGAGCGACTAGCAAGCTACGGCGTCAGAATTCAGTGGCTGCAGCGCTACGTGTCTATATCCGCACCAATCCCTTTCAAACCAGCCTGCCGCAATATCAAGCAGCCCGAACCGTCGTACTCAGCCAGCCCAGCCAGGATACGCGAATTTTCCTGCATGCTGGCAAATTGGCTCTGACTCAGATGTATCGCGAAGGATTCGCCTACGCCAAGGCAGGGGTTCATCTTCTGGAGATCAGTTCGGCTCAATCCGTCCAGGCGGATTTGTTCGGAGATGCAGAAGCCGAAAGTCGCGCCAATCACCTAATGGCAACGCTGGATCAGATCAATGCGCGATTTGGTAAGAGCATTGTGCAGCCCGGCATAGCGGGATGGCAGGAACCACGTGGATGGGCCATGAAACGGGGGAATAAATCGCCAGCCTACACGACACGATGGGCAGAACTGGCCAGGGTAACGCTGAAATAACCGGAATCAGCCCCTATGGGATCAAAGTCAACGTGCGGGAAGGTGGCGGGTCCGGGAAACGGCGTTTGCACCATGAAAGAGCCTCGGCGTAGACTGGCGCCTTCTCTCTTTCCCTGTTCCCTTCCACAACAGGATATAGGCATGACCCCCTTACGACTTCCTGCACAGCTGATAATGCAACCGGAACGGACTGACGCCCCTCTGTCGTCGGAACAAAAGACTTTTCACCGGCTCAGCCAGCAGATTGCCAAAGTCCGGAAACAGATGAGCGATTGGGAGTTCGCTATGGAGGCGACGCGACTGCGTGTGCTCAAGGACCTACTGCCGTTGCGGGATCAGCATCTGCAATTGCGTATTCAGCTGCTGGTTCAGCTGGACAGCATCAGCCTGACCCAGAAACTCGGTAAAGCGGATAGCGAGACGCTATCCCAGATGATCGCCCAATTGGCCGAGCACCTCATGACGGAATCTTCCGATCCACAGTTGCAGGAAATATATGATCGGCATGGCGGCACTGATACCGAAGAACAGGCCCTGTTCGCCGAGATGAAAGCGTCCATGGAGGATTTTTTCAACCTCAACCCCGAAGCTGCTGGGGCGGGTCCGGGAAATGGGGATTCAGAAAACCCAGAAGCATGGACGGAAAGGGAAGGGCGCCGAACGCAGTCACAGCGGGAACGTCAACGTGCCCAACCTAAAACGGCCCGACAAAAGGCGCAGGAAGCGCGTCAGGCAGAACAGGCAGGGCAGATCCGCGAGTCCTTGCAGAGCATCTATCGGCGCTTGGTCAGTGCCGTTCATCCCGACCGGGAAGCGGATCCGATCCTACGTGCTCAGAAAACGGTGCTGATGCAGCGAATCAATCAGGCCTATGGGGAAAATGATCTCCTGCAACTGCTGGCTCTCCAGCACGAGTTGGGCCTGATGAACGCGCAAGCCATTCATCAACTGGGCGATGCGCATTTAAAAAAGTACAACCAGGCCCTCAAGGAACAACTCGCGACCTTAAAAGGTAAAATGCAGGCACTTCAGCAGCATCTGGCCAGCAATCTCGGGGTATCCCCTTTTGCGGTACACTCACCGCAGGCTCTGTCGCGGGACCTTCAGGAAACCATCCAGGCAACCCGACAAGCCATGAGCGGGTTACAACAGGAGATGAAGCGACTTGCGCAACCCGTCTACCTCAAACGCTGGATAAAGGCGGCTCGACGCGAAATGGCCTTGCAACATTGCATAGATGATGATTTTTTCTGACGCGACGGTCACAGCTACAAAAAATCGTGCCCGTATCGTTGGTTGTATGGACGGTATGCAGCGGAAGCAGTCGTTCACATCCAGACTGGGAGCGGGTAATATCGGACGAATTGAGACGTTCGGGGCGGGCATGCGCATTGCCAATAATCAGGCTTCCTCTAACCAATTTCTTCTCAAGTCTTTCTATGAATTGTCGTATAGACGAGCTGGTTTTTCAATAAATAATTCGGTTACAGTGCGTAGCAGCCATAGCCAACGGCGCCGGATAGCACGCGGCATGATAGGGCGCAGCAAGAGAAAAACGGAGAATAGCGATGGCTGATCAAGATGGAAGTGCCTCGTTGGGAAGCGTGGCGCTAAGCATCTTTAACAAGCTGTGGGGATGGACTGGAACTAGCGAAACCTGGCGTAAACTGGTTGTCAGTGTCGTTCTGGTGGTTGTTCTGCTTTGGGCGCTAACAGTTTTCTTTGGCGCACTTCGAAAAGCCTTTGATAGCGCGTTCAAACTCATCGAGGCATTCAAGTCAAGCGGACTTCCCCGCTTTATGAAGCGGGAAGACAGAATCAAAGTCCGGCGCCGCACTCAATTCTGTGCAGTGCTAGAAGCCGACCTCACCAACATCGCAAAGGCTGAGAGTTGGAACGATCAATATTTCACCGACCTTGAAGCGGAGGTCGAGACTGAAGGTGGCTACTACATCTCTTCGTTGCATCGTCTCTTTGGACGGATATCGACCGGTCTGCGCAAGGAGAAGTCTCTCATTAAGGCTATTTCCTCGAGCAGTGAACGAGCAATTCAACTAACCGGGGAGCCCGGCGCTGGCAAGAGTGTGGCGCTCCGACATCTTGCAAGCCAGCTGGCAGTCCGAGCGAAAACCAGTAAGGCAAAAGATGCTCTTGTGCCTCTCTATATTAACCTCCGCGAAATAGAGGTCTCTGCGAATTTATCAATCACTACCGATACAATACGCGATTTCATCCTCGATAATATTCGGCGGGGAGACAGCGACACTACGGCCTATGTGCGCGAAAACTGGGCCGACTATCGGGAACGCGGCATATGGTTCTTTCTGTTTGACTCCTTCGACGAAATCCCGGCGGTACTGCACGCGGAGAAAGGGAGTCCTGTTACTAAGGAGTATGCTGAAGCTATCCGTAAATTCCTTGAGGGTATGGGGGAGTGTCGAGGTATTTTAGCCTCGCGTGAATTCAAAGGGCCCGAGTCTCTGCCATGGAAGAAATTTCGCATACTACGCTTGACTTCAGGTAAGCAGCGAGAATTGGTGGCAAACGCCTTCTTATCTCAAGCACAAGAACGTGAGGTGCTGCATCACCTCGCTACTAGCAAAAGTACTTTGGCGAATACACCGTTATTCCTAACATTGCTGTGCCGTTATGTAAAAGGAGCGAAGACGGCCCCCAAGAACGACTACGAGTTGCTATCGCTGCAGATTGATGGACTTGCTCATCGGGATCCCGCTTACCTCCGGCGAATCTATGGCCTTGACCCGGCAGAGCTTCTGAAAGGTGCCCAACGAATAGCACGCTTATTTGCGGAAGAATCATCATTAGGTTTGGCACCTACCATTGATCAAGTCGAGACCGTTCTGAACAAAGCTGAGGTGCCCGGGGGAGACATTCAGCGGTTCGTTGCAGCAATGGTAGATGCGAAAATTGCCAGAGCCGATGTAGCAAACGCCGCTCTTGGAGACCGCCGCTTTGCTTTCGCGCACCGTCGATATCAGGAAGCGCTCTTCGTTCGTCATCTTGTCGCTCATCCAGGATACCTTTCTGGCTATGATCTCCTCACAGAGCCACGGTGGCGAGAGTACGCGGTGACGTTGCTGCAGACTCAACCCGACGAAGCATTAATTGAGATGTTCGAGGCAGCCGTTCAGATATTGGTCGAAGCTACAGACAGGCAGTATCGGCGAGATGCACTTATTCCGCTTAGCGATTGCTGTGGCTATTTTGAGTGGACAAGCGAATCAACGCAGATGCTGAACCTTCTACAAGAAGGCTTGGCGCGTCGTGTCTCTATAATTCCTGAGATGCTCTCTACCCATGTCGAAAAATTCTTAAAGGTCCGTTGGGAGACCGGGGACTCGTTTGATCGAATGATGGTAGTCCGAGTCGCCACACTCCTGCCACAGGCAACGCTCAGCAAGTACCTAGAGGAAACCTTCTTGGTGGGTAGCGACAAGGCTCAGAGCGAAGGTTTCAACCACACGACCGCTCTTGTTGGAGAGATTCCTAGTGCGGTTAAGCAAGCGGTTCTTGACCGCTTGGCGGACGAAATACTCGGTGCGAAGGACGCATCGGCGCTATTGCGCATGGAGGCTCTCGTCGCACGGCTCCCACGCGACTTAGGAGCAGGGTACGTTTACCGGCGTTGCGTTCTACTTAGGAAGCTAACTAATCTTGTCAGCTTTACTGGATTGCCGACCCGATTGGAGGCGGCGATTGGTGTTGTGACGACGTTGTTCACTGCCCAAGAGAATAAGAGCCACACTGCTACGCAAGACACCAAATTCGCATTGTTGTTGTTAAACAGTATTACGTTATATGTGTTTGCATTGCTATTCATGGTGGTACCCAGTAACCATAGCTCGAATGAAATGCTACGGGCTCTTCAAGAAATGTCCGTTGTAAGTCCGACTAAGCTCTATACGCCGATTCATAGCAGTAACGGGATAATAAATACTTTCTTTGATTTATTGCTCCTCGTCGTGCCCCTTCTCATTACGATATTTCCGATAGTGCTCTTCCGCTTTAGGACCCTTGGGGAGCCGCTGAACGTCGGATTCTTTATTCGCCGGATGCGTCGCCGAATATCTATTTTCGAGACGGCCAAGATGTTCGCTTGGATGTTATTGATAATGGGCATTTTGGGAGCAACAGCTTACGTTTTCGGCATTATTGTTTCCTTTGCGGCAAACCATGCGCTTGGCCTTTTAATTTCAGCGCCGACCATGGTGGTTGGCATCGTCGCTATGGCCTTGTCGATTTGGGGCTTATTGCTGATCTTCGCCTTACTTTCCTTTCGACGAAAGCGCGAAATGCGGCGATGGTTTGACATGCAGTTCGGCAAGTTCCCAGATAATCCTCTTATAGCGCTGCTTTCTTCCCAGACTTGGAAACAATTCCAAGCAGGGCTATCGTACTTAAATGAATCCGTTCATCACGAAGCCACACTACGCCGTGTCGTCGATGACCAAATCCGCTCAATCTCCGCTGCCCTCCAACACATCCAGCGCGGGGGATACTTGCGCGAGTCAAAATTGGCGTTAGCAGACATAAGGCCAAATGCTCTTGACCTGGTAGACTGCATTAATCTCGTTGAGGATATTCGTGACAGCGTCCATGCTAGGCAACCACTTGAAGGAGAGATCAGCGATGTCGTTGGCCAACACGAAGCTTCTGGCGTTTGACGTCTAGGCAAACTCGGCAGCGCTGGCGATAGCGCCATATTGCCGATGGCAAGTTGGCCGAATTGGCGTCTGCTGTGGAGAAAACTGACCAACCGCATCGGGTCGGATGATGATGTCATTTGCTTTTTCCTCTGCTCAATGACCACTGTCACTCTTTACCAGCCCTTCATCCACCATTCTTTCACCGTTAAAAAATGACGCTCCTGTTAAAGTTGCAATCAGCAAAAAAACACTCCCTGAGCATATAGCCCAGGGATAGGAGCTATGCTCGAAAGTGGTGTACGGGCGCGTTACAACTGGCTTGAATGAGGTGGCGTACTGTTGCTACAAAGGGTTTCCGACTCAAAGAGCAACATAAGGAGTACGCCGTGGAAAAGAATACCGTA
>Ga0315298_1011326_pt1 | contig 10496 bp, 9 predicted proteins | sample WHS_1_MG_FD_203077 | JGI IMG/M metagenome (GOLD analysis project Ga0315298, IMG submission 203077) | Extremophilic microbial mat communities from Washburn Hot Springs, YNP, Wyoming, USA - WHS_1_MG | ecosystem: Environmental > Aquatic > Thermal springs > Hot (42-90C) | place: USA: Wyoming...
TTGTTGTAATTTCAAACAAATCTTCATCTTTTTTTATTCCAATTACTTCCGAATTAAAAATAAATTCCACTCCGTTTTGAGCAGCGTTTTCAGCTGCTGCAATAGAATAACCATAAGGACATATTATTCCTGCAGTTTTTGCATATAAAGCCGCTACAGCATTATCATTTATATTTGGTTCTATTTGTTTTAATAAATCTTTAGAAATAATTGAAAGTTCTTTTACACCGTTTTTAATACCCCTATCAAATAATTTATATAATTCCTTTGTCTCATCATCTGAAAAAGCAACTACTACCGAACCTATTCTCTTTATTGGTACATCCAAATCCTTACATAATTCATCGTACATTTCATTTCCCTTTACATTAAGTTTTGCTTTTAAAGAGCCTGGCTCAGGGTCATATCCAGCATGAAGTATGGCACTATTAGCTTTAGATGCTCCTTCTGAGGCCACATCTTCGCCTTTTTCTAGTACTCCTATTTTTAAAACATATTTTGAAAGTTCTCTGGCAATAGAAGAACCAATTACTCCCGCACCTATTATTACTACATCAAACATATAAAAACCTCCTTAAAAAGATAAAACCATATATAACCGATTGGTAAATCGGCTATATATGGTTCTCATAATCTCAACCATACATATATTAATTTTTATTTCTATTTATATTATACACTTATTATACAAAAAATCAAAATTTTCTTTTTGAAATTTTTATTTTATTCTTCCTCCCACTTCATAGCTCTTTTAACTGCTTTTTTCCATCCATTGTATAATTTAATTCTCTTATTATCATCCATCGAAGGTTCAAAATGCTTATCGGAATTCCAGTTTTCAATAATTTCATTTTTATTTTTCCAGAAACCAACAGCTAATCCTGCAAGATATGATGCTCCAAGAGCTGTAGTTTCAATTACTTTTGGTCTATCTACAGGTACACCTAAAATATCAGATTGAAACTGCATAAGAAAATTATTTGCACTCGCTCCACCATCAACTTTTAACGCTTGTAGCTTAATCCCTGAATCTTCTTGCATAGCTTCTAATACGTCTTTAGTCTGATAAGCTAATGATTCTAAAGCTGCTCTAATTAAATGTTCTTTTTTAGCACCCCTTGTCAAACCTACAATGGCTCCTCTTGCATACATATCCCAATATGGTGCTCCAAGTCCGACAAAAGCAGGTACAAGATACACACCATTAGTATCTTCTACTTTTATTGCATATTCTTCGCTTTCAGCTGAATTATTTATTATTCTCAACTCATCTCTCAACCATTGTATAGCAGCACCTGCTATAAATATACTGCCTTCTAAAGCATACTCTACCTTTTCATCAATTCCCCACGCTATTGTTGTCAAAAGACCATTATTTGATGGCACAGCTTTTTCTCCCGTATTCATAAGCATAAAGCATCCTGTGCCATAAGTATTTTTGGCCATGCCAGGCTCAAAACAAGCCTGACCAAATAAAGCTGCCTGCTGGTCTCCTGCATCACCAGCTATTGGTAATTCTACTCCGAAAATACTTTTATCAGTATAACCATATACATAACTTGAAGGCTTAACTTCCGGAAGCATTTGCTCTGGTATATTAAGTTCTTCCAATATCTCTTTATCCCATTTAAGCTCATGTATATTAAAAAGCATCGTCCTTGAAGCATTGGAATAGTCAGTTACATGTACTTTACCTCTTGTCAAATTCCAAATAAGCCAGGTATCAATATTTCCAAAAAGTAATTCCCCTTTTTCTGCTTTTTCGCGAGCCCCTTCTACATTATCTAAAATCCATTTTACTTTAGTTCCTGAAAAATATGCATCTACTACAAGACCTGTCTTTTCTCTAATTTTTTTGTCAAATCCCTTGTTTTTTAGTTCATCACATATAGGAGCTGTTCTTCTACATTGCCAGACTATAGCATTATAAATAGGTTCCCCTGTATTTTTATCCCATACTACAGTTGTTTCTCTTTGATTAGTAATACCTATAGCTGCAATATCTTCTGCCTTAATACCCGCCTTCTCTATAACACCTTTTGCAACACCTATTTGTGAATCCCATATTTCCATTGGGTCATGTTCTACCCAACCTGGCTTAGGATAAATTTGTTTAAACTCCTGATTCAGTGAAGCTATTATTTCCCCGCTATGATCAAAAATTATAGATCTAGAGCTTGTAGTACCTTGATCAAAAGCCATAATATATTTAGTCATAATCATTCCTCCTGTTATAATTTTTATTTAAATTAATATATATCGGCGAGATAAAATCCCGCCGAAACTGACATATTTAATGTATATTTAAAAATATCTGATATACAAATGCACCTATTATTCCACCTACAATAGGTCCAAAGATTGGAACAATCAAACCATATCCCCAGTCAGAAGTTCCTTTCCCTGGTATTGGCAGGAGCGCATGAGCTAATCTTGGCCCAAAATCTCTGGCTGGATTAATTGCATAACCTGTAGGCCCACCTAAACTTAAACCTATTGACCAAATAAGTAAGCCAATTAAAAGTGCACCTAAACCTCCAACTAATTGATTGTTGCCATTTGTAATACCAAGTATTCCTATTAAAAGCATTGCAGTACCAAAAGCTTCTGTCATAAAATTTTTAGCTAGATTCCTTATTGCAGGAACAGTTGCAAATGTAGCAAGCTTTAAAGTTTGATCTTCAGTTTGTGCATAATGATCCATATACATCAAGTAAACAATTACAGCCCCTACAAACGCACCTAAAACTTGTGCTATGATATATCCAGGTACCAAACTCCATGGAAAAGCTCCTATTGAAGCAAGACCTAATGTAACTGCTGGATTTATATGAGCACCACTAACCCATCCTACTATATAAACAGCAACCATTACAGCAAATCCCCAGCCTGCAGTAATAACTATCCAGCCGCTATTTTGTCCTTTAGATTTATTTAAGACTACGTTTGCAACAACCCCATCACCTAACCAAATAAGTATCATAGTACCAAAAAACTCTGCAAAATACCTAGCAAAATCACTCATAAAATATCCCTCCATAATTCCTTTTAATAATAAATTTATTTAAAAAAAATATATGTTTTGTAAACCCCCTTTCTTTTTATTCTATAAACCATAATTCTTTTTTACTTGTTGAAACCGCAACAGCACCAGATTTTATAGCATTTATTACTTCTTCTTTTGTTTTTACAAGACCACCTGCTATAACTGGCTGATGTACATCTGCTGAGATTTCTTTAATCATTGAGGGAATTATACCAGGCATTATTTCTATTGCATCAGGTCCCATCTGCTTTGTTGTAGAAAGTCCTGTGTTTAATGCCTGCGAATCTAATAAAAACAACCTTTGGATGCCAAATAGACCAAATTGTTTTGCATGTAATATAATATTACTTCTAGTTGATATAACACCATGAGGTTTTGATTTTTCTGCAAGAAATTCAACGGCTTTACTGTCTTTTCCTAACCCTTCCACTAAATCAAAATGTACAAGAACTATTTTATTTTTAGATTTTATATAATTTATTGTTTCATTTAGATTTAATATATCACTGAAAAGTAGAAATACAACTTCAGCATTTGAAGAAAAAACAGCTTCTAAATCACTTGAATTTCTTACTGCAGCAATTATAGGAAATTTTTTAATAGCATCCATAACAATTTTTTTCATATCTATTCCCCCATTTTTTATATCTGCAATTTACATGCCAAAAAGGGATATTTAAAATTGAGTAATTTTAGCTAAAAAAAAATAATACTTGGTACAAATTATCAAAAACATTTATATATATGATAATTAATACCATTTTGTTATTTAATTAACAATATCTTTGCCTTTCATTAAAAGAAAAAAACCAATAGCAGATGCAATCAGATAAACATAATAAGTAAAAAACCTCCATATACCTACAAAAATTCCTAGTAAAACTTTAGGTAATATATTAGAAAATATACTGGCAAACCCAACTTCTACAACACCTGCTCCACTTGGTATAAAACTATAAGCTAATATATCATAAAATATAAGCTGTCTGCCAATAATAGATAATAAATTAAATTTAACTCCCATAGCAATTAACAATATTGGTGCGATACTATAAAAAAGAAGCCAAAAAATAATAGCATATAATAATTGTACTAAAAAAAATTTTGCCCCAGATGAAACCTTAAATAAATCTTGAAAATTTTTATGATATTGAATAATTTCATTTCTGGTAGTTTCAAAAAATATATTATAATTCCTTTTTTTTATAAAAGGTATTTCTTCTACTTTATTAACTATATAAATTATAAATTGTGGCTTTAAAATAATATAAATTAATAAAATTAAAAGTAATATAAGCACAATACTGACTAAAATTGCAAAAGCTGAAAGCGTTGCTCCTAATTCTAACTGCTTTCTAAAAAATATAAGCAGTATCGGTGGCACAGTTCCAAAAAAAATCCCCGAAAACAAGAGCTTAACTGTAAAAATCATCAGGCTTTTATTAGGAGATATATTTTTCTTATTCATTAAATAAAGAGTTAAAGGAAGTGCTCCTGAACCAAAAGGAGTTATATATCCTATAAAAAAAGTGGACAAATTGAATTTAAAGAGATAGGCAAATGGTAAAACTTCTCCTAAAGCAGATAATAAGTTTTTTATTCTTAATGTATCAACTATTAAACTTAATATAACTATTGTTAATATAAACAATATATAAGCTGGCTTTATTTCAAGTGCTTCTTTTATGCCTTCAAAGCCAGAAATTCTCATAAGTATAAATATTGAACCAAAGCTCAAAAAAAGCATTAAAACCATCATATAGATGTTTTTCTTTTCAAGTATACCATCCAATATTATTCCCCCATTTTATACTGGATACAAAAGTAAAAACTTTTGTATCCATATTTATTTTATATCATCTAATGTCTTAAATTCATAGCCCTGAGCTTTTATATCTTTAATAATTTTATCAAGAGCTAAAGTATCATCTTTGGAAACCGCATGTAAAAGTATCACAGCACCTGGATGAAGCCTTTTCATTACTGTATTATAACTTTCATCAGGTCCACCAGGAAGAGGCTTCCAATCAGCTAGTGCAATGCTCCAAAAAACAGTCTTATACCCTAACTGCTGAGTTAAATAAAGAGTTCTTTCGCTGTATTCACCCTTTGGTGGTCTAAAATAATGCATTTCTTTACCTGTTAAATTTTTAAACATATCAGCTAATTTGTTTATTTCTTCTTTGACTTTTTCATCTGATAAAGAAGGCATACTATAGTGATTAACTGAATGATTTCCAACTATATGCCCTTCTTCTACCATCCTTTTTACTAAATCCCCTTTTTCTTTAATATAAGGTCCAGTAACAAAAAATGCAGCTTTTACATTGTTTTCCTTTAAAATATCTAGTATTTGAGGTGTATATCCATTTTCGTATCCTTCATCAAATGTTAGATAAACTACTTTTTTACTTGTGTCACCTGTAAAAATCCCATCATATTTTTTAATAAGTTTCATTGCTAAAGATGTTATTTCAGGTGTTTTATGATCTGGCAAAACTCTCATGCCCCATCCATAAGTTGTATTATCAAGAGTTTGAGTGTTTTGATATACACTTTTATTTACTGTATTAACAATTTTACTTTCTTTTTTTTCTGTCGGAGCAACATTTGTGGATGTTTCTCTATTTTTCTCTGGTTTTTTAACGGTAGTATCGCTTTTGTCTTTTTGTAAAATATTGCTATTTAATTTAATATTATCTTTACTACTATTGTTAGATACTCCACATGAAACTGTTGAAAATACGAATGTTATTGCAACAATAAAAGAAAATATTTTTTTTATCATTTAGATACCTCATTTCTATATTGGATATACATTTTTATTTTTTTCAGTAATCAATATAATATACAAAACAATCTATTCAGTTTTTTCCTTATTTATCTCACATACTGTTCCTCTACATGGACAAAATCTACACATAGAAAAAGAAGGTTGTATTTCTGGAAAGAAAACGCCATTTTCCATTTTCCTCATATTATCTAACATAATAAGAAGTTGTTTTTTTAAAAATTTTCTGTTATAAATTTCAAACATAACATTTTGATAAACTATTCTGCCACGTTTTACATGCTTACCATAAGTTTCTTCAATAATCAAAAAATATGCAACTAATTGCATTACATCTTTGTAATAAGGAGTTTCTTCTTTTATTTTGCTGCTTTTTAGTTCTAAAGGTATTAATTCATCTCCAACTTGATAAATATAATCAGGTTTTCCTGATATTCCATATCTATCTGACTTTAATAATTTGCTGTATATTATTCCTTTTTGTTTTACATCCATTTGTTTATCTAAATAAATAAGTTTCCCTCCGCGAAAGCCTATAGAGCGTTTCATTTTTTTATAAAAAGGCCTTTTATTAATTATAGAGCTTATTATTATATAAATTGCAAATAATGCAAAAATTAGATTCAGAATAATCATTTATAAAACCCCATAATAATACCAAATATAATTAATAATAATATTGCAACAGTTATTAGTATTTTTTTTCGCCTATTATTAATAATATCATTATAATATTTTTCATGATATTCTATACCTTTTTTAAAATTACTTAAAGATGAATCTGAATCCATTTGTTCTCTTAATTGATTTATATATTTATGTCCATATTTTTTTTCATAATACCATTGGTAAGGACAATATGCAAACTGATTAATTTCTGAAGCTGATATATATTTATTATACATAATAACACCTTGCCTAAAAATTTTAAAATTATATTAAAATTATAACATAAAAAGTAGAATATTAAAAAATATAAGGTGGCATTATATTTTAAATACCACCTTATATTTTTTAATATTCTTTATCCTCTGGGATCTGCCACAATAAGGACATCAATAAATTTTGTACCTTTCATTATCCTTCTGACAATAGAACCTCTTATAATCTCATCTATCCTTCTCCTTACAGATTGGCCAAGAATAATCTGTGTAATAGCATTTTCCTCAGCAAATTTTATTATTGCCTTTGCTGGATCGTTAGCTTTTACCATAGAAAATTTAGCCTCTAATTTATTACATAGCATAGTTATTTCATCCAACTTTTTCAACCTTTTAGGATCTTCCATATCATCGTCATTATAAATATGTAAAACAAATAAGTCCGCTTTTAGCATTTTTGCAATTCTATAACCTCTTCTGATAAGATATTCAGCATTAAATCTCATATTAACACAAACTAGTATCTTCTCTTGAGCTCCTTTTAATCCTTCAACATTTTTTCTGTTTTTATATTCTACAAGCCTATCATCAACTTCATTCGCAACTTCCCTTAATGCAAGTTCTCTAAGGGCTGAAAGGTTTCCTACTCTGAAAAAATTATCTAAAGCCATTTCTATTTTATCTTGGCTATAGATTTTGCCATTTTTTAATCTTTCTCTTAAAGTGTCAGGCGAAACATCAACTACTTCAACTTCATCACTTAATTCTAAAAGCTTATCCGGTATTGTTTCCCTTACTTTGACATTTGTCATTCGATTAACATAATCATTCAAACTTTCTAAATGTTGAATATTTACAGCAGTCATAACACTAATTCCGTTTTCAATAATTTCCAGAACATCCTGATATCTTTTTTCATTTTTTGAAGTAGGAGCATTGGTGTGTGCTAATTCATCAACAACAACAACCTGCGGCTTTCTTTTTATTATTCCTTCCAAATCCATTTCTTTTAGAACTACACCTTTATAATTTATTTCTTTTAAAGGAAGTACTTCAAGATTACCAATTTGTTCTTCCGTATCTTTGCGACCATATGTTTCAACAAAACCAATAACAACATCTATACCTCTAGATTTCATCTCATTTGCATCTCTTAGCATATGATATGTTTTTCCAACTCCAGGTGCTGCTCCTATATAAATCTTTAATCTACCTTTATTTGTCCGCTCAATTTCTTTTAAGAAATAATCCGCAGATCTTTTCATAATAGCAAATCCTCACTTTTTTAATTCATTTAAAAGACTTAGATTCAATTTTAAAACATTAACTCTTGGGTTTCCAAATATGCCCAAAAATCTACCCTCAATATTATTATCAACAAGTTTTTTTACAACATCTTCAGGTAAATTATTCACTTTTGCAACTCTTTTAACCTGTAAATAAGCAGCTTCAGGTGAAATATGAGGATCTAATCCTGAACCAGATGATGTAACAATATCCACTGGTATGTCTTTTTTGTTAACCCCTGGATTTACCTTTAAAAAATCGGAAATATTTTTTTCGACTTCCTGAGTAAATTTAGGATTTGATAAAGCATAATTAGTCCCACCTGATGATAGTGCATCGTAATCTACAGCAGAAGGTCTTCCTTGAAACCATTTTGATCCGTCAAAATTTTGACCAATTAACTCTGAACCAACTGGCTTACCATCCTTTATAATTATACTACCATTTGCCTGATATGGAAATATCAAATTTGCAATAAATGTCATGAAAAAAGGATATATAAACCCTAATATTACAACAAAAATGAGTATAAATTTTAAAGCTTTGCTTATTTCCTTCATCATAAATCCTCCGTATCTTAAAATACTGATATAAGCATGTCAATCAGTTTAATACCTATAAATGGTGCTACAATTCCTCCCAATCCATATATAAAAAGATTTTTTGCTAAAAGTGAATTGGCACTCATTGGTTTATATTTTATACCTCTCATAGCAAGTGGTATCAATATAGGAATTATGATAGCATTAAATATTAAAGCTGATAATATTGCACTGCCAGGTGACGATAATTTCATTATGTTCAAAACTCCTATTGACGGAAGGGTACCTTCAATAATAGCAGGCAATATAGCAAAATATTTTGCTACATCATTTGCTATACTAAAAGTTGTAAGTGCACCCCTAGTCATTAAAAGCTGTTTTCCAATTGCTACAACTTCTATTATCTTTGTAGGATCTGAATCAAGATCTACCATATTTGCTGCTTCTTTAGCAGCCATAGTACCACTATTCATTGCCAAACCAACATCAGCCTGAGCTAAGGCCGGTGCATCATTAGTACCATCTCCAGTCATCGCTACTAATCTTCCTAAAGATTGTTCTTTTTTTATCGCTTCAATTTTATCTTCTGGTTTGCTTTCTGCTATAAATTCATCAACACCAGCTTCTTCAGCAATGGTCTTTGCAGTAAGCGGATTGTCACCAGTAACCATAATTGTTTTAATTCCCATAGCTTTTAGATGTTTAAATCTTTCTTTCATACCTGGTTTTACAGTATCCTTAAGATATATTACACCTAAAATATCAGAATCTTTAACTACGATTAAAGGTGTTCCTCCTAATCTTGATATTTTCTCATAAACTTCTTGTAAATCATCAGGAATTTTACCGCCTTTTTCTTGAACAAATTCTTTTACTTTGTCATATGAACCTTTCCTTACTATTGTACCATCTTTTAAATTAAGTCCACTCATTCTTGTTTCTGCAGTAAAATCAACTACTTCAGCACCATTTAATACTGATTCATCCGGCTTAAAACCCATTTTTTTCGCAAGATCAACTATTGATCTGCCTTCAGGAGTTGTATCTTTTAAAGATGCTATAAGAGAATATTGAGTAATTTCTTCTTTAGTATGTCCTCCAACTGGTATAAAATCATCTGCTAATCTATTACCAAAAGTAATTGTACCTGTTTTGTCTAATAACATTGTATCTATATCTCCAGCAGCTTCAACTGCACGTCCAGACATAGCAATTACATTAAATCTTGTAACTCTATCCATTCCTGCAATACCAATAGCAGATAAAAGCCCTCCTATAGTAGTTGGAATCAGACAAACCAAAAGAGCTATCAAAGTAGTTGCACTTATATTTACATTAACAAATTTACCTATAGGATAAAGTGTCATTACAACAACTATAAAAATAATAGTTAAACTTACCAAAAGTGTTGTCAAGGCAATTTCATTGGGTGATTTTTGCCTTTTAGCACCTTCAACAAGGTTTATCATTTTATCTAAAAATGATTCTCCTTCCTCAACAGTTATTTTTATTTTAATACTATCGCTTATAACTTTAGTACCACCAGTAACAGAACTGAAATCACCACCTGCTTCTTTTATTACTGGTGCTGATTCACCAGTAATAGCTGATTCATCAATAGAAGCAAGACCCTCGATAATCTCACCGTCACCAGGTATCAAATCACCTGCTTCGCACAAAACAACATCTCCCTTTTTTAATTGAGAAGAATTAACTATTTGTATATTACCACTTTCATCAATAAGTTTTGCTGTAGTTTCTTTTTTTGTTTTTTTAAGAGTATCAGCTTGTGCTTTACCTCTACCTTCTGCTAAAGCTTCAGCAAAATTTGCAAAAAGTACTGTAACAAATAAAATAAAAGTTATAAAACCATTATAAGCTACATCATTATATGTACTACCAAAATAAGTAGGAAATATTGTTGCTAAAAATGTTATAAATGTCCCAAC
>Ga0315298_1011327_pt1 | contig 10495 bp, 7 predicted proteins | sample WHS_1_MG_FD_203077 | JGI IMG/M metagenome (GOLD analysis project Ga0315298, IMG submission 203077) | Extremophilic microbial mat communities from Washburn Hot Springs, YNP, Wyoming, USA - WHS_1_MG | ecosystem: Environmental > Aquatic > Thermal springs > Hot (42-90C) | place: USA: Wyoming...
GTTGCCATGGAGAAGAGCCGCATACCGTTGGCTGGCGGTTTATTAATGAAAGAAGGGCGATTAATTTAGACCCGAACTGCGGTTGGGCACGTGGCAAAGCCGATGTCTTATACGTTGCCGACGCATTTGCGGTCATGAAAAAGGTAAATGAGATGCTCAAAGCCGGCAAATAATAACAAACCAGTTACATAATACCGTTTAACTAAAAACCCGCTGATATCAAAGCAGCGGGTTTTTGTTTATCAACGAAAGGTTATCTCAATCAGAGATTTTCTTTTTATGGCAAATCTGATTATAAGAAAATTAATACGTCAGTAATTCAATATAACTTAAACCGTAGTTCGTGAGTTCCCATGAGGAACCTTTGCGGGTGACAAATTTGCGACACGGATTTTTCTTCTGCTCATCCGCGTTGACATACAATAGTTCAAGGGACGAGTAGTTTTTAACTTCAGATGGCGCCCGTTCAACGAGCCTAATGGGAACGCCGTTAAAATTAAGGGAGATCTCGTAACCGGCGAGTCCTTCCTGCGCAACCTTTGGATTCCTAACAATAAGAGCAGAATAACGTTTTAAAAACGGAAAATCTTTTTTCCTCGTAAACACCCGGAATAATTCGGTCTGATTCTGAATATATTGAACAAGGTTAAAGTTCGTTCCCTGTCTTCTTTGTAACAAAAATATCATGCGCGGGTCGAGTCCTGCCATATTCATTCCGTTCCAGACGCCGTGGTCGTTGCGCTCAGTAGGATACCGAGCTTTGAACCAGAAAGGAAATTTATCGTTCAGGAAAAGATTTAATTCAAAATGAAGATGGGCGCGGTCAGAGGTAATGCGCTGTCGGGTATTTGCTGTCGTTCCCATAATGCCGATTGTGTCCCCTGCCCTGACAACTGAACCCGGCTTTAATCCTGAACGAATCCGACTCAAATGAGCATATAGGGAATATACTTCAATCCCGTCAATAACATGTCTTATAATAATATATTTGCCGTAATTTGAAAGCGCTTCTTTGTCATTAATGTAGGCGACCATTCCATCAGCGGTGGCAAAAATCGGGTCAGCGGGATTACCGAATTTGTCGCGCTGGACACATCGGATATCAATTCCTTCATGCATCTGCAAACCATCAGAGCGAACACAGCCAAAAGTTCCGCTTTCCCATGTTCTTCCCGGGGTTGCTACAAAATAATTTTCCTGTTTCTGCAAATCAAATATGGCTGTATTGGGCGTTGGCAGGTAAAATGGTTGTCCGAATAATCCTGTCATTAGCGAGAGCCAGACAATCCCTGTCAAAAGTCTTACTAAACTTAAATTAGCGATTCTGCTCATAACAAATTTTCTATTATATACCTTACTTACTGATATTTGTTTCAATGTTTACTTTTTCTTTTTTGGCTGAATAGCGTTTGCCACGTTGTTAAGTCCGCGAACAATTCTTTCAGCCTCTTCTTTAGTGGTATCCGGTGTAAATACGAATACACCGTTCGAAATCCTCTGTGTAATTAGCGGAGCGCCTATCCACCGTGCATCACCAAACTGGCAAAAGATGGCAAGATGCCTTCCGCGATTCGACGTTGTTACATTATCAAGTAACAAAGTGCCGGTACTATCAAACTTAATTCTTATCGCATAAGTACCCATAAATTCAACTACATCCGCCCTTTCCACAAAACCTTCGTGCAATACCGGAGAGCGGTCAACGGTAATTGTTATCGGGTTTTTCCGGTAAATCTGCGCCTGCACACATCTTTCCGTGCCATCAGGATTAATTTCCACATGAAAACTAATCCGCGTGGCTTCTTTGGAACCGGACTTGCTGCTTTTCTTTGGCTGTTCCTTTTCTTTTACAGCACTTTTATTTCCAGCACATCCGGTTACAGCCGCGATAACCAACAAAATCATCAAAATTTTATTGAAACTTATTTTATTTTTAATAATCATGATAACTATAAAAGTAATTGAATAATATTTGATGAACTATGAGCAAGCAATACAATAAAATTCTTAAGAGAAGACGCCGCAAGGCATACATAAAGAGAAAAAAGAAACTCGCTAAATTAGCGGCACAGGCTAAGGCTAAAGCGTCGCAGGAAGCCAAGCAGGCTCAGCTTGCCGGCGAAGCGGGTAAGCCAGCCTGATTAGCGGTAACTGTGTAGTCGATAAAAATTACAAAGGCTGTCCCTTAAAATTAAGGGACAGCTTTTTATTTTTTATTGATAAATCAAAAACAATATGAAAATTGGGATTTTTTTTTTAAAAAAAATCTATTGATGCTAAATATATGATAAAATTAATAGAAAATTCACATTCTTAACTCTTTGCAATTAAGAAAGTTATAAAAGAAAGCCTGCCGGAAATGTAGCGTTCAGGAAATCATTTTCTAAGGGTAAAGTTTCCCTATTTATTTAAAAAGTTATTAACAATTTGCAATTCAGGAAACAATGCTGTTGTGAATAACTTTTTATGAAATCATTATTATGCCTGATTTATCGGGGTAAAATCAGCATTCAGCAAATTTCATCAGCTTATAAAATCAGTGAAGAAATTGTGAACAACTTCCGTTTTATGATTTACGAAAAAGAGTTAATGTTGTATTAGTTCCTTGAAAGAACCGCGATGCGGAAAAGCAATTCATTTGCTTTTACAAAGCATCCCAGGATACTCCCGGGCGACCGGGGAAAGGTTATACCGGGCTGGTCGATATAACCCCTTAACTGGTACGAATCAAGATTAATTTCTGGTTCGTATAGTTAAGGCATAATTCACCGGTTCTCCGGGCGATGTCGCGCATCGCCTTAGCGCGAAAAGGAGAACCCGGCGGTTTAGGGGCGATTAGAAGCCGTCCCGAGCCGAGTTAAGTAACACGTCGCTTGCTTCGGGCGCGTGTGAATCGCAGTTACCTACTGGGTTTACGGTTGCTACTGCGAACCAGTACGGACGGGCAGTTGCAAAGCGAAATGCTTAACGCCAAAAACCTGCCGCGAGGCAGGAACAAAAAACTGTCTGCTCCGTGAAGGCGTGTCAGAAGAGGCAACTCTGACAAAGCCTTCCATGCCTGCGATCCTGAAAAGCATGACCGCGGGCTTGCGGGGAAAAAGCAACCTGAGGGGTAAGAGGCGCGAGACCCGTCGCACCACGCAAACGCACCGCCAGAAGCGGTGGCTGACGTGGCGCTAAGTGGTAAAGACTCAAATGCCTCGCAAATGTGTCTTTACCTGGTCTGCAGGCTGGTGCCGCAAACACTGGCTGAAGCGGGCTAAGAAGCCTCACCCAATAATTCAGAGACCGCAAGGTCCTGAACGGTCCCGCTATGAGACCGAAAACTCCGCTTGCCATGGAGAGTAGCGTCGGGGAGCCGGCAGCCTGATGAGCGCCTAATGCCGGCAAACGGGAAAGAGAGCGTGGCGAACTCCCACCCCCCAATTTGTCCCTATCGGTTCCTAGTGGAACTGATAGGGACTTATTGTTTTTACCTACCCCGGAGAAGACATAAACCGCAACCCCTTATAATTGCTTAAAACAGCCAAACAATATGCACAACATAGCAATTCTTTAATTGATTATTTTCATTATTTTTCTATCGTATTTTTATGAATTTCACGAAAATGTTGTTAAAAGAAATCCCTGTAATTTTATTTAGCCTTTTGATGGTTCACGTGTTTAATATCCATGATGGTTTTGCGGTAATGCCAAAAGAAGAAGAGATTCTCAAAAGTAAATCGTGGTTTTCCGCAAGATTTAAAAACGAGCTAATCCAAAAGCCAGATAAACCTTGTCTTGTAATACATGCAAACCATGACCCTGTCATCAAAAACGAAAGATCCGGTAAGCCGCTTAATATATCCGGAGTTTTATATACAAATGGTCTATACTGCCACGCATTTAGCAAAATAACCGTAAAACTTCCTTCAGCAGGCGACTCATTTACCGCAGTTGCAGGTATTGATAGCAATGAGCAAACCAGTGGCGGAAGAGGTAGCGTCGTTTTTTCTGTAATAGTTAACGGTAAAGAAAAGTTTAATTCTGGAATAATGCGAGAGGGAATGCCGGGCAAACAGGTAAATGTGAGCCTTGACGGAGCCACAGAGTTTATTCTTCAAATTGACCCGACCCCGGATGGAATTTCATGCGATCAGTCAGATTGGGCAGATGCAAAGGTAGTTTTGAAAAACGGAGAAAAAATATTTCTTTCTGACCTGCCATTTGAAGAACCTGACAACGCATTTTTTGCCGGTAAACAGCCATTTTCGTTTATTTACGGAGGTAAACATTCAGACGAATTTCTGCAAGGGTGGAAATATGAATATGCATCACACAGGATTAATGAAGCAAAAGCGTCTCATAAACTTGTTTGGAAAGATATATCTTCGGGACTGTCAGTCCGATGTGAGGCTGTTGAATACTCTGATTTTCCTGTTGTAGAGTGGGTTCTGTATTTTAAAAACGAGGGGACAAATGATAGTTTATTGCTGGAAAATATCAGGGTGTTGGATTGCAGCATTTCGGGCGGAGCCAAAAGTCTATTTTTATTGCATCACAATATAGGTTCCCTTGCCGACGGGAACGATTACAAACCACTTGAGACACCACTTAAACCTGGCACGAAAAAGAGATTGTCAGCAGGAAATGGGAGGTCAACAGACGCCGATTGGTCATATTTCAACCTTGAAAAGCGTCCAGATGATGGGTATATATTTGCCGTCGGTTGGCCTGGTCAGTGGTTCTGCGATTTAGAATGCAAAGAGGGTAATCTTGTCACAATCAACGCCGGACAGGAGATTTGCAGGTTTAAATTAAAACCGGGAGAAGAGATCAGAACTCCGTTGATAGTTGTTCTCTTCTGGGAAGGCGATTGGTTAAGGGGACAAAACCTCTGGCGACGCTGGATGATGAAACACTCAATGCCTAAGCCGTCGGGTAAACTGCCGCAACCACAATTTGTAGCTTCAAGTTCCAGACAATACGACGAAATGATTCGCGCAAATGAAACCAACCAGATTATGTTTATAAACAGGTATCTTGAAGAAGGATTAAAACTCGATTACTGGTGGATGGATGCCGGCTGGTATGAACATCATGGAGGGGGCTGGCCTAAAGTTGGGACATGGATGGTTGATTCAAACCGGTTTCCGCGTGGTTTACGCGCAGTTTCTGACTATGCGCACAGCAAAGGAATAAAAACAATAGTCTGGTTCGAACCCGAACGAGTGGCTGCAGGAACATGGCTTGCAAAAAATCATCCGGAGTGGATCCTCGGCGGTGAAAAAGGCGGTCTGCTGAATTTAGCTAATCAGGAGGCGTGGACATGGCTTGTAGATCATATTGATAAAACAATTACTGAACAGGGAATTGATCTCTACCGACAGGATTTCAACATTGACCCGTTAAATTACTGGAAATCTAATGACCCACCAGACAGGCAGGGAATCACAGAAATCAAGTATGTAATGGGATTGCTTGCGTTCTGGGATGAATTAAGACGAAGACACCCGGACCTGTTGATTGATGCCTGCGCATCCGGGGGAAGAAGAAATGACATTGAAATTATGCGAAGGGCTGTGCCGTTATGGCGCAGCGATTATGCTTATGAACCAGTCGGACATCAGTGCATGACATATGGGATTTCCCTATGGTTACCATATCATGGTACCGGCACAGTTGCATGTAGAAATGCCACATATTATGGAAGCGGAAAAACACCCGTCGAACCTTACGCCTTCTGGAGCAATGTAAGTCCGAGTCTTGGATTTGGAATTGATATACGGGTTAAAGATCTCGATTATGACACCCTTAGAAAACTCGTAAAACAATGGAGACTTGTGATTACAAATTATTTTGGAGACTTTTATCCGCTGACAACATGGACGCGTGATAATTCGCATTGGATCGCATGGCAGTTTGACAGACCCGAAGAAAAAAGCGGACTAATTCAGGTTTTCCGTCGTGAAAATAGTCCTTACGAATCCATTAATCTCAGACTTCGTGAAATAAATCCACGCGCAATATATAAATTTGAAGATGTTGATGACTCTGCCTGTCGTGTGGAAATGACCGGAAGCGAGATTCTCAGCAACGGATTCACAGTAAGAATTAAAGAAAAGCCGGGTTGCCGAAATTTTACATACTCATCTGAAATTAAATAAGCATGCCTGTAAGGAGAAAATATTCCTTATTTCAGCAGTTTTTGCGCAATTATTTTAAATAATCCTGTGTATTTATCGTCTTATTGCTCAGAATGATTTATTACAGAAAAGGTTTAGGCTTGCTCAAATTTGAATTGATTGGTTTGATAATGGTATGGGCGACTGTGCAGGTGAACTTGTCTGAACTAAATGCGGGCTTCGTGTCGGTCTCCGGAGCCTTTGAACAAAAAAGGATTTATATCACAGGCGCCTGTCAAAATGTTGTGTTAAAAACAAACCCTGATTAAATGCCTATGCGCTGGACAAAAATAGTAATGCCGTTTGTGTTGACAATCGTTATTACGGGTTGCCAGACAAGCTCGCCTAAAACAACCCGTACAACCTCGGCGGCTAAATCATCGGAGTTGATGAAAACAAACTCCACAGCGGGAACTAAATATAAATACAGCCCGCAGTTCGACAAAGAGTTTAAGGAAATTTTCGACCTTGCGTCGAAAAACAAATGGGACGATGCCCTTAAAAAAGTCAATGAACTGGAGGCAAAAGCACCAAATGATGACAATGTTAAAAGGGTAAAAAACTGGGTCGAAAAACAGAGAACCCAGTACATGGAAAAAAACATCGAGGACAAAATCCGCTCTGTTGACGCAAAGAATTCAGCATTTAATCCAAGCCTGATTGATATCTTTACTGAAAACAAAGACAGCGGATTACCTCCAAGAAAAGACGTTCGCGATGCCATCCAGAAACTCGAGTCTGAACCATACATTCCCGAAAACTTCATGAAAAAGGTAGTCCGTACAAATCAATTGTTCGACATAGAGTCGCCGGAAGGTAAGATGGCAAAAATATTAAACAAAGAAATTTCGGTGCATCTGGACAATGTTACACTGGAGGCAATCATCTTTAATATCGGACAGGCTGAAGGAATTAACTTTGTTGCCGACAAATCAATTCCTGCCTTCAAGCAGACATTGAGCGTAAACATGGATAAAGTAAAACTCGGTGAGTTTTTAAAATATGTCTCGCGGAACATGGATGTGCAGTTTCAGGTTGGGGATGATTTAATATGGATTATTGATGCCAAAGACCCCAAAAAATTAATGGAGGAAACACGCGTTTATAAATTAAAACATGGTTTTATAATGCCGGCTCAATTCGGACCAGACGAGGTTACAAAAATTACACAGCAAGCTGGCAATGTTATTACTGTTACTGAACAACAGAAATTAACAAAATTCGTCAACGATGGTGCGCCACCAACGCCTTCGATTGTACAGGCGATTACAAACTTTTTCACAGGTTCAAAATACTACATTGACTATGAACGCAATTTAATAATCGCAAGAGGAACTCGTGAGCAACTGGAAGTAATGGATAAAATCGTGGAGGAATTCGATAAACCATTACAACAAGTTCTGATAGAAGCCAGATTTGTAACCGTAACAGAAGCAGCGTTTTTACAACTTGGAGCTGCATGGGAAACCGGACGTGCTGTCCGCAGCGGAAGAACACCACAGGATTATACTGGACTTGGAACATTTTCAGGACTTGATAACGATTTTGCAACCGGCATTCAAAAAAGCTGGACTAACATCTTCCCAAAAATTCTTGGAAGATCAGAACTAACAGCCACACTTACGGCTCTGCAACAGACTGGTGAGAGTCAGACATTGAGCGCGCCACGTCTTACGTTGGTAAATAACCTGCCGGCAATGATAAGCGACGGTAAAATCCAATACTATTATGAGCAGTACACGGTAAAACAAACAATTGGTCAATATATAACAGCGTCGAGTCTTGTTCCCGAAGGCAGACCCACAAAGATAACATCCGGCGTTTCACTTTATGTTGTAGCAAGTATCGGAGGTGATGGCAAAACAATCCTTCTTGGATTAAATCCAAAGGTTAATCAGGATGTTGAGATGAAAACATTCGCCACTGTCCGCGATGTTTCAGGGACGTTTGAAATTAAGTTGCCCGAATCAAGAACTCAAGAACTTGCAACTCGGGTTTTGGTCAAATCCGGTCAGACTGTGGTTATGGGCGGTGTTCTGGAAAGGGAACAGAGGAAATTTGTAGAATCTATCCCTATCCTTGGTAATATACCGATTATCGGCGCGGCATTTAGAAAACGCACCGAATACAATAAGCCTCGTTATCTGCTTGTTTTTGTTACCGCAACGCTGTTGTCCGAAAATGGTGAACTTATTATACCTCCAGAAGAACCCAAAACTGCAACCACTATTAAACGCTGAGCCTCCTGATGACATCAATTAAGCAAAATTTTCCATACATCCTCGGAGTGCCGATGCTGCCGGCGCAAAGGGTGATTGCTATTGATGTCGCACTCCCTCATGTAAAACTTATACTGGCTCAGAAATTCCTGAATAAAATCTCAATCCTTAGAAAAGAGGTAATTGAGTGTCCAGATTACAGCGAAGCAAGCGAGATTTCGAAGGAAAATCTTAAAGAAGAGATCCAGAAAAAAATCTCCGGCTTCGGACAATATCCCGTTGCAATCACATTGCCACAGCATGTGAGTTTATCTCAGGTTATTGACCTTCCACCGGCAGCAGAATCGGACGTCAAAAGAATGATTCAGGGCGAAGCTCATCGAATCGCTGGTCTGAGCCAGACAAAAATTGTTTGGGATTATGCCCCGCTGCGTCCTTACGGAAAACACGCGCATTCTTTCTGGATCTCGCTGTGTCAGGAACAGGAAATTGACAAAGCAATTGAAAAACTGGGCATCGAACGGGAAGAAGTCCGCGAAGTAATGTCCGTCGGCAATGCCCTCATTTGTTCCTATTTGCACAGGTTCCCGGAAACTGTCTCTACTATAATTGTAGAAATAGGGACTCAGAGCACGACAGTAGCAATCTTGTACGAAGGACAAGGAGTATATGTTACAAGTTTTGCCCTCGGCGTTGAGTTATTATCCGAAACAATTTCACCACAATCATCAGCAACCAATCATTTTTCTGAACGCACAGAAATTCTGTTGAAGAAGAACCTGTTCTCCGGAAGCGATAAATCGGATTCATATTGTGCTGCAATTGAAAACTGGCTTCAGGAACTGCTCAGGATTGTCGGTGAATGGCTCTCGGAGAACATGGAATTGCGACTAAGTATCCAATCGTTTAATTTTGTGTTATGCGGTTTCGGAGCAGCGCAACCGGGTCTTGTTGAATATCTCAACAAAATAGCACCTGACCTGCATTTTATGCTTTGGCAGGACAATGGGGAGGAGATTAAAAAATATCCACCTGGTTTCTTCGCCGCAGCTGAAGGACTTGCCCTTCAGGCTTTGGGTGTTAACAAACAGTCGGCGTCTTTGTTGCCGGAAGATTTGCGGGCAATGTGGCGGTCGCAAAAAATTGCCCATATCCTGCAATCTGTATGCGCCTTGCTGATTGGTATCCTGATAATATTACTTGGCATTGGTACCTGGGAGGTAGTCTATGAAATCAGGGAACGCACAATGCTGAAATCGCAGATTGAGTATGGTCTCGAAATAGCTAACCGCCTTGAACTTCTAAAGGCTCAGGTGCTTAAAAATTACGAGAGGATACGACCGGTCTTGTATAAAAAACAGCTTACGATGGATGCTGTTCAGGCGCTTGATTTAATAGCCACAGTGCGCTCCAATAAACCGATGTGGTTCGTGGTATTTGCCGATGAACAAACATACTTTAGCGCGCCGCCTCTTATAACAACAAATGAACCGCCCCCTACAAATGTCGTAGCAATTATCGGTCCTCCTCCCCCTCCTCAAGGCGATCAATCCCAAACAAACAAGGTTGTCATTAAACCGGGGTTTGTAACCGAGGTTTGTATTCCAGAGGAAGGCGAAGCGCTGAGACGTTCTTTAAGCCAGCTCGTGAACGCCCTCAAGCAATGGAGCAGATTCAGAAATGTTGACACTGTACCTGCAGAGCAGAGACGGCTTCTTGCTGACCAGAGGACAATTCTGCCAGAGAAACACTTTGCAATCTTTATGGAAATCCTGACAAATGAATTTCAATCTGTTCAACAAACCAATGTTACAGCCGTTTCAACTCAGCCGGGTTTACCCGTTGAAAATAACCCAGAACGCGAACCTGTAAAACTGCCGGTAAAAAGATGATTGCCGCAAAAAAATACAGACATTTGCAGAAAACGCTGATTCTAATAAGCGTAGTTCTCGCCTTTTATACATTTGCGGTGTTCATACCCTTGTACAAGTGGGTGGATTCGTTCAATCAACCAATAGAAAAAAACTGGAAGGAATTGCTTAAAAAATTCCCATTAACCGCTCAGAACGGAAAGATTGACCTTGTTCCGTTTATCGAAAGCATGAAGCGTCT
>Ga0315298_1011328_pt1 | contig 10495 bp, 8 predicted proteins | sample WHS_1_MG_FD_203077 | JGI IMG/M metagenome (GOLD analysis project Ga0315298, IMG submission 203077) | Extremophilic microbial mat communities from Washburn Hot Springs, YNP, Wyoming, USA - WHS_1_MG | ecosystem: Environmental > Aquatic > Thermal springs > Hot (42-90C) | place: USA: Wyoming...
CATCCTTCCGCCCGCCGGAGACTCTGCTCCTCGGATGATGTCGAGACGGGGCCAGCGAGTGATGCCGACTGGGTACCATCGTCTCGCCCACCCCTGTGAAGCAAGTAGGGCTCAAGCTGGCCGAGCAATTGCAGGGGCACAGTCGCGCTCACAAGCGTACCGCTGTCACCATGCACTTGACTGTGGACGCTTCCCCGCCTGAACAGGGCCGCCAGCAACGCCGACTCGCTATAAGGAATGAGGGCCTCGACCTCTTCTCCTTCTTCGCCAAGCGACCGGGCGATCAGCCTGAGGAGGTCGTCCAATCCTTCGCCGGTGAGAGCTGAGATGGCGACGACATGTGGGTCCTCACCCAGCCTCTCGCGGGCGGCATCTGGATCGGGCAAGAGATCCAGCTTATTAAGAGCGATGATGACCGGAGTCTCCCCGACGCCCAAGTCGCGAAGCGTATCCTCAACCACCTTTACCTGGCGCTGCACTTGAGGATGAGTTATGTCTACCACGTGCAGGATCAAGTCTGCATCGGTGATCTCCTCCAGCGTGGCCCTGAAGGCAGCAACCAGATCAGCTGGCAGCTTCTGCACGAAGCCGACCGTGTCGGTGAGGAGCACTTCGCCGCACCCGGGCAGGTCCAGCCTGCGTGTCGTGGGGTCGAGCGTGGCGAACAACTGGTCTGCCGCCTTCACGTTCGCGCCCGACAGCGCGTTCAGCAGGGTGGACTTGCCCGCGTTGGTGTAGCCAACAATGGCGACGATCGGGACGCCTGTTCTCTTCCGGTGCTGGCGGTAGAGCGCGCGGTGGCGCTGCACGCCCTCAAGTTCGCGGCGCAGATGGGTCAGCCGCTCGCGCATGCGCCGGCGGTCCATTTCCAACTGCGTCTCGCCAGGGCCACGCAGCCCCACCCCACCACGCGTTTGCCGCGAGAGGTGGGCCCAGGCGCGGGTAAGCCTGGGCAACATGTATTCGTACTGGGCGACCTCTACCTGCAGCGCACCTTCGCGTGTACGCGCGTGCTGAGCGAAGATGTCGAGAATCAGGGCGCGGCGGTCGAGAACGCGCACCCCCAGTTGTCGTTCCAGGTTGCGCTGCTGCCTGGGTGAAAGGTCGTCATCGAAAACCACGAGGTCAAACGGCTCCACCCCGTGGAGATCCTTGATCTCCTGCACCTTCCCTGGGCCGATGAGATAGGCGGGATCCGGCCTTTCAAGAGCCTGGGTAAATTGAGCCACGACGTCCAGGCCGGCCGTCTCCGCCAGGAGCCTCAGCTCAGCCAGCGAATCCTCAACCGGCCAGGCATCCGGCCGCGAGGCGCCACGCCAGTCAACGCCGACCAGTACTGCCTGCTCACGAGATGCCTTAGTGTCTACACCTGCCTCCCCGTACCACTTCGTTTCTGATCCGCGCCCAGGGACCAGCTAGGCCGGCGGTGCTCAGTGCGGCTTGCTGCTCCACCATTCCGCCCAACGCTGCATCGCTTCTTGCATAACCGGAAGGGGCTGCACCAAGGAGATCCGCGCATAGCCCTCCCCGTGCTCGCCGAACATGGCACCGGGGGCAATTGACACGCCAGCCTCCTCCAGGAGAGCCGTAGCGAAATCCACCGATTTCCAGCCGGCGGGCACAGGCGTCCACACGTAAATGGCACCTTTTGGCCTGGCAGCCTGGAGCCCCATGGCCTGAAGTGCATCAACGACTGCATCGCGTCGTTCCTTGTACACGGCGTTGCGCGCTTGCAGCCAGGTCTGGTCACCTGTAAGGGCCTCAATCACCATTTGCTGGATGGGCAGGGCGATGCCCGAGTCTATGTTGCTCTTCACCAGGCCCAGGGCCTTGATGGCGACCGGGTTCCCCACTGCCATTGCCGCCCGCCAGCCAGCGAGATTGTGGCTCTTAGACAGGGAGTTGAACTCAATCGCCACGTCTTTTGCTCCCGGGACCTGTAGGATGCTGGGGGCCACGTAGCCATCGTAGGTGTTGTCGCAGTAAGGTGCGTCGAAACAGAGCAAGATGTCGTGCTCTCGGCAGAACTCCACCGCTTGCCTCAGGAAACCCTCCGGCGCGATGGCACCGGTAGGGTTGTTCGGATAGTTGAGCCACATGAGGCGCGCCTTGGCCAGCACCTCGCCGGGGATGGCACTAAGGTCGGGCAGGAAACTGTTGCTCTCCAGCAAAGGCATGCGCCAGTAACTAGCACCCGCCATGAGCGGACCCATGCTGTACGTCGGATACCCAGGGTCGGGAACGAGGGCGATGTCCCCCTCGTCGAGCCAGGCGAAGGCCATATTGGCGATGCCTTCCTTTGAGCCAAGCAGAGAGATTACCTCTGTCTTCGGGTCTATCTCTACGCCGAAGCGCGAACGATAGTAGCTCGCGACCGCCGAACGGAAGGCGGGCGTCCCAAAGTAGCCGCCATAGCCGTGACGGTCGGGCCGGGCCGCCTGCTCCTGGCACACCTTGATGATGGCCTCGCTCGGAGGCAGGTCCGGGCTGCCGATATCAATCCGGATCACTTTCCTCCCCTGTGCCACCATGTCGGCGATGGTGCGCTCAAGGGCAGCGAAAGGATACGGCGGTAGGTTGGTGACTCTCCTGGCAGGTCTCATACTAACAACCTCATAGGTCCTGTTATCAGGCAGTCGCCCCCTTTGGCAACAGATCCTCCCCAAGAATGAAAGCTTGCATCGCCGCAAGCGCGCGGTCACGGAATGCCGCCTTCCTGCTGTGGCTCCCCGGGTCCTCTGCCAGAGGCGGCATCAAGCCGAAGTTGGCCTTCATCGGCTGGAAGTCTTTGATCGCTTCGTTGCTTATGTAACGGCTGAGCGCGCCAGTAACCGTTTCAGGTGGGCAGACAACCGGATCCAGGCCGAGCGCACGCCGGGCCGCGTTAATGCCGGCCATCAAACCACTGGCTGTGCTGCCCATATAGCCCTCCGTCCCCGTGATCTGCCCGGCGAAGAACAGGCCCCTACGCCGGCGGAATTCGAATGTGGGCTCCAGCAGCCTTGGCGAGTCAATGAACGTGTTACGATGCATCTGGCCATAGCGCACGAACTCCACCCGCTCCAGCCCTGGGATCAGCCGGAATACCCGCTCCTGCTCGCCAAAGCGCAGGTTGGTCTGGAAACCGACCATATTGTACAGGCTGCCAGCGCCGTTGTCCTGCCGCAATTGGACGACTGCGAACGGGCGCCTGCCCGTGCGCGGATCGCGGATCCCCACGGGGCGCAGAGGGCCGTACGCCAGCACCAGCCGGCCGCGCCGTGCCATCACCTCCACAGGCAAACAGGCCTCAAAGAAGCGCCGATCGCCTGTCTCAAAGCCATGCAGCGGGGCCGTCTCCGCCGTTGCCAGAGCCTCGACGAAACGGTCGTACTCCGCTTCGCTCATGGGGCAGTTGATGTAGTCACCGTCCTTGTCGTAGCGGCTGGCACGAAAGGCAACATTCATGTTCACCGATTCCACAGTCACTATCGGTGCCATGGCATCGAAGAAAGCGATCGCATCACTGCCAGCCAGCCGGGCGATGTCGGCGCTGAGGCTATCCGAAGCTAGCGGCCCGGCCGCCACCACGACAACCCCATCCGTGGGGATGCTCTTGACCTCCTGCCTGACGACCTCGATGAGAGGATGGCCAGTGATGCGCTCCGTTACCGCAGCGGCGAACCTCTCCCGATCTACGGCCAGGGCGCGACCGGCTGGCACGCTTGTGCACTCAGCCACGGAGAGGATGAGCGACCCAAGCTGCCGCAACTCCTCCTTCAGAACTCCGGGTGCGCGGTCGGTCAGTGTTGAACCAAGCGAATTGGAGCACACCAGTTCGGCGAACAACCCGGTAACGTGCGCTGGCGTCCGTACCTCGGGGCGCATCTCGTACAGCCGAACGGGTACACCACGCTGGGCGATCTGCCAGGCCGCCTCGCTGCCGGCCAGGCCTGCCCCGATCACGACCACAGGCTCACTCATTGGCAAACGACCCGGCGCACACAGTTGCCGCCCCATTCATTACACGGCTCTAGCCGCCTTTGGGTGGCAGCACCCTCTGTGGTAGACTTGAGTCCGAGCAAGGGAAAAGTGGACATAGTTCAGTTTATCGCCGCGAAGCGTGACGGACAAGAACATACGTCGGACGCCATAGCCGACTTCATACGTGGCTACGTGCAGGGCTCTGTCGCCGATTATCAAGCCTCAGCCTGGCTCATGGCTGCCTACCTCAAGGGCCTGAGCCCCAGAGAGACGCTCGCCCTGACCGAGACCCTCACCCATTCTGGCCGCACCTACGCTCTCGGTCACTTCGGAGCGCACTCGGTGGACAAACACAGCACTGGCGGCGTCGGCGACAAGACGTCGCTGGTCGTCGTGCCATTGTGCGCCTCTCTTGGCGCCACTGTGCCCAAGATGTCCGGCCGAGGCCTCGGTTTCACCGGTGGCACTCTGGACAAACTGGAGTCCATACCTGGCCTGCGCACACGGCTCCCGGCTGAGGAGTTCGAGGGCATTGTACAGCAGTATGGCGCTGCCATTTGCGCCCAAACGCCTGACCTCGTGCCGGCGGACGGGAAGCTGTACGCCCTGCGCGACGTCACCGCCACAGTGGACTCGATCCCCCTGATTGCCGCAAGCGTCATGAGCAAGAAATTGGCCATGGGTTGCCCGGCGATCGTGCTGGACGTCAAGGTGGGCTCCGGCGCTTTCATGCCGTGCCTGGACCAGGCCCGGGCCCTCGCTCAAATGATGATCGCTTTGGGCAGCAGCGCCGGCCGCCATATGGTGGCTCTGCTGAGCGCAATGGACCAGCCACTGGGCGAGGCAGTGGGCAATGCGCTTGAGGTCCGTGAAGCGTGGCAGGTCCTGAACGGAGCCGGCCCTCTCGATTTTCGCCAACACTGCCAGCGAGTGGCAGCCGAGATGCTCGTCGCTGCGGGATTGTTCGCCGATGCGGACTCTGCCATAGACGCCTGCGAACGAGCGCTCAGCGACGGCAGCGCCGCCGAGCGCTTCCTCCAGATCGTCTCGGCCCAGGGTGGGCAAGTGGAGGCTCTGACACAGGATCGCCTGCCTGGAGCTTCCGTGATACACGAAGTCCACTCGCCGCGCGCTGGCTACGTCACTTCGCTCGAGGCGCGCGCCATCGGCAGGGCAGTGATGGCCCTCGGCGCCGGCCGTGTGCGCAAAGAGGATACCGTTGATCCTGCGGTTGGCGTGGTCCTTCATGCCAAGGTGGGCTCGCCGGTGGAACGAGGCCAGACGCTCGCGCTGGTCCATGCCCGGGACGCGGCCTCAGCGCTGGCAGCAGGGCAAGCTGTGGCCGCAGCCTATACCTTTGGCGAGTCGCAACCGGAGACACCGCCCTTGATCTACGAAGTGCTGCGGGGCTGATCGAGTGCAGTCACGCTTCCGCTGGCTGATAGCCCCTGCAGCCCCAGCTTCGCAGTTGGCTGAACTCGGCGTCCCGGATCCGCTCATCGCTCAGGTTCTCTACAACCGCGGCTTGCGCAGCCAGGACGCAGTGCACGAGTTTCTTGGTGAGTACCCGGAGATCTCGGCTGCTTGCTCGCCGTTCAGCATGCCCGGCATTCACGAGGCTGTCGGCTTGTTGCGCTGGGCGCTGGCTCAGGATAAGCGCATCCTGGTCTATGGTGACTATGACGTAGACGGCGTTGCCGCCACCGCCCTGCTCGTCGAGGGTCTAGCCGCTCTGGGTGGCAGGGTGACCCATTTCATCCCCAACCGACTGGAGACCGGCTACGGCCTGGATGCAGCGGCGATACGCGAAATTGCCCCTGCCTGCGATGTCCTGGTCAGTGTTGACTGCGGCATTCGCTCGCTCGAGGAGGTCGCCCTGGCCAGGCGGCTGGGGATGCGCGTGGTCATCACCGACCATCATCTGCAGGGCGACGAACTGCCGCCGGCTGATGCCATTGTCTCGCCGCGCCTGCGGGGAGGCGAAGCGTACGGCGAGATCGCGGGCGTTGGCGTGGCATACGAGCTAATGCGCGCCCTGTGCGCGGTAGAGTCGCGCTTCGGCGAGCGTCGCGGCCTTGCCGACAATGGCCTCGACTTGGTGGCTCTAGGCACCGTCGCCGACGTGGCATCGCTGCTTGGCTACAACCGCCGGCTGGTCCGCGCGGGCCTTGACCGAATGCGGAGGCAGCCCAGGCTGGGCGTCCAGGCCTTGGCCAGGCGGGCCTCCCTCGAGACAGGCCAACTAACGGCCTGGCACCTCGCCTTCGTCCTGGGGCCGAGGCTCAACGCTGCCGGGCGTCTTGGCTCAGCTCTTCCTTCCCTGCAATTGCTGATGTCGCGCGATCCGGCCTCGGCCTCCGCGCTCGCCGAGCAGCTCGAGCAGATCAATCGCACCCGACGCCAACTGCTCGAGCGTTGCCTGGCCCAAGCCAGACAGGACCTTGCCGCTAACCCACCGACGGCGTCCATCCTCTTCACAGCGAGCGAGAGCTATCCCCCTGGCATCGTTGGTCTTCTCGCCTCGCGCCTGCTCGAGGAGTGGAACCTGCCTGTCGTTGCCGTCGCCCTTGAACCAGAGAAGGCCCATGGTAGTGTACGCAGCACTCAGGCGATGAATGCCAGCCAGGCGCTGGACGCCTGCAGCGACCTGCTTGACAAACACGGCGGCCACAGCCTGGCGGCGGGCTTCGCTTGCCGCCCTGGCGTCGTTGTCGCCCTGCGGCAGCGTTTGGAGGCACTCGCCTCGGATACCCTGCTTTCGGCGGACGCCAGGCCTGTGTTGGAGGTTGACGCAGAGACCGACCTACCGGGAGGCGATGCTCTTCTATGGGAGTGGGGGGCACGGCTCGAGCCGACGGGCCGTGGAAACCCGAGGCCAATACTCGTAAGCCGAGGGCTGTCCGTTCGCGAAAAGCTACTTATGGGCCGGGAAGGGGAGCATCTTAGCCTGCGCCTCGCCTCGGACGGGCACGAGATCAGGGCCGTTGGCTTCCACATGGGTGGTCTCTTCGGCCAGATAGGCGACGCGGTGGACATAGCGTACGAATTGCATGAGAATTCATACAACGGAACCACGGAGCGACGTCTGTTGTTGAGGGACGTCGCCACAGATAGCTAGAACCACATCTACTGTCAGCCAGCAAGGGAGGCGAACTATGCCGACGGTCCAGGTTCACTACTACGAGCAGCCAGGGGAAGCCAACACCGAGGACACACTCAGGATTGCGGCCAGACGAGCACAAGAATTGGGTATCAGGCAAGTCGTTGTCGCCAGCAGTCATGGGCAAACAGCCCTGAAAGCCAGGCAGGCATTCCCGCCCGGAGTCTCCGTGACTGCGGTCACCATCTCAGCGGCGTTCGATCAAGAGGGCTGGGTCATGACCGATGAGGAGCGGCGCCGCGTCGAGGAGGCGGGAGTCCGCGTTCTGACAGCGATGCACAGCCTCGGCGATGATGTAAGCGAGGCTGTCGTTGGCCAGGGTTGGGCTCCCAACCGCGTCGTCCGGGAGACTCTGTATCGTTTCTCGCAGGGGATGAAAGTCGCGGTGGAAGTGGCGATCATGGCAGCCGAGGCCGGCCTGGTGAACATGGACGAGGATCTCATCGCTATTGCCGGTACGGACAGTGGCGCCGATACGGCAATCGTGCTGAAGCCAGCCTATGCGCGCTTCTTCGGCCAACTCAAGATCCGCGAAGTTCTGGCGATGCCAAGAGGATAGGATGGGCTGGTTTCGAACCAAGTGGCGTTCTCTCTCAGGTCCGGTCAAAGTGGCGCTGATTTGCACCTTGGTCGCGGTCCTGCTCACTGTCATTGGCCAGTTGCGGCACCCTCAGGACATCACTGTGCGCTCAATGCTGATGGGGATCGTGATCGGCGGTGGATCGTGGGGCCTGGTCTCCTGGGCTATCGCCTATGCTGCCTGGGATGTCGAGACCGAACTAGCCGAGGAGCAGCAGACAGAGGCCAGCGCGCCCGCGTCTGACGCCAAGCCAGGCAAGTAGTCCCTCCCATCTGCCTGCACCATAGTGCGCCTGGCGCCCGCTTGCTGGTCGTTGGCCCCTAGCCGGAGAGGCATAGGCCACGTCGTGGCGAAACCACCGCCACATGGGAAGGTTGAGAGGCTGCCGCGCATGGTTTCCAAGCCCGTGCAAGGCAAAGAGGAGCAGCTGGCGGCAGTAGAGGAATTACTGGCAGAATCGGGCGAGGCTTACCTCGTCGGGAGTGCCAACTGGCCGATTCCCGGGCGCAGGGCCGACCGTGACTACGCGATCGCTGCCGACCCCGAGGCTGTTGGCAGCACCATTGCTGATCGGCTCGGTGGCCGTCTCGTCATGCTTGACCGCCACAGGCGCTACGCCCGCCTGGTGCTCAGAGGTTGTCGCCCAATAGATCTCGCCCCGCTCCCTGATGGTGGCATCGCCGCTGACCTGGCGCGGCGCGACTTCACGATGGACGCCATCGCCAGGCAATTGCCGGCGTTGCGACCTCAGCTGGACCCTTTCCGCGGTCTCGCTGATCTGCGTTATGGCCTGCTGCGCATGGTTTCGGCTCGGGCCTTCAGGGACGACCCGCTGCGGGTCCTGCGTGGGGTGCGCCTGGTTGCGGAACATGGGTTTCACATAGAGAGCGAAACGCTGGCCACGATGGCTCAAGCGGTACCCAGGCTGGTGCTCGTCCACGGCGAGCGCCTGCGTATGGAGATCATTCGAGCCCTGGCAGCGCCCGGCTGGCTGCGCGCCGCCAACTTGCTGCTTGACCTTCGCGTCTGGCCAGCACTCCCCTGCTATCCGCTGCTCACCCCTGAACCCTCGAGGCTCCAGGAATACGTGCATGGGATCGCCGCAGCCAGCACTGAGTCATCCGGATGGGCGCTTCCCAGTGCTCCCGGGCTCGGGCAGGCACAGACGAGGGCTATAGCCGTGCTCGCTGCCACCGTCCTGGCCAGTGGTGTGGACACATTCGACCTTGGCTCCGTGTGCCGATCTTTGCGCCTGTCTAGCAAGGAGCAGGCGCTGCTCATCGCTATCATAAGAGCCCATGGCGACCTGGGCCGCCACCCGACGCTCAATGCCGGCGGCGTTGTGCGCCTGCTCGTGCGCTATGGGCCGGCCGCAATCTGGGCGGCCGCCCTAAGTGGCGACATGCGGATGGTGGAGCGCCTCGCCGAGGCTAGGCTGTTCCCAGACGATCTGATGCCAGCGGGCGACGAATTGGCTCGGCTTGCCGGGAGGCCGGCGGGTCAGTGGCTCGGCTCCTTCATCAAGCGGCTTCAGCTCCGCTTATCGCTCAGCGGCGCTCAGACACGAGAAGAGGCACTTCACGCCGCCCTGGCGCTTCTGCGCGAGAGCAGCGCGTCGGAGAGTGACACACCAGAAAGGGGGAATGGCTGAGCATGCTCGTGATCGAGGCTGCAATAGCCAAGCGCAGCAAGTACGCCGTCTCCGAAAGCGGTGACACTGTGGAACTGGTCGAGCGTCCGCGGGGCGGCATCTCGCTCATCATGGCGGACGGCCAGAGCTCGGGGCGGGCTGCCAAGGCGATCAGCAACATGGTGGCGCGAAAGGCCGCCTCCTTGCTGGCAGAGGGCGTGCGCGATGGCGCAGCCGCCAGGGCAGCCAGCGACTATCTCCTGGCTTCGCGCCATGGCCAAGTATCGGCCGACCTGGTCATGCTTACGGCGGATCTCAGCACGCACACCCTTCTCGTAACGCGCAATACCGGCTGCCCGGTCCTTGTGGTCCAGGACGGCGAACTCACGGTCCTGGATGAACCAAGCTCGGCGCTTGGCACTAACCGCATGATCCGCCCGCAGATCGTTGAGCTGCCCCTGCAAGCCGGTCAGTGTGTCGTGGCTTTCACTGATGGGATACTTGAGGCGGGTTCGCCAGTCTCGCGGCCGCAGACTGCACCATCCTGGCTGGTCGAGCTCGCCCTCGCTGAGTCCGCCAGGCCGCAGCTGTTGGCCGATGCTGCACTTGAGCAAGCCACTCGCTTGGACTCAGGCCGCCCAAGGGACGATATGTCGGTTGTCGTTCTGACGACCAGCGCCAGCGAGGTCAGAACGGATGTGCGGCGCATGCACGTCGTCTTTCCCGTGGCCTGACGCGCATCCGGACGAGGCTGCGGAGCCCAGGCGATCTCACCCGCTGATCGGGGTGGTCGGAGTCTGTGGCGCCGGCAAGAGCACGCTCGTCGCCGGGTTACGGCGCGATGGCTATCAGGCACGGCAGATCAACCAGGAGCACTCATACGTGCCGGACCTGTGGCGGCGCTTCAGTCGCGCTGACGTCCTCATCTACCTGGAGGCATCCGACGCCGTTGTCCAGCGCCGTCTGGGCTCACTCCCTTTCCCCGGCCTGCTACAGAGCCAAAGGGAGCGCCTGTCGCATGCCCGCGAGCACGCGAACATCCGCATAGACACCGACCCGCTGACGCCAGAACAGGTGCTCGACAAAGCCGAGGCGCAGCTGAGCCTCCTGGGCATCGCTAAGCCAGCCACGGGCGGAGAGCCTCGGCGACCTGTGCCAGGCT
>Ga0315298_1011331_pt1 | contig 10493 bp, 4 predicted proteins | sample WHS_1_MG_FD_203077 | JGI IMG/M metagenome (GOLD analysis project Ga0315298, IMG submission 203077) | Extremophilic microbial mat communities from Washburn Hot Springs, YNP, Wyoming, USA - WHS_1_MG | ecosystem: Environmental > Aquatic > Thermal springs > Hot (42-90C) | place: USA: Wyoming...
CTGGATGCAGGGACTGGCATACGCGCTGCTGGCGCTGGCCATCGCCGCCGCCGCGCTGGCCTTCGCCACCTTGCGCGTGCTGGACACCGCCGGCATTCCGGGTACCGCGTCGGGCTATCGCTACTACACGCTGGGCGTGATGCGCAGTACGGGCCCGAGCTTCGCCATTTCGAGCGCAACGCTGCAGGCTTTGCAGGGCAACTGGGCGGATGGACTGCGTGCGGGCATGGCCATGTCCCGCCAGGGTTTCCAGGTGCGCACGCCGGCACAGTCGGGCATGGGGCGTGTCGCACGCGGCGAATTGGTCACCGGCGCCTATCTGGAAGCCTTGCGCCCCAAATTGCGCGCGGGGCGTTTGCTGGAGCCGGTCGACATGAACGCTTGCCTCCCGGTGGCGGTGATCTCGTCGGCTCTGGCGCGTGCGCTGTACGACAGCCCCGCGGCCGCGGTGGGGCGCAGTTTGATGCTGGCGTCGAAAGGCATGCCGCCGGGCATGGCTGTGCGCGTGGTGGGCGTGCTGGCTGCGGGTTTCCATGGCGCCTATGGTGTGCGCGACACGGAGATTTGGCTGCCGATGTCGCTGGCGCCAGAAATCAACCACATGGCGTCCACGGCCTGTGCGGCCAAGTCCACGCATGCCGGTGTCACGACCGTCAGCACCTTCAGCGTCATCGGCCCACCCGCCGTGCTCAGCGCGCCGGCGCGCGTGTCATTGGCGCAACTCGACACCTTGCTGGCCAATGCCTGGCAGCGCCTGCCGGCCTCCGCGCATGGCAAGGCCCAGCTCGGCCTGGTCGTGTCCGCACCGTTCTCGCTGTCGCCGCAGGAGCGCCTGCGTGCCGCGCACCGCACCGAGCTGTACCTGGCGCTGTCCATCGCGGCGCTGGCGCTGGCGACCATCAACGTGTTCACCCTGCGCTGGCTGGCGCTGGTGCGGCGCCGGCATGTGCTGCAACTGGAGCGCGTGCTCGGCGCCACGCGCGCCATTCTGCGCCGACGCTATGTGCTGCGCACGGTGGCGCTGGCGCTGGCCCTGCTGCTGGCCAGCGCGGTGCTGAGCACGTTGGGCTATGCGGCGCTGCATGAGCTGGCCGGCCACGACAACGTGCTGTGGGCCAGCCTGACGCTGGCGTCCCTGCTGCGTGAACTGGCGTGGGTGCTGCCGCTGCTGCTGCTGATCGTGGTGCTGGCCGAGGCGCTGCCGCTGCTGGTGCTGCTGCAGCGCGAGCGCATCGATGGCGGCAGCCGCGTGGCGCTGTCGCGCGCGGATCGCGGCATCGGCATCGGCGTGCTGGTGGCCGAGGTGCTGCTGGCGGCGGTGATGAGCTGCGCGGCAGGCTGGGCGCTGCGTTACGCTTGGCAGCAGCGTCATGCGGACCTCGGCATGCTGCATGCACCGGCCAGCGTGGTCACCATCGCGCGCAAGCCCGGCAGCGGACCCGACATCGTCAGCATCACCACCACCACGACGACCACCACGAACAAGTCGGGCAGCTCCGCGGTCCAGTCGGTCAGCGAGAATGCCCAAGGTTTGTTGCTGCACGCGCTGCGCGCGGCACTGACAAGCGCACTGCCGGGCCATGAACTGGCCCTGGGACCCTTGCCCGGCCAAGATCAGATGAGCCCGCCCGATTCCTACAGCGCAGGCGATCACGCCACTTCGGCGCTGGGCATGAGCGCTTCGCCGCAATGGCTGCATGCGGCCAGCGTCTCGCTGCTGGCTGGGAACAACTTCAGTGCCCACCAGCCCGACCCCGCCGCCGTGCTGATCGACGCCAGGACCGCGCGCGCCCTGTTCGGTCACGTGCGCGCCGCCGTCGGGCAGACGCTGCAATCGGGCATGCCGACCAGCACATTGCGCGTGATCGGCGTGATCGCGCCGCTGTATCTGCAAGGCCCCGACCACGCTGCCCAGCAGGTCGTGATCGATGATGCGCGCACGGGCATGGCGTTCTTTCCCCTGCTCGGTGGCAACTTGCTGGTGCGGCCGCGCATCGGCACCGCGCAGCAGCAGCGGGTGCGCGCCGCGCTCGATGCGGCCCTGCAGCGCCAGGCGCCGACCTTGCAAGTGACCCGCATCGAATCGAGCCAGCAGGTGCTGGCACGACTGACCCGGACACAGACACGTCAGGCGCAGGTGTTCCTCGCCATCGCGTTGTTCGCCTGGGCGATCGCGCTGTCCGGCGTGGCCGCGCACCTGCGCCTGTACCTGGCCATGCGCCGACGACTCGCCGCGATCCGCTCCGCGCTGGGTGCCGGCCCGCGCCGGCTGTACGGCGAAGTGCTGGGCGGCACGCTGGCGCTGGCGGGTGCAGGCATCGCACTCTCCTTGCTTGCCGCGCCCTGGCTGGCGCAGCAGTTTGCCTTCCTCTCCGGCGCGCAGGTGGCGCCGTTTGGCCCGGCGACATGGATCGCGCTGGCCGTGCTGCTGCTGGCGGTGTTCCTGGTGGCGCACTTCCCGGCGCGCCGCGCCGCGCGCGCCGAGCCGGCGACGAGTCTGCATGAGCTGTGAGTTCCGCGAGGATGGCGGGGCGGCTCATCAAGCTTACGCAAACGTATGGATTTGACTGGTAGTTGTGTAGCCGGATGGATGCAGTAAATGCCCCGCACGACCACTTGCGCATGGACTCCCGGATGAGTGCGGCAGATTCGGCAGCGGGGTTTCGTCTGTTTCGGTCCGCCGCGCTGGAGGCGCAGCGTCAGGCGCTGCTGCGGCGTGTCCCGATTAATCCGCCATTGGCGCACGGGTCCGCGCACGGCGAGCCGCCGCTGGCTGTGGTTCGGGGCTGATCAGGTGAAGGGAAGAATCGCCGCGTACCTGATGCTGGGCGTCGCCCTGGCGGCGACGGTGTTCTGCTACATGCTGCTGCAAGGGATGGCCGGCAGCCAGATCGCGGGCGCGTCGCCGCAACGGCGCTATTTCACGCTGGGTGTGCAAACGGGGCGGGTGGTGTCAATTATTCCCTCAGCCCCAGGCTGGCCGCCGGGTTGCAGCAGCGTCTGCCGGATGCGTTCGCAGTTGCGGCGTCGTTCGACGGGCCACCCCCGGTTTTCCAGCCTGGCCTTGCCGGGCGGCTCGAAGCGCGTCGCCATGGCCTTGGATTCGGTCCGTGGACAGTACTTCCGCGCCGTGGATCTGCGCCATGTGCTGGGGCGGGTGATCTCGCCAGCCGAGGAACGGGCGAACGCACCGGTGATCGTGATCAACCGCCATTGCGCGGATGCGCTGTTCGGCAGCTCGCAGGCGGCGCTCAACCGCGCACTGATCCTCCACATCGCCGGCGGCAGTTCCGCGGGACCGCGGCAGGTGCAGGTCATCGGCGTGATCATGGGCGGCTTCACCGGAATCCGCGCCTACGACGAACATTTCCGGAACGAGCCGGTGGCTTGGGTGCCGCTTGCGTTTCCGATCGGGTTTCCGACACTGCTCAGTGTGCCCGCGAACTTGCCGCAGGGCGAAATCCGTCACGACCTCGACCTGGCCTGGCACGCTCTGCCGGAGACGGTCAGGGGCGTGGGCAACCAAGGTCTGGTCTTCACCCAGCCGTTTTCCACGGATCCTGATGCCGTGGCTGCCACAGCACACAAGCTCGGGCTTTATCTGGACCTGGCTGGTGCGGCACTGCTGCTGACACTGGTCAATCTCATCGCGGTGAACTTTCTCGAAGCCCTGCGCCGCCGCTCGGTGCAGGCCATCGAACGCACCCTGGGCGCGACACGCGCCTGGCAACTGCGGCGGGTACTGTATCGATCTCTGCTTGGAGCACTGGTGAGTCTGCTGGTCACCGGTGCGCTGCTGGTCGCGGCTCTCGTGGTCGCGCGGCGCGCCATCGCCGCCATGGGCGGGTTCGCGTTGATGTCGTCGCCGTGGGCGCGCGTCGGGCGAGTGTTGCATTGGCCGCATCTGCTGATCCCGGCGCTTGCGCTGATCGTGGCGGTGGTCCTGGTCGAGGTGCTGGTGCACGCCGGGTTACTGGCACGCGGGCAACAGGGATCCGGCTCGATGCAGGTGAGCAGCCCGCGTGGCGAACGGCGGATCGGGGGTGTCATCCTAGCGTTCGAGTTCACCCTGGCGGCGTTGCTCGCGGTATTGGCTGGATGGGGCGTGAATTATGCCTGGCGCATGGCGCACCAGGACCTGGGCATGTTGCGGGGGCAGCAGATCACGTTGCTGTCGACGAAGCTCAACAAGGCCTATTCCGCTGCGCATCCGCACGCATGGATGGAAGGGGTCACGAATGCCGTGCTGGCCGCCGATCTGCGGCGCGCCATTGCCGGCGTCGAGCCGCAAGCGGTGGTCGCGTTCGGACCGGTGGTCGGTGTCCCATTTCGCCACAGCGATGGCAATTTCAAATTCAGTGAAATGACGCTGGAAGCGGGCCAGTCCCGCATCGGCACGCATGGGTTCGTGGCTTCGCCGGGTTGGCTGCAGGTCGGCGCAGTGCAACTGCTGGCCGGGCGCGGTTTCAGTCGCGACGATCCCGATCCCCACGCGATCCTGATCGATGCCGATGTGGCCCGGGCCTTGTTCGGCAACGTGCGGAACGCGCTTGGAAGGGAAGTGCATACCAAGGCATTCCCTTATGTGCCATCGCGGACGATGCGCGTGCGCGGGATCATTGCGCCGCTGTACCTGGAGGGGCCAGGACATGCGCCGGTGGCCAGCTTCATCGAAGCGATGCAAGGTGGTGACCAGACTTTCCGGTTCATGGGCGGGGATCTCCTCATCCGCCCGGCGCTCCCCGTCGCAGCCTACCCGGCGCTGCAGGCCGCGGTGCAGCGCGTCTACGCGAAGGATTCGCCAACGATCGAGGTTGCCGGAGTGCGGTCGAGCACCCGGCAGATCAGTCGGCTCAATCGTCCCCAGCGGATCCTGGCGACCATCTTCGGCGCGGTGGCGGGTTTCGCCCTGCTGATCGCCCTGACCGGCCTGGCCGTGTTTTTGCGCCTGTTCCTAGCACTGCGCAAGCGCGTGGATGCGATCCGCCAGGCGCTGGGGGCGAGCCCGCGCCGCCTGTACACCGGCGTGGTGGTCGGCACCGTGTTGCTGTGTGTGGCCGGCGCCGTGCTGGCCCTGCTGTTCACACCGTGGCTGGCGCAGCAGTTCGCCCTGCTCTCCGGCGCCCAGGTGGCGCCGTTTGGCTCAGCGACGTGGATCGCATTGGCCGTGCTACTGCTGGCGGTGTTCCTGGTAGCGCACTTTCCCGCGCGCCGCGCCGCGCGCGCCGAGCCGGCGGAGAGCCTGCATGAGTTGTGAGTCGTGGGGCGCTGGCAGCGCCCTTCACCCCCATCACGAGCACGCATGTTGCGTGCTGGGCCTTGGTGCAACCCGCGCTGGACCAGATGGTTGCACGCGACGCCCCGCGCGTATCACGGGCTGCGCCAAGCGGGTAATCAGATGAAAAACAGAATCCTGGCGTATTGTTTGGTCGGCATCGCCCTGGCGGCCGTGATCTTCAGTTCCGCGCTGCTGCGAGGCATGAGTGACGCACACATCCCGGGTGCCTCGCCGGATAGACGCTATTTCGCGCTCGGAGTTGAAACGGATCAGGGAGTGCATTATCAACAGAGCACCGATTTCATCGGCCAGATGGCGCAGCGTTTGCCGCCTGCGTTGGCGATCGCCACTACAGCGATGCAGGGAGTCCGATTCGCACTAGCGGACGGAGCGAGAAAGCAAAAAGTGGCACCGACCGACATGGTCTCCGCGCGCTACTTCCAGGCAGTGGATCTGTCGCATGTGCTGGGCTCGGTGATTTCCCCGGCCGAAGTTCATGCGAATGCGCCGGTCGTGATGATCAATCGTATCCTGGCCAAGAGACTGTTCGGCAGTGCACGGGCAGCGCTGGGTCGCGATGTATTGGCGGGCGGGGAAGGTACCCACGCGGCACCTCTGCGCATTGTCGGCGTCGTCACCAATTCTTTTCATGGCCTCTATGGAGCACTGTGGCGCGAAAACCAAGCATACGCATGGGTGCCATTGCCTTACCTTTACACCAGATGGGGAAACAAATGGCCGCCTAATGTCAATGGCATGGACGGCCTGCTGAGTGCCCCGGCAAGCATGCCGATGGCGGAGATCCGGCATGATGTGGATGTGGCCTGGCAGCGTCTGCCGCAAAGCGTCGTTGCCAAAGGCAGCCGGGGGGTTGTGCTGACTCAACCCTTTACCATGGATCCCCATGACGTGGCCGCCACGGCACACAGGCTCAAGCTGTACTTGGGCCTCGCGATCGCGGCGCTGTTGGTGACCGTGATCAATCTCGTCGCGATGGATTTTCTCAGGATCTTGCAGCGCCGCGGGGTACGCGCGCTTGAGCGCACCTTGGGCGCGACGCGCGTCTGGCAGCTGCAGCGTGTGCTGTATCGCGCGCTGCTGGGTGCGCTGCTGACGATGGTAGTGACAGGTGTGCTGCTGGGCGCGGCCGCTATTTTTGCTCAGCGCACGATTGCTGCATTCGGGCATCGAATCTCCATTTGGATGCGCGTCGTGCGGGATCTGGACTTGGTGCACTTGCTGGTCGTGGCGCTCCTGGCGGCCTTGGTATTGGCCGTCATGGAAGTGTTGCTTGAGGCGGCGCCGTTGCTGCCCGATGCGCGTGCGTTGACCGCGTCGAGGGTCAGCACGCCGCGCAGCGAGCGTACGCTGGGCGGCGGCGTTCTCGCAATCGAATTCACGCTTGCCGCGTTTCTGGTGGTGCTGGCCCTGTGGGGTGCGACGTACGCCGTGCGCATGGCGCGCGTGAATCTGGGCATGCTGCAGGGTCAGCGGTTGACGTTGTTGTCAATGGAATACAAGTCGGGATTGCATAGCTGGAACTCGGCATCACATACGCTGCTGGTAGCGAATTTGCAGCGTGCCATCTCTGGAGTCGAACCGCATGCCCACGTGGGCGTCGGCCCCGTGGTCGGCTTCGCCTATCGACATGGCGCCGGAAATTTCAGGGTTTTGCATCCTGTGGAGTTTACGGCAGGGCGGGCCGGGATCGCCGCGCAAGGTTTTGCGGCTTCATCGGGTTGGCTGCGAGCGGGTGAGGTGCAACTGCTGGCCGGGCGCAATTTCAGCAGCGACAACCAGAACCCACGCGATATTCTGATCGATGCCCAGGTGGCTCGTGCCCTGTTCGGCAGCGCGCAGGCAGCCATCGGACGCTTGATGTACAAGCAGGGTGGGCGCAAACCTTACCGGGTGCGTGGCGTGATTGCGCCCTTGCGGATGCACGGCCCGGCACGTGACGCAGTCGCCAGCTATATCCTGCCCCTGCACGGCTGGAGCAATGATTTTGATCTTGGGGGTGGACAAATCCTGATCCGCCCAGCGATTCCTGTCGCACGTTACGCTGCGCTCCATGCAGCAGTGCAGCGCGTGTTTGCGAAGGAGGCGCCGTATCTGCAGGTGGGGCAGATCCAGTCGAGCACGCAGGTGCTCAACCGGATCGATCGCCCGCAGCGGGTTCTGGCGATGGTGTTCGGCACGGTGGCGGGGTTTGCCCTGCTGATCGCGTTGACCGGGCTGGTCGTGTTTCTGCGGCTGTTTCTGGTGATGCGCAAGCGGGTGGATGCGATCCGCCAGGCGCTGGGCGCGAGTCCGCGTCGCCTGTACACCGGAGTGGTGGTCGGCACCGTGTTGCTGGGCGGGGCCGGCGCCGTGCTGGCTCTGTTGTTCACACCCTGGTTGGCGCAGCAGTTCGCGCTGCTGTCCGGCGCCCAGGTGGCGCCGTTTGGCCCAGCGACGTGGGTCGCGCTGGCCGTGCTGCTGCTGGCGGTGTTCCTGGTGGCGCACTTCCCCGCGCGCCGCGCCGCACGTGCCGAGCCGGCGGAGAGCTTGCATGAGCTATAAGGTGCCCCGATGAACGACGCCCCGCGCCCGGACCTGTTCGAGACCATGGACGTGCGCCGCGGGCCGGTGCACACGCCGTGGTGGAAACGCCGGCTGAGCTGGGCGATCGCCGCCGGCATCGCGCTGGTGGTGCTGGCGGTGTGGGCGTGGCGGCTAACCACGCCGGGCGTGGCGCAGGTGGCGCGCGCGGAGGTGTGGCTGGGCACGGTGACGCGCGGGCCGTTCGTGGTGCAGGTGCAGGCGGCGGGCAAGCTGGTGCCGGCCGAGTCGCGCTGGGTGGCGGCGCCGGCGTCCGGCATCGTCGAGGCCAGGTACGTCGAGCCTGGACAGACCGTGGCGCTGGGCGCGCCATTGCTGAAACTCTCCAACCCGCAGGTGGCCAACGCCGCGCAGGGCGCGCTGGCCGACTACGCCGCGGCGCGGGCCGATCTGCTGGCCAAGCAGCAGTCTCAGGAAAGTACGGTGCTGGCGCAGCGCTCCAGCATCGAGGCGATGAAGGTCAATGTGGAAAGCGCAGCCATGCACCTGAAGGCGGATGCCACGCTGGCCGCGCAGGGCATCGTGCCGAAGTTCACGTACGACGACGAGCAGTTGAAGTTCAAACTCCTGCAGCAGCAACTGGCGTTCGAGAAGGAGCGCCTGGCCAGGCTGCAATCGGGCAATGCTTCGCTGATGGCCGCCGAGCGCGAGCGCGTGCGCCAGGACAAGGCGCTGGCCGATCTCAAGCAGCAGGAGCTGGCGGGCTTGACCGTGCGCGCGCCGGTGGCCGGGCAGGTCGAGCAGCTCGATGCCGAGACCGGCGAGGAAGTGGCGCAGGGCAAGAACCTGGCGCGGGTGACCAACCCGGCGGCGCTGATGGCGCAGGTGCAGGTCAGCCAGTACGACGCCGCCAGCGTGCAGCCCGGCCTGCCGGCGCTGATCGATCCGCGCCAGGAGAAGATCCCCGGCCGCGTGTTGCGCGTCGATCCCAAGGTGAAGGACGGTCTGGTCACCGTGGACGTGCGTTTGCTCAAGCAACCGCCCGGCGGCCGCGTCGATCAGAGTGTCGACGCCGCGATCCGCATCGCCCAGTTGCCCGATGCGCTGAGCGTGCCGCGCCCGGCCAACGTGCACGCCAACAGCACCGCCGCGGTGTTCGTGCTGGCGCCGGGATCGAATCGCGCCATGCGCCAGAGCGTGCGCTTCGGCCTCGGTTCGGTGGACCGCATCCAGGTGCTGTCCGGACTGGCGCCGGGCGAACAACTGATTCTGTCCGACACCTCGGCGTATGCCGGGGACCATGCCATCGAACTGCACTGAAGGAGTCCGCCATGAACGCCACGCCACCCGTGATCGACCTGACCGGCATCAGCAAGCGCTTCAGCACCGAGGAGGTGGACACCTACGCGCTGCGTGGCGTGGACTTGCGCATCGACAAGGGCGAGTTCGTCGCGGTGTCGGGTCCATCCGGCTGCGGCAAGTCCACGCTGATGGCGGTGCTGGGCCTGCTGACCGGCTTCGAGCAGGGCAGCTACCGGCTGGCCGGGCGCGATGTCGGCACCTTGAACGGCGATGCGCGCGCGACGGTGCGCAACCAGCACATCGGCTTCGTGTTCCAGAGCTTCAACCTGATCGGCGATCTGAGCGTGCTGGACAACGTCGGCCTGCCGCTGAAGTTTCGCGGCGGCGTGAGCAAGGCGGAGCGGCACCGCCGCGCCGAGGAATCCCTGCAGCGCGTCGGTCTGGCGCAGCGCCTGAAGCACTTCCCGCACCAGCTCTCCGGCGGTCAGCAGCAGCGCGTGGCGATCGCGCGCGCGCTGGTCGGGCAGCCCGACCTGATCCTGGCCGACGAGCCGACCGGCAACCTCGACAGCCAGAACGCCGAGACGGTGATGCAGTTGTTCGCCGAGCTGCACCAGGGCGGCGCCACGCTCTGCATGGTCACCCACGATGCCGGCTTGGCCGCACGCGCGCAGCGCATCGTGCACATGCTCGATGGCCGCGTGCAGACGCCGGTGCAGCAGGCGGCGTAGGCGCCATGAATATCCTTACGGCGCCAAATCGGGTGTTGCCAGCATCCTCTCGGTGAAGGAAGCAGGCCGTTTCAACCAGCTAATTTGGATACCCATCCTGAGCATCGCGAAGGATCTCGCTCTGGCGCTGCGCGGCACTTGAACGATGGTCCTTGCGCGGGGCCTCGCAAGCTTGCTTTGTTCCGCACTACTGCCGCCGGTTCTTGTCATCCTGAGCGCAGCGAAGGATCTCGCTCTGGCGCTGGCGTAGCGCGTGAACGATGGTTCTTGCGCGGGTCTCGGCAAGGTTCCCTTGTTCCGTGCGGCTGCCGCCGCGCGGGTTACTTTCCTCTTTGGGAAAGTAACCAAAGCCGTCCACGCGGCGGCCTGCGCCCCGCTGCGCGGGGTGCCCTGCGCTGCTCGCCGGGCGCGAGCCGGCGCGAACTCGCCCATCCCTGGGCTCGAACATGCGCGCCTTTCCCTCGCACCCGACTGCGCTGCTCGGCGCTGGCCAACGCTGGCAAAGTCAACGGCAACAGCAACAGCAACAGCAACAACAAAGTCAACGGCAACGGCAACGGCAACAGCGCGAGCGTGCGCTGGCTTGGTTCTTGATCTTCATCCCCCTTCGGCAGCGGCGGGACTGCGCGGGACGAGCACGA
>Ga0315298_1011332_pt1 | contig 10492 bp, 8 predicted proteins | sample WHS_1_MG_FD_203077 | JGI IMG/M metagenome (GOLD analysis project Ga0315298, IMG submission 203077) | Extremophilic microbial mat communities from Washburn Hot Springs, YNP, Wyoming, USA - WHS_1_MG | ecosystem: Environmental > Aquatic > Thermal springs > Hot (42-90C) | place: USA: Wyoming...
ACTTAACAAAAGGCCCCTTTTGTTAAGCGCTGGCATGTCGGGCGCTTCTGCTAACTTGCTTTTGAGAGGGGCAGCGTTTTAATGCTTAACTAAACAGACGGACCTAAAATAAGCCCATTTCTATTCCAGACTTTGCTAAAACGCTTTCCTGAACATATTTGGAGCCATAACTTTATGGGCTCAGTGATTAAAAACTGCCGTGAATTCCTATACGTTGACAGAGCGAGTGGACAAAATACAATATGACACTACACAACAACATTGGATGGTAGTTAATAGCAGACACAGCAAACCTTGTTTCTACGGACAAGAAACAGGCGCAACCATTGAATGTCTAACCCGTTCTTTTAGATTAGTAAAATGAATGGAGGTGGAAGTGATGAACGGTAAACTGCCCCGATGGGCGAAGCGTTTACTGGACAAGTATCCCAATGCTGAGCGTCCTACACCCGAAACTCCCATACCACCATGGCTAGAAGAGGAACTGCGCCGTGTACCTCTTTGGTACCACATCCGCGAGGCAGCCGATGACCCTCGTTTTACGCCGCCCTACCACCTAATTGAGGATATCCATCATCAGGCTTCTTTGTTGCGGAAAGCACTGGCCTTACAGGATCGCCTATCAGAGATCGCTCACCATATCGTTGCTGAAGGCTATGAGCACCTTGTTTTTATTGGTTGTGGCTCGGCTTATTACACCTCGCTCTTCAGCGCTTTTCTTTTCCCACGCTTGACAGGCTTAACAGCAGAGGGTGTGGAAGCTTGGGAATTCCGCAATTACTGGCTACCCCGTAGCCGCAAAACAATGGTTATTGCACAGTCAGCAACGGGGGGGAGTCTTGAAGTTTTAGAAGCTACAAAGCGTGCCCGAAACGAGTGGAAAATTCCTGTCCTTGCTATCACAAACACGCCGGATAGTCCGCTAGAAGCTTTTTCTAATGAAACTGTGGTGTTTCCAACAGGACAAAAAGCAGGCCCTGATATTTCTGTCATTCCGACGCGATTGATGCTGCTGTATTTGTTAGCGATCGCCATCGGTGAGCGGACGAAATTCCATTCGTCGTTGGTAGGGCAGGTGAAGGAGGAAGTCACTGCTATGCCAGAAGTTATAGAACAGTTCTTGCGGGAGGAAGAAAGCAGAGTTCAGCAATTAGCGCAAAAACACGCCCAGCAAAGTTGCTTTTTCGTCGTCGGTGGCGGCCCCAACTGGTTCACGGCATTGGAAGCGGCGCTGAAGATTGAGGAAGAGTCGCGGACGCCTTGTCGCACCTACCAGACCGCCGATTACCCGCATATGGCGATTTCGCTTCTTGCCCCCGACCGAACAACTTTCGTCTTCGCCCCGCCGGGACCGAGTTACGAGCGTTTGCACACTTGCGTTCGGACGGCAAAAGTGGCGGGTTCGCCCACCATCGCTGTCGTTGTAGAAGGCGACGACCAAATCGTCCGCAATGCCGACGCAGTGATTGTCGTACCGAAGGTGGACGAACTGATGTTGCCCATTCCAGGAACCGTTGTCGGTCAACTGTTCGGCTACTATTTGGGCGTCGCTAAGGGTGTCAACCCTGACACTTTGGGCACAGACCAACTCAGCCATGCCAAAGCGTGGCTGACAGCGTTCCCGTTGGGGACGCATTAAACAAAAGGAGGTGCGTTGGAAATGGCTCAGGTGGTGCGCATCGGGCTTATCGGAAGTGGTTTCGTCTCCAACTTTTACATGCAAGGATTGCGCGATGTTGCAGGACATGAAGTCAAAGTTGTGGCGTCACCGAATGCCGAAAGATGTAAGGCTTTCGCTAAGCAATGGGGCATCCCTGAATGGACAACTGATGTAGATGGGACAATTAGACGAAACGATTTGGATTTGATCATCTTAGGCGTGCCTAACTTTCTGCATGCTGAGCTGGCAGTCAAGTGCGCTCAGGCAGGCAAAAATGTAGTCTGTACCAAACCTTTGGCTCGTAACAAGCAAGAAGCCAAACAAATGCTGGACGCCGTGAAAGCAGCGGGCGTTTTGCACGGTTACGCAGAAACTGAGGTTTTCAGCCCCGCCGTCATGAAAGCCCGAGAGTTCATTGAACGGGGCAGCATCGGGAAGGTGCTGATGGTTCGTTCCCGTGAAGCCCACGCAGGTCCGCACGCTGACTGGTTCTGGAAAAAGTCGCTGGCAGGTGGCGGCGCGCTTCTGGACATGGGCTGCCACATGGTGGAAGCGGCGCGATATTTCATCGGCAAGGACAACCCAATCGTGGAAGTCTTGGCGTGGGGCGATAGGTTGATGCACCACGACCGCACTGACGCCGAAGACAACGCCGTCTTGCTGATGCGCTTTGAAGGCAGGCAGTTGGCAATTGCTGAGACGAGTTGGACGGCGCGGGGCGGGTTGGACTTGCGCAATGAAGTTTACGGCACCGACGGCGCCATCTTCACCGATGTCACTCGCGAGACAGGCATCCGAGTTTTTGCCTTGAAAGGTGCTGGCTACATCGTGGAGAAAGGCGAACTGGACATTGGTTGGCTCATCCCGCCCATTGAAGAGGCTTGGGTCTATGGCTACCGCGAGGAGATGAAACACTTCGTTGAATGTGTCGCCCAAAACAAAATGCCCCGCGAAACTTTTGAGGATGGATATATCGTTAGCTGCGTGTTGGACGCTGCCTACCGCTCTATGAACACAAAGCGATGGGAGCGGGTAGATTACGATTAAACCGTTGACTATTTTGTCGCGAGAAAGGAATAGTTATCAGTGCGGCGGCAAGATTTGGCCGGCTTTGTGGGAGTAGATATCGGCGGTCAAACGACCCGTGTTGGTACTTTTGATACACGCGGACAATTGCGAGTCATCAGTTTCCCCACAGAAAAAGAGTTTGCAACAGAATGTGAGTGTATTGCCCAAGCTGTACGACACCTTGTACCGAGAGGTGTCAAGCGGGTAGCGGTTGGTTCACCAGGGCCGTTAGACTGGCGCAGAAAACGGCTCTTAGGTAAGACGCCAAATCTACCTTGGGCGAGTGTTCGCTTTGATCAGTTGGAGAAACTAGTCGGCTGTGAGGTGCTTGTAGACAACGACGCCGACGTAGCAGGGTTAGGCGAAGCGCTTTTGGGGGCGGGACGGGGTAAACAGTTCATCGCCGGCTTTACTCTCGGCACTGGTATCGGGCATTTTCAGATCAAGGACGGGCGCATCTACCATGGGCGCTTAGATGTGGAGGCAGGCCACCAAATCCTTGATCCAAACGGACCTGAGTGCGGTTGTGGGCAATATGGTTGCTTAGAGGCCTTTGCCTCGGCGATAGCAATTAAGAAGCGCTATGGCGTTCCTCCGCATGAACTTAATGATCCTAAAGCATGGGAAGAAATTGCCTTCCGACTTGCGCAAGGGTTAGTTAATACTGTCGTTTTTGTCTGCCCGGATGTGCTGATCTTGACTGGTGGCATGTTAGCTAGAGGTGAAATGTTGCTAACACCTTTGCGGCATTTTTACGAGGAGATGCTCAAAGTCTATCCATCTCGCTACCGTCCGCCCATTTTAGTCGGTAAATTGGGTGACAAGGCAGGCGTTGTCGGAGCTATTGTGTTGGCAAAGGTTGGTCATGCTGAATAATCAAAAATACTGCACAATCCGAAACCCTTCTCAAAAACACTCAAATGTAGAAGATAAACGCTTCCTTGCGGAAGATAGTTGGCATTCATAACAAGAACTAACTTACCATACCAATTGAACGAGGGTTCCAAGTGCCCTTGGCAACGGCAGGGACGAACCTTTCAAGTTCAGCCATGTCAATGCCGACGACCTTCTTTTCCTCTGCGCTCTTGTATGCAGCCATCAACAGGGCAGTTGTCCAGAGACCATCTTCCAAGGTTGTGAAGGGAGTTTCGCCCTTGAGGAAACTGACGACCATGTGTCGGTCTTCAGCGACATACCCGTAAGCGAAGGCTTCATTGCCGATGTAAGGCATGAGACCTTGTTCGGCATTCTGCTTTTCAACGAGGTCCTCACCTGCTTCGCCGACGATGTTTCGGCTGAAGAAGACTTGACCGTCACCGACGAGGGTGTTGACTTGCATCATGTATTCAGGACCAAGGACCTCAAAGGTTAGGCGCAAACCTGCACCGACGAAACTCCAAGAAGTCGTTGCCTCAACGATGACCAAATTCCCGCTCGGCGTCTCAAAGACAATGCGGGCTGCAGCGTAGTCTTCTGCAGGGTGTTTGGTGTAGTCAACTTCAAGTTCGTCCTTCCACATTTCCTTCAGTTTCGCAGCGTATTCTGGGCGAGTCCACTTGAGGGATGCAATTTGGGCGTAGACAGTTTTGGGTTTGAGCACGGACATTCTTTGCCCAAGCGGAGTCAAGAGATACCAACCAGCAAGGGCGCTGTGGCAGAGCATGTCGTTGAGGACTCCTCCACCCTGCAAATCGCCGCGCCAGAACCATGCCCGGTGTGGACCGCTGTGTTCTTCAGCACAGCGAGCGAGGTATGGCTCACCCGCAATAGCTGCACCTCGTCGCCAGATCAGTTCCTTGCCCTTCGTAACTGCTGGGGCATAGACTTGGTTCTCCAGATAGCCGTGATTGATTTTCGCCTCGGTGATCGCTTGGTAAATTTTCTTGGCTTCAGCGAGGTTGCGAGCGAGAGGCTTCTCAACGGCGAACCCTTTCAGTTCAGCCTTACCGCTCTTGACTTCGTCAGCGATAGCCTCTGCCAATTCCAGACGGACATTGTTGGGGGCAAGGAGCCAAACAGCCTCAACATTTGGGTCGCGAACCATTTCACGAACATCTTTGTAGAGCCTGGGTTCGCCAACACCCAGCGTCTTGCATAATGTAGCTAGCTCAGCCGCACTTTTTTGATTAGTACTACAAATTGCTACTATATTTGCATCTCGAACCCAAGCGAATGATTGAACATGGAAATGGGCTACAAAACCGCTCCCTACCAGTCCAACTCCTAAGCTTTTATATGCCATTCACACGCCCCTTACATTTTTCTTACAATAAAAGGGGGCGTAGAGTTTTATATCCACTCTACGCCCCCACATCATTTATAGGCTAGGGTTGAAAGTAAGCATCAACAGCCTCCTCTGTCAAAATGTAGTCGATTTGATAAGTCGCAGATTGATACTTGTATTCCTCAATTAGACGGGCAACGTCCTCATTTGTTATAGCCGGCGGCAAAGGAAGCAGGAACGTAACACCGGGGTACATCTGGCCCCGCCCTTTCACCCGCTCGTAATTCCAGTTGATTTGACGTCCCTGTGCTATTCTAACTGCGAACATAAGCGCGTCTGCGCTATAAGCTGGTGTGTTTAGCCTCATATAACCTTTAAAATCCGGCATGACATCAAGTATTTCCTTCCATTTCTCCAAACACATCAGAGTGTAATCGGTAGTCATAATTTTGGGGAACTCTGGATCACCAGGCTTAATACCAGCTGCCTCAAACGCGCGGACTATACCGAGGAAATGACCATCTTGAGCAAGCACTGCATCAATCTTGCCTCTGTATGCTGCAATTATGGGGGCCATATTTTTCTCTGCGACATCGAAGTTCCAGGCACCTTCAACAACTGCTAAGACATTAATTCCTGGATACTGTTTGAGCACTTCGTAACAACCGCGCATTCGCTCCTCGTTTGCAGGGTGGCCAGTAATACCTGTCACAATAACGATATTGCCGTGGCCGCCTAATTGCTCGCAGACCCATCTGGTAATATCAGCAAACCATTCGGCGTGATCAATAACCACGTTGTATGCGTATTCACTTGTAACGTTTTGATCTTGCGCCACGACTATAACCCCAGCATCGTGCGCTTCCTTAATAACCGAGTTCAATGCCGTAGCAGAGTTAGGATTGATGATTAGAATATCAACTCCCAGCGCTATCAAATCTCTAATATCCGCTATCTGGGCGGACACCTCTCCGCCGGCAACTCGGATGTAGTAATCTTTGATAATTCCTGCGGCCTTGTATTTCTCCGCTTGTAACTTAAAATCTTCAACATGTTGTGTTCTCCAAGGCCAGCCATAGGCTCCCAAACTGAATCCAACAATAAAGCCTTTATCCTTCGGGGCTGACAAAGCAATTAATGCAAAACCTAAAAGCAGCCCCACGAGCATGTACCACTTTCCCTGTTTCATCCTCCATCACCTCCGTTAAAATGAGTTTATCGCTCGATTAGCTTTCTGTCAAGAGGAGCAACGCTTTTTGATAAAAAGGGGGGTGCCCTACTAATTCGTAGTTGAACCACAAAGTGCAAAAGTACATGGAATAAGGGCGGAAGTACCCTCAGTACCTAACACAACATGCGAAGAAAGCCTCTTTTAGGTATAGAGATGTTAAGCCTCATCTTCAAGACCCCAAACTTTGCTTTCTCCTTCTAGCTACTAATGGCTTGGGTACATCACCACCAACGTTGAAATTGATGCTGCTTATAGTTTTGATCATCACAGATAGGCACCTAACCATAATCCCCGCTTTCACAATGAAGTACTGGACAAAGGCTTACGTGTCCCGAGCTATCCTCTACACGAGATGGGGCAAACCGGATAAAGCGCCCGAACACTTCTAGAAGGCCGCCGTCGATTCCTTATTAGCTTTGCATGGACGGTATCAGTAAGGTATTATAGAATTAAGCCTCATGGCTACGTGGAAAATAGTCAATTGGAAAAAAGCCTTTGGACAAGTCGAGGCTTTACGAAACCTTTCTTTTGAGCTGAAATCCAATAAGATATATGGCCTTGTCGGCCCAAATGGATCTGGCAAAAGCACTTTTGTCAAAGCTATAACGGGACTTGTCAAACTGGACAGTGGAAAACTTTTTAGAGACGATCTTGAAGTCTCGATTACCTCCCCTAAACAAGCGTGGGCACATGGTATAAGCGCTGCTCATCAGGATTTAAGTTTAGTCCAGAATCTTTCTGTTAAAGAAAACCTTACACTCATCGCACAACATCTAGCCAGCCTTCGCAACACAAACTTCGCGTCATTGATGCAAGAGTTCTATGATGCCTTAGACGCTTTACAGTTCCCGGCCCCCGTCTTGTCAAAAATTGGCTACCTCTCGCGGCGTGAACAACAAATAGTGGAAATTGCAAAAGCCTTAGGGGCAAGACCCTCTCTCCTCCTCTTAGATGAACCAACAAGTTTCTTAACCGAAAGAGATATTGAAAGATTGTTCGGACTACTAAACCAGATGAGGCCACAAACTACAATTATCTTTGTTTCCCATAGACTTCGAGAGATATTTGACATTTGTGATGAAGTTATAATCATGAGGGATGGCCAAGCATTGGGAACATTCAATTTGCGCGACGTTAGCCTTGACGATGTCGTCAAAATAATGTCCGGCGGTACGTCTATAGCATGGGGGGTTACAAGGACAGTAATCCCCTCATCGTGCGGCTCGGAGCCCCCATATTTCTTTGTTGAGGTCGAAACTAAAAAAATTCACAAAATCAGCGTGACCATTCAAAGAGGGGAAATCTTGGGGGTTGCTGGTCTCGTCGGACATGGACAGTCAGAATTTCTAAAAGCCATTTATGGTCTTATCCCCAGTCGGAAGCGGATCGAGATAAATGGTAAACCATTAAATATAGAGTCCCCGCTACAGGCCTTACGTCATGGTATAGTATACATTTCCGGTACATCCTCAGAGACCACACTGCCACATCGTTCAATTAAGGAAAATATTTCATTGATTTTAAATGGCCTTAAGTCTGGCTTTTCTTTAGCAAACACCGCGGCTGAAAAGCAACTAGCGTTAACCATGGTCAATAACTTGGGCATCGTTTGTCGTTCCGTTGACGAACCACTTCGCCATCTGAGCGGCGGAAACCAGCAGAAATGCGTTCTCGCACGTGCGCTCTCTGCAGATCCCAAAATATTGCTTCTTGACGACCCACTTAAGGGAATCGATACCCTGACTAAAGCGCAATTTTATAAACTTATAGCTGAAGTGGCGAAGAATACAGCAGTTGTCTTTTACTCGAGCGATGTCGAGGAACTTCTTCCGATAGCATCTCGTATAATTGTTATCTTTGAGGGCAGAATTGTTGGGGAATTCAGAGGGAAAGAAATGACCAAGGAAAACATATTGGCGGCAGCGTTAAGAGGGGGTAACGAATGAGTGGGGTTCGAAAGCAAGTGCTGCAAATACTACCTGGTTTGCTATTTTTAGTTCTTATTTCCCTTATAAGTGGTATTCTCATGCCCAGATTCGTTCGATTGTTACCATCTAGCTTACTCTTAGCTATTCCTACCGCTTTCTTGGGCTTTGCAGAATCACTGGTTATGATTGCTGGCGAAGTAGATTTGTCCTTGACTGGCAGCCTTGTTTTAATAAACGCAATTTCTATTTCTGCTTATACTGATTATCATATTAATGAATTTTTGTTTGTGGTTATACCACTTGTTACAGGGTTGATAATAGGAGCTATACATGGTCTTCTCGTAGCTTTTGGTCGATTAAATTCGTTTTTGGTAACGGCAGGAACCTCCTTTGCCTGGAGCGGTCTAGCTCTAGTGATTTTGCGTCAACCTAGAGGCAAGGTACCACTATGGTTTAATGAAGTGTTTTCCATCGGTAAAGTTCTAGGCGTTCCACTAGCAGTACTTTTTATTGTTATAGCTGCTCTCTTTTGGCTTCTCTTCAGCGTAAGTCCTCTTGCCCTCAAATCGTACGCGGTCGGAAGTTCACCTAAAGCAACATTTAGTTTCGGTATTGATGTTAATCGTATCAAATTTTATGCGTTCGTGTTAAATGGTTTCCTAGTCGGTATTGCGGGGTTAATTATGACAGGAATCATCGGCTCCGGGGATCCTCGTTTGGGAGGCTTTTCAACTGTACTTGCGGTTTTGGCAGCTCTTATAGGTGGGGCAACTTTTGCAGGAGGTACGGGTAACGGCTTAGGAGCTTTCTTAGCAGCTATTGGTCTTCAATTTACCCGCAATTTGATAGCCTGGGTCGGCGTTGCTCACTACCATTTGGATTTATTCTATGGTGCAGCACTACTAGTTCTCATTGCTGGAATAGCGTATCTAAGGAGAAGCCGTGAAATTGGAATGGAATAAGTTAAAACAAACTTTTCAGGTTAAAGGAAAGATCTTATTACCTTTTGGACTTGTAATAATTCTTTTATTAATTGGGCAAGCTTTTTCACCGGGATTTTTTTCCCTCTCCCATTTAGCTCACATTGTGACATTGGCAGCGCCCCTTGGAATCATGGCTGTTGGGCAGACATTTGTGATCTTGTCAGGGAAAGAAGATGTGGATTTCTCCTCAGGTGCTAATGCGTCACTGACAATAGTTTTAGCTGCGCTCCTTTTGCAGCGTTACAGTCATGGGATAACCACTTTGATAATTTTAGCGGTAGGCCTTATCTCAGGCTTGTTAAACGGCATTGGGGTGCGGGTAATAGGAATTCCTCCTCTAATAATGACTTTTTGTTCCTCAATGTTACTTTATGGTGTTGGACAAGCCATAACTCGTGGGATGTCAATAGGGACATCTACACCGATATTGACCTTTATGGCGCTAGGAAGAATCGCAGGGATCCCTGTCGCTTTTTTGATATGGATGGGGATTATTATCTTGTCTGCGGTCATTTTGCACAAAACCACATATGGCCGCTGGCTTTATGCCGCCGGCAGTAACCCGACGGCGACGCATTTGGCTGGGATTTCTAATAAGGTGGTTGGAATAGTCGCCTATGCTTTGTCAGGAGTATTAAGCAGTTTTGCCGGCTTGCTCTATTTAGGGCGCTTTAGTATCCCAAGCGGGTTTAAGATGGCCGAAATTTATACTCTGCCTTGCATAATGGCAGTTATCCTAGGCGGAACTAATTTCTTCGGAGGTGAAGGAGGATTCACAGGATCAATTGGCAGTGTATTAGCTTTGACAATTTTAGATTCATTTTTCACAATTTTCAATATTTCACAAGCGTGGCGTACTGTAATGTATGGCCTATTGCTTGTGGTAATTTTGATATTCTTCGTGCGTAGGGAAAAGCTCAGAATTTAGAGCCTATAAGCTGCAAAACTTGCCTTATTACTGGCTCTTGCCCTTAGTTGCTTACTCTCAACTTGCATGCGCTTGAGATGAAGTCATGAAAATGATCACACACGGCGACAAACCTGCATGCTTTTTGGACTGGTTGGCCGTAAGAGATTAGGGACTTAACTTTTGGAGAAGAAAAACCATCAGGCACCCCTATTAGGCACCGTCTTACCAGCCACACTTGCCTAATCCGAAGCTCAACAGCTCGGCCTTTCCACACTTAAGTGAGAACTGAACTCGTGAGCGATGGTTTTCCCTAACAAGAAAAAAGTTCTAAACTCATCCAAACGGTTAGAACGCCAAGTGATTACAATTTGCATCCAATTGTAAAAAGCCCTAAGACCGATCAATGCGGTCCGCACGAGGCAAATGGGAGGAAACCTTTCAGCCCACAAAGCTTCTGAAACCTTGGGGGTGAAGGCGCCCCTTTAAGC
>Ga0315298_1011333_pt1 | contig 10492 bp, 7 predicted proteins | sample WHS_1_MG_FD_203077 | JGI IMG/M metagenome (GOLD analysis project Ga0315298, IMG submission 203077) | Extremophilic microbial mat communities from Washburn Hot Springs, YNP, Wyoming, USA - WHS_1_MG | ecosystem: Environmental > Aquatic > Thermal springs > Hot (42-90C) | place: USA: Wyoming...
AGTGGAGATTCAGTTCACATGGAAGAGTGCTAGGACAAACTGGGTATACCTTGACTTTCTGGCGTTCTACGCTGTAAATTACCTCCCCTCTATTGACGTTCATGTTCAAGGTGGCAGTATTGGTGTATATCCGCCAACGGGGCTGCCAGGCTTCCTGTCAGTGCTAACACCGGTAGGAACGGTGGCCAACAATTGGACGACTAGCACCACTGTAACTGTTCCGGCTGGAAAGTTATACTACGTCCTCACTGCCAGCTTAACTGGCGCTGGGGATACGCTGAGGATTGGTACTGCCACCCTTAATAGCGGATGGACGGGTGCTTCTGATAATGAGATTTATCAGGTGGTTGGCAACGGTGAGACGATTGTCTTCACCCGGAGTGCTGGCAACTGTCGTATCGTTTGGGTGGAGTTTAACTTGCCAGAGTTTTTTCGGTGGTATACTGACTGGGCCATGACAAGCGCTAATCCGTTTCCCCCATCGGATCGTCATGTAGGGTGGATATGGGACTGGGCTATGTCAGGCGGTGCTACCGCGTTCAGGCCGACTTCTATTAACGTTAATATAGCGACTCCCACCAACTGTAAACGGAACGTGTTTAATCCCTGGATTCACTGGGGAGGCTTCAGGTTTGTACCTAACACAGGGACCATCTATGTTGCGGGATTATTCGCTGAGAAGGAGGTAATCTGATGTCCACCACATGGGCTGATATAGCAAGGCCTTTTTGGAAGCGGGAGACCGACCTGAGGGAGCTCTTAGGTCGGCGGATGATGTTGGAGAGGGGGCAGTTAAGCCCGTACGACATGCCGCTTGGCAAACAGCTAGCCTCCAGTATAGCGCAGGCGGCTGACGTGACCATGGGTCAGCTTGCACCCATCCTGTCACAGCGGGCAGGGTTACCAGGGCAGATGGTGCAGGAGGCGGTCCAGCAGGTGGCACAGCGGGCGACGGGTGGAACGGCCCAGGCGGTTAGCGGGCTTTACCAGTATTACAACCCCACCGCGCTGGCGGTGGAGCGGGCCAGGCTGGGGCTGCAACTTGCCAACCTGCGCAACCAGTTCTATCACAACCAGATTATACAAGACGCCATGAATGAGCAGAGTGGCGGTGGAATACTGGGCGGTATAGGTGGTTTGATTGGTGGGGTGGCCAAGCTTGCCGGTGGGCTGTTCGGGTTTCCGGGCCTTGGCAACCTTGGCTTGGGCAGCCTGGGTAGCCTGCTTGGCGGGTCTTCGGCAATGGGTGGGCTTGAATGGCTACCGATGGCAGGAGCCATGATGTGATTGGAACCCTGTTTAAAACCCCATTTAAAACCCCACTTTTGAACATTTTTTCAATTTGTTCAGGTGGGGGTAATGGTATAATAGCCACCCCCCTGGAGATCGCAAGAGTTTACCCCCTGAACAGGGGTTTTTAAGGCCGGTTGGAGGTGGAAATTCACCATGGCTAGAGGGACGTCCATACTAGCGGAAATAGGGGCTGGGTTAGGTGCCATCGGTGACGTGCTAACCCAGCTACGTCAGCAAGAGCTTAATCAGGCCCTGTTGCAGCACCGGCTGCAGACTGAGCAAGAGCGGTTGCGGCATGAGGCCATACGGACGCAGCTCCTTCAGGAGCAACATCAGCGCCAGATCCAAAAGGAAGAGGAGGCCAGGGCGGCGCATGAGGCGATGGTGGCCAGGCTGAAGGAGAGCGCGCCGACCATTGAGCGCACCCTTGGTATTCCGGCCGACCTACTTACATCGGTCCTGGCTTATGAACCCAAGAGCGCGTTTCAGGCCATGGAGTCGCTTATCCCTAGACGGTTTGTGGAAGAGCGGCCGCATATAACGACGGTGGGAGGGAAGCTACTGGCGGTGAGCCCAAGCACCCAGCAAGTCCAGGTGCTGTATGAGGGGGAGGATCCGGTAGAGAAGCAGCTGAGACTCATGGCGGCAAGGGAGGAGATGGAGCCTATAGCGGTTTATGATAAGCAGACAGGACAGGTGATAACAGGCAATAAGCGTCTCCTTAAGAGTGACCCAACGCGTTATATCCCTGCCTCAGCCGCGGGAGCAGAAATGAGGGAGCCGGCAGTGCCTAAGTGGGTAGATCGCTTGAGCGATGCTAATTACGCCAACCTGCAAATGGAGGTGGCCAAGCGGCCGGTTACTTATGCAAAGCTGCTAAGGGTTAGGCCGGAGGAGCAAACGGAGTACTTCAAAATGGTACAGACCTTGCAGCAGAACTACGGTGTCCAGCCTGAAGAGGAGATACCGTTACCAAAGCCACCTGCACCACCCTCTCCAGGCGCCGTTATAAAAAACATGCCGGAGCCTAAATGATGCTTGACTGGCAGTTCGATGAGGAAGAGCTTGACAAGGAGCCTATAATCCAGCAGGTTCAGGCCATGGCTCAGCAGACCGCCCAGCAACTGTCAAGGGTGGTCAAGCCTATACCGCCTCAACCGGGGGCAGTATCGCCGCCACCGGCCGAAACACCGGCGGTGCCGCCAGAGACACCGCCAGAAGCCCTGGCTACACCAGCGCCCCAGGTGCAAGCTGAGGCTGTAGCACCCGTCTCAACCGAAGCGCCCAGTGAAGAGCCGGAGACGCCACCGGAGGAGCTGCCCGTTCCTAAGCTTGACTTTAGCTACGGGTCGCCGGTGTGGGAGGCGGTGGAGTTAGGGCTGGAGAATGAGCTGGGGCGCAAGCCTGGCTGGTTTGAGGTGGTCAAACGCGTAAGGGAGTTACAATATGAGCAGGGTGACGCTATAAGTAATATCGCCCGCGCCATCAGTACGGGGCTTGACCTGGGTATCCGTGACCTGGTCAAGATGGGGCTTAGGGTGGCTGGCAAGGAGGAGTACATCCCTCAGCTTGAGATCAAGGAGAAGGAGCTCTTCTCACCTGACCTGCCCCCTGAGGACTCCACCCTTAATGACGTCATGCAGGGCGTCAGGGGTAACATGCCGGCCGCGGCACTGCAAGGACTGGGCTTGTTGCTACGCGTTCCGCCATACGTCATAGCGCCTATCATCGGTGGGTTGTACGGTTATAATCAATACCGGGAGGTGCTAGAGCGGGCACAAGAGGCCGGCCTTGACCCTGACAGCCCTGAGGTACAGCGCAACGCCATGTTGCAGGGCCTGGCTGAGGGTGGCCTTGAAGCCTTGTCCGACATGATTATCGGTGAACGGCTAGCCAGGATGGCGGCTGCACCGGTTCTAAGGCGGTTCCTTGGCAAGGAGGGTATAGCCGCCACCATTGGCCGTTTTCTCAAGGACGCGGCCGCTGTCGTTGGAACGGAGGTGCCACAAGAGGCCGTCACCGCGGGTATAGAGGCTTACCTTGACAGGCAGCTTGGCCTTGAGTCGCCTGACCCTATCACCGCCGCGAAGATGGCCGTCATGCCCTCTTTCTGGGGCTCACTCCTCTTCCTTGGCGCGGGGAAGATGGTGGAGGGCATGAACCGCGCTATGCAGCCCCGCTACATGGCGGAGGCGCAGCAGGCCCTCCACGACCAGGCGCTGGAGCACATTGATAAGGCCGCACAGGCCGCAGCCCAGGACGACATCAAGTCCACAATGGCCAACCTGGAGAAGGCGGAGGCGTTGGCACAGTCTTACGCCAAAGCCATGACCATGTCGCCGGAACAGTTCGGCCGTATGGACAAGGCTATTAAGGAAGCGCCTGCGCCTACTACACCGGCCGATCTACCTACCTGGACGCCTGACGGGGTGTTGGTGCCAGACAGGAACAAGCTAAAGCAGATGCTGGAGACCGCCATGCCTGGCATTCAACTTGTTCCTAAAGGCCCTTACGGAAGCCGGCTTATCGCCCAGCTCCCTAATGGCACAGAGTTTGAGGTGAAATGGCCGGTCAATATCAAGCCGACCTTTACCCACCCCCGCCTAATGGACAAGGTGGTGGCCGGTATGTGGAGCCCCCTCCGCAACCTGATGGCCCTGTCCGGGGAGTATACGACCCAGGCAACGGTTGATGAAGAGGCTTACCACGTAGCCCAGACCCTGGTCCTCACCAACGCTGAGCTGAACAATGAGATCCGCACCTTTGCTACCACCAAAAAGCCACTTCACCAGATGACCAAGGAGGAAATCCAGGAGGCGCTGGAGAGGGCGGCGGCTGGATATATCCAGTGGGTGGCTAACTGGCGCAATGAGGCACCGCAACACAGTAACTGGGTCAAGATTCGGGAGTGGGCGGCCAGATTAGCAAGGCAGACGTTTGGTATCTACAGGCCTGAGGACGTGTGGTATGAGGTAGCGACTGGCAAGATCTGGAGCAGGGAGCCCAGGCCGCAGCCATTGACCGCCGCCCAGATAGGCGCCCTGACGCAGGTTAAGACCCCTGATGGGCGTTACAACGGTGCTCCACCCCATATCAAGTCTGATGAGGATTATGCCAGGGAGGTGGAGAGGCTTGTCAACATCCTGCGAAAGGAGGTAGAGCCTCAGTGGTTCTGGTTCTACGATGAGGCCGCCAGGGTTGTCAAAGACCTTACCAACGGTGATGCCAAGAGCGCGGACATAGTAATGAAGCTTCTGGCCGTGACATCACCGTTGAGTGACGTTACGACCAACGTTACCAAGGCGCTTAGGGCGTACCTGAAGTGGCGGCATGAGGGTGGTGACTTTAGGCTGCCAGGGCTGAACAAGGTTATGATGTCCACCGTCCTAGAGATGGCTGGACCAGACCTGACCAAATACCCAGGCGTCGGGGAAAAAGTTGATTCCTTCTACCACAACATGGTGTCCGCCTATTACGGCACCGCGGATGACAGGGTTACGAACGACCAGTGGATGGCCAAGTTGCTGGGCTACAAGAACACCAGCTTTACCCCCGCACAATACAAGTTCGCTCAAGGGCTCATACAAGACGTTACTGAGCGCTTTAACCTGCTTACCGACGGTAATTACCGGCCTAAACAGGTCCAGTCGGCCCTGTGGTTTTGGATACGACGTGGTGAGAAGCAGGTGGGTGATCCTTACAGCTCTTTTCACACCGCGCTGGAGAGCTTCCAACCCAAGCTACCCTTTGAATTGTTCCCGGGAAGCGAAATAGGACGGCGGCCCGGTGTTGAGCCTTACTTCCGGCGGCTGGCCAACATCCTTAACAAGGGTGATAGAAACGTTCTCCTTGACACCTTGTTAAACAACAACCCTGACAAGCTGGCAACCGTTACGCCGGGTGTCAGCGGCCGGGTAGGCGTCCATTCCCCCAACCTTGTGGCGTCGTTCACCAGTGATGAGACAATAGGGAAGGAATCTGAATGGGCTGAGTATGACGGGCCTTATTACCCTGTGCAAGTCGCAAGACTGATGGCGGCGGCTACAGGGTATATATATGCTCAGGACGGGGTGGCCTGGTTCAGACCTATCGGCCCCACCGCTGCCAAGGCACTGTTAGCCAGGGACAAACAGAAGCAACGGAAAGACCCGCGGTGGTTCCTCCATGGTGAGGCCCTAGTGATTAAGAACTACGACGCCAAGGGAAGGGAGGTGCCGATCACCTTTGACCAGGTCAAGCCGTTTATGGAACAGGTGTGGAATGAGGGGCTACAGATTGGCTACACCCTGCACAACGGCACCTTGTATGTTTGCAACTACCGGTTTGAGTGGTCAGGGTGGGACTTTTCAACCCCAACAGAAACAATAGCCCGGGTATTGCAGAAACACCTTATGCCCGGGTGGAAGATGGAACGCACCAACATCATCGGTGCGGTGGAGGAGAGGACGATCTATGAGCCGAACACCGAAGATCCCAACAACCCTAAACCCTACGATCGAAGGACCTGGCTCCAGGAACACCTCACCCCCGACCAGTGGGCCGTTATACATAACCTTCATCTGGAGGCCGGTGCGATCTACAAACAGCTCCAGCAAGACTTCGCTGCAAGGGGAGAAACCATCGAACTCCCCGAAGACGCGTTCACCGCGGTGAGGGAGCTGAACATCGACCCCAATGACATTCTGGACCTGACTGAAGAGATCGCGGTTCATGAGAAGTATGTGGGGTCACTCAACGTCCCGCGGTTTGCCGATAATGACAACATCGCCAGTGTGGCCAAGAAGCTGTACCTGATGAACAAGGCGGAGATCGATGAGGCCAGACGCTTAATGACCTGGCAGGAGGTCCAACGGCTAGGAGAAAGGCTGAACATCAGCCCCGCCACGTTGAGGAAGTTCCAGCAGAAGAAGGCCTTGTCCAGGGAGGAGATGTACGCCCTTATCAGGCTGAACAAGTGGGCCATCCACAACCTGTCCGCCAAAGCCCTTGCCTACCGTCAAAACCCTAACACCACCACCCTGGCCGAAGCCAAGCTTGCTTACGCCGCCGCGACGGAGGTTATGACCGCATACCAAAAGGCGGCTACGGAATGGGGTTACGTTGGGGCGGTACTAGCAGCCCAGGAAACCATCCAGCCGTTAAGCCAGTGGGCCACCAGGGTGCGTACTGAGAGCGCGGCAGCAACACCAAGAGAGCCCGGGCAGCGGCAGCCTAGGGTCTACCAGCTTGGCAGGACGATCGAAGAAGAAATGGCGGCCCGGCTGATAAGGCGGAATGAGATCATCCTTCGGAAGGTTAACAAGGCGCTGGGCGGCGCTGAGCTGGCACATGAGAAGGTGGTTAGACTGACGCAACTCCTGTCTGACCCCAACACCACTGAGGCTGACGTGGCCCGTTTCATCAAGGAGGCCGCACCGGTAACAACCTCCGACAAGCTGTTTACCGCCTGGATCAACGGCCTGTTCGGTCTAAAGACGCACACGGTCAACATGACGTCCAACATGCTCACCCTGCTTATGGGGCCGCTAACGCGCCAGACGGCCGGCACCTTTGACGCGTTTGAGAGCGTTGTCTCAGGCAAGCCACGGGAGGTCTTTGCCAGGGAGGGGTGGGAGTATGCGCTGGGGGCCATCACTGCTCTACCAGAGGCGCTGAAGGTGGCTCTTAACACCTTACAGACGAACATGCCATCCTTCGGTGAGACAAAGCTTGAGAACGTTAAGCCTGAACCATTCAAGAACCCCACAGCTAAGGCACTGTTCACTTATAACCTCCGTCTGCTCCAGGCGGCTGATGATTTCGCTAAGACGCTGATTTACCGCGGCTCCCTGAGGGCTAACATCTTCCGGGAGATGAGGCGCCGTAAGCCCGCTAACCCGCGTCAGTTCTTCGAAGACGCACTGAATCATCCTGACATGTTCACACCTGAGGCCGCGGAGGAGGCGCTGAGAGAAGCCATCTACCGCACTTTTCAGATGGAGTCCAAGGTTGCAGACTGGCTGAACAAGGAGCCAACAGGGGCGCTCAAGTGGGTTGTGCCATTCAAGCGCACACTGGTTAACATCGTTAAGATGGCCTTGGAACACACACCAGCGGAACTTGGCGCACTGGCGGTAGGTAAGACGTTTGGACCTAAGCCGGTGACCGCCATGACTGGGGCGGATGTAAAGATCCAGCTTGCTAAGGCGACACTGGGTAGCGGGATAATGATGGCTGGCTACCTGCTAGCTTCGGCAGGCCTACTTTCCGGTTCCGGGCCGTCGGATAAGCGGGAGCGTGAGAATCTTTACGCGCTGGGCTGGCGCCCTTACACCGTCAAGACCCCGTTCGGAAGGCTGGAGTATGGCAGGATCGAACCGTTAGCAACCATCCTGGGGCTTATTGCTGATACGCATGACATGCTCAAGTATGCGGCCTTACCTGGCCAGGAGCAGGACAAGATCATCGGCCGGACCCTGTCAGCGCTTAGCCGGAACATCACGGACAAGACCATGCTGATGGGCCTGATGAAGTTTGTCCTGGCCGCCATGCAACCGGACGTGTACGGTGAGAAGTGGTGGTACAGCTTCATCACCTCCTTTGTACCGGCCTCCGTAAGTCAATTCGTTAGGGCTGAGGACCCCGTCTATCGCCACCCGCAAAACCTTGTTGAGGCGTTTAAGGCCAGGCTGCCCATCATTAACAATGACGTTGCACCCTATTACGACCGTTGGGGTAACCCGGTATCACCAGCCCAGAACGTCTCCATTATCCAGCGGCTTCTCAGTCCGATGCCTATCTATGATGACAAGCTGGCTCACCCCATCGACATGGTGCTGTTGAAGAAGGGGGTGAGGGTAGCCCCGCCCGCCGACAAGGTGAGGATAAGGGGTGTCAGTGTGGAGCTAACCCCGCAAGAGCAGGCCCTTGTAGCACAGGCCCGGCAGCGCGCGTTCCAGGTCTTGAACAACATGGCAAAGGGCCTGGAGAACGCGCCTCCAGAGACGGTGGACCAGGTGGTAAGAAGGGTGATCAGTGCGCAAAACAGGATAGCAAAGGCCCAGCTTTTGGCCAGGCCTGACTTCTTCAAACGTTTGAGGGAGGCACAAGAGGTGGGGAAGCTTCAGAGGCTGGGGAAGGCTGAGTTGTTTCAGGAGATGGTCATAGATTGATCAGTGGTAGCAGCTTGGTGATAACCACCGCGGCCAGTGATGCCACCGCGCCCGTAAGCCCCAGCATAACCTTGATCTGCCAGGGCGATATATAGCCCCGCTTCATACATCTGGCCAGCTGCTCTATACGGTTGTCCATAGAGCAGACCAGGTCATACAGAACGCGGAGCTTGTCATCGGTTGACAGGTTGTCAAACGTACCCCTGGTAATTTCCACTCCTGGTCCCATACCTCATCACCTCTTTTTCCCCTTCTTCTTCCCTTGCTTTTTTCCCTGCTTCGGCTGAACAACCGGCTGAGGCGCCTTCTTCTTGCTTTTCTTCTTCTTGCCCATGTCAGACCTCCCATATCCGCGCCCTCATCCACCCCTTCAGGAACGGGCGCCTGTGTGGATTTGCCAACGCTTCCGCTATGGCCCTTCTTGCCTGGACGAACCCCATCCAGAATATTAGCCCCTGGATGCTATTAATCAGTCGGATAAACGCGTCCCTGCCCTCACCCCTCAACCTGTTTATCGCCTTGGCCTCATCCACTGTTAACAGCCTTACACTGGTATTAACCGGCTTATCAAGGAGAAAGAGTGTGGTCTTGACGGCATAAGACATGGCACCAGGACCGCACACAACAGCGAAATCAGCAAGCCTGCCGCCAAGCTTTACATCCTCAAGCAGATGAAGGTTGGTAGGGGTGATGTAGCGGGACCAGTAAACGCGGATGGCGTCGTCCTTGGTAAGGGTGGCGACATCGATGTCCGGGTGGGCCGCCTGGGACAAGCCCCAAGCGGTTACACCACCCGGGTCGTTCGGGTTATGCTCCACAGGGGGCCGGCCGGGCGGAACCTCCCGGCTTATAATCTCTTCAATCACGGCCTTCCATTGGGGGGTCAGCTCCATCGTCCCTCCTCCAACCACGTCCTTCAGCTATTGTATTAGACCCGTCTTGGGCGGGATTGGTTCCATTATCACCATGCTCCTGGTCGTAAAGCTCATGCACCTGGGCGATCCTGAGGTGCAAGTGCTGGTGGAGGAAGTCGGTAGGCAGGTAGCGGCACCCCTGCTCATAACGGTAGCAGTAACCTATGCCGTTGCGATAGAAGCACTCCCGCCTTTCACAGAACCCGTCACTCATCGTCTGCCTCCTCACCGGTCTTCTTGCCACGCTTGACCCAACGGGCCCGGGCTTTATGGCCTTCCTTCTGCACCTTCAGCTGTTTGTCCTTCCAAGGACAACCAGGCCATTCCAGGGGATGGATATGCTTCCTCCCCTTCTTGGGGAAGGCGAACGAACATACCAGCCCCCACGGCGCCATACTGGCGTAAGGACACCGCCCGCTGGGGCTGTCACTCCTTGGACACCTCTCCCACATTGGCGGCCCTCTTGTCCCTCACACCTTCCAGCCACCGAAGGTATGCGTAGCTGTTCTTGTTGAATGACGCAACCACGTCCTCCACGTCTTCATACTCCAGCACATCGACCAGCGTTGCCTTCAGCCCGGTCTTCTCCACCTTTTGCATCACCGCTTTTAACTGGGGGTACAGTGCGCGCAGCTTGTCAAGGGGCTGGCCTTCCAACTTCTTTAGCACTGGTGTTGGCACCCCAAGGTTGCGGAAGCTGTCCATCGCAATGGCGCGCTGTTTGGCCTCAGAGGTATTAGACGCTGATGACTGTGTCACCGACTCCGCGTCGTCATCCTCCTCACCAACCACCCCCAGCGCGGTTAGGATGCTGTAGCGGCGGAGGTAGGTGATCACCGCCCCCATGGCCTGGACCACGTTATCCCCCCTCTCCGGGATGGGGAGGGCGATGGTCCCGAAGTCTATCTCACCGCCCGTTTCAACGTGCAAGATCTTTGTGTTAATTGCAACGACCTTATTATCGCAATTCATCGATTGTAATAACACAAGTCCATACTTGTTTAGCACCGGCTTAACAGTTGCTAGCACTTCCCCAAGACTTGCGTATTTTGACTTGAAATGGGGGTTCACACTGTCGAATTTCGGGTTTCTGAGCTCTCTCTGAACTTCCAAGAAGGCTTTGTGGATGTCACC
>Ga0315298_1011335_pt1 | contig 10490 bp, 9 predicted proteins | sample WHS_1_MG_FD_203077 | JGI IMG/M metagenome (GOLD analysis project Ga0315298, IMG submission 203077) | Extremophilic microbial mat communities from Washburn Hot Springs, YNP, Wyoming, USA - WHS_1_MG | ecosystem: Environmental > Aquatic > Thermal springs > Hot (42-90C) | place: USA: Wyoming...
CCGTGGGCACAGAGAGGACGGAGGTGGTTCTGGATGCGAGTCGTGATAGTCGGATGTGGGCGAGTAGGCTCTGAACTCGCGAACATACTCTCTGCAGAAGAGCATCAGGTAGCCATAATAGACAAGAACGCAGATTCATTTAGACGTTTAAGCAGAGGCTTTAAAGGCAATGTGATACAGGCAAATGCCTTCGACATTGAGGTGCTGAAGCGCGCTGGAATCGAAACTGCCGATGGCTTCGCCAGCGTCACCTCAGGCGACAACACCAACTACGTCTTGGCGGCGCTGGCTCGCAATCGATTCCACGTTCCCCGAGTCGTGACTCGCATCTATGATCCCCTGCGCGCCGATATCTATCGCCGACTGGGTGTTCCCACTATCTCATCCACAGTCTGGGGAGCCAACAAGATGCACGAACTCCTAACCTACGTGGGGCTCACAAGCGTGCTTACCGTAGCTAACGGGGAGGTCGAGGTTGTAGAGGTCGAGATAAGCCCTCTTGTAGCTGGCCTGCTGGTCAAGCAGCTGGAGATTCCGGGTGAAATACGCGTCGTATCAGTCATTCGCGGTGGCTCTGCCTTCATACCTGGTCCTTTGGTTGAATTTGAGAGACACGATCGTGTGCTCATCGCAACTCTAGCTTCCACTATGCCCAAACTAGAAAGCATACTATCACCTGCCTGATCTCCAGATATGAACAGATATCATTTGAGGAGGAGACCATGTTCGTCGTAATCATCGGAGGAGGCAATGTGGGGCGACATCTCGCAGAAGTGCTGGTGAAAGACAACCAATCCGTAGTCATTGTGGAAAAGGATCCCCAGGTAGCTTCTACCCTGGCAAACGAGACTGGAGCCAGAATAGTCACGGGGGACGGCGATGATCCCAAAGTGCTGGAAGAGGCCTCTACGAGTGCAGCGGACGCCTTCGTTGCCGTGACGGGACATGACGAAGACAACCTGGTTGCGTGCACGCTGGCGAAGTTCCAGTTTGGAGTGAAGCGTGTTCTAACGCGGGTCAACAACACCAGGAACAAATGGATGTTCGAAAAAGACATGGGCGTCGACGTTTCCGTGAGCGAGGCCGACGTGATGGCTCGCCTTCTCGAAGAGGATATTACCCTGGATGATCTCGTCACACTGCTCAAAATCAGGGAAGGGAACGTTTCTCTAGTCGAGAAGCCCATCAAAGAGGACTCGCGAGTTACCGGCAAGCGCCTAGATGAGCTGACCTTGCCAGCCAACGCCTCATTAGTGGCAATCCTACGGGAAGGCCGAATGGTTCTCCCAAAACCTGAAGTTGTTCTGCAAGCCGGCGACCGAATCGTCGCTCTGACCACACTCGAAGCTGAGAGTGAGCTGGTCTCTGCCTTAAGTTGACACTCAGATCGAAGCTGGTCGAACTTTGCGTTGACAACCCCGCGCCGTTCTTGTACGATTTCTGGCGGCCGCGACACTCGCAACTTGAATCGAGATCTATTTCGCCGTTCCTTGAGTAGTGGGGGTTCATTCCCTACCGCCGGGTGCCCGTTCACTACGAGGTGGCGGGGACAAGCTTCAGCCCTACGTCTAAGAACGGTCTACGTCAAGAATTTGCGAACACCGCATTCAGCGAGAGCGCGGAAAGAGATAGTGTAAAGAGCACTCGCACGCGTGCAGACCTATACGCCGACAAGAAGGACACTGGTAACAGTAGGCATAGCCTCGGGCGTATTCCTTTCATCCCTCGACACTACGATCATCGGTACGGCAATGCCGACGGTGATCGCCAGCTTGGGCGGGACAGAGCTGTACACCTGGGTATTCGCCGCTTATATGCTTACATCTACAACCGCGACCCCCATTTTTGGCAAGTTATCTGATCTTTTTGGACAGAGGATGCTCTTCGCCGCAAGCATTGTCCTGCTGTTGCTTGGATCTGCTCTCTCCGGCAGCGCCCAAACTATGCCTCAACTCATCACGTTCCGAGCACTACAGGGCATTGGTGGCGGCGGGTTGATGGCCATGGCCTTTACCATCATTGGGCATGTGTTCTCACCGACTGAAAGGCCCAGGATGCAAGGGATCACGAGCGCAGTGTGGGCAATTTCTGCCGTGGTTGGACCGGCGGTTGGTGGATCCATCGTCGACTACCTCAACTGGCGCTGGGCCTTCTACGTAAACATCCCCATCGGAATCGTTCCCGCCATGCTTATCCTGTCAAACCTTAAGGATGTTCGCCGTCACGGTGAGAAACCAACTATTGACTTTGTAGGTGCCAGTTGCCTTATCTCCAGCATCACCTTCCTGCTACTCGCCCTGCTGCAAGGTAGCACTGGTGACTGGAACTCCTCTGCCATTTTCGGCCTGTTCGCTGTAGCAGCCATCCTGCTAGCCATCTTTATCTGGAACGAGGGGCGCACCCGGGAGCCCATTGTCCCGTTATCGCTGTTTAGGCTTCGTACCTTCTCCGTCTGCAACATGGAGAACCTGCTGACGGGGGCCGCTCTTTTCGGTATAACTGGCTTCATTCCGCTGTTCGTGCAGGGTGTCTTAAGGGGATCCGCCACCGTGGCCGGCATGGCGCTAATGCCGCTTAGTATCGGTTGGCCAATAGGAAGCATAGCCGGCGGGTACCTCGTTAATCGGCTGGGCTACCGCAACGTTGGCACGGCGGGGACAGCGTCTATGGCAATTGGATTCTATCTTCTCACTATGATGGGCATCGAGAGCACAGCCGTGACGGTAGGCCGCAACATGTTCGTGGTCGGCCTAGCTATGGGCCTGTTGACTCCTACGGTAACGGCTGCGATACAGAACTCGGTCTCTCGTGCCCATATGGGGGTTGCTAGTTCCTCGGTAGCCTTCTACCGCAACATAGGAGGGACCGTGGGAGTCAGCGTTATGGGAGCCATCCTGAACAGCCAAATGGCCTTCTGGGCTTCCCGCCTGCTCGATCCAGGTATCACGGACCATGTCCCCATTGCAGCAAGCACCAACTTTCATGACCCGCAGATTCTTCTGAATCCAGAGTTGAGTAAGGCACTTCCCGACACCGTGGTTACCGCCCTTGGTCAGTCGCTTTCAAACTCCCTGCACACTGTATTCATCACGTCGCTCTCGATGCTTTTGGTGGGCCTGGCAGTCTCCGCTCTGATGCCAAACTCCACACCAACCAGAGACGTGCAGGGGATGTCACCAAGAGTGTAAGGCATAAGGGAATGGCGTCAGGCCAAAATCTCCCTCGTTCGCCGCTCCCCCTGCCTCCGGCCGCAAGTAAAGAAACAAGGGGCGACGTAGGCCGCCCCTTGTAGGAACCAAGCTTTGGCGAACACCGCCTAGTCCCTGGCTCTGCTAGCCAACCATAGCATCGTCAACGCAACACACAGTTCCCAGACTGACACGTAGCGCAGCGCCGAATCCGAAAGCCGTGCGTATTCGTTGACGTCTTCATTGACTGACTTCGGCATAAACGGGCGGAGATATCTCTCCCACACGCGGAAGCCGAAGCGAGGACTGATCGTGTCCGTGATACTGTTGACCAGCATCAATCCTCCTAGCAGGAGGCCTAGCATTCTTGCCATAACTGAACCTCCTTAGGTGCCGGAAGTGCCGGTGAGCAGCGCATACCTGCTGCCCACAGATGGCGATCAAGGACGGCCGGCGCGCCTCTCTTCTGACCAGCCGCCTTCAAACTCGGCCTATTATGGTCTGCAAACTACGTGCCACCCCCACAGGTAGCTGGTTGATTCTTCATCGCCTGACCGGCTATAATTCACCTCAGCGCTCAAAAAAAGGAAGCAATAATCTTGGTTCGCTACCATATCTGGACGGTTGGCTGCCAAATGAATAAGGCTGATTCCGAGAGAATGGCCGAGTCTCTCGATCGGATTGGGCTTGAATCAACCCAAGACCGCGAGCAGGCTTCTGTTATCGTCGTCAACTCGTGCAGCGTGCGCAAGAGCGCCGAGGACCGCGTGCTGAGCAAGTTAGGGTCCTTGAAACCGTTAAAGAAGAAAAAGCCTGACCTGGTGATCGCCTTGGCAGGATGCATGGTTGGCGAAGACGACTCCGAGCTAAGAGGTAGACTCCCCTACGTCGACCTATTCCTGAGACCGCTGGAGATCGAACCGTTGCTGAAGCTCGTGGTTGATCGATGGGGAACGAGAGGTAGCGAATCCTCAAGTCTTGCTGGCGGGATTTGTGGGCAGGTTTCCGGCCAGGCTTCCGTCGGCATCCACTCATTCGACGAGCACGTTGATGACGAACGAAGCGAGTTGAACTCTACGGAAGCCGTTGGCAACAGCCCTACGCGCTGGATCCCGATCATCTATGGGTGCAATAACTTCTGCACGTACTGTATAGTCCCCTACCGACGAGGGCGCGAGCGCAGCCGTACGCCTGAGGAAATCATTTCTGAGGCGCGCCGTTTGGTTGCCCAAGGTGCCCGAGAAATCACTCTACTAGGCCAAAACGTGGACTCCTATGGGCACGATTTGCCTCAGAGGACCGATCTAGCCGACCTGCTGGTTGCCTTACACGATATCGACGGACTCTACCGCATACGGTTCCTTACGTCCCACCCTAAAGACATGAGCAACAAGCTCATCGACACGGTCGCGCGATTGCCCAAAGTGTGTGAACATATAAACCTACCTGTTCAAAGCGGCGACGACGCAATTCTGAAGGCTATGGGCCGGCGCTACACCGTGGCGCACTATCGGGCACTCGTTGAGCGCATCTACTCCCATATTCCGGGAGCCAGTTTGTCCACGGACCTGATCGTGGGCTTTCCTGGCGAGACTGTCCAGCAGTTCGAGAACTCCTTTTCACTGCTCCAGGATCTGCGGTTCGACACGGTCCACGTGGCCATGTACTCACCGCGGCCAGGGACAGCGGCGGCGGCGCGACTGGTGGACAATATCCCTCTTGAGGAGAAGAAGCGCAGACTGCAGAAGGTCGAAGACCTGCAGGAAAGGATATCTAGCGAGAGCAACGCGGCGCTGGTTGGCCAGGCCGTCGAGGTTCTGGTGGAGGGGGAATCAAAGGGCAAATGGCAAGGCCGGACCCGCACCAACAAGCTGGTCTTCTTCAGACACGAAGATTGCTGGCGCGGCAAGCTAGTGTGGGTCAAGATCGAGAAGTCCAGTCCCTGGTCACTTCAAGGCAAATTGATTGCCGAAGTTGGCCTTGCTGCCTAGGAACCAAGGAGGCACGTTGCCGATCATAACGTCGAAGATGTCTCCTGTCGTCGCTACCAACTACCGCTGGGTTATGCTCGGTGTGTACTACCTGGGATCCCTCGCCTTTGGGACCACATTTCAGTCCATTCCGGCCGTGCTTCCCCTTATGATTGCCGACCTACACCTGTCTTACGCCGAAGCAGGAAGCCTTATGAGTCTCTTCGCTTTGCTCGGCGTCGTGCTGGCTATCCCCATCGGGCTTATGGTCGACCGACGGCACAGCGAACGGAGGATAATCATCGGTGCCTACGTGGCGATGATCGTCGGGACATTGGTTGTTGCAAGTGCAACGTCCTATGCCGCACTGCTTATCGGTAGGCTAATTGCTGGAGCTGGAGGCTTCGCCACCTCAATAACCATTGCGCGTCTTATCTCGCGATGGTTCACGGGTAAGGAACTGGGCGTAGCGCTAGGTCTGTTTGCCACAGGAATGCCCCTTTCCAGCATCGTCTCACTGAGCCTCCTGGGCGATTTCGCGCGCAACTCAGGGTGGCCTGCTGCAGTGCGCGTGGGCGCAATGGTTGCGGCAGTCGCTCTTCTAGCGCTGCTCCTGCTATATCGGCAATCGCCGGCTAGCAAGGCAAGCTCATTTCAGCCCATCGATGGGAGCCCTTTGCCCAAGAAGGTGATAACTGTGGGCCTGCCAGTTTGGCTTGTGGGCCTAGTGTGGTTCTGGTTCAATGCCTCCACGCTGTCGTTCCTGACGTTCGGGCCCGCTTACTTCAATGACAAAGGCTACAGTCTTGGCGTGGCCGGTTTCATGACTAGCGTTCAGATGATGGCTTCGCTCTTCCTCAATCCGTTTATCGGGCACGCCATAGACAGGTACAGACAGCCTGAGTTGTTTATGGTTGCAGGGGCCAGTCTAATCGCCACCGGAATCACGCTCATACCCACTTCGGGTTTCCCTGTGCTAGTGCCACTGGCCATCCTGAGCGTGGGGACAGCCTTAATCCCCACGGCCGTGCTCTACTTGGGCAGCAAGGTGGTGCGCCCACAGGATACTGGGCTTGCTTTTGGTATAATTAATGCGTGCCTAACGGCAAGCATCATTGTCGGTCCGTTTCTCGTCGGTCTCGCTAGGGACATCAGCGGTTCCTACGAGATTGGATTTGGCTTCATAGCAGCGTTTGCGGTTTTGTGCGCTGCAACCGCAGGCGTCCTGAGGATATTCACAGTGCGAAGACTAGAAGGGTAAGTGTCATTGCCAAGCCATTCTTCAACTCCAAAGACAGTTCAAAGCGAAGGCCCGTTCGTCGTGGCCATTGACCTTGGAGGAACCAACCTCCGTGTGGCGGCGGTCGACTTTAAGGGCAAAGTGATGAGGCGAATTTCGACTCCAACGCGGCCTGAGGAGGGAGTCGGCGCCGTCATCGACCGGATAGTTGGCAAGGTTTTCGAAATAGTTGACAGCGCTGGTTTGCGCGCAGCGTCTGCCGTGGCCGCTGGTGTACCCGGCCCATATGATCCCCGATCTGGCGTTGTAGTTGAGCCCCCGAATCTTCCCGGCTGGAACCACGTCCCAATCCGCGACATTCTTCGTTCCAGGCTAGGCGTCCCGGTGTTCGTCGGAAACGACGCCAATGTAGCAGCTCTGGGTGAGCACCGTTTCGGGGCAGGAGTTGGTGTCGACAATATGATCTACATCACGGTCAGTACCGGAATTGGAGGCGGAATAATCTGCGATGGCAAACTCCTGATTGGCGCTGAAGGAGGCGCTGGCGAGGTGGGTCATATGGTCATCGACATGCACGGGCCAGTATGCGGTTGTGGCAACATAGGCTGCCTAGAAGCAATGGCCTCAGGCACCGCTATCGCTCGAATGGCTAAAGCTCGTCTACAGGAGGGCAAGCCTAGCTCTCTTCTCGGCGCTGTAAATGGCGACATCGGGAAGGTCACCGCGGAGGTTGTCGTCCGCGAGGCCCAGGCAGGCGATTCCTTAGCCAGCGAGGTTGTCCGCGACGCTGCCACGGCGCTAGGAGTTGGCGTCGTCAACCTCGCTCATCTGTTCGATCCTAACCTGATCGTAATCGGCGGGGGTGTCTCGAACGCGGGCATTCTTCTCTTCGGCCCTGTCCGAGCCGTCGTTGAGCGATACACTATGAGTATCGTCAGACGCCATTTGCGGGTGGTGCCTGCGGCCCTCGGTGGTGATGTGGGGCTCATCGGAGCCGCAGCGCTTGCTCTCGACGAGATGGGAGTGCCTCGGTCCTGACACCTTACGCGAGTAGAAGAGCAACGCAACTATTCCCACCGCCACGCCAAACCAGAGCGTGCAAAACCTGATGAGTAAAGTCGCCGTGGCCGCCATAGATGGCTCAACGGTCACGCCCAACATCAGCAAGAGACCAGCTATGCTGCCTTCCGCAATGGCAAGGCCTCCCGGCAGCATCGAGATTGAGCCTATCAGAGTGGAGGCTGCCAGAATGAAGGCCGCTTGCAGAAGGAGAAGAGGGCTGGAGGATATGCCAAGCCCAATCAGTACCAAGTAGAAGGCAACGCACTCTCCTGCCCAGGATATAAGGCCCAATCCTGTGGCAAGCACCAAGTTGCGATAGCGGAACAACTGGTACGCACTCTCGTAGAACATCCGCAAGTGGTGAATGCGCTGCGAGAAAAGTGGCAGATGTTCACCTGCGGCAAACAGTTTCTCCACAAGTTCGCGGTTCTGGCTGACAGCAACCAGCCCAAGACAACCGGCCATGAACACGACAAGTATCTGCCACCCGTGACGGTAGAGAAACAAGCCACCAGATGCCAGCAAAATCATCGCCAGCCCATCGCTCAATCGCTCGGCGATGATGATCGGTGCTGACGCCGACAAGGGTATCCCAGTAGACTCTTTCAACAGGAAAGACTTTAGCCACTCGCCAACCTTGCCCGGGGTCATAACCATCGACAGGCCGCTAAAAAAGATCTGAAAACTTTCCAGTTTTGAGAGCTCCCTAACCCCGATCAATCCGAGGTAGAACTGCCACTTCACGAAGCGCAGGAGGTAGTTCGCCAGCGTAAGTCCAAGTATGGCCGGAAGGTACTTCCATTCGAACTTCCCCAGGGACTCGGATATCTTCGGCAAATCACCGTAGACCGCCACTGCGAACACAACCACCAGTCCGAGAGCCAGGGAAACGAGCAACTTGCGCTTGAGCCCACTTAGCGCCGACGAACTTGGCTCTGCTGACAAACTCAATACCTCCCGTCTAACGATCAACCTGATTTAACCAGGGGAAGTGGTCCGGCACGCATCGCTTCGCAGTGTACTCCCTTGTTCGTCACACTGGAACTAGGGAGGCTACACGTCTGGCGGGGAAGGTTCGAGGACGGCAACTTCGGGCGTTCTTGTCGGAGCGACGTTCATTTCTTCCGGGCCACGGCCCTCTTGACCGCCTCGTAAATGTCTTTTGCAGTCAGTTTGTATCGTCGCAAGAGATCGTTGGGGTCTCCCGATTGGCCAAACACTCGTCTGATGGCGACGAATTCCATCGGCACGGGGTACTCTTCTGCCATAACCTGAGCCACTCCAGCTCCAGTGCCGCCTTCGAGAAGGTGCTCCTCGGCAACCACTACAGCTCCCGTATCGCGTGCGGCTGCCACAAGCGATTCGCGGTCGATCGGCTCGACAGTATGGAGGTCGAGCACGCGGACAGCAATTCCTTCCTGAGCACATAAATCGGCGGCCTGAAGGGCCTCAATGACCATCCTCCCATTGGCCACGACCGTCGCGTCCCTACCCTCGCGCAACAAAACTGCCTTGCCCAGCTCGAAAGTCTGGCTCTCTTCGTAGACGATGGGACTCTTTGGGCGGCCAAGCCGTAAATAGAAAGGGCCAAAAGTGCTGGCCGCGACACGGGTCGCCCACGCTGCAGCCACCTCGTCGGCTGGGACGATAATGGAGAATCCTGGCAGCGAGCGAGCTAGGCCAACGTCCTCAATGGCCTGGTGCGATGCGCCGTCCGCGCCAACTGTAAGCCCTGCGTGGCTAGAGGCGATTTTCACATTCGCTCCCGAATAGGCCACCGCCATCCGAAGTTGATCGTAGCAGCGTCCTGGAACAAACACGGCAAAGCTGCTGGCAAAGGCTATCTTCCCACATAGAGCGAGCCCAGCAGCAATGCCGATCATGTTCTGCTCGGCAACTCCACAATCAAAAAACCGGTCCGGGAACTCATCGGCAAACAGCTTGGTCATTGTCGACTTCGCCAGATCCGCATCTAGCGCCACGATGTTCTTGTTCTCTCGACCGAGCCGCACGAGCGCCCTGCCGTAGGCTTCACGCGTTGATAATCCTTCTTTCATTCAGACAACTCCAGGAGAGCGCGCTCCACTTCCGAGGGAGTAGGCGCCTTGCCGTGAAAATCCACCACGTTTTCCATAAACGAGACACCCTTGCCTTTCACCGTGTGGGCGATGATCATCGTCGGTCGTCCGCTAACGTCGCGGGCGGTGGCAAACGCCGCGGACAGCTCGTCGAAGTTGTGGCCGTCAATTTCCACGACGTGCCAGCCAAATGCCTGCCATTTGTCCACTACAGGCTCAATGTTCATGACATCTCGGTTGAGACCATCGATCTGCATTCCGTTGAAGTCGAGAATGCCCACCAAATTGTCCAGCCTGTAATGGGCGGCAGCCATTGACGCTTCCCATATCTGTCCCTCGTTTGCTTCCCCGCATCCTACGAGAACGTACACGCGGTAGTCGCGGGAATCGAGCCGGCCCGCCAAAGCCATTCCCACGCCAACCGATAGGCCCTGCCCAAGCGAGCCTGTGGATACTTCCACACCAGGAGTGCTAACCCTGTCAGGGTGTCCCTGAAGGGGACTATCGATCTGTCGCAGGCTATCCAGCCACGATTTCGGGAAGTAACCGGCTTCTGCCAGAGCGGCGTAGAGGGCGGGAGCGCCGTGACCCTTGCTCATAATGAATCGGTCGCGGTCTGGCCAGGTTGGATCAGATGGCCGATGCCTCATTTCGCTAAAGAAAAGAGCGGTGACGATTTCCACCGCTGAAAGTGACCCGCCCGGATGTCCCGACCCGGCACGGCCTATCATCTTGATTATCTGGCGCCTCAACTCACGAGCGGTCGCCTTGAGTTCGTCGCTCGATCTCATCGGTAGTTCCAGATATTCTTGCCCCTTATTGGTTAAGTCACTGCTCTTGGGACGCCGTAAACCCATTTGTTCGCTTCCTCTCCGACTGCTGAGATTAAGCGGTTAGCCCAGGCTACACGCGAGGTGATTCCAGGCCGTATTATAGCACAACGAGCAGTGGT
>Ga0315298_1011338_pt1 | contig 10483 bp, 10 predicted proteins | sample WHS_1_MG_FD_203077 | JGI IMG/M metagenome (GOLD analysis project Ga0315298, IMG submission 203077) | Extremophilic microbial mat communities from Washburn Hot Springs, YNP, Wyoming, USA - WHS_1_MG | ecosystem: Environmental > Aquatic > Thermal springs > Hot (42-90C) | place: USA: Wyoming...
GGGTAAGTATAACTGGTGGCCATCCAGGTTACCAACACGCATTAAAGAGACCACACAGGCGTCACTGGGGTAACCCATCCCATCAGGTTAAGGCGTACTGAATAAGCTACACCTTGGTTTAACCGCATCCAGCCTTGTGGCTGTTCAGCAACTTAGAATAGCCCACAAGCCCTTATAAACAGTTTAACACGGCTGGATGACCATGGTCGAGGTAGGGGAGAGGGCACCTAACTTCGAACTCCTAGACACAGACCTAAAGGTAAGGAGACTAAGCGACTTTCTAGGTAAGGATAGGCCTGTGGTCATACTGACGTTCCCTGCGGCGTTTAGCCCAGTGTGCACTAAGGAGTTGTGCACGATTAGGGATAATATGAGTATAATGAATAAGGCTAACGCAGAGGTAATAGCCATAAGCGTTGACCAGCCATGGGCATTAAAGGCCTTTAAGGAGACTAATAGGCTCAACTTCACGCTACTAAGTGACTTCAATAGGCAGTTCATTGAGAAGTACGGCCTCGTGCTTGAGGATCTGTTGGGACTTAAGAAGCTGGCTAAGAGGGCAGCCTTCATTCTTGATGATCAAGGTATAGTTAGGTATAAGTGGGTCAGCGATGACCCAAGGAATGAACCACCCTACAAGGAAATACTAAACCTGGTTGCGGCTATTAGCGTTAGTAAAAGCGGTGGGTGTGGTTAAGGCATTGAGGCGGCGAAGGTGATGGTTAAGGTATTTAATCGAAATGAAGATAATCTGATTCCCTTAATCACATTCTCACTAGTCCTTATTTCATGAAGCGTTTTAATACATCCTTGGCTTAACCATGTTGACTGCTACAGCATCCAGGCTATTTTAGCGATGTCATATATGGAGTAAATAGACCCATTTATTACGACTACGCCTTAAACGTAACCTAGTCATAACAATACTCAATTCGGGGATTCAGTCTCATGATTATTGCAGGACGATATATTTAAAAGTTGCCACTTGAAATTATCCCATAATGGATAGTGTTATTGTTGAGGAGGTTAGTGGAGGTGTGGAGAGGTCGAAGATTTACTCGATGGTTAATGGTAAGTTAATTGAGCTATCGTTTAATAGGATGATTAACACGGGTTTAATAGAGTTTAGAATAGCTACAATAACTCCTGTTAACGAGGAGGAATTCTCAATAATAGCACCAGCCGTTGGCTCCCTAGGCTTCTACGCTGACTACGTTAAGGATTCCAGGATGGCCGTCCTGATACCATCAATAACGCTTAAGGGTATTAAAAGTGTTGATGAGCTAAGGATACTGCTTAACGCCCTAGGTGAGTTAATAGAGGAGATGTCTTATATGACCAACACGCCCATATCTAACATTGAGGTGGCTCAGATGCTTAATGATAAGGGGTGGTTGGTGAGTAAGGGTAATGATGAGGTATATAAGGTTTTAAAGGTCAATGATGCGGCGGCGGTCATATCAATAAACCTAGGTGGTGGCTTAGCCATTGGCTCAGCCAACGTAACCATAGGCATTATTGGGAGACTTAAGAATAGTGAATGCGTAGCTAAGGGTCTAGCAGAGTTGGGGTTAAGCAACATGGAGGACTACGGATACATGGTGCTGGCCAGTGGGGCCATAAGGACCCTAGGCCTATTAACGGTGCTTACTGAGAAGATTGAGAACACTGTTACGAGGGTGATTAATGAGTGCAACCGCCTTTAGGCAATGTAATGGTTATAATGACTATGATGGAGGTTTTCCTAATAATGGTGCTGGGTTACATGATATATGATATTAAGGTTAGGCTGACTAAAGGCAACCCTAACACTGGTGATGAGGCAATTGGGGTTAAGGACGATGTGAATAAGGTGAGGTTAAACACCGATGAGGTAAGGGTGCTTAGGTACCTGCTAAGTAAGGGTAATAAGCCAGTGGTTCAGTCCATGATAGGTAAGGACCTTAATATACCTAAGTCAACGCTCTTCAGGATAGTGAGGAGGCTTAATGAACTTGGCTTGATTAACGTTGAGAAGAGGGGTAAGTATAAGTACATTTACATACAGAGGGTGCAGGACGTGATGAACATACTTAAGGCCATTGACAATGAGTTAACTAATAAAGATTCCTACCCCTAGCGTAACCAAGCACATCTCTAATGTACCTGTACAGTAGGGGGTCAACATCACTCATGCTGCCTACCCTTAGGAGGGCCATTATGAACCACCTCCTTAACTCATCACTGACCTTAGAGATTTTATCAGCTATGTAAAGTGGTATAGGGTAATTCTCCCTACTCATCATTAGCGCCACAGTGCCCAGCACACCTAGGTTCTTAATCACGTTACTGGTGGCTTCAACGTAGACAGGTGGACTGCCGCCGTGTGCCTGCATGTAAAAACCCACAACCTCACCCTGCAGGTTCACTGGGGTGGTTATCAACACGCCCCTTGACCCATGCCTTAATCTGAAGCGTTCCAACAGTGCGAAGAATAGTGATGCCTCATTAATTGGCTTATCAGCCTTAAGCAGCCTATTAATGACCCGGTTAAGGCGCACCTCCTTGGTGAAGGATAATACGTAACGCCCAGTGCCAAGTGCCTTATTCACCAGTGCCCTTAACCTACCGTCACCCTCACCCTCAGTTAACAGTGGCCCATCTACCAACACCATGTCCCTATCATCAAGCAGTTCATGTGTTGCGTTAAGTTCCTCAAGCTTGGCAACTGCCCCAAGGGACCTTTCATCATTGATTATCCTCGCAATGAACCTACTTCTACTTGATTCTGGGGGTAGTACCATAGCAACGTTTATTAGACCAACCATCAATCCAAGGTACTTAACAAGCGTGAACCCGGAATCCACAGCCGCAACGGTGTAATCAATGGGTTCAGTGTTAACCTCAACCACGAGTTCATCATCCTCAAGCTGCTCAAGTTCAGCACCAATTTGCGTTAAGTCAATTTCACTTAACCTGTACACGCTACCTATCAGTGGCTCAAGGGTATACAATCTTAGTCACCTCGTCTATCAGTGCCCTTAACTTATCCTTATCCACCAACACCCCTGAATCCAATATGCCCAGCCCCTCAAGTATACTCACAGTCTCCCTGTCCAGGTTCGACGCATCCCCTGTCTTAAGGGCCTTAACAAGCCCCATCAGTGTCTTGGATAACCCAAGTGAATACCTCTCCGCCAGCACAATGTTAACCAACCTGTTAACCACCCCATTATTAACCACGTTACCCCATAGGGCATTAATATCATTCAACAGTATATTAACCATCAAGTTTAAGTATATCTTAGGAATGTAGCCGGTTATGATTAAGCCCTCATTAGTTAACCTCACGCATCCATCCTCCACTTGGCTAGAGGTGGGGGATTGATCAGTCCTTGACCTCACTATGGTTGGCGTGGCTTGTTCACCGCCACAGCACTTGATTGACCTAAGGGTGACGTTACCGTAAATTACAGGGCCACTCCAGTTGCAGTTGTTTACATTAATCACTATGTGTGCCCTTGCCCCTGGACATTGTTTAAGGCACATCAATACGTCAGCCCTACTATTAAAGTCGTAGTTACGTATGCATTGCACAAATCTGCATAACTCACTGTCTAGGTCATCAACCACGGCTATTATCAACGGTGGGCTAGGAGACATAACGCTTCTCCACCAGTTTAGCTCTCCATAGGGTTTCAAGGTAATTAACAACATCCTTCGATTCCATCCCAAGTTCCCTTGCCATAACAACCTCGTCTATACCAACGTTAGGCCCATTGGATGCTATGTAGGTTAGTACGCTTAAGGGTACGTTGAGTTTATTTGATATTTCACTAAGCTTACTAGTGATCAATTTGTTTACGGCCACCAAGTTCTCAATACTCATCCTCAGTTCATTTAGGTTAGTGAAGTTGAGGCTTGGTATGGCTACGTCCTGGTTAAGTAAACCCCTATGCCTAAGCCAGTTAATCGAGTTGCTGATCTTAGTAACCTTAAACCTCGCCTTGTTGATGTAGTCCATTAACCTAGCCCTGGCTTCCTTAACCCTGCTCTCATATTCGCTTAGGGCTATTTCCAAGTCCTCCAGTGAGTCCCTGCTGAGTAGTTCAACGATAGAGTCAACAACGTCGGTGCTGGTGTTGTCCTTCAGTACTGAATCCCCCTCATTAATCAGTTGGCTAATCTTAGACAGGGTCATGGTTATTATTGAGTATTCGTGTGCGTAGAGGAGTATTGAAGTGGCCACTTCAAGTTCCCTCCTGAGTCTATTAATCTCCCTTGTTACATTATCGTTAAGGGCCTTTAAAGCCTCATATGCCTTATCCACGCTTAACCCGTTCAGGTTACCCACAACCCTATTGATGAGTTCCTTAAGTTCATTTACCTTAGCCCTCATGGCATCCTTAAGCTCAGCCCTTATGCCCTGTTCACCACCTATGGAATCGATAATTGTGTTCAAGTTGCCTATAATCGCCTTAATTTCGTTAACTAGGTTCCCCTCCTTACCCTTAACCTCATCCGCCTCGCTTTGAATGTCCAATAGTCTTAAGTTTATTTTAGCCAGTCTCTTTAAGTCATCCTCACTTGGATTCCTTATCACAGTCATGAGTAGCCTACACTCATCCTCAAGAGCCTTAACACTACCCTGCAGGTTGCTTAAACCGGCCTGCAGAGTTAGGTTGACACCATTAATATTAATGGTTATGCCGCTGTCCAGTGATTTACTCAGCTCCCTTATTCTACTGCACGTATCCTCAACAGCCCTTCTAAACCCATCACCGACGGTCAGGATGTACTTACCATTATGGTCGTGTAGTAGCCCCCTGAGTCTCATAAGCTCCACGAGGTCATGCTCCCTGAACTCCCTCCACAATTGCACCGGGAAGAGCCCCCTTATTATCTGCTCAAGCTCCCTCTCGTCAATGGGCTTACCCACGTTACTTAGATAGTTGACTAGGGTTGACTCAACCCTGGAGATGCATGGCTTATCACCGCACCTAAAGGCTGGTGGCAACTGCTGGTCGACCTTACCCTCAATCCAACTCTCAACAATACCCCTAATGGCGTCCCTCTTACCCTCTCTCCTCCTGGGTAGGCCTAGGGTGTATTGAAGTATGTGGTTCCTTAACGAGTCCCTAAAGGCGCTCACCCTCTCGATGAACCTCATTGCAACTTGAACCTGGCTACTGTACTCACTGGGCACTTTGCTGAACCTTGAAAGCACGTATAGGCCTATCAACGTGTTCCTTAACTCCTCAATGCTATCTGAGCCGTAACTCAGAAGGAGGATTCTCTGGGATGCATTGTATGTGTTGCACCACTTAATGTTTAGGTTTGTGTTTAATTGACTAGTTAACACCTGGTCATTAACCACTAGGGCTATTAAGCCGTCCACGTACTTAACCTGCCCATTTACCTTAACACCGCAGTTCAACGCAATACTAGCCACCTTATCTGGGTTATCGAGTGTTGCGTAGGCCAGTCTAGCATCCAGTACATTATCAACAATGGCTATCCTTAAGCCATCCTGAACCTTAATTGTATCGCTCTTAGCTAGCATACCGATTATCCTACCAGCCACATCAACAGGCTTCATGGCGGCTAACTGCTTAATGAAGTTGCCTAACTCATCAACGCTGGCACCTTCAGCGCTAACTAAGCCTAGTAACTTATCGTGGATGCCCTTCTTCAGTATATACGCATCATAACCTACGAAACCCTCCAGGTTCGCATCAGGTGGGAGTATTACGAATAACCTAATGCCTCTATCGGTTGGCACCGTGTAGTATGAGCCATATTCTATGGATAGGTTCCTTAAGTCGTCGACTATTATGGGCGGCTTACCGTAAATCATCCTTACATTATTCACCTTGCGTAGCTCGCTTGGGTTATCTGGGTTAACCTCAATAACCTTAACCTTCTCAACAAGCCCAGTTAATTCAATGCTTGAATTGGCCTTAACTGGTATGCCTGATAATGCCACGCCCAGCACCTCATCACCATACGTCTTCAGTTCATTGAGTAAATCGAGGTTAACGTACTTACCCAGTTCAGATGTTACGAAACTAAGCACTAGGTTAACGCTTAATTGTCCATTATTCTCAATGGCCATTTCAAATAACTTGGAGGTCAACTTGATGAGGTTCCTCGGTGAGGCTTGGCCATTCTCCATCCTCCTGGCTATCAGGTAGATTAATGATAGCAGTTCTCTGTTAAATGGCCATAGTGGGCTGATTTTACCATCCTTAATCGCCTTAAGCCTTTCCGGTGTTGAGTACGATAGGAGCCTATTCTCGACTATGGCCTCATAAAGCCAGTAAGGCACCCTATCATCAATCACCACCTCCTTAAACACCCTGCCTCTGGCTATGTCGAACACATCAGGTACGCTGTTCCTTAGTATGCTGTAGTAGAGCTGGGGGGTGAAGGCGGCTATTATCATTATCCTGCCTAGGCTACTTGGCTTCAGGTTAAGCAGAGATGCGTAATTCTTAGGTTCAAGTATAGCCCTTATCAACCCGGTGACCTGCATAATGGCGTTTTTGACGTCGTTATTAACGCCGCCGGACATTGACACAGCCCTGGTTAACTCATCAGCCTCATCAAACATTATAACCATTGGCTTGCTAGGATCCCTCTCACTAAGCTTATTAACCAAGTAATCCTTAATGTTCATGCTAAGGCTTAGCGCAGTCCTAATAATATCAACGTTAAGCTCCTTAAGCTTCTCCTCAACATCATCAAGCAGGTCTGACTTACCAAAGCCGTAGGGTCCAATTACAACGAGGAGCATGTTATCACTCCCCCTTAGAAAGACATTAACGGCCTTCATCACCTCATTAACCTCCTTATCAAGGCCCATCGTAGCGTAGCGCCTAACCATCGGGGGGAGTCCACTTGGGTTAAATGGCCTATCCACGAAGCCTAATGCCTCATAACTGTTTACCATTCGGGAATAACATTAGGCATCCCCTAAATTAAGGGAACAGTTAAAATTAATGGAATACACCGAGGCTTACTGAAGTTTTAGGTTTGGGGCTCATGCATTTGCCTGGTGTCTCTTGGCAATGCTGGGTGGGTTATGGCTACATTTCCTGTGAAGGAGCAATAAAGTTTTTAAACTAAGGCAATGTAGGTTTGATGATGGCTCAAGCGCAGCAGGCAGTTACGCAACAGAGGATACCTCTAGGTAGGTGGGCGTTTAAGAAATGGCTCATTGTCCACGCCCCAGCCTTCCTGGGGGGTCAGGCCATTGTCGAGATCCCCGTTGACGAGCCATCCAAGGCTGTTAATAGGAATGTTGAGATAACGTTATATGACTTGACCAAGGACTTAACTCACATTAACATTAAGCTTAGGTTCAAGGTAAGTAGTATTGATGGTGATAGGGCATTGACGCAGTTCAATGGGATGGAGTTGACCAGGGATTACATCAGGAACCTCATTAGGAGAGGCTCAAGTAAGGTGATGATAATTAAGGATGTGACTACCAGGGATGGTGGTAGGTTAAGGATGGAGATACTCGCAATAACCACGTATAGGTGCACCAGAACCCACAAACACCTAATAAGGAGGTCAATAATGGATACGCTGGATAAGGTTAGCCAAGAGATGGACTTTAACACCCTAGTTAGGGACTCAATAATGGGTAAGCTTCAGGTTGAGTTCTTCAACATAGCTAAGAAAATATACCCGCTTAGGAAGGTTGAGATAATCAAGATAAAGGTGCTTGAGCAGCCTAAAGGGATGGAGGCCAAGCCACAGGCCGAGGCCACTAAGGTTACGCAGGAGGTTCCACAGCAGTTAACCAGCGGCCAAACTGGGGGTGCTTAGTGAGAATCCGTATTACGCAGTAGGCAGTAAAGTTTTAATAATAATCCCCCAAATGCCGAATGATGGTTACCGCAACTACAGGGCAGCGGTACACCAGGGCTAAGCCATACCCTGACTGGAAGGTTAAGACCCTGGAGGAGCTTGAGGGGTTAATTAGGGAGTACAGGATAATAGTGATATTCGATCTAAGGGGATTATCAGCATCAATACTCCAGCAATACAGGAGGGCGCTGAGGGGCCATGGCGTTGTTAAGATCTTTAGAAACAAACTGTTCCTAATAGCGTTGAGGAGGGTCTACGGTGAGTCACTCAACCCTGATATTGAGAAGGATTACTTAACGGGTGAAAATGGTTACATCTTCACTAATGAGAACCCCTTCGACCTTTACAAGGTCATTATTGATAATTCGGTTAGGAGGTACGCAAAGCCTGGTGATGCCCTCCAAACCGAGATAATAGTCCCAGCTGGTAATACAGGCATTAACCCAGGCCCAATATTAAGTAGGTTTAGCAAGCTTAAAATTCCGACGCAGATTAGGGAGGGCAAGATATGGGTGGCTAAGGATACGCAGGTGGCTAAGGCTGGCGATACTGTTACCCCTGAATTAGCCGACCTACTAAGGCTAATCAACGTTAAGCCAATATACGAGGCACTCAGAATTAAGGCGGCGTTAATTAACGGCAGGTACCTAATTAAGGGTGAGGAGTTAGCCATAGACATCAAGGCATATGAGGGTATGTTTAAACAAGCTGCGTCATGGGCATTGAACCTAGCCATCAATTCAACTCTACTAATCCCAGAAACCATAAGTACATTGATCACTAGGGCTGTGCTTGAGGCACGCAACCTAGCCGTAAACGCCAACATACCAGTGGCCGAGGCAATAGGCCTCATACTGGCTAAGGCGCAGGCGCAGGCGGATGCATTAGCATCAGTACTGTACAGTAAGGCACCTGAATTAGGCGGAGGCAAAACAAGTTAATTACCTAAACACTACACAATCCTTAAGCCCGTAAAGGCTCATCTGCGCGTGTATGCGCCTTTACATTTCAATTGCGCCGTGTACCTATGTCCTATTAATTAGCAGCCTAACTCTACAAGCAACATCGTCAATGACGGATTTATCATACTTGGCCAGTGTTATTAACCTAGCTAAGTCCACTATGTAAGGCAAGTCGTCAATTGACGATGTACATATTCCGGTCACCAGTTTGTTTAGGGCTTGGTCGACATCGCCGCCATTAATAACCGGTAATATTGATGCAAGGCTCCTTTTAAGCGCCTCACTAACCCTTGATTTCACGTAAAGTAGGTAATTGTTTACCACTGGGTTATTTGACTTAACAGCCTCACCTAGTGTAATACCCCTTAATGCATCATCAACCTCCTTGGCGCATGCATCATTCTTAACCTTAAGTGCAGCCATGGCCACAGCATCATTCACACTACCTCCCCTGCACATAACCCTCAGGACCTCTTCCATCGCATTCCCCACTTCACTAACGCACTGCATCGAGTTTTCTACCCCCTATGCTTAAAAGTGTGCAACTACCTCGTCCCAATTACAACTATCCCTGATGCTATGGACTCATCAATGACTATTTGCCGTCCATTAAAATCAACTGTTACATCACCCCTTCTTCTGCGTATAACAGTTAGGGTATCATTGACGCTGATTTTATTACTAGCTAGGAAGCTTAATACACTCTTCAACTCGGCCACTGCAGTTATAATAACTCTACCTGGGTATGACTTCGATAGCCTCACCCCCTCAGGTTTGCCGTAAATTGGGTTACCGTGTGGGCATACCCTTGGCCTACCAAGCATGTTGTATATTTTATCTATCACTAGATCGTTAACGTGCTCTAGTTCATGGGCGTACACGTGGGTTTCAAGTTGATTAAACCCAAGTATGCCTAAGAATACTTCAAGTATCCTATGCTTACCCAGCATTCTCTCAGCTAACCCGTTACCACTATCCGTTAGGGTGTAGATACCCCTACTTAACTTAACCACATACCCCTCATTACTTAAATGCTCAATTACCTTATGCGCAGTTGCAGGGGTGACGCCAAGTTCATTGGCTATTAATGTTAGTGACGCCTCACCGTAGAAATCGTTAAGTATCTTAATTACCATTAAGTAATCCTCCTTAGCAACTTTAGTACTCCTGCTCTCCTTAACAGTCTCCATCAAATTCCCTAATCTTTTATCCCTATATAAAAATAATGTCTAGTGACGGTTCCCTAATAACAACCAAGTTTTTAGGTATGGGAAACTTAATTCAAGGCCTAAGCTCAGTTAGTATTAAGTGTGCATGTACACCTTTAACCAAGTCACTTGGTCCCGGTAAGTAGGATTATGGTTAAGGTCCTTGTTTCTCAGCCTTAAAATATTTAAACCTTGTTACCGGTATATCATGGTAACATAGGTCTTCGCTTGGATTCGTACACTTTTTATCTCAATACTGATGATTTAAAGTATCGGTGTCATACTTTAAAACACTGTAGTAGTTTGTAAATACTCGTATCTAGTGAAACGTTTAATTACCCCCACCATGCACCTACTGAGTTGTGGTAAATGGCTCAGTGATACTGGGTATGGCTCAGGTGTTTCAGGCAACCCCACTAGGTAGTCAGAATGCTCAGCAATACCTACTGTACAACA
>Ga0315298_1011339_pt1 | contig 10482 bp, 10 predicted proteins | sample WHS_1_MG_FD_203077 | JGI IMG/M metagenome (GOLD analysis project Ga0315298, IMG submission 203077) | Extremophilic microbial mat communities from Washburn Hot Springs, YNP, Wyoming, USA - WHS_1_MG | ecosystem: Environmental > Aquatic > Thermal springs > Hot (42-90C) | place: USA: Wyoming...
CGAGCGGCCGGCTACGCCCCGCCCCCGGCTCCAGGGAGTTCTCACGAGCGGGGCTCCCACGGCGGATGCAAGCGGTCGCCTCCCTCCACCAGTCGGCGCAGGATACGTAGGTTCACCACGTCCCAATCCTCGCCATCAAGCGTGCCCTTGGGGGTCTCCAAGTACATGGGGATACTCTGAAACCTGGGGTCGTTCAACAGGTAGCGAAAGGCTGCCAGTCCGATCTTGCCTTGTCCGATGTGCGCATGGCGGTCCACCCGGCTGCCCCGATCGCGTGCGCTATCGTTGAGATGCACGGCCTTGACGCTGGCCAAGCCCACGGTTTTTTCGAGCGCACGCATCGTGGCCCGATAGCTCCGCAATGGGGCCAGCGCGTAGCCGGCGGCAAACACGTGGCAGGTATCGAAACACACACCCAACAGCTCTGGATTTCGCACCCCATCTATGATTCTGGCCAAATGCTCGAAGCGCCAGCCGAGCGAAGTCCCCTGGCCAGCAGTGGTCTCTAACAAGCAGCGGGTGAAAGTGCCTTGCGTTTCGGCATGTACCGCATTCAGCGCCTGAATGATGCGGCGCAGACCGAACTGGGCGTCCGCCGTGGTGTAGCAGCCGGGATGGGTAACCAAGTACGGAATCCCCAGCACCTCCGCCCGGCGGAGTTCGGCGGCAAATGCCTTGACCGAACGCCGCCACAGGCAGGAGTCGGGGCTAGCGAGGTTGATGAGGTACGAATCATGGGCCAGCGTGTGACCAATACCCAGTCGCGCCCCCAGCATTTGGAAATCGGCGGCCTCCTGAGGGGTAATCGGCGGGGCGTTCCACTGATTATTGTTCTTGGTGAAAAGTTGCACGCACTGGCAGCCAGCGCGGTGGGCCCGCTCGATGGCCCGATGGTAGCCGCCAGCGATGGACTGATGCGCGCCGAGGATAGGCATGGTCGTCGGGTGCCCACAGTGCCAGGATCCCGGATTCTAGCGGATTGCCCGATCGCCGCTCAAAACCCCTCTTTGCGGCCCAAAACCACCCCAGATCCACGCCCGCACCGCCGACAAGCCGGGCCCTCCCAAAAAATGCCTTTCGACTGCTTGCAATCTTTGGCAGAAAAGCCGTAAAATGGAAGCACGCTGGTCGGAGCGTTGCGGCGTCTCAAGGGGGGACGGCACATGACTGCGTATTGGTGGATTGTCCTGGCGGGTACAATCCTCCTGGCGGCCGGAATCTGGGCGTACTTTCCCGTCCGGGCCGCGATGGAGCGCGTGCGCCTGGCCGAAGCCCGGCGGAACTTCCACCGCCAGCGGGAGCGGCTGGAAGCTCGGTTCGTCCAATTGGGCATGTCCCCCTCTCGCCCCGAATCCGCTCGGTGGACCGACTGCGAGTTCGAAGACGAAGTGGCTTATGCCCGCAACCGCACCACAGGCGAACTGTCGGCCTTTGTGGGCGTTACCATCGAAATGGAAGACGTCGGCAGGCATACCGGCGCCGGCGGCGATGCGGTCAGCAACCTCCGCGCAGCCACGGCGGTCTTCCGTTTTGACGGAAAACAGTGGCAGACCGACGGCCGGGCTATCTTCAATCTCACCCCCACCGAGGCCATCCGCCACTATCACCGCGATTTGGAGCTGGTGGCTCAGGAATCGCCCGGCAGGTCGTGGTCATAACCTTCCTGGCGGCAATCCGAAGAGCTTATAGCGGGGCGTGCGGCAGGTCGCTCTCCTTGGCTACCTGGGTGTCCCTTAACGCCGATATCGACTATTTCCAGTCGCTGGACCGGGCACGTCTCCCCCGGCAGACCGTCACTGGCCGGAGTAGTTGTGCAACATCAACCGGACCTTTGCGGTTCCGATAGGTTTGGGTCTCATTCAGGTCGCATGGGCATGGGGCATGTCTTTGAAGCGCGGCCTTTGGCGGCGTCGATAGAGCGAACATCGGTACGCTACACCCATCCAGGGGATATTGGAGGGCCAGCGACATGCCATGTTCAGCTCCGCCAACCGCGACCAATGGCCGGCACTGTGGTGCGTGCACCGCATGTTGCATTCATTTGCCCCTTGATGAGGGGGTACTTGGACCCCAGGCGAAGCCTGCTGGGGTGCCGTGTCCCCACGTCGGCCCGTTAGGCTGCCGTCGGCATCAGCGCCGACCCCTTTGGTGTGCCAAGTTCCAATGCTGGTGGCTGAGCGAACCGGCTTGGCCGGCCGCATGGCGACCCGATCGATCCGGTCTGCTGTGCGTTTCCGAGGATCCCGACCGGCGCTTGCGCCGGGTGCGGGTATATGAGATCCGGCCCGCCGCGCTGGCCGAACCCCTAGCCGGCCAATTGCTGGCTGCGCTAGAGCCGTGCGCCTCGATCGAACTGGTCCCCTTGACTGGCCGACACGCTGCCGGGCAACACGCCGATCCACCCGGAGCATGCCAACCGCACCGCATGGCTGGCTAATGGCCCGCCTTGTGCGTTGGCTCCGGCCCAACACGGCCACATGATGGTCGTGGCTCGACTGGGGGTAACCGTCCCACCTAGCTCGGCGCCCTCAACCCATCGGTGGGGCCAGTCCCGCTGACAAGCATTGCGCTAAAAACGACCGACTTGTTGGGCTAGGTCCTTGGTTTTCTGGAAGATTCTAGCCAAAAAAGGAAGTGCCTTCGATGCCGCGTAAACCTCCGGCCAACCCGTCTGCGCGAGGGGCAGCCCAGGGCGGGGCTTCTCCAAGGATGGAAAAGGTTCGGGCGCGCATGCCGAAGGCCGAGGGCTCGGCAAGCAGTGGCAAGACGTGTTGGGTGCGGAGGGAACCGAGGCCGGGGCCCTCCGCGCCACGCGACGTTCGCCGGACACGTTCCAGGGCGGAAGGGCTGGATGTCCTCGGGTGCTTTGGCCCCGACCACAAAGTCGCGTCGCCCATGCGCCCAAGGCGCACTGCAGCGAGCCGTTTTTCACGGGCGTCCTGGCCTTGTAGCCCGAATAGCGATCCACCTCCAGCACCCCGGAAGCCTCGATCCCCAAGTGCGACTGCGGCACCTCGTGGCCGCGACGGGGGTCAACGAGATAACCCCTGTGTCCACACCTAGCACGACCCACAACCACCCGCCATAGCTTCTTTTCCTGTCCAAGACCGCCAACACCGGCCAACGGGTCTCGTCCGCCTGGTGGGAGTCGCCTTACCGATTTCACACGCACAAGGCCTGGTAGATTGGCTGCAACATCGGCTCCATCCGCCGGAGCCCGTCGTTGACCGTGCCGCCCGGCAAGTCCAAGCCAGCGTCTGCGAGTTGGCCAGAAAGCCGGCAACTCCGCCATCTCGGTCGGCGGGCCCAGAAGCGTGGCACTCACGGGGCCACGCTATACCCAGATTGCCTCCGTGTAACCAATCAGCCGTCTGAAGTTGGTATTGGTGGATTTCGGGGTGATGTGTTATGCGTATTCGGCATGGCAACCTGCACGTCGGCTTTGCCTGCCAGTCTTTTGGACGTTCTTCGGCAGGGGACCTTGACCGAAGAACGGGCGCGGATGATCTACGAGCAGGGGCCGGAGGCCGTGCTCTTCGCGGACGAGAGCGGTTGGCGGGTGGCGGCCGATGCCATTCGGTTGTGGCGTGCGCCTGCGGACCCGCCCGCGGAGACCTACGCTTCGCGCCGTGCCCGGCCCATGACGCGATTGCAAGAGGTGCTCGCTACGCCCTGGAAGGACCGCACGCCAAGCGGCTGATCAAGCGCCTGCGCCGCCATCAGAACGACTTGCTTGGACCAACCCGACGTTCCTTTCGACAACAACACGGCCGCGCGGGGTGTTCGGCCGGCAGTGATCATCCGTAAGAACAGCTACGGCAACCGCAGCGAGCGGGGCGCGGATTGCCAATCCGCGCTCAGGTCCGTCTTCCGCACCCTCAAACAACGCGGCCACGATCCCATTCGCACCATCGTCCGATGCCTTGGCAACCTACCTGAAAACCGGCCAGCTTCCCCCTCTTTCTGAACCCAAACCCACTTCAGACGGCTGATTTGTTACTGAAAAAGGAAGACCGCCCCAACGCTTTGCCGAGCGGGACGTTACGCACCGTCTCGCCTCTGGATGCATCGCTTTGCATCGCGGGGGACAACGCGCGCGGTGAAGCGCACCCTAGAGGACTCGAACCTCTAACCTTCGGTTCCGTAGACCGATGCTCTATCCAGTTGAGCTAAGGGTGCGATCCGTAGTGAGGCTTGGCATTCGTTGCCGCAATACCGCGGCTCTTACAGGCCGAGGCCCGATTGAGAGAGTACGCCTTGGGTGGCTTACCCTCCCGCAGCGTGGTCACTACCTAAGTCTAGCAGACCTGCCCCCTGCGCCAAGTAGGGCGGTGCGGCAGCCCACGGTGGAGGGCTGTGGCAGGGGATAAATTTGAGGCCTACGAAAGCCGGTTACGCCGCGTGGGCGGCGTGCCGGGCTTTATTGAGGAACTTGGCGACCTCGGCGTACACGATATCGGGGGTCAAGTCTCTCATGCAGCGGTGGTGGCCCAGAGGGCACACGCGATTCTGGCAGCCGATGCACTCCAGATCCAGACGGAGGTCGATAGCCACCACGGTAGGGTTTTCGCTCACAACCGGGAGGGTGGGGCCACGAAGGGTAACCACCGGCTTGCCGAAGGCAGCAGCCACGTGGCGGGGGCCGCTGTCGGTGGATATCATCAACCGGCACCGACGAATGCACGCCTTAGCGGTCCCCAAATCGAGGGGCTGGTCCGCCATGCTGAACACGCGCGGGTGGCTTGCGACGCCCATTATCTGGCGGGCGATGGCCTGTTCTTTGGGGCCGCACATCACTAGGATGTCGTGATCCTGTTCGGTAGCCAGCCGGTTGGCCAACTGGCCGAAGTACTCCGAGGGCCAGAAGCGGGCTGCCCCGTTAGAACTGCCCGAGTTCAAGGCGATTACCCGTCCGTCTTGCCTCAGGCCCAGGCGGCTCCAAACGGCATCGGCGGATCTTTCGTCTTTCTCCAGGGTGGCCAGCTCCAGGCGTCGCGATTCCGGCGGGCAGCCCAGGGCCTCGGCCAGCCGGAGATAGTAATCGACCATGGGGCACTCGCCGAGCGTCCCGTGCGGGGACGGGGAGTGCAACTTTTGCGTCAATAGGGGCCCTCTGCCATACCGGCTGTAGCCGATCCGCTGGCGGATCCCGCCCAGGCGAGCCAGCAACGCCGTGCGCAGCGAATTGGGGAACAGTACCGCGATGTCGAACCGCTCACGCCTCAGGCGCCGGACCAGCCGCCATTGGCCCCATTGGGTTTCCTTGGCGTGGGGATGGTAATACCACTGGTCGTCGAGCCAGTTCGTACCGGCCAGCACGTCGGCCAAGTACGGGCGCATGATCCCCACCAGCCGAGCGGCAGGATAATGCCGCCGGATGGCCCGCACAGTGGGCGTGGCCATTACCAAGTCGCCCAGCCAGTTGGGCAAAAACAAGGCGATTCTCATCCTCCGATCCCACGCAATACCAATTGCCCTAGCGGTCGGCACAAAGGATACCCGCATGGCTTACGACGACCAATAGCAGTTTCCTGTGGGCTCGGGGCGCCGCAGCGACTCTGCCGCATTTCGGCACGTGCCGGCCAGGTGCAGGCCCGGCAGCCGCGCCAAATCGAACCGGAACTCGGGCACGCCGGCAACCGCCGGGCCTGGGCAATTCGTGGCACTGCCCTGGCCAGAAGCGAGTGGATTCATAGAATTAGCCGCTGGGCGGTTGGCCACGGAGGCACCCACTTGCCGGTCGATCTTTGGTATTTGGGGCCAACAATTTGCCCGGCAATGAGGTTTTGCCAGCCCCTTTTCCTACCATGGCCACGGTCAGTATTCCGCTGTTGCTCAAAGACGTTACCGGCGGCATTCGGCGGGCTGAGGTCCAAGGCAGTACCGTCGCCGAGGTCATTGCCGCTTTGGACGCCTTGTTTCCGGGCATTGAAGCCCGCATTCGCGACGGGCAGCGAATCCGGCCGATCTTCGCGTTTACGGTCGATGGCCGCATCGCTTCCCAGGGCCTTTCCACCCCGGTGGGGCCCCAAAGCATGGTCGATATTTTGCCGGTCATGGGCGGCGGCTAGCGGTGCGGGCTGCAGACGGGAAGCCCCGCCCCTGTGTGGCCGGCCGCCTGCAAAAGAAATCGTTCGAGTGTCTCCTGGTTCTGCGGCCCGGCTTCAGCCTTTGGCATCCCCCGTCACTTGTCGTCGGGAACGCGGTACACCACGGCCCCGCAATGGACTTTCCATTGCGGGTTGTCGCGCGAGCCAACCGCATAATAGACCGTCAGCACCCGGTTATCCGCAAGCAGAACGCTGCTGGGATAGCCGCAATCGGGCGAGGATGCGTCGTTGACCAGAACGAACCGCCGCGACCAGTCGAAGCGGCTTTGGCGATCGCTGACCAAGCCGCGCACTCCAAACGGCCCCACTCGGTACCCGGTAACCAGCAATACGCGACCGTCCGGCAGCAGAAGAAGATCCGCCGGGTGGACCTGCCGCGGGGTGAGTTGCTGCGGCGGACTCCACGTGCGGCCCTCGTCGGCGCTTTCCGAAAGCCAGATCTCTGTGGACCGCGCCCGCATCGCCGCCAGCAGCTTTGCGGAAGGCAAACGCAGCAGGGTGGTCTCGTTGAATTGCCGGCCTTCGCCACCGATCGGGCCCGCATGACGGCTCCAGGTGCGTCCATGGTCCATAGAGCGATAGAGGTAGCTGCGGTTAGGGCCGGTGGTCAGGTTAAGCGGGTCGCCGGGGCGGCGGATCGGCCCCCCGTAGATCGCCATCCACAGCGAGCCATCTGGCATGGTAAGGATCTTCCCATAGGGGCTGCCCCAACTGATGTCCGAGACATCGATCGGCCGGGGGTCTTCCCACGTCCGGCCTCCGTCTTGCGACCGGGTCACCCATGTGGTGATGGGCTTCGGCAGCCTCGGATCGTAACGGCCGCGATCGTCGTACTGTGCAGTGCGGTAAAAACCGACGACCAGCGTGCCGTCGGCCGCTTGACCAAACGCCGGATTGCGGTCGTCCAGCGGTGAATCGACCACCACCGCGGGCTTTGTCCACGTGGCTCCTTCATCCGCGGAGAAAACGATGTCCAGCCGGCCTTTGATTCCCAAGTGTTCCGCCCCGCCCCGGAGCACGACGGCAATCCGGCCGTCCTTAAGCCGCAGCGCCACCGGAAAATAGCCCTGCCCCGAGACCACCAGCGACCGCTTCAGATCCGGAGCAAGCGGCTCCTCGGGATCGGCTGCACGGGCAGTAGGCAACAGCACTGCTGCGACCATCGCCAGACAACTAACCCACCGGATTTGCCCGTTCATCATCGTTCCCCGCAAAAACGCACCTGCTTTGATTGGAAACCCTCCGGTTGAAGCCGTGCATCGGCGGACCTCCAGAGTACCCGGTCCGCCTGGGGGCCGCAACCGAACCAGCCCCACCCACATCAGCCGGCATAGGACGCTGCCGCTGGGACCGATCCCGAGACCTGCGGGTGGCACCGGGGACCGGCACTTTCGGCTGTGGCTTGTGCTGCCCGCTTCAGCAGCGCAAGAGCATCTCCGCGGCGCACGACCGCCAGCGCGAAACCCGGCTAACGAGGGTTAACCATGCGCAACTCGCGCGCTGGCAAAGCACCACAGAGCGGCTACTGGACCCGGCTATCGTGAGCGCCGCGGTCCACTAGCGTTGCGCCGGTGGGGATCACCAGCAGGCGATACTCGAAGCCCAGGCGAATCGCCGCCCGCCGCAGCACGGCGAACTCAGCGAACGAATCGTCCCACACCGCCACGTCCAAGCGGCACTGCCGCGGCGAGAATGGGTGAAGACGCCGCGCCACTTGGGCCTCCGCATCCACCGCGCCCAGCGGGATGCCCGCATAGGGTTTCGGCTGGGTGAGCAGCCCGCCGATTTCCTGGCCCAACACCACGAACTCGTCGGTGTTCAACCCCGCGCGAAAGCCCATCGCGTCGTACCGATGCCAAACGTACATCCGGCCGAAGCGCACCACCACGGAGATCGGCAACTTTTCGGGGGCTTCGCGTTCCATCGACAAGACCAGGTCCTGGCTGTGCTGCTTAAGCGACTGGGCGGCGGCGGCCAGCGCTTGCCGCCGCTGCTCGACTTTCTCCTGAAGGGCCGCCAATTGGTTTTCCGCCTGTTTTCGTGTTTGGTGCAACTTCTGCCGCTCCTGCTCAAGCTGCGTGATGAGATCGACCAACTGCTGGCATTCCTTGCGCAAGGCTTCTTCCTGGCGCCCCAGGGCTTCGGCGTCGGAGGGCAATTCGGCCAGTTGGCGCCGCAGCGCCTCCCATTCGGCCTGCATAGCGCGATGGTCGGCCCAAAGGCGTTCCCAGTCGGCCTGCCGCCAAAGGGTCTCGACTCTCTCGGCCAGTCGGTTGCCCGTGTGTCGCGCCAGGATCGTCACCAGAAGCGCCACCAGCAGGATGCAACCGAAGGTGTTGCACACCGTGTCGAGGATGAGGTCGAGACTGGCGGGCCAAGGGGTCGCGCGGCGGGCCATAGGCGCTGCCTTCTACGGCTGGGTCATATCAAAGGTCTGGTCCTCGGCCAACAGGTCGAACCCCAGGCGGAACCCCTGCTCCCGCAGCCAGCCGCGAAGCTGGTCGAACTCCTTGATCGTCGAAGGCCGCACCAGCAGGAACACGGCCTCGGCCTGGCGTGACCGATCCGCAAGCCACTGCCGGCAGGCTGCCAGCCGGGCCTGGGAGCTGGATTGCACGAATTCCTGTTTCCTGCCGGTGGGGGCCCCTTGCCGGTCGACCTCCAAGAATCGCCATCGCTGGGCCGCCAAATCGCCAATCCACCAGGTTTGGGCCCCGCTGGGGCGAAAGCGGTACAGCCGGTGCTGGCCGGCCGCCGCCCGCGCCGCTGTTTGCCGAGTGCGGGCCAATTGAGCCTCCAGCGCAGCCAACTGGGCTTCGAGTTCCGCGTACTGCTTTCCTGCCGCTTGCATCCGCCGCTGCACTTCCGGTGCCGCGTGCGATCGCCACTCCCCTAGCGCCTCGGCCTGGCTCCGCAACCGATCGCGCTGGGCCTGCAAGTCGGCCACGGTCTGGGGCGAGGCCCGGGCCGCGGCCCGCGCCACCGCCCTAAGGTCTTCCAACTGTTGCCGCAACGTCTGGTTGGCCAGCTCCAGGGCCGGGATCTGGTCGGCAAGTCGCGACACATCGGCTGCGTCTTGGCTGCTGGGCACGGGCTCGGCCTTCCGATGCACTAGTTCCAGGCTGCTGAGCAAGGTCACCAGCACGATCACCCCGGTTACCGAGGTGATTATGTCCTGAAACGCGAACAGGCTGACCTTAATGCGAACGCGGCGGGACATGGCCGCCCCTCGACTTCGAAGCGGTGGTCACTGCGTCTGGGACTCGTACGGCAAAAGACGCAGCCGCCCCACGATGTGCCGGGTACAGTACTCGGCGCAGGCTTCCAGGAACTCGGCCTCGTTGCGGCGCAGGGCGACCATCGCAAGCTGGATGCAAAGCGCCGCCACCAGGGCCACCAGCGTCGTCTCGAAGGCGGTCGCCAGGCCCGCGGTCACCCCCCGCAGCCCTTCGGCAATGGCCGTCACATCCTTGCCCGCCGAGAGCACCGAAGAAAACTCCCCGATCGCCTGCGACAGCCCCAGCACCGTGCCGATGAACCCCAGCACAGGGATGGCCCAGACGAACCCTTCAACCAGAGCGTAGCTGGAATCCACGACAGCCTCGTCCTGCTCGGCCTGCGAACGGAGGATGTCGTCCACATCGGTTACCCGGCCGAGATTCCGCAGGTTGGCCAAGGCCACCGTGATCCGGTTGAAAAGCGTAAACTGCCGGGGCTCGTCCACCGTCTGGTAGATCCGCTGGATGACCTCATCGACGGTGGTGGGGGCAAGCACGAAATCGGCCGCCTCGGGCACCACGATGTGCTCCAGGCTGCGGCGCTGGAAGCGGAGCTTGCGCCACTTGACCCCGAGGATGCTTGATGCCCAGGCGGTGAAAAAGACGGTGGCGTACTGCGTCGGCCCGCGGTGGAGGAACATATCGGTGAACCACCCCTGGCCAGCCAGCATCAGCCCGCCGTAAAAGGCTGCTGAAAGCAGGACGGCCGATAACAAGGGCAGCGCCGGGTTGACTTTGGTGAACCGCCCGCCGCGGAAACCCAGCCGCTGCTCCGGATCCTGGCGGAACCATGAAAGCGAAACAGAAAGCGGTGTACTGGTCATATAAGGCGCGGTCTCACCTAGACAATCGCCGGCTGCAGCGATGGACTTCAACTACCCACCTAAAAGCACGAAAGGATAGTACGGCATGTTTCGAAGGGCCCAGAAACCCACAATGACCGCCAGCACAGTCCACGCAAGCCACCTCTGAGCCCACCTCCCGCCGGGCCGCATTGGTGCGTCTGGACTAAAGTACGTCATTATTAACCAACCCAATAGCGGCGGGATGCACACCACACTAAGTGGATTGAGCCGAAAAGCGTGGAGGACATT
>Ga0315298_1011341_pt1 | contig 10479 bp, 6 predicted proteins | sample WHS_1_MG_FD_203077 | JGI IMG/M metagenome (GOLD analysis project Ga0315298, IMG submission 203077) | Extremophilic microbial mat communities from Washburn Hot Springs, YNP, Wyoming, USA - WHS_1_MG | ecosystem: Environmental > Aquatic > Thermal springs > Hot (42-90C) | place: USA: Wyoming...
TGATGGCGGCCCTGACCGCTTCAGAAAAGGCAGAAGTAGCCGTATTAAGCAAACTCTACCCCACCCGTTCGCATAGCGGGGCGGCCCAAGGAGGCTTTAACGCCGCCCTGGGGGAGGACGACAGCGTCGAGGCCCACATTTTCGATACCGTGAAAGGCAGCGACTACCTGGGGGACCAGGACGCCATCGAGGTGCTCTGTTCCGAAGGCCCGGAAGTGATCATGGAACTGGAGCGGATGGGCGTCCCCTGGTCCAGGAAGGAAGACGGCCGGGTGGCCCAGCGCTCCCTGGGCGGGGCCGGATTCCCCCGGTCCTGTTTCGCCGCCGACTTCTCCGGCCACGTGGTGCTCCATACGCTCTATGAGCAAATTCTCCGGCGCGGCGTGAAAATTTACCCGGAGTGGCACCTGCTCCAGCTGATTGTCGAAGACGGGCGGGTGGCGGGGGTGCTGGTCTACAATCTGGCCCGGGCGTCCCTGGAGGTAATCCGCTGCAAGGCGGTTGTCCTGGCCACGGGCGGCTACGGACGGGTTTTCGCCAAGACCACCAACGCCCACGCCAACACCGGCGACGGCATGGCCATCGCCTACTGGGCGGGAGCCGTCCTTGCCGACATGGAGTTTGTGCAATTCCACCCGACCACCCTCTACGGTACCAACATCCTCATTTCCGAAGCCGCTAGGGGCGAGGGCGGTTACTTACGGAACGCCCGCGGGGAACGTTTCATGAGCGAATACGCCCCGCAAAAGATGGAACTGGCCCCGCGGGACGTGGTCTCCCGGGCAATTTTCCAGGAGATCAGGGAAGGGCGGGGGATAAACGGAGAGTATGTCCACCTGGACCTGACCCACCTCGGGGAAAACTTGCTGAACGAACGCCTCCCGCAGGTGTGCGATCTGGCCAGGTGTTACGCGGGGGTAGACCCGGTGAAAGATCCCATCCACATTGAACCGGCCCAGCATTACAGCATGGGCGGGGTGCGCACCGATACCTGGGGGGTGACCAGTTTGCCCGGCCTTTTGGCCGCCGGCGAAGTGGCCAACGTCAGCGTCCACGGGGCAAACCGGCTCGGGGGTAATTCGCTTTTGGAAACGGTGGTCTTCGGCCGGCGGGCGGGGCGAAAAGCCGCCGAAATCGCCCAAAGCGAGAACTGGCCGGCGCTTTCTGCAAATATCCAGCGGGCCGCCCGGGAAGAGTGGGAGCAACTGTTCCGTTCGCCGGGGCAAACCACCCGGGCTGATGAAGTGCTCTCCATCCGGCAGGAATTAACCGGCTTGATGACCAGCCGGGTGGGCATTTTCCGCACCGGCGCCGAGTTAGAGGAAGCTATCCGGAAAATAGCGGAATTGCAAACCCGCTACCGGGAACTAAAACCGGTTTTTGGAGTCCGCCCCTTTAATTATGCTTTTCTGGATTACCTGGAAACGGGGTACCTGCTTGATTTAAGCGAGGTCATTGCCAGGGGCGCTTTGTGCCGGACGGAAAGCAGGGGCGCCCACTACCGCCTGGACTACCCTAAGCGCGACGACCAGCACTGGCTCTGCCATACCTTTGCCCGCAAAGGTCCGGACGGGCGCCCGGAATTCAGCTCTTCCCCGGTAACCATCACCCGTTACGCGCCGCAGGAGAGGGGGTACTAAAGCTAATGGAAGTGGTTTTAAAAGTCTGCCGGTTCGATCCGGAAAGAGATCAGAAACCTTATTTTCAGGATTTTACCGTCTCCGTTGAAGAAAAGGAAACGGTGCTGGACGCCCTGCTCAAAACCCGCGGCCAGGATCCCGGCCTGTCCTTTCGCCGCTCCTGCCGTAGCGCCATCTGCGGTTCTTGCGCCGTGGACATTAACGGGAAACCGGCCCTGGCCTGTCACACCTTAGTCGGTGATGTTGCCGGCAAGGATGGTTACATAACAGTCGAACCATTGCCGCACTTCCGGCAAATCAAAGACCTGGTGGTGGATCTGGAGCCCTTTTTTGAATCATTGAAAACCATTCTCCCCTGGGTAATTACCAGGCCGGACCACGACGGGCGGATGTCCCCGGAAGCGGCCCGGGCCATTGAGGGGCCGGCCACCTGTATCCTGTGCGGGGTTTGCGACGACGCGGCACTGGAGCTGCCGGGGGAAATGAAGCCCGCCGCGGTGGTAAAGGGGGTACGGTTGGCTCTGGATCCGCGCGACGCCTTAGGTGCGGCCCGCTTGCAATTGCTTAATCTGCCGCCCGAGATTTTAAGTTTATTTCTCAAAAAGCTGTCTGGAGCATGTCCAAAAAATATATCTATAGAGGAGAAATTCTTTTGATGGGCTTAAAAAGAAAGTATTTGAGTTGGAGGTCCTAAATAGAAATGAAAAAGGAGCTTCAGGATATTACCTTCACTGAAAACGATCTTGATTTTTTTGGGATTGCATCTATTGGTTCGATACGAAGTATTTCCGACGGTATCACCGCTACCACCCCTGGGTAAAGGTCCGACATCTAACAAGTCAGATTTATTAAGGATTTTCGAGAGTGGGTGTTCAAATTTTGCGTGGTGAAGTTTTCCCCAGGCCCATTTTTCCATTTCGGGCCCTGAGAGCTTTTCCAACTCCTGAATAGCTTTACTTAGACTAGACAGAAGAACTTCATCCCGGACCGTTACCGGGTTTGCCCCCAGTCTGGAATCAGTGTTTTCGATGAGATTGAAAATGACGATCGGGTCTCCCGTCCCTACACTTAAACCCGCCGCCTTTGCTTCATTCGTCGAAACAAGTGTGTGGACAAGCTTGGTTGCTAGCGCCGGACACAGATGTTTTCTATACCATATTTCAAATAACACCGCGGGTGCCGAATTTACGGACAAAACACAGTTCCATGCACGCATCATTTCTAAAGCTTTCTCAACTTTTGAATCTTTCGCATGAAGCCCTTTTAAAACCGCAGTTATTCTTCGTGCCGGGACGGATAGGTAATCCGTTTGTAAGCGGAGCGAATCTTGCAATGTCACGTTTTTTGCAATGCTCAAGATTTCATTTATGCGCTGATATCTCCATGGAGAAGCCCATTCAAATCCCGGCTTGCGCTCCCGGTAGGGGTAGCCTGTCGGTAGATTCATCTGGTTTGCTGTAGCAACCCACCCGCGTTTAGGATTGTATTCCTGGGGAAGTTGGTCCATATCGTAAAAGCCGGTCCACTCATAGGAGCCATCTCCCGGAACCGGGAGCATACCATCCCAGTTTGGCCGAATGGGGGCTCTCCCGCCGGGCTTCCAACCAATATTGCCGTCAATATCAGCGTAAACCTGATTTTCTGACGGGGAACCCCACCTGTTCATCGCCGCAATAAACTGATCCCATTTCTGAGCACGCATATATTCAATGCTACCGAAATAAGGTGCCATCCCCGGCTCCAGCCAAGCAGCCCGCACAGCAGACGCAACATAGGACCTTGGTATAATGACCAGGGTCCCCGTGCTTTTATCAAGAATTTGTTTTTTGTTCGGATTATGGCGCTAATGCGAACAAAGTGAAAATTTTTGGCCCGTATAAACCGTTTGAGGAAACGACTTTTGCGAACAGCACTTTTCCCTTAATTGCAGAGCCTTATCTTGATCTTCACTCTGAGGATATGACGGAAGCCCTCTTTCTTGCCCGATGCTTTCGTTTGGGTTGAGAATAATTTTGCGCAGCAAAGAACCATAAATGCGCAATAATTTTCTCATTGCGGGCAACTTACTGCACAATATTTTATATTAAAAATTCAATAATTTTTATGATATAAGTTATGTTTGGATTTCAAGAATGTTGGCATGAAAATTGCAAAATTAAAATGTGAATAGATTTTTGGATAGGTTTACGGGTTTTTCGCTTTTTAGGGAATTCTTAAAGAAGTATTTTTGGGGTGAAGAAATGAGCGGACTGCCCTGGCTGAGCGCCATAGAGATTGCCCGGCTGGTGGGCCGGAAAGAAATCTCGCCGGTGGAAGTAGTAAAGACATTTATATCGCGAATCGAAGAGGTTAATCCGAAGCTCGGGGCAATCGTTACCCTTGCGGCCGACGAAGCAATTGCGGCGGCGCAGGAGGAGGAATCTTCTTTGCACCGCGGGGAAATTTCGGGACCCCTGAATGGCGTTCCTCTCTTAATCAAAGATAATGTCTTCACCCGCGGTCTACGAACTACCTTCGGTTCACTTTTGTACGAAAATTACGTGCCCGCGGAAGATGCGGTTCTGGTTGAACGCTTGAAAGCAGCGGGCGCGATCGTGTTCGGGAAAACAAATCTGCCCGAATTCGGGCTCGTTCCGGTTACCGATAACCTTGTTTTCGGGCCCACGGTTAATCCCTGGAACCTGTCCAAAACCTGCGGCGGTTCCAGCGGCGGTTCGGCGGCTGCCCTGGCGGCCGGCCTGGGTCCCATCGCCACGGGCAACGATGCCGGCGGTTCGATCCGGCTCCCCGCCAGCCTTTGCGGAGTATATGGGTTAAAACCCACCTTTGGGCTCATTCCGCGCTATCCCCGGCTTCCCGGCCTGGAAACCATTTTTCATGAAGGGCCGCTGACCCGGACAGTAGCCGACGCTGCCTTAATGCTGACGATAATGGCGGGACCCGACGAACGGGACCGCCATACTGTGCCCTTGCCGGGTACTGATTTCCTGCAATCCTTGCGGGCGAGCGTGAAAAATTTGCGCATCGCTTACAGTCCTGATCTAGGCCACGTGCTTGTCGACCGGGAGGTTGCCACCGTAATCGGGCGGGCGGCTTCCGTTTTTTCTGAGTTGGGCGCTTTCGTGGAAGAAGTAAAGCTGGAAATTTCTGATCTGTTAAGGGATCTGCGGGTAATGACCACCTTGGAAATAATTACCGCCAACGAGGAACGTTTGGCAGAATGGAAGACGAAAGCCCACCCTTTAAACCTCCCGCTGTTTTCTATGGTAGAAAAATATGCCGCCCGTGATCTAGTCAAAGTTCAGTTCCGCCGTGAAGAATTGTGGGACAAAATGCACCGCTTGTTTGCAAAATACGATCTTTTATTGACTCCCACATCACCGGTCCCTGCCTTTGACGCAGGTGAGGGGCGGATAGCAGGCCCCGATCAAATAAACGGCCGGCTCGTCCGGCGGTTGTCCTGGCTAGGCTTTACCTTACCGTTTAACTTCACCGGGCAGCCGGCCGCTTCCGTTCCCTGTGGATTTACCAAAGAGGGGCTTCCCGTGGGTCTGCAGATAATCGGCAGACGGTTTGCCGACCAGACGGTTTTAAATGCTTCCGCGGCTTTTGAAGAGGCCAGACCATGGCGAGATTACAAGCCGTCTTTATAGCGAAAAACAATGAATAGTAAAGAATGAAGTGTATTGTGAAATTATGAATTATGAGTTAGGGAGGTTTTGGGAATGGATTGGAATTATGAGTACGTGAACCAAAAATTATTTCCCGCGGTGCGAGGGGTCTGGACGATCAAGGGAATTGCTGAGGAAACGGCGTCGCTAGGTGATCAGGTGTACCTAATTGACGCCGTCACCGGGAGGCATTATTCCTATGCCGAGTCCAACGCTTTGGCCAACCGGATTGCCCATTCCCTTTTGGCCTTGGGCCTGCGCAAGGGTGATCGCATAGGGGTTTATCTGCGAAACAAGCCGGAGTACGTTTTTACCTTATTTGCTATCGGTAAGGCTGGCCTGGTCGAGGTTCCGATCAATATTAATCTTCGCGAGCCGGAAATTCTCCATATGGTGAACAACGCCGAAATATCCACTATTTTTGTTGAAGACGATCCGGATTTTTTAGAAAAACTGGTCGGGGTTGCCCGGGAAACCCCCGTCCTGAAAAATGTTGTCGTTCAGGGGAAGGCGGGTCTCCCACCCCTTTCCGGGTTGCAGATAAAAGTAGTTTCTTTGGATGAAATGATCGAATCTGCGGATGATGCCAACCCAAAAGTGAAAGTTGACCCCGAGGACAATTATTGTATTTTCTTTACGTCGGGAACGACCGGCCTGCCGAAAGGAGCGCCGATTACAAACAAAACCTTTGTGCTTGCCGCGCAATCAATTTGCGCCACCCCCGTCAACCGGGAGTCTAGAAACTACACGTGCCTGCCCCTTTTCCACGCCAACGCGCAGTTGTATTCCATGACGGCGATGCGGTGCCTGGGCGCTTCCCTCGTTTTGTCCGACCGTTTCAGCCCGAAAAAATTCTGGAAGGAAATAAATGATTACCAGGCCACTTATTTTAATTCGATTGGGGGGATGATGCAGATCCTGGACGCCGCCTTCGGGCCGGAGGAGGTGCCTGAACACCCGGCCAGGTTTGTTTTCGTCGGGGGTACGCCAGTCGCACTCTGGGAGCGCTTTGAAAAAAAATTTAAAGTGGAAGTGTTTGAAGGTTACAGCATGAGTGAAGCACCCGTGCTTTTTGGGAACTTCCATCCCGATCAAAACAAAAGGAAGGTTGGCTCCTTCGGTAAGCCTTTATTTATCGACCTGGGCAGGGAAATTAAGGTGGTCAACGACCAGGACGAGGAAATCAAGGTTGGAATCGGCGAGTTGCTGCAAAGGGGGGTTGACTTTATCACCAAAGGTTACTGGAATGCGCCGGAAGCCAATAAAGAGGCGTTTGACGCCGACGGATGGTTTCGCACGGGCGATTTGGTCCGGATAGACGAAGACGGCTATTTCTATTTTGTCGACCGGAAAAAATTTATGATCCGGGTGGCGGGAGAAAACGTCTCCGCCTTTGAGGTGGAGGACGTCGTCAACAGCCACCCGGCAGTGGCCCAGTCGGCCGCGATCCCGGTGCCGGACCAGGTTCGGGAAGAAGAGATCAAAGTGTTCATCAAGCTTAAAGAAGGGGTGTCGGGGATCGATCCGGCGGAGATTATCAAACATTGCGCCGCGCGGCTGGCTTATTTTAAATTGCCCCGGTACGTCGAGATCGTCGGTGACTTTCCGAAAACGGCTACGGAAAGGATCCAGAAAGTACAGCTGAAAAACCTGGAAAAAGAGAAAAAGGATCATGGCTGGGACAGAAATGCGGAAATCCCCGGTTGGCGAAAAGAGCTTTATATCTGTAATCAGACAGGTTAGTTAAACAGTTAATTATTTCCTTGATAGTGTTGAAAAGCAACTTAATTCGGGGAGGTGAAAATGTGGGTACCATGTTCTGGCTCTGGATCGGGTTTTGGATTTTAGGGTGGATTGTTCTTTTCGGCATTTTCTTTGCAAGTAGACAAAAAGAAAGCAAATAAAAGGAAAGGGGTTTTGAAATGGACGTTCGGACCTGGACGTGGATTTTTTTCGGATTATTCATGATTGCTCTCTTTTTTCTGGCTTACCGGGGGATGATGAAAACGCGCACGGCGGTTGATTATTCCACGGCGCCCCGCTCGTACGGCCCGGCCATAATCGGCGTTGCGCTCATGGCCACCGCCTGCAGCGCGGCGGCCACGATGGGCAACCCGGGGCTGGTTCACGCTAATGGATGGCCCGGTTTATGGTACGCCATGGGCGGCTATATGGGAATAGCCATGGCCTGGGCGTCGTCGGCCTTTTTGCTCGCGCGCATCGGGAAAAACGCCGGGGCCAAATCCATGCCCGACTTTATGGGGATCCGCTTTAACAGCCCGGTCCTGCGCGTGGTTACGGCGCTTGCCTGTATAGCCATGATGTATTACATTGCCGGTCAATTTGCCGGCCTGGGGTGGGTGTTTGCGGAAGCCTGCGGACTTCCCTATGTTGCGGGTGTAATTATCGGTGGATGTATCATCGCCGCTTATATTTCCGTGGGGGGAACGCACGCGGATATTTTGAATTGTTTTCTCCAAGGCATAGTCATGATGATTCTGGCCGTTTTGGTCTGCATTCCCGTCTTTATGCACGTCGGGGGGATCGGCGCCATTGATCAGATTTTGACGGCTAGAGACCCTCTTTACAGCTCAAATGTCGTTTTCCGGAACCCCATGTTCGGACCCTTTACCGGTCCGGCCATCTTTGTTTCCCTGGGTTTATTCGGCTTAACTCCCCAGTTGTCCAAGCTGTGGCTGGCGCTGGACGATGAAAAACACGTCCCGCATACTTTGCTTTGGGGGTTTTTCGCGCTGGCTTTTATGGCGATGATCATGTGGATCGGCGGCCTGGGCGGGGAAGTTCTATTTCCCAAGGTAAAACCCGACACGGCAACGGTTAATATTTTGATCAATTACTGGCCTCCCGTGTTGGCGGCGGCTGGCATGGTCGGCATCCTGGCGGCGGTGATGTCGACCGCCGCCGGACTATTTCTGGTAGTAGCCATCGCCATCGCCATCGATATTTATCAGGATACGATCGTTCCGCTCCAGAAAAATCCTCCCCCCAGGAACGTGCTGGATAAGCGCGTTCTCCTGATGCAGCGCATCCTCGTGCCGCTTGTGATGATCGTCGGCATCCTGCTTGCCCACAAACCACCGCCGTTTTTGACCGCCCTGATGTGGATGGGGATCGGTCTTTTTACGGGTAGTGTGATACCGCCCATGGTGGTAGGGTCGCTTTGGAAAAGGACAACCAGGATAGCTGCGGAGGTTGCTTCGGTCGCCGGGTTTGTTCTGTTTTTGATTCTGGTCTTTGTTTTTGGGGTAGGTATGGGAATACCTTTCTTTAAGGTGCCCTGGGCCTGCGCCGGGATTTGTACGATTGTTTCTACGGTTTTGGTGATCGGGTTGAGTTTCGTGACCAGGCCCATGGACCCAGAATATGTGGAGCGGCTTTTCGCCAGAACGTGAGCCTGCTGTTCGCTGAGCGCGGACTGGCGCCGGCGGCGCTCGCCGGTAGGGCGGCCGGCTCCTTTTCCGCGGATTTTAAGATCTACCTTTCGGAGGAGGATTAATTAATGGAGTTGAAAAAGATTGACCACATCGGTATTCTGGTTGAAAATATCGAAGCATCCCTGCGGTTTTACCGGGATCAGCTGGGTCTGCCCGTAAAAACTATTGAGGCTAACGAAGAATTCAAGGTGCGGATCGCTTTTTTGCCGATCGGGGAAGTTCTGGTGGAGTTGGTGGAACCGTTTCCAGACAGTCCGCTAAGGCAATACCTCAAAGAAAATGGGGAAGGTTTGCACCATATTGCATTCGAGGTTGACGACCTGAAAAAGTCCCTGGCCGGGTTAAAGGCGGCGGAGGTCCCGCTTCTCGACAAGGAGCCCAGGTTGGGAGGAGAAGGCGCGCTTGTGGCCTTTTTGGACGCCAGAGCGGCCAATAACGTATCGATCGAATTAAAAGAAACCAGGGTAGGAAAGGGAGCCTAACCAGGCTCCGGTAGTGGGTTGTGGCGGTCAAACCGGCAGTGCGGGCGGCGCCGCTCAAAGCGTTCAGCGCTAGCTCTGTCTGGTTTGCCCTGCCCGGCCGGTTAAGATCCGGCCCGCCCTGAAATAAACAGCTGCGAACATAAGCAGTTTTTAAGGACACACGTTCCACATTTTTTCTGAGGGGAGGAGACTTTCTTGTTAATCATCGGAAAAAGAAACTTAAACAAACTTTGGGAATACCGGGCCGGCGCGCACGGAGAGAAGTTATTTTTAACTTTTGAAGACATAGAAGAAAACGTAGTATCTTTTTCTTATCAAGAGTTTAACAATTTAATCAACCGTACCGCCAACGCTTTGCTTAATTTGGGCCTGCGGCAGGGCGATAAACTGGTTCTGCACCTGCCGAATTGCCCCGAATTTCTGCTGTTCTGGTTTGGCCTGGCCAGGATGGGCGGCGTAATGGTGCCCACGAACACCCTTTCCACCGCCGACGAGCTGGAGTATATTCTCACTCATTCCGAGAGCGCCGGTCTGGTTACGGAACCGGCATACCTGGAAAAATTTCTTTCTATTTTGGACCGTTGCCCCAACGTCAGGCACGTTATTTTGGCCCGGACGGCGGATACGCCTCCAGGAACCCTTCTATTCGATGACTTACTCAAAGATTCTTCCGCGCTTCCCCCGGGAATCGCCGTTGACGAAATGACCGAGGCCGCCATGCTGTACACGTCGGGCACCACAGCCCGTCCGAAAGGTGTTCTGATTACCCACGGAAACTATCTTTACGTGGGCGAGGTAATGGCCAAGCATTTACGTCTTACCCCAGAAGACCGCCAGATGGTGGTTTTGCCCCTCTTTCACGCGAACGCCCAATATTATTCATTTATGTCCGCCCTTACCGTCGGGGCGAGCGTCGCCTTAATGGAGCGGTTCAGTGCCTCCCGTTTTATTCACCAGGCCAGGAGGCATCAAGCAACGGTGGTCAGTTTGTTCGCCGCTCCGATGCGCATGATTTTAAACCAGCCGCCGACGCCCGTGGACGGAGACAATTCCTTGCGCCTGGCTTTCTTTGCCCAAAACCTCACCCAAAGCCAGCTGGACGAATTTGAAAGCAGATTTCAGGTGCCTTTAATTCAATTATACGGGATGACCGAGACGATCGGGGTGCCGACCATTAATCCGGTCGACGGACCCAGGAAAAACCACGGGATCGGACTGCCGGCCCTGGGTT
>Ga0315298_1011345_pt1 | contig 10477 bp, 8 predicted proteins | sample WHS_1_MG_FD_203077 | JGI IMG/M metagenome (GOLD analysis project Ga0315298, IMG submission 203077) | Extremophilic microbial mat communities from Washburn Hot Springs, YNP, Wyoming, USA - WHS_1_MG | ecosystem: Environmental > Aquatic > Thermal springs > Hot (42-90C) | place: USA: Wyoming...
TCGCCTTCCTCGCCGCCCGGGCCGTCACGCGGGTGGGAGGCGGAGTGCGGACGCCGGACAAGGCGCGCCGCCTGGTGGAACTGGGCGCCCGCAAGGTGATCATCGGCACGGCCGCGTTTCGCCCGGACGGCATCCATGAATCTTTCTTGGAGCAGGCTGTCGCCGCCATCGGCCGTGAACGCATCTTGATCGCCCTGGACTCGATGCACGGCCGCATCGTGGTGAAAGGCTGGCGGCAGGCGACCAACTGGAGGGCCGAGCAACTCATCCAGCGCCTGGAACCCTATTGTTCCGGCTTCCTGTGCACCTACGTCGATAAGGAAGGAATGCTACAGGGCACCGACCTGGAGTGGTTCCGGCGCCTGCGCGCCCTCACCGGTTTAGAGCTGACCGCCGCCGGCGGAATCACCACCTTGGAAGAGGTTCTCGAACTGCAACGCATGGGCGTCCACGCCGCCCTGGGCATGGCGATTTACACAGGTAAGCTGGACCTGGGCGAGCTGGCCCGGCTTCAGACATCTTGAATTGGCCGCCGGATTGCATAGGGATACTGGGGAACCTCCTCTAATACGTACAATAAGAAGTGGAATCCGCGGCCGCCGGAGGAATCTGACCCACGCATGAGTGAAAAGACCCGCAAGCGCAACCCCAAAGCCCCTCGCCAGGCGCTTCCCTTGCTGCCGGTCGAGCAGCGCGTCACCAGCAGCGCCGAAGTGGCATTGGGCTTCCAGATGGAACAGGCCCTCATCGAGGCGCGCCGGTGCCTGGACTGCAAGGATCCCAAGTGCGTGGAGGCCTGCCCGCTCAACGTCGACATCAAGTCGTTCATCGCCCGGATGGTGGACGGCGACTTCGCTGCCGCCTTCGAAGTTTTGAGTCAACACACGCCGTTTCCCGGCGTTTGCGGCAGGGTCTGCCAGTATGAGCTGTTTTGCGAAAAGGCCTGCCTGCTCGGCAAGAAGTTGCAACCGGTGGCCATCGGCTCGCTGGAGCGCTTCGTGGCCGATTACGCCGCGGCCACAGGTCAGATCTGTCTGAACGCGCCCGGCCCCAAGCCGCAGGGACCGAAGGTCGCCCTGGTGGGCAGCGGCCCCGCCTCGATGATCGCCGCGCATGATCTGGTCCGCAACGGCTACCGCGTGACGATTTTCGAAGCGCTGCACGAGCTGGGCGGCGTGTTGGCCTATGGCATTCCGCCGTTCCGCTTGCCGCGCGAGATCCTCAAGCGGGAGATCGAGCGGCTCAAGGCCATGGGCGTGGAATTCTACACCGATTTCATCGTGGGCAAGACCGCCACGATCGAAGAGCTTTTTGAAGAAGGCTACGAGGCGATCTTCGTGGGCACCGGGGCCGGCTTGCCGCACTTGCTCGGCATCCCTGGAGAGAACCTGATCGGCGTTTACACCGCCAACGAGTTTCTGACGCGCATCAACCTGATGCAGGCCTACAAGTTCCCGGAAACCGACACGCCCGTGCTGGTGGGCAAGCGGACGATCGTGGTCGGCGGCGGCAATTCGGCGATGGACGCCGCCCGCTGGGCGAGGCGGTTCGGCAGCGACACGACCATTCTGTTCCGCCGCGGCCGGGCTGAACTGCGGGCCAGGCTGGCCGAAATCGAGCACGCCGAAGAAGAGGGCGTGAAGTTCGAGTTCCTGGCCGCGCCCGTGCGCCTGATCGGCGATGAGAACGGCATGGTCCGCGAGATGGAGTGCATCCGCATGGAGCTTGGCCCGCCTGACGACACCGGCCGGCCCTCGCCGATTCCCATTCCGGGTTCAGAATACCGGATCCCTGTGGACACAGTGGTGGCCGCCATCGGGCAAAGCCCGAATCCGACGCTCCAGCGCGCCACGCCGCAGTTGCTCACCAAGCGCGGCAAAATCGTCATCGACGAAAGCGGGCAAACCAGCCTGCCGATGGTGTACGCCGGCGGCGACGTGGTCCGCGGCGGCTCCACCGTCATCCAGGCGATGCGGGATGGGAGGGCGGCGGCCAAGGCCATTCACCGCGCCCTGACGGAACGCCATGCAGCAGAGGCCAGCCAGGAGGCGGCCGCCGGAGAGCTGGCCGTGGAGGACAAGGCGTGAACCTGATACTGAAAAAGCGGCAGTTGACCCCGGAGATCGCCTGGTTTGAAGTGGAGGCGCCCCGCATCGCGCGGCGCTGGAAACCCGGGCAGTTCATCATCATCCGCCCCAACCAGGACAGCGAACGCATCCCGCTCACGATCGTCGACGGGGACCCCTCCCGGGGCAGCATCGTGATGGTCGTCCAAGCCGTCGGCAAAACGACGCGCATAACGGTCGCCAAGCAGGAGGGCGAGTATTTCGCCGATGTGGTGGGGCCGCTGGGCGAACCCGCCGGCATCGAAAAGGCAGGCCACGTCCTCTGTGTCGGCGGCGGAGTCGGCGTGGCCGAGCTGCTCCCCGTGGCGCGCGCGTTCCGGCAGGCGGGCAACTTCGTCACCGCCATGTGCGGGGCTCGGACCGCCTCTTTGCGCATCCTCGATGAGGAGTTGCGCCAGGCTGCCGACGAGGTCATCTGGGCCACCGACGACGGCACGGCGGGCTTTCACGGCAACGTAGTCCAATGTATGGCCGCCTGGCGAGCCCAGCAGAATGCCCCTCCGGCCACCGTTCATGTCATCGGCCCGATTCCCATGATGCGCGCTGCGGCGGATCTCACCCGCCAGTGGGGCGTTCCCACCTTCGCCAGCCTCAACCCGATCATGATCGACGGCACGGGCATGTGCGGCGGTTGCCGCATCACCGTCGGAGGAAAGGTCCGTTTCGCCTGCGTCGAAGGCCCCGAGTTCGACGCCCACCAAGTGGATTTCGATGAGCTGATCCGCCGCACCAACGCTTACCGGACCCAGGAACGCCTCGTGCTCGAACAGCACGAATGCAAGCTGAAGCTGGCGAACTGAGCTTCGGCGGGCCTGCCCGTGGCTATTCCTGTCAGGCGGCGGAGGCTTCCCGGATCTTCCGGCTGGCGCGGCTGAGTAAAACCGCCACGGTGCCGGATTTCAGGCCCAGCGCGGAAGCGATCTCCGTCTGCTTCATCCCGCGCAGCCGCAGCCACAGGCAGTCCCGTTCCCGGGGCGATAGCAATCCCTCCAACCCCCGCTCGAGTTCCCGTCCCTGCACGCTCCAAAAAGGGTCTTGCGCCGGATCGGAAACCGCCGCAGCAGCCTCCAGATCCGCGTTCTCAACAACGGCCATCCGCTTTTTGGCGTCCAAAAGATAGTTGCGGAGCACCGCCGCCAGCCAGGCGCGGGGATTGTCGATTTCGAGCCCTTCCTGGCGCGAGATCAAGTAACGCAAGAAGCACTCCTGAACGGCGTCCTGCGCCAGCCATCCATCTCCGGCCAGAGTCCATGCGTAGCGCGTCAAGGCGCCCGAGTAACGCTGGTACAAACCTGCGGTCTCCTCGGCTGCGGCAGCCGGAAGACGGCGCGCCCCGCATAACATCTGCATGCGTTGTATTACCCAGATACGAGAATAACAGAACCCTGTGTTTTTCGAAATGCTATCTTTCGTTATCGCTGATGATTAACCTTCTATAGGTTACTGGTTTGGTGCTACATGCGCGCTCGAACAAGTAAAGGATTCGCCGCTTTCAATCGTCTTAAGGTATGGAAGGGGCGTAAGCTCCCGGCCCCGCAGGCCGGGCAGGCAATCCTCCCTTGCCGCATAAGCCGAGCGAAGGCGGCAGATGCGGATAGGAATGACTTCCATGCGAAAGCGGAATCTCATCGGCTTGGCCCGAGCGGCTCGTAGCCGCCGCTCAGGGCACAGTGTGCTGGAAGTCGCCCTGTTGAGCCCCTGGATCTTCTTCCTCTTTATCGGCGCACTCGACTGGGGCTTTTTCTCTTACGCCTTGCTCAGCACACAGAGCGCCGCGCGCGTGGCGGCCCTGTACACGTCCTCCTCCAGCGCCGCCGCCGCAGATCAGGCTGCCGCATGCCAGTACGTGCTGGACGAGCTGCGGCGGCTGCCCAACATCGGCGCGGCGGTCCAATCGTGCAATGGCCTGCCCGTGATTGTGACCGCCCAGCGAGTCGATCAATACTCCAATCCGCCAAGCGCGGACCGGGCCCCGGCCTCCCGGGTGACGGTTACCTACCAAACCGTGCCTCTCATCCCAATCCCGGGCCTTCTGCCGGGCCGGCTGACGATCACGCACTCGGCGGAGATGCGCATCAGGGGATAGCCGTATGTTCGCAGTCCGGAGCAAGAAAGGCAGCGCGCTGATCGAATTCACCTTGGTGGGTCTTCCGATCATGTTCCTGTTGCTGGCGACCTTCGAGATGGCGCGGGGCATGTGGACCTATCACACGCTGGCTCATGCTCTGCGCAGGGGCCTCCGCAGCGCCGTGGTCCACGGGCAGAGCTGCGGCGCGAACAGCAACAACTGCACCTGGACCGTGGCCGACGTGGTTCAGGCAGTCCGGCAGGCGGGCGTCGGCCTGGATCCGCAGCGGCTCAATCTGACGCTGATCTCCGAGGCAGGCTCGATCGCCTGCAATCCTGTGACCGCCTGCTCGGGGAACGCCTCGCTTTGGCCGCCCGCCAACGTAAACGCTCCCGGACGCCGGGTGACGCTCTCGGCCAACTACGGTTTTCAATCCGCCATGGTCCTCTTTTGGCCGGGCGCTCCGGCCATGAGCATGGCCGGAACCTTGAACCTCCCTGCGGAAACAACGCAGGCGATTCAGTTTTGAGTCGACCCATGCTCAACCGCTCTCCCCATCCCAGCGATAGCCGGCGCGGCCAGGCGCTCGTTCTGGTGACCGCCTCTTTGTTTGTCATGCTAGGGATGATGAGTCTGGTGGTGGACTTAGGCTGGGCGCACTATCGCCGCGAGGCAGCTCAAGCCGCCGCGGACGCCGCCGCGCTGGCCGCGGCTCAGGCCGCTTTGGAGGCTTCGGGTGGTGGCTCGGTGAGCTGCGGTTCGCAGGTGGTTTGCCAGACCACGCCTCAGAACTGCTCCAATCCGCCGCAAAGTCCGCCCTCGGATAACTTCGGCGCCGGCTGTCTCTACGCCGCGGCAAACGGCTTCCGCCACGCCGGTCCGCAGTCGGTCCGGCTCGCTTCGGGGACCACCAGCCCGCCCCCAACTGCGCCGGGCGTGAACGCCCGCTACTGGGTCACCGCCTATGTGAGCGAAAACACCCCGCGGCTGTTTTCCGGTATCCTGGGCAACGCCGCCAGCGTCGCCGCCCGCGCCACCGCCATCATCCCGCCTTCCACCGGAGGAGGATGCATCTACGTGCTGCGGCCTACGGGAACCTCAGTCACCAACAATGGAAATGCCTACATCGAGAGCGGCTGCGGCGTGTACGTAAACTCCAACAGCAGCACGGCGGTCCTGCTCAATGGCAACGCCGCCATCCGGGCCACCGGCTCAGGTTCGGTGAACATCGTCGGCAACTGGCGCGGCAATGGCAACGCTTATATCCAACCTTCGCCCAACATCGGCGTCCAGCCGGCCGCCGACCCGTTCGCCAATCTCCAGCCTCCCGAGGTGGGCGCCTGCACCAGCGGCGGAGTCACCTTGAATGGCCATCAAAGCGCGACCATCAATCCGGGAGTCTACTGCGGGTCCATCACTCTCAACGGCCAGACCAGCCTCACCATGAATCCCGGCTTGTACATCTTGAAAAACGGGATCACCATCAATGGGGGCTCCACACTGACCGCCAACGGAGTCACGATTTACAACCAGGGCGGCGCCATCACGATCAACGGCTCCAGCGGCGCAACGCTGAGCGCGCCGGAATCAGGCCCCTGGCAAGGGATTCTTATCTTCCAAGCTCGCAACAACAGCAACGGCGCAACCTTGAACGGCGGCGCTGCCCTGCGCGTGACCGGAGCGCTCTACTTCCCCAACGCATCGCTCACCTTCAACGGCAACGGAGCCTCCGACGGGGCCAGCACCACCCTCGTGGCCTACAGTATCACCCTAAACGGAAACGCCTACATTAGCAATCCGGCCACCACTCCCTACAGCGGCGGTTCGGCGGCGCGCGTCGCTCTGGTCGAATAGCACCGGCCGGTTTTCACCAAAGATTCACATATTTCCAGCGGCTCTGTAACTCCGCCTTGATAGCCTCGGAGTGAATCACTCAGGAGGTCAATACCCATGCGACATTCTGCATGCCGGGCCTTGTTGCTGGCGCTGTTGTGTCTTTCAATACAGGCTGTCTATGCCCAGGTCGACCGGGCAACCTTGAACGGAACCGTTACAGATCCTTCCGGCGCCATAGTTCCTGGCGCGCAGGTCACCGCCGAAGCCCCAATGATCGGCGTGAAGCGCCAAACGCTCACCGACGCCGCCGGAGTCTATCGGCTTCCGTCGCTGCCGGTCGGAAGCTACGTCCTCACGGTAGTCAAGGACGGATTCCAAACCAAGAAGATCGAAGGGCTGGTTCTTACCGTCGGACAAGTCCGAACGCTGGATGTCCCGTTGGACATTACGGCTACCGCCACCGAAGTGGTCGTCACCGCCGAAGCTCCGGCGCTGCAACAGAACAACGCCGAGATCGGGCTGGCCATTGACCAGAATCAAGTCTCAGCCATTCCCCTAAATGGCAGAAACTGGGCCGCGCTGCTGATGCTTGCGCCAGGCGCCACTAATACCGGCGAAGGCAACCAGAACACGATCCGTTTCAACGGCCGTTCCCGCGACGACAACAACTTTACCTTCGACGGCGTCGACGCCACCGGCGTCAAAGACCCGCGCCAGGAAGCCAACCTGCGGCTCAACATCTCGCTCGACGCCATCAGCGAGTTCCGCGTCAGCAGCGGGCTGTACAACGCCGAGAGCGGCAACGGCGCCGGAGCCCAGATGAACCTGGTCTCTAAGAGCGGCTCGAACGAGTTCCATGGGGGGCTGTTTGAATACTTCCGCAACGACAAGCTGGACGCCCGCCGCCCCACCGACCTGTTGGGCAAGCCTCCGTTCCGGCTGAACCAGTTCGGGGGCAATCTAGGCGGCAGGATTGTCCAGGACAAAACGTTCTTCTTTATGAACTACGAAGGTCTCGAGCAACGCCTGGCCACCACCCTCACCGGTTCCGTGCCCAGTGAATCGCTCCGGCAGCAGGTGTTGGCTGCGTCCCCTGCGCTCCGTCCGGTAATCGAAGCCTACAAGCCGGGCACGGCCCGCACCTCCAACGCCGACGTCGATACGCTGACTTCGGTGGGATCTCAGCCCTGGACCGAAAAGAGCGGAATGTTCCGCCTGGATCACCGGTTCAACGATTCGAACTCAATGTTCGTACGGTACAACGTGGACGACGGGCGCATCGACGAGTTGCGCAACGCCCTGCTCGAAACCCGCACCAGCAATTTCCGCACCCAGAACGGCGTGGTTCAGTTCCAGCACGTTTTCTCCCCGGCCCTGCTGGGAGAAATCCGCCTGGGCGTCAACCGTTCCGCGCTGCACCGCGACACCAACGGCACCTTCGGCGAGGGCATTTCCATCTCTGGCTTGATGAGCCTCCAGCCGGACCGCAGCGAGGTGGAGGTCGGGACGAGCTACGGTCTGCTGCCCAGCCTGACCTGGATCCGGGGGCGGCACACTTGGAAGTTCGGCGGCGAAATCCGCAAGATCGACCTGGTGCTCTCCGACACCGGCCAGATCACCACCAGCTTCTCCTCCCGCGCGCTGTTTGTGCAGAACCGGGCCAACTCGATCTCCTTCGGCAGCGCGCTGCCGGGCGTGAAGGCCCTGCGCCCCTACTACTTCGCCTACGCTCAAGACGAAATCAAAGTGACCCGCACACTCACCCTGAGTCTGGGAACGCGCTATGAGTACTACTCCGTCGCCAAGACCAGCGACGGGCGGGGACGCGTCTTCGACCTGGAACGCTGCGCCGGCTTCTGCCCGCCGGGAACGCCCTGGTATTTCCCCGACAAGAACAACTGGGCCCCGCGGATTGGCCTCGGCTGGGCGCCGAGGGCCTTGCACGGCAAGACAGTCCTCCGCTTGGGCTACGGCATCTTTTACGGCCCGGGTCAGATCGATGACGTGAATGCGGCCATCGACAGCATCCCCGAAACCTACACCTTGTCCAGTTCCGACCAGCCCCTGCTGTCCTTCCCGGCGGCCCAATACCTTGGGCAGGCGAAATCCACCGGCGTCTCGGCGCGGGCGCTCCAACGGGACCGCCGCGAGGGATACAGCCAGCAGTGGACCTTCGCCATACAGCAGGAGCTCCCCATGCGGTTCGTCCTGCAAACCGCCTACGTCGGCGGCAACGGGCACCACTTGTTCGGCCGCTCCTTCATCAACACCATTAACCCGGCCACCGGCGTGCGGCCCTATCCCAACTTCAGCAACGTCGACATCAAGACCAACGACGGCAACAGCAGCATGAATGCGCTCCAAGTTTCGCTCACCCGGCCCATGCACCGCGGCTTCCTCTGGCAGACTCAATACATGTGGTCGCACAACATCAACGACAACGCCGGAGCCGGCGACGGCGGCAACCGCATGATCTCCGCCTGCCGCCGTTGCGACCGCGGCGACGCGCCCTGGGATATCCGGCATACGGTCACGATCAACTCGATCTACGAGCTGCCCTTCGGCACAGGCCGCCGCTATGCGCTGCCGGGCAGGATGGCCGATGCAGTCCTGGGCGGCTGGAGCCTGAGCGGTTTCTTCACCGCGCGCACCGCTCTGCCCTTCGACGTGACCGTCAGCCGCAGCGCCTCGTCGCTCCCCGACGGCGTCGTCAGCACGCCCGGCCGCAGCGCCCCGGCGCAGAGACCCAATTTTGTTCCGGGTCAGAGCCTGTATGCCCCGGTCAAGTCTCCGCTGGGATGGCTGAACCCCGCCGCCTTTGCGGTCCCGCCTTCCGGGACTTGGGGCACGCTGCCCCGCAGCGCCCTGCGCGGACATGGCTTGTGGCAAATGGACGTGGCCATCGCCAAGCAGGCGAAACTGGCCGAACGGCACGCCCTGGAATTCCGCGCCGAGATGTTCAACCTCTTCAACCGCGCGCAATACGGCAACCCCAACGCCAATTTCTCGAATCTCGGAACCTTTGGGACCATCACCTCGGTGGTGAACACCAACCCCACCGGCTCCGGCGGCCCACGGCAGATTCAGCTCATGCTCCGCTACAGGTTCTAACGCTCATGAACAAGTTCTGGTTGATGTGGATCACGGCCGCTGCCCTCGCGGCGGCGGCCGTGGCTGTGGTCGAGATTCAACCGGCGGTGGAAACGGAGCCGGTGGCTCAGGACGTCGACGATCCGTCCATCTGGATTCACCCCAAAGACCCGGCGCGCAGCCTCATTGTCGCCACGGTTAAGCGTCCGCGGCCGGATGGCGCGCTCGCCGTCTACACCCTGGACGGAAAGTTGGTCGAAACCGTGGGCAATCTGGACCGGCCCAATAACGTCGACATTCTCGGCGATATCTGCGTCGCCACCGAGCGGCTCCAGCGCCGCCTTCTGGTCTATCGGGTCTCCGAGGAAAAGCCGCATCTGCGGCCCATCGGCGTCGTGCCGGTCTTCGAGGGCGAACAGGGCGAGACGGGCGCGCCCATGGGCATCGCCCTGTATCAGCGGAAGCGGGACAAGGCGCTGTTCGCCATCGTCAGCCGCAAGACGGGCCCCGCCGCGGGATACCTCTGGCAGTACCAATTGCAGATCCGCGGCAACCGGGTGGACGGCCGGAAGGTGCGGGCCTTCGGCGCCTTCTCGGGCCAGGGCGAGATCGAAGCGGTGGCCGTCGACCCGGAGCGCGAGCTCATCTACTACGCCGACGAAGACTGCTGCGTCCTGGCCTACCCCGCCGACCCGGACCATCCCCAAGCCTCCCGCCCCATAGCGCGCTTCGCCGAGCAGGGCTTCGCAGGCAATCGCGAGGGCATTGCCGTAGCCGGGCCATATGTAATTGTGACCGATCAGCTCGATCCTCGCAGCGAATACCACGTCTACCGCCGCTCTGACTGGCAGCCGGTGGCCGTTTGGCGGGGCAATGCGCAATCGACCGACGGAATCGAGGCGGTCGCCCGCCCTATGGGGCCGCGCTTCCCGCGTGGCCTGCTGGTGGCCATGAACAACGCCACGCACAACTTCCACCTGTACGCCTGGCCGGAGTAGAACGGCCGAATTTTGGACTATACTGGTTTTGGGCGCCCGTAGCTCAGTCTGGATAGAGCGCTTGCCTCCGGAGCAAGAGGTCAGAGGTTCGAATCCTCTCGGGCGTACCAGCCCCCCGCGCGATCGCCTGCCCACCTCCGCTCCGCCCTTCGCTAGAATGATCCCCGGTGACCACGACCCACATCCCCCGCCCCATCCTCCGCCGAATCCGTGAGATCCGGAACGATCACCGCAGCGGGTCCATCGCGCTTGCGCACCGCGCGGGAGAGGCTCTGGCCCAATTGACCCGCCCGCCGGCGCACCGCGCCGATTTCCACCGTCAGCTTGTTCTGGTCTGCCGCGCCTTAGTCTCCGCTCAG
>Ga0315298_1011347_pt1 | contig 10477 bp, 9 predicted proteins | sample WHS_1_MG_FD_203077 | JGI IMG/M metagenome (GOLD analysis project Ga0315298, IMG submission 203077) | Extremophilic microbial mat communities from Washburn Hot Springs, YNP, Wyoming, USA - WHS_1_MG | ecosystem: Environmental > Aquatic > Thermal springs > Hot (42-90C) | place: USA: Wyoming...
GAAAAAGGGGATTTTCCCGAGGCCTTAATTTGGAGCACATGGGCTCCTGAGGTGTGGCCAGGGGTATCAGAGACGCTCTGCTTTTAGGACGAGCTCGGGGATGAGAAGGACCTGCTTCGCTTCCCCTCCGCTCAGACTTTCCTGGGCTTTACTGTCTGTGGACTAAAATCCGCTTTACAAGCCAGATGGAACCAAATGTTGCGTTGCAAGACCTGACTCCCGAATTTGAGGCTTCTAAAGCGGGGTCTGGGACCTTCTCCGCTTCTCCTCCGCTTCTGCTCCGCTCATGTTTTTAAAAATAAAGGGAAGTGTGGGTGACCTTCGAGGGTTCCTGGAAAAGGTGAAGTCTTTCTAGGGGCGCGATGGGGTTCCCTGGAGGAAATGCGCAGGCGTTTTCTTCAGGGGCTTGAGGGGGCTCGCCGCAGCCGACCCGGCGGGCCCTTTGAAGTTCTCCGAAAGATATTATTCTTTTTCCTTTGAATTCGCAGGGCTCAACTCATTAAGGAAATGCCAAAACAAGGAATTTCAGTTTACTTTTCTATTTTTCTGCGGTCAGCAAAAAACACGCAGTAATTTTTTAGAATGCACTGGCTACATAAAGGTGAGCGCGACTTACACACTAGTGAAGCAAAATCCAAAACGGCCCAGTTAAATTCTCTGCTCCTGCCTTTTGGAACCAAGCTGTTGGCAAATTCCCAGGCCCTTTTGTCATTTCGAGCTCTAGCTTTGGAGGACGTAAAGCCAAAAACTCTTTTAATAACCCTTATAAAATTGGAATCAAGGGTAGAAACTTTTTGACCGTAAATGAAGCTGAGCACTGCATTGGCACTATACAAGCCGACCCCTGGAAGCTTCATCAGATCTTCTGCTTTATCCGGAACAGTCCCGCTGAACTTTTCTACGAGGACTTTTCCAAACTCTATCAGGAGTTTTGAGCGGCCGCCCAGCCCTAAAGGCTTGAGCATTTTTTTTAATTCAGCTTCCTCTGCTCCAGCAAGCAAATCTGGTGAATAGTACTGGCTAATAAAGGAATTATAGACTCTCTCTACCTGCTTTGCGGTGGTTTTTCTTAAAAGTATTTCAGCAATTAGAACAGCATAAGGATCTTTGGTATTGCGCCATGGGAATTTTCTTCCGTTTTTCTCCCACCATTTGAGAAGAAGCTTTGCAAAAAAAGCTTTAGATTCGGCAGGCATTATTTCGGCCACTGTTAGTTATTTATTAGTCTGTTTCTCAGTTCGTCCCAGTCGAGATCTTTATTTTTTAGCTTTGTAAGGGGGGCAAGTTTATTGGTCGTTTTCGCAGTAAAAAGCCTTTTTTTAGGAGTAGTAGGATCACAGATAGTGCTTCCTCTTTGTTTGACTTCCCAGCACTCGACTTCAGACCTCCATGCAAAACCCACTATTTGCGCGGTTATTTTGTCTAACTGCAGTAATTTGCTCCTAATATCCTCGAGATTTCTGTTACAAAGGGCTTTAAAAATCAGAGGGGCGAGATGATTTAAAGGAAGAGCCACCTTGACCCAGATATATGCATCATAAGCTCTGCTATTGAACTCTTTCGCATCTACCACTGCCCAGAGCGAGTTTGGTTTTGTTGACTTAACATCAAGTTTTAATCCTGGCCGAATATTCTGGCTTCCTGTTTTAATTAAATTCACATCTCCTGCATCAGTTGCTGAAGCGCCTTCGTGAACATCAAAATCGAGGACAGCATCAATATTGAAGTTCTCCTTTAAAAACAATGCAAAAGCCTTTTCCGCTAATTTTCCCTCAGCGTGATCAGTAATATACTGCCCGAGACTCCTTGTAGTTCCAGTACTTCTCCAGTCCCCCTTGGATTTGCCCGAGTACCAGAGCTTGAAGGCAAATTCTATTGATTTAATATAGTCCTCGTTTGTTAAATCAAAATCGTTTTTCATTTTCCGGTCCCAGAAATCTCTGTTAAAATTATTTTGACAACTTCAGCGATTTTCTCGCCGAGAAGGGGAGGCACTGCTTCCCCGATTTGAGCTCTTATTTCCGATGTGCTTCCTGAAAAGAGAAACCAGTCTGGAAAAGTCTGCAGGCGCGCTCTTTCTCTGTTGGTCAGTCTGCCCCGGTCCCGTTTATAGTGATAGCCCCATGTACCACCTCCGCCATAGGCCACCACGGTGTAAGAAGGAATAAGAGGATGAAGCCGGCGGTAAATAAGGCTCATCCCTTTTCCTTCAACCTCCCACCGAGTTCCTTTAACAAAAGAGTGGTTTTCACCGGGGGGTATCATTTTCAAACGCTCGAGTACCGCCTCCTTCTCATTGGGCAGGATGTTGCTCTTATCCAAGAAGAATTTTCCTTCTACTCTGCTGTTGTAATATCCCAGTTTTTTTAAAACAGCCCTATGCTCTTCGAATGCCTTGTCTGCTTCCCTCGAGTCATTTCCAGCTATATCGTTGAGAGCTAAATAGTCCCGTACTACATCAAAGGTGAGTTTTTTGAAGTTTTCCCACCTGGGGATTCTTTCTTCCGGAAGCCCTTTCTCTAGGTCGCGGTACTCCATCATAATGGCCTTGTATTCGCGATCGAGCTCAGGTAGCGGCAGTCCCTCAAAAACTTCAAGAGGAGTCAGGGGATATCTTCCTAAAAGCGAACCGCGCCCAAATAGAACCCTTTCTGCTTCTTGTTTCAAGTCGAAAAGAGAGCAGTGCCTAAGCAAGTCTTCTCGAGCACCAATCACTATCAGCCTTTTTCTTTTCTGCGGTACTCCTAAGAATGCAGAGTCCACAATGTCTGAAAATACTATTGAATAGCTACTCAAGGTGCTGCGGTAGTGATTGCCGGTTAATCTTTTAATTTCTTCCCATCTTATTTTCAGCTCCGTGAAGTCCTCAAGAATGGCTTTATAGGCAGCGCCTCTATTTGCACTTTTTAGCCCGGGCACGTTCTCGAAGACAAAAACCTTAGGCTGCAGATGAATTAAAACTCTAACAAACTGGGCATACAGCCTTCCTCTTACTACATCAATTCCCTTCCTCTCATCAGAGGGACCTCGGACAACAGAGAAGTCCTGGCACGGAGGACCTCCCACGACCAAATCGACAGGGCTCTCCTTAAAATTTTTGAAATCAAGATCAGCTACATCTCCAATTAGATATACTGGCGAGGACTTCTTAAATGCTGAATCCTCTCTAATATCGACAATGTGGTGGCCGAAATTGAGCGCATAAGTCTGAGCTGGAGGTGTAAGGATGTCGTTGGCTAGAATAGAACGAAAACCGCCGGTCAGAGTAAACCCTAAATCCATGCCTCCTGCGCCGGAAAAGAGTGAAACCATCTTAAAATAACTGCTGTGCATTTCCCGCTTTTTAAAGCTCAGAAATAAGCTCCCGCCATTTTTCTTCCCCGCACTTCAAAAAACCGGAATGCGCCAAAAAATGGCCCCCTGTAAGTGATTCAATGATCGGCTCTACCTCTATCGGCAAGCTTCCGCTTGGATCCAGATTGCGAACCTCCTGATGGTTTCTAACAGTTTCAGGGGAAAAATTCCCCACTCCTTGAGTTATTACTATTCGCATTCTTTTCTGGCCCTTTTTTATCGCAATTACTTCGTGTATTGGGAGTTTTATTTTCTCTTTAAGGAGAAAACCAGCAATATACGAGGGAATCGGCTCGAATGCAGGAATTTCATTCCACAGCTCTTTAGCATTTTCGTCATTGAGTTCTCCTAAGCTTTTAGCAGTAACAAAAAGCTTATCCTTCAAAAAGCTGATTGCCTTGAGAAATGCTAAAAAATGCTGCCTCAGTATTCCAATTTTTACCAGGACAAAAACATCTGAATGCTCAAATTGGGCTCCAGGAAGGTCAAGCCACCGTGCATTAAATTTAGAAGTCTTTATGCTTATTTTAAGAGCTGGCTGTTTCCAGTCCTGCCCAGGGAGCTTGACTTCTTTGATGTCAGTGGGAAGGTATTCTTTTAAATCCCCCACACTAGTGTCTATTTTTGTTTCTACGCCGAACTTTTCCCTGAGAAATTTGGACAGGGCTATTTCACCCAAAAACCCCCTGGCAGTATCGGTCCAAACCTGTCCCAGGTCACGCTGGCGCGACCCGCCAAAATCAGTACCCGCAAACTTGGGAGCCAATCTTAATGCTCTCACTAAGGCTTTTGTGTAATCGCTTTTATCCAGCCATACAAAATGAAAAGAAAACCTCTGGGAGAACCATTCCTCAAAAGGACAAGTTTCCGATATTTCCAGACCTGCCTGTGCTCCTGTTAAAACCTGTTTAGTTAAATCCTCAACTGATTTTTCGTCTTTTAATTGGCGCTTCAGGAACAATTTTATTTCTTCCCCTGTCACTTTTTCATCCTCTCCTCGGCAGAATCACAACCTTTTTTCTGCAATTTCTGTTTATTTTCTCATATATTTGCAGTTTTTGGGCAGGCAAAATCCGAAATCGATAAAATGCCAAAATAGCATGCTTTTTTCTGTTTTTGAAAATCATTACCAACTGTTAACTGTGCTGAGACTAATAATATCGGAGACAGCACTATGAAAGCAAAACGACAAAATTGGCTGAGAAGATCGGCAGAGAGAAAAAAGCTAGATGAAAGCATTTGAGGGACTCATTTTTATATAGTTCATCTGTTTCAAAGGGAAATTACAAGACCAAGAATTTTGCGCACAGCATAACTAACAAAGTTTGGCTTTTCCAGCTAACCGGAAAAATTTAGCATGCAAAAGCGCCTCTTAGGCGTTGGGGTCTCAAACTATTACATAAACCTCCCAATGAGGAACACGATGAATCCAACTCCTATCAGTACCCAGGCCAGATTAGGGATGAAGAAGTAAGTGAATATTCCGGCAACGATTAAGAGAAACCCTATCCCCTCATATATCCCCCCTTTGCGCCGCGTTTGCACTGCCTTTCCAGAGGAAGCTGCAATGGGTCTCCCGCAATGAGGACAGTAGGGCGCACTGCTGGAAACCTCTTTACCGCAATCCGGGCCTTTAATTAAAGCCACAACACTAAACCCCTATTTTGAGGTCGCCTAACAGTTCTATTATATACGACGTTGCCCCGAAGTAAGCAGTGTCTTGAGGGTGTAAGCATCAGCCCGGAGCGGTTTTACTCATTTATGCATCGGCGGTTACCTCTTGCTCTGGAAAGGCTATATCACAATTTCCAAATTCAGAGCATTTTTGGCTAACTTCAGCTCTTAGCTCTTACTGCTTTGTTTTTTTGCAACGATCTTTAAGGATCAGCCATTTTCGTTACCTGAAGGAATTTAACTGTCGAAAGAGGTAAATTGGAGAATTTATTTTACACACCCTCTTGACTTTACGGAAATTTTTGTTATGCTTTAATAAATTTTTTGCATGATAAAAAATTTGTAAAGGAGGGGTGATTTCAATTCAAAATAAAAAGAATACCATTCTTAATGCTTATCGTTCTTTAGTCGATTTTTTGGCCGATTTTTTAGGTAATTCCTATGAAATCGTTCTTCATGATTTAAGCAATGTAGAAGCCTCAATTATCGCCATTAGAAACGGGCACATCAGCGGTCGTGAGATTGGTGGCCCGCTGACTGATTTAGGCTTGAAGATCTTAAGAGAAAAAACCTATTTGGAAAAAGACTACTTAGCTAATTACCTTGGCAAAGCAGGAAATAACAAAATACTCCGCTCCGCTACTTATTTCATCAAAAATAACAAAGGGGAAATTATAGGAATGCTTTGTATAAACCAGGACCTTACCAATATCCTCGGTGTCAAGCGTTATTTTGATGAGATGGTAGAAAGCGTTTTTCCAAAACAACCAAATGTGCAAGAACTAAATTACCCAGAGCATTTCAGCGTTTCTTTAAAAGACCTGTTGCATACTATTTTAAATGAAATTTTTGCTAGCACTACCTTAACACCAGAAAGGATGACCTTAGAGGAAAAAATTTCAATAGTTCAAAAACTGAATGCCAGGGGAGTTTTCCTTCTTAAGGGCGCGGTGACAGAAGTAGCCAAATTGCTTGGAACCTCAGAAGCGACTATTTACCGCTATTTAAAAAATAATAAGAAAAGCTTAGTTTGAAAATCAAGATTAGCAAAGGAGTGATAGAATTGTCGAAAATCATAATAAACTCATCAAGAGCTCCCAGGCCTATAGGCCCTTATTCTCAAGGGGTACGAGCAGGAAACATTCTTTTTATCTCTGGCCAAATTCCTGTCAGCCCGACAACCGGGGAAATCATTAAGGGAAACATAACAGTTGAGACAACTCAATGCATGGAGAACATCTTGGCGATTGTCAAAGAAGCAGGAGGTGATTTGAGTTCGCTAATTAAGACTACTATTTATTTAAAAGACATGAGCCAAGCGCAGGCAGTAAACCAAGCCTACCAAAGCTTCTTTCAAGATACTAATAATTTTCCAGCCAGGGCAATGGTAGAGGTATCAAGTCTACCCAAAGATTCAGAAATTGAGATAGAAGCTATTGCAGTATTGCCGGATTAGTTTGGCAAAAACAAACTCTTGGAGGTGGTGAACTTGAAGGATTAATAAGAGAAAAAAGACGAAGTCAGAGAAAAGTTTCTTTCGCTCAAACATTATGGACTTTCAAACGCTACTAATCAAACTATACCCTGAACACTATTGGTTTAAAGCCAAAATAAAAATGTTAATTAAATGAAATTGAAAGGAGGAGCACAAATGGAAAGAGAAAATAAAGTAGATTTCTTTTTTAGCAACAATCTGTCTTTTTTGCCCTTTTTAATCTTCGTAGTCGCCATTCTGGTATTGGGCCTATTGAAAGGGTTTTCCCTCGAAGCTTTTGTGGCGTTCGCAGTAGTTGGTTTAATTATCGGGACATTTTTTGCAAAAAACTGGGGAAAGTACTGGGACTGTGTAGTAGAGGGAATAGTTGATAAATCAACCGGGCTCGTTGCAAGCATATTTCTTCTTGCAGGGCTGTTTTCTGCCATAATGGCGCGAGGGAAAGTTGCTGAAGGGCTAGTATGGTTAGGGCAAATAGCCAACCTGCATGGTGGTTTATTTGTCGGTTTTACATTTTTTGCAAGCCTTCTTTTCGGATTGGCCACAGGAACCTCTGTTGGTACTGTAATAACGATGACCCCTATATTCTACCCAGCTGGACTCCTGCTTGGAGGTAATCCCGTTTTGGTATTGGGAGCAATTCTCAGTGGAGCTGCATTTGGCGACAATCTTGCACCAGTTTCAGATACTACGATCATCTCGGCCTCCTCCCAGAAGTACAAGAACAGGGAAGGCAGTGCCAGCATTGGGGGTGTAGTCAGAACAAGAACCAAATACGCTGTTATTGCTGCAGCGATTTCCTTGGTTCTCTACATTGTACTAGGTGGGATAGGAGGTGCTACTGTTTCAGGAGCAGCGAGCATTGCTGAATATTCCTATCCCAAGGGCCTCCTTATGCTTATTCCCTTTATCGTAGTTTTAGCTATCGCAGTATCTGGAAGATCAATCTACGCAGCATTAATTTGGGGTATTATAACCGGTTCGGTAGTGGGCCTCATCAGTGGAATTCTCACGCCGGCGAGTTTTGTTCACTTGGAAGGCGGAAACGTCGTGGGTTTAATCCCTGAAGGTATTGGTGGAGTATTCGGCGCAATCATGATTTACTTGGCCATTATGGGCATGATGGGAGTCATCAAAGGCAGTGGAGCTCTGAATAGAATGCTGGCTTGGGCAACAGAACATTTTGCCAAGAGCCCAAGAAGTTGCGAGGGTACGATTTTTGGCTTAACTACGATCATGGAGCTCTTGAACGCTGGAGTTACTACTTCTGTTGTGGCAATAATGGGACCGATTGCCAATGAACTTGGCCAGAAGTTTAATCTGCATCCTTACCGAAGAGCGAATCTTGTTGATGCCACAGGAAACTCCTGGGCGTACTTTATTCCCTGGAGTGCATTCCTTTTCATCATCATTTCGATTATAGAGAGCATGAAGAGTTCTTATCCCTTCTTGGTGACGCCTGCACCAAATCAGTTCTTCTTCGCCGCATTCCACCCTTGGTTCTTGTGGTTAGTGATGCTTTTTGCCGTAATCACTGGATATGGAAGAGCCTTTGAAGGAAAGAATGGAGAAGAAATTCCCGCAAATTTCAAGAACAAAATGCCTGTAGAATTGGCTGAATAGGGCAAGTTCCTTAGGAGACAGGATAATGGATGTAAATGAAGCTGAAAAACTATTACTAAATTTGCCCAGGGTGCCGATCGGGTTCTTTCCTACTCCTCTGCAGAAATTAGATAATTTGTCTAAGAAATACCAAGCAAACCTGTATATGAAAAGAGACGATCTTTCGGGCCCAGAATTCGGCGGAAACAAGATCAGGAAATTGGAATTTCTGCTGGCAGACGCCCTCAGTAAAAAAGCCGAGTACGTATTTACATACGGTGCCCATCAGTCGAATCACTGCAGAGAAACAGTGGCTGCATGCAGAAAGCTTGGTTTGAAACCGGTACTATACCTTCTATATTTGGGTGAGGGTAATTATCCCAGCGAGAATCGAGGAAATCTTCTCCTTGACAAAATTATGGGAGCAGAAATCAGGTATGTGCGCCCCACTCCAGGCATGAGCGCATACGAGGCTGTTGTAGAATCCTACAAGATAAGTGCTGAGTATATCCATCAATTGGAGGAATCTGGCCACCGTTGTTATGATATTCCAGTCGGAGGTTTCAGTCCTTTAGGTAGCCTTGGTTTCGCACTGGGTTTTATTGAACTCGCGAAACAGTTGCAGGAACATTCAATTAAATTGGATTACCTCTTCCACGCAACGGGCTCAGGAGGCACATTAGCTGGTCTTCTGGTGGGAAAGGCAATATTAGACTCCGATATCAAGATTATCTCTGTAAGCGTGGACTCGGAGCCGGAAGACAAGGCGAAAAGGATTGCAGAAATGGCCAACGAAGTACTAAACAACCTCGGAATAAATAAAAGAGTTGACGAAAACGAAATCACAATAGAAACAGGGTATATCGGAGAAGGTTATGAAAAGCCTTGCGAAAAGTCAACTAACGCAATAAAGGAGTTAGCCATGGAAGAAGGTATTGTTCTGGACCCAGTTTACACAGCCAAGGCCATGTCAGCTTTTCTTGATTATCTTAAAAAGGGAACAATACCTCAAGGATGCAATGCTATGTTCTGGCACACAGGCGGTACTCCTGCCATATTTGCTGAAAAGGAAATCGTCGGGCAGATTGATGCCTAAGTTCTCCGGTATCAATGCTTGGTGCCTGAGCAGGACATGCGATTTGGATATAAGGCTATTCCCACATAAATAAGGTACAGTTTATAGAATCAGAAACGTAAGGGGGCATTTAAATTAATGAAAAAATTAGGAATCCTAGGCGGAATGGGTCCCGAGTCTACGATCGAGTATTACAAAGAGATTATCTCGTTATCCCGTCAGAAGTGGGAATATAAATGTCCTGAAATGATAATTTACAACCTTAATGAGGAAGAATGGGCAACTCATATTGAACTGTACAAGGACTTTGAGAAAGCAAAAGCGCTTCTCTTCAACGCAATTAATGCTCTACATAGGGCAGGTGCTGACTTTGCCATAATGGCCTCCAATACTCCTCACATTTTTTACGATGAATTAGCAAAAGCCTCTCCAATTCCGTTGTTGAGCATAGCGGAAGAAACAGCCAAAGAGGCTAAAAGAAGAGGTTTAGCTAAACTAGGGATACTTGGCACGAAAATTGTAATGCAGGGAGAATTCTACAGAGTCCCCTTCGAAAAGCTAAAATTGCAGATGATCGCGCCTGACCCTGAATCGCAGGACTACATTCACGGGAAGATAGTAACGGAATTTGTGCGAGGTATCTTCAAAAACGAAACCAAAAATGACTTGCTGAGGATCGTCAAAGACTTCGCCAGGCAAAACAATGTGGATGCCATAATTTTAGGCTGTACAGAACTGCCACTCATTATTTCTCAGAGCGAGCTGGAAATACCATTGCTGAATACGCTTAAAATACACGCTAAGGCCGCTTTTGACTACTCACTGGCCATGGAAGAACCTTCATGAACGAACCCGCCAACCAGATAACACCGAAAATTGAAACAAATGGAGTGCTCCTTTAAAGCCTTTGTAGGCGAAGGCGCGTAAGTCAAGAAATTTTACCCCCTCTGGAGTAAAACTCCAGAGGGGGTAGTTTGGTTTTTTGCCTTCATTCAAAAGCATGCTAGTAGAATATTTATCAAGTGAACGCTAGCTAAAAGGAAGCTAAGTTGCTATGGAGATTCCTCTCTGGGCATCAACGCCTTTTATCTTGATGCTTCTTTCGATAGCGCTTATACCCTCAATCAACCATCGCTGGTGGGAGAAAAATTATCCCTTTGTTTCCCTCTCTTTGGGCGCCTTGAGTCTTCTTCTCTACCTTACCCTCTTTAAAGACTCAGAGACCGTATGGCACACTGCCTCAGAGTATTTTTCCTTTATTTCCCTGATCGGTTCAC
>Ga0315298_1011348_pt1 | contig 10475 bp, 7 predicted proteins | sample WHS_1_MG_FD_203077 | JGI IMG/M metagenome (GOLD analysis project Ga0315298, IMG submission 203077) | Extremophilic microbial mat communities from Washburn Hot Springs, YNP, Wyoming, USA - WHS_1_MG | ecosystem: Environmental > Aquatic > Thermal springs > Hot (42-90C) | place: USA: Wyoming...
AAGGCCGGGCTCAGGCCGAGGCACGGCATCACGATCAAAGGGTAAACGAACGCCCCGTGGCCCCAGGGGGCAATGTTTCGGTGAAGGCATTGCCATCTTTGCGGGCGTGCGGAGCCCGCCCCTCCGCCGGATTGGTCATCCGAGCTGGGATGGCCTTGCGGGGGAAACCCGGGGATAACGCCGGGGGCGGTTTTCTCGGAGGGGCGCGGTCTCCGCGCCCGGGTGGCAAGGCCGAGCGCAAGCCGAGACATTTTTATTCTCACCCCATGCGTTGAGGATGACCCAGTGGCCAGGAGGAGGCAACGTTGGAGTTGGCGTTGTGCCATCGCGGGCGTGCGGAGCCCGCCCCTCCGCGGCCCAGGTCGGCCACGCGAAGAACCGGGGGTCCAAAAAGGGGAAGCGCCCCGGTAAGGCGCGATGCCGATATTACGGGCGTGCGGAGCCCGCCCCTCCGCGAAACCGGAACCCCCGACAAAAAGAACCAGTGGCTCCAAGGGCGAGACGCCTGGGTAAGGCGCGATGCCGACATCATGGAAGGGGGGCTGCCCCTCTGCGCCTCCAACCGGTCAGAGCAAGAACGGGTGGCCTGATTGGGGGGATGCCGGAGCTGCCGGAATTTCGTCGTGTGGGGCGTGCGAGGGGCGCCTCTCGGCGAGGTGGCCATGCCTAGCGCTGATCCCCCGATAGCGAAGAATCTTGGGGCACCCTCACTCCATAGCTTTTGGAACGCATGAGCTTTCCGTGGGTCTGGGCCGCACGGGGAGCCTCATTCCCGATCCGTATCATTGTCCGCGCCTCAAGGTCGTCCTTCCTACGAGGTTTCCCGATTCCCCTCGGCCGCTAAAACCTTCATCCTGGGGTCCCCTCGAAGCGCAACCTTTCGCGCCTTTTCTTACCCCCACCGGGGCCAATGGATCGCCCAGACTATTCTATTCGCCCTCGGGTCGGTGTATCTTTTAATTGCTTGCTCTTTTATCAAACCCCCTCCCGAGGCATCCCTGGAAGGATGAAGGGAATAGGTCTCCAGAGAAGAATCTCCGAGCTCGAGAAGGCCATAGGGCTTCTTGTTAGGGAAGCGGCCAGGGAGGTCCTGGGCTCTGACAGGTGGCTCAGAGAGTCCTTCGAGCTCCATGTGAGTTGCACCGTAGAGCCTGGCGAGAGGTGGAAGGTCCAATTTCCCGAGAGCCTGGCAGATCAAGTTAGGGAGATCCTTCAGGAAGTAACGGCCCGCTCCAATGCACTCAAGCAGGGCCACATATATTGCTATAGGTGCGAGAGCACAACCTGCGAGCACAGCTTGCCCTCGAGCCCCACAGAAGTCTTCGGTGGCTATAGCCCCACGGGGATTCCAAAGTGGCTGGATTTCCACCAGCTTCTCCTGGCAAAGGGCCACCCCCAGGTCGCTGACCTTTTCGAGTCAGACTCCAGCAATCTCCTCGCCCTTTACATGGATGGGCATTCTCTCAGGGAGGAGCAGTTGGAGGTCTTCGGTCGCATGTCCCTATCCTACGAGATACTGGGACAGGTGGTCTTCGGACTCATCAAGGTGGGCTCGGAAAGGATCGCTCTCACGGCTCAGGCTGTGCAGTACAAGGGGCCCAGGGGGAAGCCGAGAGTGGATCTGAATCTCCTCGGGGGGCTCGGGACAGATGGCTCCCCCTGGGACCTTCTCCAGGAGACCCGGAAAGGAAGGCTTCCAATGATCCTCAGCCATGCCCGAAGGTCTCTTCAGGCCCTGGGATCGAAGATGGGAAAGGAGAGAAACTCCCACAGGGAGGATGCCGAGAGAGTCTTGAGGGCAATGGCCAAGAAGCTCGAGCGATGGGGTAGACAGGCCCGAAGAAGGACCACGCACGCGGAAATTAGATCCGAGGAAAGAAGGCCAACGTGCAAGGCCCTCGAAGATGTGGGATGCGCTGGTCCAGGAAGGATCCTGTGGGATGAGCTCAGGAGGACCGTTGTTGTCCTGGGAATGTGCGAGAGAGTCCATGTATTCAGCCTGGAAGGTCGCCACATAACCAGCTTCTTTCTCGATGGAGACTCGGTTGAAAAGAGGCTCAGAAAGGGAAGATGGAGGCCCATGGAAGATGGGATGATGAGACAGTTCCAGTTGGCTGTGGAGAGGATGGCCGCAGCGACATGCAAAGTTGAGGAGGCTCAAAAATGAGAGTGAGGAAACCTGGGCGAGTTTGCGATGGAATCTGGTTTTTGGGAAGGGAGGAGTCTTGCGTGTACCTCCTCGAGGGCTCGAGGAGCTCCATGATAGTGAGCGGTGGCCTTTCCTATATTCTCCCCGATGTCTTCGAGCAGCTGAGGGAGTTCGGAAGGGATGTGGAGAGGATAGAGAGCATTCTCATTCTCCACGCCCACTTCGACCATGTGGGAATAGTCCCCTATTTCAAGAGAAAATTCCCCAGGATCAGGGTCCTGGCATCGGGGAGGGCTTGGGAACTTCTCTCCAGCCAGAAGGTCCTGGATACCATAAATTCCTTCTCGAGGGCCGTTGCAGCCAGAATGGGCAAGGAGAAGGTCCTGGAGGAATATGACCTGGAGTGGAGGGACGACATTAGAGGAGAAGTGGTGAAGGAAGGAGACTCCCTGGAGTTGGGAGAGATGGAGGTGAGGATCCTCGAGACCCCTGGTCATTCATCCTGCTCCATAACGGCATGGGTTCCGTCCCAGGGGGCTCTTTTCGCCTCAGACGGAGGTGGCATTCCTTTCAAGGAGACCATCATCGCATCGGGAAACTCCAACTACACTCTTTTCCAGAAGAACTTGGAGAGGTTCAGGGAGTTGCCCATAAGATACGTCTGCGCCGATCACTACGGGTATGTGTGTGGAGAAGAGGCAACGACCTTCATGGACAGGGCCATCGAGATGGCGAGAAAAAGAAGGGAACTCATGGAGGAGGCCTTCAGGCGCACCCTCGATGTGGAGGAGGCTGCCAAGGAACTCACAGAGAAGTTCTACGAGGAAAATCCCGACTATCTCCTCACCCCGGAGATCTTCCAGGGTGTTTTCAGACAAATGGTCCGTCATGTGGCTTCCCAGATGGGCCTCAGTCCTCCTCGTCCTCCCCAGGAGGGATGAACCGTTCTATGAAATCCGTTGAGAACTCTCCTTTCTGAAAGTCAGGGTCGTTCATTATTCGGAGATGGAGGGGGATAGTCGTTCGGATGGGCTCTATGAGGAACTCCTCCAGGGCCCTTCTCATTATGGAGATGGCGCCCTGGCGCGTTCTGTCATAAGCGATGAGCTTGGCTATGAGGGAGTCGTAATACATGGGAAGCTCGTATCCCTGATAGAGGTGGGTGTCCAGCCTGACACCGTATCCTCCAGGTGGCCTGAATATCTCCACCACCCCGGGACAAGGGAGGAAGCCCCTTTCCGGATCCTCCGCATTTATCCGGCACTCTATGGCCCACCCTCTGGGCTCAAGACCCTCGAGATGAGGATCGAGCCCCTCTCCCGCTGCAATCCTTATCTGCTCCTTGATAAGATCGATCCCGGTCACTTGCTCTGTCACGGGATGCTCCACCTGAATCCTGGCATTTATCTCCATGAAGTAGTAGCGGTCATCGGGATCCAGGAGAAATTCTATGGTGCCGGCATTCACGTACTTCACAGCCCTAGCTGCCTCCATCGCTGCATCCGCCATCTCCCTGCGCAGGCGGGGAGTGAGCCTGGGGGATGGGGACTCCTCTATGAGTTTCTGATACCTCCTCTGTATGGTGCACTCCCTCTCGCCGAGGTGGACCACCCGGCCCCTGCTGTCTGCCAGGATCTGGAACTCTATGTGGCGGGGTTCGACTATCCTCTTTTCTATGTACACTTCCTCGTTGCCGAAAGCGGCCCTGGCCTCTGCCCTCGCTATGGCGAATTCCTCCTGGAGCTCCGAGGGGTTCCTACAGACCCTTATTCCCCTGCCCCCACCTCCCCCAGCTGCCTTTATGAGCACGGGATAGCCAATTCTCGATGCCACATCCATGGCATCTTCCAGCGATGCGACCCCACCCTCGCTACTCGGCACGGTTGGAACACCAGCCCTCGAGACTGTCTCCTTGGCCCATATCTTGTCTCCAGCTATGCGGAGGTTTTCCGGTGTGGGACCTATGAACACGAACCCCTCTTTTTGGCAGGCCAGAGCGAACTTCTCCTCCTCCGCGAGGTAGCCGTAGCCAGGATGCACGGCATCCGCTTTCGAGCTCCTCGCAGCTTCCAATATGGCATCTATGTTCAAGTAGCTCTTGGAACTAGGGGCAGGCCCTACCAATAGTGCCTCATCTGCCATCTTCACGTGGAGGCATTCCCTGTCTGCCTCGGAGAAGATGGCAACTGTCTTTATTCCCATCTCCCTGCATGCCCTTATCACCCTGAGGGCTATCTCTCCCCGATTCGCGATGAGAATCTTCCGGAACATGGGGTTTCCTCCCTGTAAGTTCACTCAGTCTTCCTCTATCACGAACAGGGGATCGTTGTCCCTCACGGGGGATTCATTCTGGGCGATTATCTCCACAATCCTTCCATCCGAAGGGGATCTAACCTTCTGGAAGACCTTCATGGTCTCCAGAAGGGCTAGAACCTGCCTCTTCTTGACTCGATCTCCCACTTCCACAAAAGGTGGCTGATCTGGAGCTGGCTTCCTGTAGAAGATCCCGGACATGGGAGCTCTCACCTCTATGCGCTTGGAATTCCCGCCACTCATTGGAGTCCCTCCGCGATCATAGTATTGCCAATCCTTGACAGGCCATATCCCTTCATCTAGACTCAGCTTGCACCGGGCAGGTCAAAAGTATCCACGAGAAGTCTCGCAAGATCAAGGGAAGAAACAGGGGTCAACAAGCGCAGGGAGGATCTCTGCAATGGGAAAGTGGATGGACGGGTACTTGGAGAGGTTGAGGAAGCTCCGCACCGAAAGCCAGTTGGGAGGGGGAAGGGACAGGATAGAGCTCCAGCATTCCCTGGGGAAGCTCACTGCCAGGGAGAGGATCCAAGAGCTCCTGGACCCAGGGAGTTTCGAGGAGCTGGGCTCTCTCGTGAGGGAGCCATCGGGGCTTTTCGACCTTGCAGGCAGGCCCACCCCAGGAGATGGGGTTGTCATGGGGCTAGGGAGGATAAAGGGCAGGCCCGTCATGGTATACGCCACGGACTTCACGTTGATGTCGGGATCCATAGGCGACCAGGGGGTGTGGAAGATAGCGGAGCTGGTCCAGATGGCCGGCCAACAGAGGATGCCCATCATCGGCATACTGGACTGTGTGGGTTCGAGGCTGAGCTTCAAGCAAGGGGCGGCTGGTTTCAGCGGCCTCGGGAGACTCATCCGTAATTACTCGGTTTATTCCGGGGTCATCCCGAGAATAGCCCTGGTTCTCGGCCCCTGCACAGGTCCCATGGCCATGGTGGCTGTTCTTTCGGATTTCCTGATAATGAACGAGAACACGGGATTTCTCTGGCTAGGTGGCACCTTGGAGTCGGAGGATGCGGGGAAGGCCCACTTCCACATGTCCAAGGCGGGTCAGGCCGATTTGATCGCGAAAACAGACAAAGAAGCACTAGAGCTCGCAAAGGAGCTCCTCGAGTTTCTCCCCCAAAGTTGCTGGCATGATCCCCCAGACAAGGAGCCAACGGACGATCCCAACAGGATGGAGGACGCCCTCCTGGATGTGATGCCCGACGACCCCAGGTTCACTTACGATATCCACGAGATACTGGAGCTCGTCGTGGACAATGGAGAATTTCTGGAGCTAAAGGCGGGCTTCGCGCCCAATATGGTGACAGGATTCGCCCGCTTTGATGGGATGGTTGTGGGAATTGCAGCGAGCAACCCCGAGGAGCTGAGCGGCATAATGGAGCCCGACTCCTCAGACAAATACGACAAGTTCATCATGTTCCTCGATTGCTTCAACATTCCCCTCGTCACCTTTTCCGACACGACCGCATTTCCCCCTGGGGACAAGTGGGAGCGCCTGGGGGTCATAAGGCACGGGGCCAAGAACCTTCACGGCTACACTCATCTCACGAATCCCAAGGTAACTGTTGTTCTCAGGCGATCCTATGGAGGATCCAACATAGTCATGGGATGTTCGAAGATGGGCCCCGACTACATATATGGATGGCCGACGGTGGAGTTCGCCCCGACAGGCCCAGAGATGATCGTGAAGGCCGTTTTTCACAAGCAACTGGAGAAGGCGAAGGAGGAGAACCGCTACGAGGAGGTCTACAATTACTACCTTGGCATCCTCAAGGAGATGTTCAGCGTGCTCAATATGGCCAAGGTCTTCACCTCCTGGTACACGGTCCATGAGGTCATAGATCCAAGGGAGACGAGGCCCAGGATCATCAATGCCCTCAAGGCTGCGCGTTCCAAGAAGGAGACGCTTCCAGAAAAACGCAGATGGGTGAAACCGGCCTAACGGACGTTTTCAACCCCGGTGGAAGGTTCGGGCCATTTCCCGAGGGATCGCGTGGGAAGTCCGGGATGGAGAAGAAGGCAAGAGATAAAGGGGATGGGGAGGGCGATTTTCTCGGAGGGACGAGCTCAGCGCGTCCGCAAGGTACGGCCGGACGGAGGCCGACGCATAACATGATTATCGTGGGCAAATGAAGGCCTTGTGGCCTAGAGGGCACATGCTCCGGTCAAGCGCGAGCGTTCCCCGCGGGCGTGCGGAGCCCGCCCCTCCGCGGGGGTCAGCCCAGGACGCGTGGCCTTGCGGGGAAAACCCGGGGACAACGCGAAGGGCGATTCTCTCGGAGGGACGCGCTCTGCGCGTCCGCGTGGTAAGGCTGGACGCAAGCCGGGGCGTGTCATGATTGCCGGGGATAAACGAAGAACCGAGGGCCCAGGGGAGACATGCCGGGGTGAAGCCATTTCCGTTCTCGCGGGCGTGCGGAGCCCGCCCCTCCGCGGCGAGGCCAGTCGCAATGCGCATGGCCTAGCGGGGAAAACCCGGGGATAATGCGGGGGGAGGTTTTTCGGAGGGGCGCGGTCTCCGCGCCCGGGTGGCAAGGCCGGAGGCGAGCCGGGGTATGGCGCGATTATGGACGAGTTGGCGAGAGGCCGGTGGCCGAGTGGGGGGACGTTTCGGTAGGCGTTATGCCGACATTACGGGCGTGCGGAGCCCGCCCCTCCGAGGGGTGGGCCAGCCAGGGTCAGATGGCCTCGCGGGGAAAACCCGGGGATAACGCGAAGGGCCATTTTCTCGGAGGGACGCGCTCTGCGCGTCCGAGATGCAAGGCCGGACGGAGGCCGAGGCATAACATGATTATCGTGGGCAAATGAAGGCCTTGTGGCCAAGAGGACAAATGCCCCGGTCAAGCGCGAGCGTTCCCCGCGGGCGTGCGGAGCCCGCCCCTCCGAGGGGGATGAGCCGAGGTGAGATGGCCTTGCGGGGAAAACCCGGGGATAATGCGGGGGGAGGTTTTTCGGAGGGGCGCGGTCTCCGCGCCCGGGTGGCAAGGCCGGAGGCGAGCCGGGGTATGGCGCGATTATGGACGAGTTGGCGAGAGGCCGGTGGCCGAATGGGGGGACGTTTCGGTAGGCGTTATGCCGACATTACGGGCGTGCGGAGCCCGCCCCTCCGAGGGGGTTAGCCCGGCACGGATGGCCTTGCGGAGGAAGGCCCGGGATGTCGCGAGAGGTGGTTTTCTCGGAGGGGCGCGGTCTCCGCGTCCGCCTGGTAAGGCTGGACGTAAGCCGGGGCGTGTCATGATTGCCGGGGATAAACGAAGAACCGAGGGCCCAGGGGAGACATGCCGGGGTGAAGCCATTTCCGTTCTCGCGGGCGTGGGGAGCCCGCCCCTCCGCGGCCCAGGTCGGCCACGAGAAGAACCAGGGGTTCAAAAAGGGGAAACGCCCCGGTAGGGCGCAATGCCTTCCTTCCGGGCGTGCGGAGCCCGCCCCTCCGAGGGGGGTGGCGAGCGGGGTGGCGATCGCCTAGCGGGGTGGAGGGCAGTGACGAGGCTAGGGAAAAATTTTGGGGGGCGATGTCAATCGAGGTATCTTTTCAGGAGGATCCAAACATGGGAGAGGTGATGGAAAAGGCCCTGGCGAGACTAAGAGAGATCCATCAAAGGAATCTCATGGGCGGAGGTCAGGCGGAGATAGACAGGCAGCACAGCCGGGGGAAGCTCACGGCCAGGGAGCGCATCGAGGAACTGGTGGATCCAGGGAGCTTCAGGGAGCTTGGCTCCTGCGTCAACACAACCAGCGTGAGGGTGGATGGAAAGGCGGTCGATGCCCCTTGCGACGGGGCAATTGTGGGGACAGCCCACGTAGGGGGAAGACCAGTTATGGTCCATGCCAGCGATTTCACGGTGCTTGCGGGATCCGTGGGCACACAGACGGTGTTCAAGTTCTGCCGCTCTTTGGAGATGGCAGCCTCCTGGGGCATCCCCATGGTCAACCTGCTCGATTCCTCTGGGGGAAGATTGGGATACAGGGATGTCCCCATGGCTGGGATAGACTGGCAGTTCAGGCTCCAATCCCTTTACTCGGGAGTCATACCTCAGATAACGGTCCTCATGGGCCCGTGCATTGCAGGGGGTGCGTATCTTCCAGTTCTCTGCGACTTTCTCATCATGAGCAGGGTCTCTGGCTATCTTTGGCTTGGAGGCCCGAGACAGACCGCAGCAGCCACTTCAGAGCAGATAGACGAGAGCATTGGCGGGGCTGATTATCACATGGAGCTCACCGGAACCTGCGACCTCGTGGGAGAGGATGACAAGGAGGCGATTGCCCTGTGCAGGAAGCTTCTCGGCTATTTGCCCTCAAATTTCAGGGAAAGCCCGCCCCGCAAAGAGACGGAAGATTCTCCCGAAAGGGAAGTGCCCGAGCTTCTCGATATCGTGCCAGAGGATTACAACGAGCCTTACGATGTGCGCCAAGTGGTGAGGGTTCTAGCTGATGGAGGCGAATTCCTGGAAATCAAGGACAGATACGCTTCCCAGCTCGTGACCTGCTTTTGCCGGATGGATGGCGAGGTTGTGGGCATCGTGGCGTGCAATCCGGCAGCCGGGGCTAGTCTTCTGGAGATAAATGCCTGTGACAAGTATTACAGGTTCCTCCAGGTGCTCGATGCTTATGGCATACCCCTTGTAAACCTCGTGGACACACCCCCCATTGTCCCTGGAGAAGGGGAGGAGGCGAAAGGGCTCCTGAGGCATGTGGGCAAGGTTCTGGATCTTTACTCCACTGCGAGGGTCCCGAAGATCACGGTCGTCCTGAGAGAGGCCTATGGCGATGCTGGAAGTCTCCTCATGGGCTGTGTCAAAACCATGGGGACTGACCTTGTATTTGCATGGCCCATTGCGCGATTCGCGGTCGAGGCCTCGACCCTGGACTACACAAGGCTCCCCCAGATAAAGGGGATGGAAGAGGATGCCCACGAACTCTACTTGAAGAGGTCGAGGGAGAGGGTGGATGTGTTCGATGTGGCCCGCTCATGGAGCGCGCAGATGGTGGACGAGATCATAGATCCCAGGGCTACAAGGGCCAAGATCGTGGAAGCCCTGAGGATAACAAGGGGCAAGATGGAGAGGCTTCCTCCGAGGGCCAAGAGTCATGGCGTATCACCCACATGAGAGGAGAAGACTGGCCGCTCCGGCAATAAGGAGGCAGAAAATGAGTTCAGGAGACAAAGCCATCATCACTTGTGCCTTGACAGGGGTTCTCACAGATCCAAAGGTCCACGGTGTGCCTGTCACCCCGGATGAGATGGCCACCCATGCCCTCGAGGCTTACAATGCTGGAGCATCCATTGTGCACTGCCATTTTCGCAACCAGGAGCCCGGAAAGGGCCATCTCCCCACATGGGACCTGGAGACAGTCGGTTCCATAATAGGCGCCATAAGGGAGAGGGTGCCAGAGATAATCATAAACATGAGCACTGGAGTCGTCGGCCAAGACATATCAGGACCTCTAGCCTGTCTCGAGAGGTTCAGGCCCGAGATGGCAGCCTGCAACGCTGGATCCCTGAACTATCTCAAGTTGAGGGAGGATGGCTCCTGGGCATGGCCCCCAATTCTCTTCGACAATCCCGTGGAGAAGATAAGCCGATTTCTGGAAGTCATGAATAGGTGCGGGGTGATACCCGAGTTCGAATGCTTCGACACTGGGATCGTGAGGAGCGTTTTCTTGTTCAAGAAAAACGGGATGTTCCAGGGGAAAGCTCATCTCTCCCTCGTCATGGGGGTTGCAAGCGGGATGCCCGCCAAGCCGAGCTGGCTTCCCCTGATCCTCGAGGAAATGGAACCAGGCACCCACTGGCAGGTCATAGCAATAGGAAGGAGAGAGGTCTGGGAACTTCAGAGAAAGGCCCTCGAGTTGGGAGGAAATGTGAGGACCGGTCTAGAGGACACGTTCTATCTCCCCGATGGCCGAAAGACCAAGAGCAACGGTGAGCTCGTGGAAGCCCTGGCAAAGATGGTGAGGGAGACGGGAAGAGAGGTAGCTACACCCCAAGAGGCGAGAGAGATCC
>Ga0315298_1011349_pt1 | contig 10475 bp, 9 predicted proteins | sample WHS_1_MG_FD_203077 | JGI IMG/M metagenome (GOLD analysis project Ga0315298, IMG submission 203077) | Extremophilic microbial mat communities from Washburn Hot Springs, YNP, Wyoming, USA - WHS_1_MG | ecosystem: Environmental > Aquatic > Thermal springs > Hot (42-90C) | place: USA: Wyoming...
CTACTCCGTGGATTCTGTAAGATTTCCTCTCTTTGCGGAACAATGACTTTTTTATTTATCAGCTTTAATCTGGCATGATGATTGCATGTGCATATCGATTGTTTAGGCGGACATATACAGTCCCTGGATTCTTCATTCATAAACTGTTTTACAATTCTATCTTCTAGAGAATGGTAAGAGATGACTACAAGTCGGCCATCGTATCCTAGAAGGTTAATAGCTTGATGTAGAGCTGATTTCAAGTTATCAAGTTCGTGATTAACAGCAATTCTTAACGCCTGGAACGTTTTTGTGGCCGGATGAATTCTACCTTGTTTACCGCCTATCGCCTCTGTGATAATGCTGGCGAGTTGAAGGGTTGTGTTCACCGGACGGTTCTCTACGATCTTCCGGGCGATAACGCGGCTTTTTGGTTCTTCGCCGAATTCAAAAATTATTTTTGCAAGTTCATTTTCGGGTAATGAATTAACCAGGTCGGCTGCCGTTTCTCCTGTAGTGTTATCAAAACGCATGTCGAGAGGTGCGTCTCTGAGAAAGCTGAAACCTCTGCCAGCCTCTTCAAGTTGCAGAGAGGAGAGACCCAGGTCAAAGAAAATTCCGTGAACCGGATAAAAATTATAGTTTCTGGCTATTTCTTCAAGATCCTTAAAGTTGGCTTTTACCAAAAGTACCGAATTTCCATACGAGGCAAGGACCTTACGGGCTGATTCTATAGCTGTGGGGTCTGCATCGATTCCCAGTAGCTGCCCTCCGGGAGAGCTTTGTTCAAGAATTGCCAAGGCATGTCCTGCACCACCGAGCGTGCAGTCAATATACCGTCCCCCTGGTTGAATTGCCAGACCTTCAATTACTTCGTTTAATAAAACCGGAATATGAGTGGACATTCTCAGACCCCATAACTAGCGATTCTCCAAACTTTCAATTATTTGCCATGCCTGTTCTAAGCTTATCGATTTTTCTGCTTCCCAGTTCCCTTTACTCCATATTTCTAGATAATTGTTGACACCGGCTACCACAACATCAGACTCAATCCCGGCATATTTACGTAAAGCTGGTGGGAGGGCAATTCTTCCCTGTCCATCCATGCTGATACTGAATGCAGTGGCAAATATGGCTCGCTTCAAACGACGCAATTTGCTCGGTGTAAGTGATCCGTTTGAACTAAGACTATTTGCCATTTTCTCCCACTCTAAGATGGGATAAGCCAGGATACATGGTTCCTGGCCTTGACTCAGTACGATGCCTTCTTCCAGTTCCCGGCGAAACTTGGGAGGTAAGGGCAAACGTCCTTTCTCATCAATTCGGTATTCGAATTCCCCGAAGAACATTCCCTTATTTACCACTTTTTACCACTTTTTACCATAAATTCTAGATTGTAATGTGCCTGTTTGTCAATACCTTTTGAGTCTTTAAAAAAAATATTTTTTTATATTTACTCAATTCTATTGAAGAGATCTGCTTATTGGTGTTAATTTATTAGTGAAATCAGTTGAGAGGTAAGTTCAAGTGAGTGAAAAAAGGGTATCTAGTGATATTGCTCAATTAAAAATGTTGCTGGCATACTGGCTCGAACATAATACAGAACATGCGGGCGAGTTCGAGGAATGGGCTGAAAAAATTTCCTCCAGTGAGAAAGAGGTGTCTGAATTATTAGAATCTGCTGTGGTTAAGATGAAAGAAATAAATGTTTGCCTGGAAAAGGCGATAAAGCTGTTAAGCTAGCAAACATTTTTATTTTTAAAAATTACTGTGGAGTCTAAAATATGTGTCTAGCGAAAATCTATCTTTTAAACGAAGAGAAAAAACCACTTATGGAAAATATCACCTCGATAACTCTGGATGGCAAGCGAGTACAGGTGGAAACTTTATTCGGAGAAAAAAAGGTCTTTCAGGGTAAGATTGTGAGTATAAATTTTACCGATTCCCGAGTGAGTCTGGACCTGGATAAGAATTAAGCAATCATTTTAAAAAATATTTGCTGCCAGTTGCGCAACATGCATCAGTGAGCCAGGAATAATTCCCAGTACCAGGACGCCCAGACATGAAATGCCCAGGGCAAGTTTCAAGGGCCATGAAGAGGGGATTTTTTCTTCTGACTCCTGTCTTCCTAGCCACATTACTTTCACGACTCTGAGGTAATAGTAAGCTGATATGACGCTGTTCAGGACGGCAATAATGACCAGCCATAAAAGATTACCTTGTATTGCGCTTCTAAATATGTAAAACTTTGCGATAAATCCGGCAGCCGGCGGCATACCAATCAGTGATATAAGACATAAAGTTAAAGCTAGAGCCAGCAATGGAGACCGTTTCCCCAGGCCGGAAAAATCGATGATGAGATCGCTTCGGATTGCGTTTGTTGCTATGATAATCGAAATAAAGGCCCCCAGGTTCGTTAACGTGTAGCTGATAAGAAAGAAAAGAATACTGCTCTGTCCCGAAGAAACCGTGCTCTGACTTACTCCCAGTGCTGCCAGTCCGACCATGATATAGCCGGCCTGTGCAATACTGGAGTAACCGAGCATTCTTTTAATATTTGTCTGGGGTATAGCAATAATGTTGCCTGTCAGCATGGTAATGACGGCAAGTATGGCAAAAATTGTTCCCCAGTCCTGGCTTAACCAGGTGGGCATGCTGAAAGCTGTTATAAAAGTCCTCATTATGACAGCGAACCCTGCCGCTTTACTAGCTACTGAAAGAAAAGCAGTCACAGGTGTAGGTGCGCCTTCATATACATCCGGAATCCACATATGAAAAGGTACAGCTCCTATTTTGAAACCCAGTCCACCCATTAATAATATGATCCCGGCGATTAATATAGGGTTTCTCTGAATTCCGTTTGTATACAATGCAATGTCATTTAACTGGGTTGTCCCTGTGAATCCAAAGACAAGCGCCATACCATATAAAAATACAGCTGATGCCAGAGCACCAAGTAAAAGATATTTTAGCGAAGCTTCTGCGGAGGTGTTATCTTTTAAGTAACCTGCCAGGACGTAGAGAGATATCCCAGCTAATTCCAGGGAAAGATAAATTGTTATCAGCTCATTGGCAGCTGCCATTAGCATCATCCCAGTAGTGGATACCATAATAAGAGCAAAATACTCACTTAAGTTGTTTTGAAATCTACTGATGAAATAGTCTTTAGAGGCAAGCACCACCAGAATGGCTGCACCGGTAAAAACGACGTTGAAAATCAGCGCTATATGGTCTATATTTAGCATGCCGTTAAACGCAAAATAGGTATTGCCAACTGGTAGATTAATCAGGAAAATCAGTGAGACTAGCATAGAAATTACCAGTCCGCAAATCGTAATTCCTTCGATTATTGCCCTATCTTTTATAAAGAGTTCCAGCAGAATAATTGCCAGACTGAAGGCTACCAGAGTCCATTCCGGTGTCAGTAACAATATATCCAAGCTTAAACTCCTTTAAAACTATTTTATAAATTCAAAATTTGCCGTTTTTAACTTACAACCCCAGCAGTCTAATAATCGGTATTACACCTGTTTTAATTATTTCGGTTAAAATAGCCGGATAAATTCCGACTAATAGTGTCAAGACAATAAAAGCGAACATGTAGATTTTATCAACAGTATCTGCGTCTTTAACACCGTTAAACTCCTCGCGTACGGGCCCGTAAAATGTGCGTTGTACCATCCAGAGAATATACCCGGCAGCAAGGACAACACTTATTGCCGAGATGATAACAAGAATTTTAATACCGGAAACTGTTGTGCTTATAAAACTTCCCGCAAAGGTGATAAATTCGGCCGCAAATCCTGAAGTAAGGGGCAATCCGAGAGAGCCAAGCCCTGCTATTACAAATACCACGCCGATTACCGGAATTTGCCTTGATAATCCTCCCAATTTTCTCAAATCGCGTTCATGCACATTATGCATAGTTAAACCGGCGACTGCGAACATCAGACCAGTAAGAATACCATGGCTGAACATTTGCAGGGTAGCTCCTGTGATACTTATTTCACCCAATGCGAAGACCCCCAATAACACTACTCCCATATGGCTGACCGAACTGTAGGCAATCAAACGTTTGAGGTCGGTCTGCCTTAATGTCAGAGCCGCTCCATAAAGTATGCTGACAACAGCAAGGATTGCCAGCGGGAATGCGTAATCTTTGGCTACCTGGGGGAATACGCTTACGCAAATACGTATTATTCCGTAACCTCCCATTTTGATAAGTGAACCTGCTAGCATTACGCTACCAGCGGTTGGTGCATCTGTATGCGCATCGGGTAGCCATGTATGAAGAGGCACAACCGGCAATTTTACGGCAAAGCCGATAAGAAGGAGGAAAAAGATGGCTGCCGCAGGTATGGCCGTTTGAACCATTCCAAGCCCCCGGCTAGCAAGTTCCACCATGTTCAAGCTTCCAGTTGTGAAATACAGGCTTAAAATACCTGCCAGCATAAGGGCACTACCGAATAGCGTATAAACCACATATTTGATTGCTGAATATTCTTTTCTTCCACTACCCCATATCGAGATCAGAAAATACATGGGTACAATTTCTATTTCCCAGAAAAGGAAAAATAGAAGTAGGTCTAAAGATGTAAAAACACCAAGTATACTTGTTTCAAGTAAAAGTAGCCAGGAAAAATACTCGCGTGTGCGGTAATGTTCTTTCCAAGAGATAAGGACTACCATGAATCCGAGGAAGGCGGTCAATATTACCAGCGGCAGGCTTAAACCATCAACTCCTAGATGATAGTTTGCACCGATTGCCGGGATCCATGGGATTTTCTCTTCAAATTGTATACCTTCTACTGTCCGATTAAATGAGGCGAACAGAAGGAAAGATAGTACCATGGGTATAAATGTAAAAACTGCGGCTATCCATTTGGTGTGCTTGTCCCGTTTTCCGAACAGGCCAATGATAATAGCACCAATTAATGGTAGAAAAACAATTAGACTTAAATAATTAATCATCATCTTTATCCGATAAGAAAAACTAACAGAATGATAATTATTACTCCTATACCTGTAAACAGGCCATAAAGTTGTAACTGGCCTGTTTGCCATTTTCGCAGAATTCTCCCTGTAGCCATAGTTAAATTAGCTATTCCGTTAACTATTCCATCTATTACATATGTGTCGATCTTCTGGCACAACCAGAACAAGCCACCGAGTAAAAGTTGTTTAACGATAATGTTCTCGTAAAATTCGTCGAAGTAGTATTTCCGGTAAGCCAAGTTGTAAAATGGTTTGAACATGTTGCCGATTTTTTCTGCAGGAATCCATTTTCTCGCATATACGGCATAAGCTAGTAATATCCCTGCTCCGGCAGTAATCATGGCAATCCAGGGAAGGGGATGGGTGAGTATGGAGAAAAGTCCAGGTGCTGGTTCATGATAGCTCATTAGTTTATTGAAATCTCCATTGGCATTCCATAAGCCAGAGATTATAGCGAGAATGGCAAGTATTACCATAGGGATAGTCATAACGGCAGGGGACTCATGTAAATGATGTGCTTGGTGATTGTTATGAGTTCCGTCTTCAGTACCTCCACGGTATTCGCCATGGAATGTGAGAAATACGACTCTGAATATATAAAACGCAGTCATAAAAACGGTGATCATGGCCAGGGTAAATAATATTGGTTGTTGTTCCAGGGATACTTTCAGTATCTCGTCTTTACTCCAGAAACCGGCAAAAGGCCATATTCCTGCCAGGCTTATAGCGGCGATGATAAAAGTAGTATAAGTCCAGGGCATAGCCTTGCGTAGTCCACCCATCAACCGCATGTCAAAGGTATTTGTTGCATGGTTGACACTTCCGGCGCCTAAGAACAATAGAGCTTTAAAGAATGCATGGTTAAATAAGTGGAATATACCTAGCGTGGCAGCTGCCTTAGCCATTGTAATGGCTTCAATGTTAGGAATTTGAGTATTGGCTTTTAATTCGTGGGCTACAGCCAGACCGGCTACGCCCAATCCCAGCATCATATATCCCAGCTGGCTGATGGTAGAATAGGCTATTACTCGTTTAATATCATTCATAACGAGTCCCATTGTGGCGGCGAAAATAGCTGTAAATCCACCTATGCAAGCCACTGTGGTGATTGCCGGTATAGAATTCACAAAAAGGGGTAATGTACGAGCAACCAGGAATACCCCGGCAGCAACCATTGTTGCCGCATGAATAAGGGCGCTAACCGGTGTCGGGCCTTCCATGGCATCGGGTAACCATACGTGCAGAGGAAATTGTGCAGATTTGCCCACAGCACCGGCAAAAATTCCTATGGCAGCCCAGGTCAGTGTGCTTCCTGCAATAAGTCCGGTCATTGCCATGGTGTGGAGTTCGTTAATGTTGAAAGTGCCGGTATTGGCGTAAAGAATCAGAATACCAACCAGGAAACCGAAATCTCCGAGACGGGTGACAATAAAGGCCTTTTTGGCTGCATTAGCCGCTGAAGGTTTGTGAAACCAGAAACCTATAAGAAGATACGAGCATAGTCCTACCATTTCCCAGAAAATGTACATAAATAAGAGACTATCTGCCATGACCAGCCCCAGCATTGACATTGTGAAAGTGACATCCATGCGTAGTACCTGTGGTATCCTGCCGGGTCATCTTTCATATAGCCAAGTGAGTAGATTTGTACCATCAAGCTAACGATTGTTACCACGACGAGCATTACACCTGTGAGCGAGTCGATCATTAGGCCTACATTGAAGTAGAACTGTCCACCGATTTTAAGCCATGAGATGGGTGTCACTTCTAGCGAATGTTCCGGTGACGATAGAATGGTATGTAAAGTCAGGAGAGAAATTATTAGCGATCCGCCAACAGCCAGAATGGTAATATATCCGGAAATTCGGGACCTTCTATTGGCAAAAGGACGAACGAAAAGAGATATTATAACAAAAGAAGTTAGCGGTAGGAGAAAAATTAACCAGACTATGTCAGGCATCATTGTAATCTTTTTAACACCTCGCAAACCACTTTAAGTTTATCTGCAGGCACATAAACCTGGTAAGTGCCGTTTTCCTCACCTTTGGGTGGTAAGATCAATGTGGGAATGCCCTCGGATTCGAGTACATCTTTCCAGTATCTGGCTCTGCTAAATTTTTCCTCTTTTTTAAATTCAGTCCACATAAGGTACTACCATTTCATCAGATCGATTTTATCCACGTTGACGGTTTGACGATTACGATAGATGTTTATGATTATGGCTACTCCTACAGCCACTTCAGCTGCAGCAACGACAAAGATGAATATCGCAAAGACCTGACCAGTAAGGAGTGTCGTAACAACATACCGCGAAAAGGCTACCAGTAAAATATTGACCGAATTTAACATAACTTCAATGCTCATAAGGATGATTATGGCGTGCTTTTTTGATAGTGATCCATAAAGACCTATTGCAAACAAAATGGCGGATAAGATTAAATAGTGTGTCAGTCCGGTATTCATACTATTTATCCCTCATTAACACGATTGCTCCGATAATCGCGGCCAATAGTAAGAGTGCAGCAATTTCTACCTGAAGAACATATCCGTTTGGGCTGAACAGTTTTCCTGCCAGCAGGCTGGTAGTATTTTCGGCAGGTATTGTTCCGGAGATATTCCATTCAGTATTCAAAAAAGTGTATAACATTATGATGAAGAAACCCAGCGAAATGATAAAGGCGGGGATTTTTAATTTGTTTGAAATATTTGCTTGTTGTAAATCCCGGGTCATCATAATAGCAAGGATGATGATGACGGAAATAGCACCTACGTAGATCAGGATCTGAACAACTGCAATAAATTCAGCGTTAAGGAGGATGTATACTCCAGCTATCGTGAGGAAGCAGAGCACCAGAGCGAGGGCGGCGTGAAAAATATTTTTCAGTGTTACAACCGCCAGGGCTGCTGCAACGCAAACAATAGCCAATATCCAAAAACTGATATCTATTCCTATCACTTTTTTAACTTATCCTTTTTTAGCAAAAGTGTTTGAATGGGTAATTCCTTATCAAGATAAGGTCTGCAAAATGCACTCATTGGTTCGGAACTTTCTTTAGAGTATGAAAGGTGTTCTTTATTCACAATTAACCCTTTACGGGCATATTGTGCCTTCTCATATTGTGTGCTGAAGAAGAGGGCATCTCGGGGGCAGGCTTCAACACAAAGGCCGCAAAATATGCAGTATCCTAAATCTATCTCAAGTTTCTCCACGCTATATGCCATGTCACATTTAAGACAGCGGCTTGCCTCATGTGTCGCCTGTTTGAGAGTGAGAGATTGTTCTACCTCCGCAAAGCTCTTTATTCTTTCCTGAACAGGTAATTCTTCCGGGTGTACCCGATGATTAGCTTTGTTGGTGAAGGAAAGGGGGTGTTCTGGTATTGGGTGGTCAACCAGTATCTCATCAATTTCACCTTTTCCTCCCAGATATTTATCGATAGAGATAGCAGCCTGTCTTCCGGCAGCTATTGCCTCGATTACCGAAGCCGGACCAGTCTGGCCGTCGCCTCCCGCCCAGACACCAGGACGATCAGTTAAGAGAGTGGTTTCATCTGCCAGAATGTTTCCACCTCTACCTGTTTTTACACCAAAACCGGCCGGTACCCGGGGACGTTGCCCAATGGCAGCGATTATCGTATCATAAGCAGTTGTGAACTCGCTACCCTTAATTTGTTCCGGTCTACGGCGACCGCTTTCATCTGGCTCACCCAATTTCATGCGTACGCATTCGAGCAGGAGTTCATTGTCCTTCCCTGTGATTTTTATCGGAGCAATAAGAAATTCTATTTTGACACCTTCTTCAAGTGCCGCTGTGATTTCTTCGGGATTGGCAGGCATTTCTGCTCTCGTTCTGCGGTAAAGCATGGTAACTTCCTGAGCCCCCAATCTCAGGGAAACTCTAGCTGCATCGATCGCTACATTTCCACCTCCTATTACCGCTACACGACGCCCGACCTTCATCGGGTTCCCTAGAGCAGATTCTTTTAAGAACGAAGCACTATCAATTACTCCCGGAAGATTTTCTCCCTCTATGCCTAGTTTCATTCCTTCATGAGCTCCAATGGCCAGAAAAATAGCGTGAAACCCCTGGTTAAACAGCTCATCTAACGACTCGATATATGTGTTTGTTTTAATTTGGACCCCCACAGCCTCTATTTCGGCTATTTCTTTGCGGAGTATATCTTTGGGTAATCTATAATCAGGAATTCCAACCCGCATCATGCCACCCGCTTCAGGTAAAGCTTCAAATACCGTAACGGTATGTCCTAGTCTGGCTAGATAGTACGCTGCTGTTAGTCCAGCCGGTCCTCCACCTACTATAGCAACACTTTTGCCTGTTGCCGGTGCAATCTTTACTCTTGAACGCCATAACCCGGTATCGTGTTCGGCCGCAAATCTTTTTAAAACACGGATTGATATTGGGCTATCAATTTGAGTACGCTGGCATTTCGTTTCGCAAGGATGGAAACAAACTCTACCACAAACGGAGGGGAAAGGTATTTTTTCCCTTATTACGGCTACCGCCTCGGCAGGTTTACCCTCCGCAATGAGTCTGACATATAGCGGGATGTTAATGTGTGATGGACAGGTTGAGCTACATGGCGCCTGTACCACTCCTGTACCGGAAGTCTCCATATCAATGACTCCCTGAGGACAAGACTTAGCGCAGGTTTCACAACCGCTGCATTGTTCCTGTAGCCAGATAAAATCGTTCCCTCTGATTCTTCGTGAGGTGTTAAGTCTTTCCTCGGGGTATTGCACGGTTACCGGACGACGGACCAGATGCTTAATTGTAACTGCCATTCCTTTGGCAATGCCCTTACCGTAACGGTCTAATTTCAACTTTGCCCCATCCTGTTTTGAATAGTTTTGACCATAAAACAATCAGGATAACCAAGATTCCTATGTTGATAACTACGGTTATCCATGGTGAAACGTCAGGCAGGAATAAGACTTCTAGAGCAGTTATTACTAGGTTGATCAGGGATACTGGAAGGAGAAATTTCCAGGCAAATGCCATTAACTGGTCGATTCTTATTCTGGGCACCGTGGTGCGTATCCAGACGATAAAGAAAAACACGGCGGTAACTTTAATCAGGAACCATAACCACGGTGGCAGAATCGGACCACGCCATCCGGAGAGGAAAAAAGTTGTTACGAGCGATGAAAGTGCCAGCGCTTCTGCGTATTCTACCAGATAAAACAAAGCGAATTTCATACCAGAGTATTCGGTATGGAAGCCTGCGACAATTTCAGAATCCGCTTCCAGCAGATCAAAAGGTGCTCTGTTGATTTCTGCACTTCCTGCCATGAAGAAGACCAGAAAGGCTATGGGTTGTAGGAGGATGAATGGAATATTTTGGGCTAGGACGATCTGGTTAAGAGACATAGAGCCGGTAACAAGTACAATACTGGCGAGAGATATGATCATGGGTATTTCATAGCTTACCACGGATGCTACGTCTCTCATAGCTCCTAAAAGAGAGTATTTATTGTTGGAG
>Ga0315298_1011350_pt1 | contig 10475 bp, 5 predicted proteins | sample WHS_1_MG_FD_203077 | JGI IMG/M metagenome (GOLD analysis project Ga0315298, IMG submission 203077) | Extremophilic microbial mat communities from Washburn Hot Springs, YNP, Wyoming, USA - WHS_1_MG | ecosystem: Environmental > Aquatic > Thermal springs > Hot (42-90C) | place: USA: Wyoming...
CTCCACCGAAACCTTCGGGTTGTAGCCGCGCAGGTTGGCGATCAGCGCCACCTTGACGCACTCGAACGCCTTGCTGTCCTCCTTCACCTTGGACTCCATCGCCGCCGCCAGCGGGCCGATGAAGCCGTAGGCGAGCAGGATGCCGAGGAAGGTGCCGACCAGCGCGCCGGCGATGTGCTCGCCGATGGCCGAGGTGTCGTTGCCGTTGAGCGAGCCCATGGTGATGACGATGCCCAGCACCGCCGCGACGATGCCGAAGCCGGGCATCGCGTCGGCCATCTTGGCCACCGCATGCGCCGGCGCCTCGGCCTCGTGGTGATGGGTTTCCAGCTCGTAGTCGAGCAGGGGTTCGAGCTCGTGCGGATTCATGCTGCCGCTGACCATCAGGCGCAGGCAGTCGGTGATGAAGTCGACCAGATGGTGCTCGCGCACCAGCCGGGGATACTTGGTGAAGATCGGGCTCTCGTCGGGGCTCTCGATATGCGACTCCAGCGCCAGCAGGCCCTCCTTCCGTGCCACGCCGAAGATGTCGTAGAGCAGCGACAGCAGGTCCACGTAGTCCTGCTTCTTGTAGGTGGGGCCCTTGACCAGGCCGATCGCATCGCGGAACACCGCCTTGACGATCTTCGACGGATTGGCGCTGAGGAAGGCCCCGAGCGCACCGCCACCGATGATCAGCAGCTCGTAAGGCTGCCACAGCGCGGCCAGATGGCCGTGGGACAGCACGAAGCCGCCCACCACGCAGACGATCACGACCAGGGCACCGATGACTACGAGCATGTTTCCATCCACTTGCTGGGGGCGAGCCGTGCTGTCCGGCACCCCTGCTTATCGACCGTGGCAGCCACAAATTGAGGCCCGGCGGCGAAAGCCCTGTCAGCTCCGTCGGCGGCGGACGGCGGCCAGAAAAAACAAGGCCCGGCAATGCCGGGCCTTGCTGGACACAGCGCCGCGGGAGGCGGTCAGGGGCGCCGCGCGAGCTCCGAGTTTTCCTTGGTGACCGGCATCAGGTCCTTCTTCGACACGCCCAGCCACAGCAGGATCGGGCTGGCGACGAAGATCGAGGACAGCGTGCCGACCACGATGCCGATCAGCATGGTCACCGCGAAACCCTCCACCGCCGGGCCACCGATGAAGTACAGCGCGGCCATGGTGATGCCGGTGAACAGCGAGGTGATGATGGTGCGCGACAGCGTGGTGTTGATCGAGCGGTTGAGGATCTCCTCCGGCTCGGCCTTGCGCGCCGAACGGAACAGCTCGCGGATGCGGTCGAACACCACCACCTTGTCGTTGATCGAGTAGCCGATCACCGCCAGCACCGAGGCCAGCACGGTCAGGTCGAACTCGCGCTGCACCAGCGCGATCACGCCCAGCGTGACCAGCACGTCGTGCACCTCGGTCACCAGCGCGGCGATCGCGAATCGCCGCTCGAAGCGCATCCACAGGTACAGGCCGATGCCGATGATCACGAAGATCGCCGCCACCGAGCCGTCGCTCTTCACCTCGTCGCCCACGGCGGAGGTGACGAAGCTGTGGCTGGTCATCGTCACGCCAGGCGTCTCGGCCTTGAGCGCGTTGAGCACGTCGTTGGCCACCTTGTCGGCAGCGGTCGAACTACTCACGCTGCCCTTGGACCCGGCGGCCGTGGCATCGGCGGTATCTTCCTTGGCCTGCAGGCGAATCGACATCTGCCGCGAACCGCCCAGGCTCTGCACCAGCGGGTTCTCGAAGCCGTGCTTCTGCAGCGCGGCGCGCACCTGCCCGACGTCGGTCGGCTGCGGATAGCTCACCTCCACCGAGATGCCGCCGGTGAAGTCCAGCGCGTAGTTCAGGCCCTTGGTGAAGATCAGCCCGACCGACACGATCATCAGCAGCGCGGCAAGCCCGATCGTGTACTTGCGGATGCCGAGGAAGTTGACGTTGGCGTTGTGATTGAAGATTTCCATGAGTTCCCTTGCCTCGTCAGACCGACAGCGTCTTGAGCTTGCGGTTGCCGTGGATCAGCGCGGTGATCGCGTGGGTCACCGTGACCGAGGTGAACATCGAGGTCAGGATGCCGATGAGCAGCGTGACGCCGAAGCCGCGGATCGGGCCGGAGCCCATCGTGGTCAGCGCCAGCGCGGCGATCAGGTGGGTGACGTTGGCGTCGAGGATGGTGGCCCAGGCCTTCTCGTAGCCGGCACGGATCGACGCGTGCGGCGTGGAGCCGTTGCGCAGTTCCTCGCGGATGCGTTCGCAGATCAGCACGTTGGCGTCGATCGCCATGCCGAGGGTCAGCACGATACCGGCGATACCCGGCATGGTCAGGGTCACGCCGATCAGCGACATCACCGCAACCAGGATCACCAGGTTGAAGAACAGCGCGATGTCCGCCACCAGGCCGAACAGCTTGTAGTAGACCGCCGCGGCCAGCAGCACCAGCGCCAGGCCCAGCATCACCGCCTTGAAGCCCTTGTTGATGTTGTCCTGGCCCAGGCTCGGGCTCAGTGCCGACTCCGACACGATGTCCACCGGCGCGGCCAGCGAACCGCCCTTGAGCAGCAGGGCCAGCTCGGAGGCCTCCTTCGGGCTGCCCAGGCCGGTGGTCTGGAACTGCTTGCCGAACACGCCCTGGATGGTGGCGTCACTGATCACTTCTTCGGTGGTGCGCGGGGTGCGCACTTCCTTGCCGTCGACCATCTTGGTGTCGGTGACACGTTCGACGTATACCACCGCCATCGGCTTGCCGACGTTGTTGGTGGTGAAGTCCAGCATTTTCTTGGCGCCGGCCGCGGTCAGCGTCACGTTGACGGTCGGGGTGCCCGACTGCGGATCGGTGCCCGAGGTGGCGTTGGCCAGCTGGTCACCGCTCACGATGAGCTGCTTGGCCACCAGCACCGGACGATGGGTGCCACGCTCGTAGTAAAGGCGGGCGTTGGGCGGGATGTTGCCGGTCTTGGCCGCCTCCACCGCCTGTGCATCGCCCGGATAGCCGATGCCGGGGTGGTACTCGAGCGTGGCCACCGCACCGATCACCGTCTTCGCCTCGGCCGGGTTCTGCATGCCGGCCAGCTCGACCACGATCTGGTTCTCGCCCTGCTGCTGGATCACCGGCTCGGACACGCCCAGCGCGTTGACGCGGTTGCGCAGCGTGCCGACGTTCTGCTTGATCGCATCGAGGGCCAGCTGGCGCAGCTTCTGCGGCTTGACCGAGGCATTGAGCATGAAGCGGCTGTCGCTGCTGTCGCCGTTGTTGACGTTCAGGTCGGGGTATTCGCTGGCGATCGCGGTCGCCGCGGCATTGCGGTCGGCATCCGAGCGAAGCGCGATGTTGATGCCCTTGCCGCGCTCCTTGGCGCGCACCACCGACTCGTAACGGATGTTCTTCTGCCGCAGCAGGCTGCGGATGTCATCGGCATAGCGCTCTTCCTGCTGGTCGATCACGCTGTTCTGGTCGACCGCCATCAGGAAGTGCACGCCGCCCTGCAGGTCCAGGCCCAGCGGCATCGACTTGGCGTGGATCGCCCGCAGCCAGCCGGGCACGGTGGGAGCCAGGTTCAGCGCCACGGTGTAGTTGTCGCCCAGCGCAGCCTTGATGACGTCCGAGGCCTTGGCCTGCACGTCGGCGTTGCTGAAGTTGGCCACCAGGTGATCGCCATCGATCGCCAGGCCGTTGTACGCAATCTTGTCCTTGGCCAGGGCGTCGGCCACCTTCTGCTGCACGCTGGCATCCAGCGGCGCGCCGTGGTTGGCCTGCACCTGCACCGCAGGTACCGGCGGGAAGGCATTGGGCAGCGCATAGATGATGCCGAACACCAAAGCCAGCGCGACCAGCGCGTATTTCCAGCGGGGGAAATCACTCATGCCTTGCATCCATCAAAGCCACCTCGGGCGGCGGCGGTAACGTGGGAACGGATACGGCGCGCCGTCGGGCGCGCCGTGGGATCGTCAGGAGGCCTTCAGCGAGCCCTTGGGCAGCACCTGGGAAATCGAGCCACGCTGCACGCGCACCCTCACGTTCGGCGCGATCTCGACGGTAAGGAAGGCCTCGCCCACTTCTTCCACGCGGCCGGCGATGCCGCCGTTGGTGACCACCTCGTCCCCCTTGGCCAGCGCCGAAACCATCTGGCGATGCTCCTTCTGGCGCTTCATCTGCGGCCGGATCATCAGGAAATACATCACGCCGAACAGGACGATCAGCGGCAGGAAGGTCATCAGCGGGTTCGGCGCCTGGCCGGCGGCCGGGGCAGCCTGGGCGATCACGGAAGTCATGGCAAAACTCATCGATTCGTCTCGCAAGTTGCGGCCTCGACAGCATTTTCTGCCGAATGCCTGATAAAAGATCCCGGATTATGCCACGCGCCCCCCGCCCCTGCACTGACGCGGGAGCGCGGCTGCATGGAGTGCACCGGCGGGGCGAGAGTTCCCTGCACCGGTGCGCAAGCGGCCCCTGACGGCTGCCCTGGTGGCGTATAGCCGGGGCCTTGTTCACCGGTACGGCACTTGTTCCGGCAGCCGGGCGATGCCCGAGGGCCGCTGGCGATGGCCCGGCGGTCCGGCGACACGTCCTCCGCGGGCAGCGCGGCTCGAGCACCGGGGAAGGATCGAGGCGCGGCGGGTGGGCCGCGCAGTGGCCGCGAGAAGCGATCCACCACACCCGCTTGCTTGAGCTGCTTCAACCACGTCCATGCGCCGCGGCCGCTGCCCCCACCCTCCAGCGGCCTTTTCCTCGCCCGAGGCCGTGAACCAGGACGCAATACACCGGCCAGGGCGCGACCGCGAGCGCAAGGATGGGGATGTTCATCCGGCTTCATCCCGGGCTCCCGGGGCTGGCCCGGCTGCATGATCCCGGGTGATGCACCGTGCGACCCGGTCTCACCCGCACGGGGGGCGCGAACGGCAGCATCTTCGGCATCAGGCCGAGTACCGCAGGGCCGGTCTGGAATGTGTTGCGAACGAGGGCAGCACGGCCTCCTGCCGTTGGCCGTGCGGGGCGAGCAACGCACGGATGCCGGTGAACCAGCCACTGCCGTCGGTCACCGCTGCAGCTGCGCAGCGGCGTTGGACGAAGCGGCACCGCCGACGACTGCGCCGAGCGGCACGGACTCACGCAACAGGACTCGCGCGCCTGCAGGAGCCCGGCGCGATCTCCGGACGATGATGGTCAAGCCTGCATCCGGCAGGACGGGGCGCGCCGGATCACGGCGCGACGGCGATCTGCTCCGGGGCGCCGGTCATCACGGTCGGCGCACCGGCGGCGAACGCTGCCTTGTTGTACGCGGCCACATCACCGGCAAGCAGAGCGTTGAAACGGGCGAGCCGGTCGCCGAACTTCGCATCCAATTCCCGCTCCAGCTGCAGCAGACCCGCCGTGGGCTGCTGGCCCTGCAGGCTGGCGAATCCGTAGCCCAGCGCCTCGAAGCTGCCGTGCAGATCGCTGAGCTCCTTCAGGTCGTCCTCGATGACATCGTGCTGCACGTCCTTGGCATAGATACTGCCCTTGAACCTGCCCAGCTCGCCGCTGAGCTTCTTCGCCTGCGCCAGCGCGTCGGAGTAGTGGGCATCGTCGCCGGCGCTGGCCTCGAACTGCTTCAGCGTCACCTGCATCGCAGTGACGCGGTTGAGCATGTCGTTCAGTGCACTGAGCCGGCTGCGCGCTGCAAGCGCGTGCTGCAGCGCTGCCTGCGCCGCGGCCGCAGCCGGCTTCTGGTTCGGATCGGCTTTCACCAACACGTTCTCGCTGGCACTGTGGCCGCCGGCGCTCACCGTGACCTGGTAGGTACCCGGCAGCACGGCCGGCCCATTCGCGTTGTTGCCGTCCTTTTCCTTGTCTTCATGCTTGACGAAATCGAGCCGGGTGGCACCGTCGTAGCGCATGTTCCAGACATAGCGGTTCACGCCGGCCTTGGCATTGGCATATCGGGTGGCCACCAGCTTGCCGGCGGCATCGCGCACGGTGAAGGTGACCGCGCCGTGGCTGGCCTTCTTGTCGGCCTTGATCGCCTTCGGCACGCTGTAGTCGATCACCACGCCATCGGGCGCATTGGGCACCGTGTACAGCGGCTCGGCGCCCTCGCCGCGCGACCAGCGCACGAACTGCACGCCGGCACGGGGCGTGAACAGGTGCAACGGCTGCTTCGCCACGCTGTCGTTGTATTCGGCCAGCGGCGCGAAGTGATCGAACACGAAAATGCCGCGGCCGTGAGTGGCGAGCACCAGATCGCCCTGCACGAACTTCACATCGAACACCGGCATCGTGGGCAGGTGCGCCTGCAGCGGCGACCAGTGGCCGCCGTTGTCGCGCGAGACGTAGGCACCGATGTCGGTGCCGGCTACCAGCACCCCGGCGTGCTGCGGGTCTTCGCGCACCACGAACACCGGTGCCCTGGGCAGGCCACGGTCGATGCGCGTCCAGCTCTTGCCGTAGTTGTCGGTGCGCCACACGTAGGCCTGGCGGTCATCCAGCTCGTGTGCGTCGAACGCCACATAGGCAGTGCCCGGCGCGGTGTCCGACACACCCACCTGGTAGACGCGCGCCCACTTCGGCGCGCCACCGGGAGTCACGTTGTTCCAGTGCGCGCCGCCGTCGCGGGTGAGCTGAACCAGACCGTCATCGGTGCCGGCCCACAGCACCTGTCCATCACTGGGCGCCACGCTAAGCGAGAGCACGGTGTCGTAGGTTTCCGCACCGGACAGGTCGAGGTTCACCGGGCCGCCGGAGAGCGCCTGCTTGCGCTTGTCATTGCGGGTGAGATCGCCGCTGATCGGCGTCCAGCTCAGGCCCGCATCGGTGGACTTGAACACTACGTTGCCACCCAGGTAGACCGTCCTGGGGTTCGCCGGATCGACCGCAATCGGGCTGGTCCAGTTGAAGCGGTACGTCACGTCGGTGAGCGGCAGGTCGTTGACGAACGCGGGGCCGTGCAGGTAGGGCATGGCGAAGTCGCTGCGCTTGCTGGCGCGGTGGAATACGGCCATCGCGCCGTCCTGTGCGTCGTTGTAGATCAGGTCGTCGCCCGCCGGCACCACGTACTGGCCGTCGCCACCGACCACGTTGAACCAGTCGGCCCCGCTGTTGACGTGGTCGGCCAGCGAGCTGGACGGACCGCACCAGCCGCTGTTGTCCTGCAGGCCGGCGCACAGCGTGTACGGCGTCTTGCTGTCCGCCGCCACCATGTAGTCCTGTTCGATCGGCAGGCCGTCGAGGAAGCGCCAGCTCTTGCCGCCATCCTGGCTGAGGTAGGCGCCGCCATCGTTGCCCTGAATGATCCGCTGCGGATGGGTGGGGTCGATCCACAACGCGTGGTGGTCGACGTGCACGCTCTTGTCGACCACGTGTGCGGTCTTGCCGCCGTCGTCCGATTCCATCAGGTAGAACGACATGAAATACAGCTTGTCGGCATCGCCGGGCGACACCGCGAAGCGCGAGAAGTAGAACGGTCGCACGTCCAGCGCGTGGTTGTCGCTGACCTCGCTCCATTTGTCGCCCAGGTCATGTGAGACGAACAGAAGACCCTTGCCCGGCTTGGTCTCGATCAAGGTGTACACGCGCTCGGGATCGCTCGGCGCGGTGGCGACCGCGATGCGGCCCAGCGGGCCCTTCGGCAGGCCCTCGGCGAGCCGGGTCCAGGTGGCGCCGCCGTCGGCGGAACGCCACAGCCCGCTGCCCTGGCCGCCATCAACCAGATTCCACGGATGGCGCACCACCTGCCAGGTGGCCGCGAACAGTACTTCCGGATTGCCCGGCGCCATCGCGATGTCGATCGCGCCGGTGTGGTCGTCGACGAACAGGGTCTTGTGCCAGCTCTTGCCGCCGTCGGTGGTCTCGAACACGCCGCGCTCGGCGTTCGGCCCCCAGGCGTGACCCAGCGCCGCGACCAGCACGTGGTCCGGGTTCTGCGGATCAACGACGATCTTGCCAATCTGCCCGGCGTCCTGCAGCCCCATGCGCTTGAAGGTCTTGCCGGCGTCGGTGGACAGGTACACGCCGGCGCCATCGATGATGTCGTTGCGGATGTTGCTTTCGCCGGTGCCCACCCAGACCAGGTTGGGATTGGACGGTGCCAGCGCGATGGCACCGATCGAGGCGCTGGCTTCGTGGTTGAAGATCGGCTTGAAGTGCTCGCCGCCGTCGGTGGTTTTCCACACGCCACCGGCCGCTGCGCCGACGTAGTAGGTCAGCGGGTCGCCGGGAATACCCACCACGGCCGAGACGCGACCACCGGCGATCGCCGGGCCGAGATTGCGAAACCGCAGCTGGGCAAACGGCCCCTTGCCTGCGTCCGTGGAGGAAGGTGATGCCGGAGCCGTGGCGGCGCAAACAGGCATCACCGCAAGCGCGGAGAGGATGGCAAAGGACAGGATGCGGCGACGGTGGCTGGACATGGACGGTGTTTCCCCCTGGCGGTAACGGAAGTGCGGCGACGCAGCCCGCACGCATTCGGAATCCCCTCGAATGTGCAGCCGCGGTTCGAGCCGTTACAAGTGACGAAGGTACTGGCTGCCACACGCAATATTTTTCGCCCGCCGCATGCTGGCGATGCCCCCTCGCCGTTGCCCACCGGCATGAATCCTTTCTTGCCGGGGCGTCGATGGCCGAGACCGGCACGGAGGCTCCGCCCGTTGCAGTGATGCAGTCAGGGGGCACGGAAATCGCCTGGCGGGAGGGAGCCGCGCAGCTCCTTGCGCAGGCGAATTCGCACAGGCTGGCATGGATGAAGCGTCCGGGTCTGCCGTCGGCGCGCGGGGTACATGGGCCGGTCCGCCGGCGCTTCCGTCGGATTCGACGGGGCGATGAAGCTGAAGATGCGCGAGCGATCGTTGCTAGGAGCTTGCTGTCGCGCGTTCGGCCGAAGCGCCCTGACGCAGTGCATAAAAATGCGCGACGAAGTCGTCCAGGGTGCCGCCCTCGATCGCCGTGCGCAGGCCGGCCATCAGCCGCTGGTAGTGACGCAGGTTGTGCATCGTGGCCAGCTGGCTGGCAAGGATCTCGTTGCAGCGGTCCAGGTGGCGCAGATACGCACGGCTGAAGCCGTTGGCGCAGGCGTAGCAGTCGCAGCCCTCCTCGATCACCCGGGTGTCCATGGCGAACTTGGCGTTGCGGATGCGCAGCGTGCCCTCGGGCACGAACAGGAAGCCGTTGCGGGCGTTGCGGGTGGGCATCACGCAGTCGAACATGTCGATGCCGCGGCGCACCGCTTCGACGATGTCTTCCGGCCGCCCCACGCCCATCAGATACCGCGGCTTGTCCGCTGGCAGCAGCGAGACGGTGAAATCCAGCGTGTGGTTGCGCTCGGCCTCCGGCTCGCCCACGGCCAGGCCGCCGACCGCGTAGCCGTCGAAGCCGATGGCCACCAGGCCCTCGGCCGAGCGCCGGCGCAGCGGCTCGTACACGCTGCCCTGCACGATACCGAACAGGCTGTTGGGGTTCTTCAGATCGTCGAAGGAACGGCGCGAGCGCTCGGCCCAGCGCAGCGACAGCTCCATCGACTCGCTGGCGACCTTCTCGGTGGCCGGGTACGGCGTGCACTCGTCGAAGATCATCGCGATGTCCGAGTCCAGCACGGTCTGGATCTTCATCGACACTTCCGGCGACAGGAACACCTTGGAGCCGTCCACCGGCGAGGCGAAGGTCACGCCCTCCTCGGCCAGCTTGCGCTTGTGCGCCAGCGAGAACACCTGGAAGCCACCCGAGTCGGTGAGGATCGGCTTGTTCCAGCCGATGAAGCGATGCAGCCCGCCAAACTGTTCGATGATCTCCAGCCCGGGGCGCAGGAACAGGTGGAAGGTGTTGCCGAGGATGATCTCGGCACCGATATCGACGATGTCGCGCGGGGTCATCGCCTTGACCGAGCCGTAGGTGCCCACCGGCATGAATGCCGGGGTCTGCACGGTGCCGCGGGCTAAGGTCAGCTGCCCGCGACGGGCCGCGCCGTCGGTGGCCTTGAGATCGAAAGTCAGGGAAGTCATCCGGCGCATTGTAACCGGCCCGGCAGGCAGCCCGGCCGGCGCGGCGCCCGCGGCCGGCTATACTTGCCGGCTCCCCCACGGCAAGCACAGGCCACACATGCGCGAGGAACACGTCCGGGAACTGGTCGACCTGCTCGAGCTCGAGCGGCTCGAGGACAACCTGTTCCGCGGCCAGAGCCGGGACATCGGTACCCGCTTCGTGTTCGGCGGGCAGGTGCTGGGCCAGGCGCTGTCCGCCGCCCAGCGCACGGTGGACCCGCGCCGCGAGGCCCATTCGCTGCATGCGTACTTCCTGCGCGCCGGCGACATCGAGGCACCGATCGTCTACAGCGTGGAGCGCACCCGCGACGGCGGCACGTTTTCCTCGCGCCGGGTGGTGGCGATCCAGCACGGCCAGCCGATCCTGAACGGCTCGATCTCGTTCCAGGAGCCGGAAAAGGGCTTCGAACACCAGACCTCGATGCCGGAGGTGCCCTCGCCCGATGACGTGGAGCCGATGCGTCACCTTTCGCCCGAGGAGCTGGCCA
>Ga0315298_1011351_pt1 | contig 10474 bp, 7 predicted proteins | sample WHS_1_MG_FD_203077 | JGI IMG/M metagenome (GOLD analysis project Ga0315298, IMG submission 203077) | Extremophilic microbial mat communities from Washburn Hot Springs, YNP, Wyoming, USA - WHS_1_MG | ecosystem: Environmental > Aquatic > Thermal springs > Hot (42-90C) | place: USA: Wyoming...
GTTAGAAAAACAAAAAGTAGATATAGATTGGTCTTCCACTAAAGTTATTTTTATTGCAAAGAACTTTGATAATTATCAAACTTATGTCTCATCCATACGTAGCGCTCCTTTTGAATTATGGACGTATGAGCTTTATGATGGATTTTTAGCTCTTGAAAAGATTGAACAACCAGCAACTAAAACCAGTTTTAATACACTTATATCAAGTAAACAGGAGTTCAAGAAAATAAGCCAAGATTTTATAACATATGATTTAGATTATCATTTAAATAAAATGAAACCAGAATTGCGAGATGTTTTTAAATTATACCGTGAAAAAATAAAGTCATTTGGACCAGATATTGAAGAGGTAATCGATCAAAAGTCAGGTATAACTTATAGACATAATAAAATTAGTTTTCTACGTTTTGATTTTAGAGTAAACCAATTCAATGCAGTTTTTAAAGAAAAAAAAGGTTATGTTGATCCAAAAAATCTTTCAAGAGACATTAGAAAGCGCAAGTGGGGATTTGAACGAGAAGTTGTGATAACTTCAAAAGATAATTTTGATGATGTGATTTATTTGCTTAAACAATCATATGATACGACAATTTAAAATTATGTGAAGTTTACTAGGGAAAAGGGTTAAAATGGCTTTGTAGAAATCCTTTAATTTTTTTAAAAATAAAGCCTCTTGAGATCAAAAATCCAAGAGGCGATTAAATGAAGCAGAAAAAATTTAGGAAAAGTGCTGCTTGCATAGTAGAATTAATAATCAGTCATCCCTAATCTGGATTTACTTGAAGGGTTGATTGCTCTTTCTTAAGGGAGCAGTGTAAAGTTAAAGTTTTACCGGTCCATACAACATAACTAATCTTCTCGTAAAGAATTGGATTAAGTGAGAGAGATGAAGTGGATTAACAATAAAATTAGACGAAATCACCTTCGAAAAGATTTATAAATAATTTAATACAATACAAACTTATGTTAGATATTAAAACATTAGAAAATTGGCTATGGGAAGCTGCTTGTAAGATTAGAGGTTCTGTTGATGCACCGAAGTACAAAGATTATATCTTACCTTTGATATTCTTAAAGAGACTTTCAGACGTCTATGAAGACGAAATTGAAAAGTTAGCTAAAGAATATGGAAGTAAGAAAATTGCAGAGGAGTTAGTTGAAGAAGACCATTCTCTAGTCTGGTTTTATATTCCTAAAAAAGCAAGATGGTCTGAAATTATTAAACAAACTACTAATGTTGGAGAGTATTTGACTGATGCAGTACGAGCAATTGCAAAAGAAAATCCAAAATTACAGGGAGTAATTGACATAAAAGACTTTAATGAAACAGCAGCAGGACAAAGAATAGTCAGTGACGATGCATTAAAATCCTTAATTGACATTTTGAGCAGACATCGTTTGGGATTAAAAGATGTTGAACCAGATATATTAGGAAGAGCTTATGAATACCTATTAAGAAAATTTGCAGAAGGATCAGGACAATCAGCAGGTGAATTCTATACTCCTAAAGAAGTTGCTATCCTAATGGCTAAGATTTTAGATCCAAAAGAAGGAGAAGAAGTTTATGATCCTTGTGTTGGTTCAGGTGGTCTTCTTATAAAAATTATGCTTAGATTCAAAGAAAAATATGGAGATAATCCTAAAGTAAAACCACTAAAATTCTATGGCCAAGAATTACTGCATACTACTTATGCTATGGCAAAAATGAATATGTTTATTCATAGAATGGAGGCAGATATTGCCCTTGGAGACACTATGAACAGGCCAGCTTTTCTTAATAAAGATGGTTCATTAAAAACAATGGATATTGTGGTTGCAAATCCAATGTGGAATCAAAATACATTTACGCAAGAGACATACGAAAACGATCCATATGGTAGGTTTATTTATGGATACCCACCGAACAGCTCTGCAGATTGGGGATGGGTACAGCATATGTTCAAATCATTAAAAGATAAAGGAAGAATGGCAGTTATTCTAGATACTGGAGCAGTTTCTCGTGGATCTGGAAATGAAGGATCTAATCGAGAAAAAGATATTAGAAAAGCATTTGTAGAAAATGACTTTGTAGAAGCTGTTCTTTTACTTCCAGAAAATTTATTCTATAATACAACTGCACCAGGAGTTATTCTAATTATTAATAAAGATAAGAAGAATAAGGGTAAAATTCTTTTAATCAACGCTTCTAAATTATTTGAAAAGGGAAGACCAAAGAACTTCCTTCCTGAAAGCGCTATAAATAAAATAGCTAAAGTTTATCACAACTTCAATGAAGAGGAAGGGCTGAGTAAGATTATAACAAAAGAAGAAGCAGCTAAGAATGATTATAATTTAAGTCCTTCAAGATATGTAAGTGTGAATGGAAATGATAACACACTGCCCTTAGATGAAGCATTAGTTTTAGTTAAAGAAGCAGAAGAAGAAAGAAAAAGAGCAGATGAAAAATTAAAACAGATTTTGGAGGAGAACGGGTTTGAGATATAAAGAGATTTAGCGGTGAAGATAAAATGAATGAAGAAAAAAACATAGAGCCAAAATTAGTACAGTATATAATAGATAGACAAGAAATAGCTCTTCCGATGGCATTACTTAAACAAAAAATGATTTTAGAAGCAGAAAATGCATTAAATTCAACCGACCCTCTTATTGTATCACATTTTTTTAAAAATGTAAGTAAAAATCTTGATGGGTATGTATCTTCAGAAGATATTATTAAGCTAACTAAAAAATTAAAAGAATTATCAATGAATGAAAAATTTAAACAAAAAATTTCAGAAGACGATAAAAGAATAATCAAATTTTTGGTAGAAAATACGAGCCTAACTAACTTAGATATTATAGAAATAATGGGGCAAGAGTATTTTACTATTCAAGTTGCAGAAGAATTAGAGGAAACTAAAGACTTACCGAATACTATTAAAATGGCTTTATTTTTATGGTGTTTTGTAAACATTTACGAAATAATTTTAATTAATGTAGATAGAAGACTTTTCGCATATATAAAAAATAACAACATAAAAGAAAGTAATAATATCAAAAGATTTTTAGATATCGATAGAAAAGAACATAAAGATCATGCCACTGCAGGATTAATAAATAAGGTTTTTTGTGAAATATTAGATCTAAAAGAAGAAAATAATTCAATATTTGGTAAAGGCTCTAAGCCAAAATTAATCAGAAATAAAATTTCGCATTCTAATATATTTTATGATACTGAAGAAAATAAAATTAAATTATCTAATGGTGAAGAGTATTCAATTGAAGATTTTCTAAACGAATACTATGCGTTATTTAATTTTTTAATGGAATGGATAAATATTGGATTAGGCAAAGAACTTGACGATAAAATTATTTTTAATACTCTTAAGAAAACGTTTCATGCTTTATCTTCACATTACTTAAGAATTGAAAGAGGCGATCCATTAAAAAGAGGATTTTATTCGTATATAATTAAAATAAAAAAAGAAGCAGGGGTTGAAGATGAATAAACAAAATTATATAAAAATTAAAGGAAATGTCGAGAATAGATTGAAAGAAATACGAAAATTTTCATTAAAGAAAGAATGTATGGTTCTTTCCAAGATTAACGATCAAAATAAATCTGAGCAATCCAGAAACCTATTTCCAATGTATCAACAACTAATTAAAGATTATAAAGAATTATCTAGTAAATCGTCATCGGGTCTCGAAGATATATCTCATATTATTATCTTAAGTTCTGCATGTGAAGGTCTCATAAAAATAGTCTTGCTTACCGATGATCCATATGACTATTTAGATGCAGAACAAAGAGACAGAACTTTAGGCAAACTGAAAAAGAAACTAATAAATAAACTTAGAGAAAAAGATAAAAATAATGATAATATTCTGGTAGTAGAAAAAGTTTTAGATCTGATTATCGATTTAAGAAATAAATTTGTTCACTTTCCTATTTATTATGAATATGATTATAGATTTGAAAGACTTTATTTTAATTTAATGGCTTATATTATTGAAGCTTTTGGATATTGGAATGAAATAGATGAAGAAGTTGCTAGATATATTAAAGAAAAAGCAAAACAAAAAGTAAATGGAATTGATCTACTTGATGGGGTTGTTCTGTATGAGCAAATCAAAAAATGATAATGAATTCAAAGAAACTGAAATCGGACTGATACCAGAAGATTGGGAAGTTGTAAGATTGAGGGATGTTGCTAAAAAAATAAAAGCAGGAGGTACTCCAAGAAAAACAATTAAAGAATATTGGGGTGGGAATATACCTTTTGTTCTAATTCAAGATATAACGTCTTCTGCATTGTATCTACAAAAAACAAATGAGACTATAACAGAGAAAGGTTTAAAAGAGTCTAATGCTTGGTTAGTTCCTCCTAATTCTTTATTACTAAGCATGTATGCAACAATAGGTGAAACTGCAATTAATATCATTCCTGTGGCTACAAATCAAGCAATTCTAGCGATAATTCCTAAAGATAATTTTGATGTTGTTTTTGGGGCATTTCTTCTTAGGTTTAATGCTGAAAGATTAAAAATGCATAATATTCAAAGTACTCAAAAAAATGTAAATAAAGGAGTAGTAGAAAATTTCAAAATCCCACTCCCGCCCCTTCCAGAACAGAAACGCATCGCTTACGTTCTCTCAACTATTCAAAATGCTAAAGAAAAAACAGAAAACGTGATCAATTCCCTGAAGGAATTTAAGAAATCGATGATGAAGCACTTGTTTACTTATGGACCAGTTAGTTTAGAGGAAGCTGAAAAAGTTAAATTAAAGGAGACTGAGATTGGAAGAATACCAAAAGATTGGGAAGTTGTACAACTTAGTGATGAAAAATACTTCGAGATTTTACCAAGTGGAATAGAATATTTTCCTGATACTAAAATCTATTTATCTACTTCTTCTATCGAATATAACAAGATTATATCAAATGAAGGAGAAATAACATATAAAAATAGACTTTCTCGGGCGAACATGCAACCTAGAATGAACACAGTATGGTTTGCAAAAATGAAAAATACAATTAAAGTGTATTCATTTACAGAAAAAAATGCTGAAGAAATTAAAAAATATATACTTTCAACAGGTTTTGCAGGAATATTATGTAAAGAGAATATTGAACCACAGTATTTAGAACAAATATTTCTATCGAATTGGTTTAATCAAATAAAAGATTCTTCTAGTCATGGCTCAACTCAACAAGCAATAAATAATAAAGATATCGAGCGATTTAGAATCCCTCTTCCGCCCCTTCCAGAGCAGAAACGCATCGCTTTCATATTATCTGCGATTGATTCAAGAATTGAGGCAGAGGAAGCTAAAAAGAAGGCTCTTGATGAGTTATTTAATTCTATGCTTCATAATCTTATGACTGGAAAGATCAGAGTAAAGGGTCTTACTTTAAAAGAGGTATAAAAATGGAAAATACGGATATTCCTACAGATGAAAAATTGATAGAATACATTAAAAATCTACCATCGAATCAGGATACTCAAAGCGATAGTAATAAATTTTTTGAAATAATTTATAAAATAAGCAATGGTGATGTAAACATAGAAAATTTCAGAATGGCAAAAGAATGGCTTAAGTTAGCTAAAGATGACTTAGAAACTAGTAAGTTACTTTATGATAACAAACATTATAGAAACTCAATATTTCTTCTTCAACAATCTGTTGAAAAGACTGTGAAGGCAGATTATACTGCCTTTTCATTAATTCCAAAAAAACAGATTAGAAAGATAGGCCATAAAACTCCTTTGGCTTTTGTAAATCTACTAAAGCAAGAATGGGTTGGTCCATTTCTAGCCTTAGTAAACAAACAATATTCAAGTTCTTTAAACAAAAACATCGAAATATTAGAAAATTTAATAAACAATAAAGATGATGAAATGGCACTTATGAATGAAGAAGAAATATCTAAATTCCTTAGTTTATGTAATATTTATGATGACGATACTCAATTTATGAATTTTTTAAGTTATTATAATTCATCCGAAAAACAAATTATTACAGATCGCATAAATATGGGATTAGCATGTCTAAGCTCATTAATAACTCTTTCCATTATATCGTTAATAACCTATCCACATATAACATATACAAGATATCCTGATGGAAAAATAAAGCCAGAGATATATAATGAAAATTTAGGTATAGTCAAAAAATCGAAAGAAATTTTTGAACTTGTAGACAAAACAATATATAATTTAGAAAAAACAATAGAATCAGAAGAAACACTTACAAACATTAGAGGGGATTGAAAATGTCTAGATTCGGAAATGAAAAATCTGCTGTTCAGGATCCTTTAATTCAATACGCGTGCGAAATCGGCTGGGAATATATTAAACCAGAAGATGCCCTCAGGTTGAGGGGTGGAAAGACAGGGTTAATTTTAAAACCAGTCTTTACTGAGCAAATTGCAAAGCTTAATTCAGATTTTATAGATACCAATATGATTGAAGATATTATTAAGCGTATTGAACGACTACCAGCAACAATTGAGGGAAACCTCCAGGCCTGGGAATACCTAAAAGGACTTAAGACTGTTTACGTACCAACTGAAAAAAGAGAGCGCAATGTGACTTTAATAAATAGTGATTCAAAGAAAAACATATTTCAAGTAACTGATGAATTTGAGTATACAAATGGAAAGTATACGAATCGTTATGATGTAGTATTTTTTATAAATGGAATCCCAATATTATTTGTTGAAACCAAAGCAGTTGCTAAATTTATCGGAAGCCAAATAAATAGAGAAACAATAATCGCAGAGGCATTGGAGCAAGTAAGAAGATACCATAACGAAACACCAGAAGCGATGTCTTTATTTCAACTGTATACAACTACTAACATAATACATTTTCTATACGCTGCAACTTGGAACTTATCAATAAAATCTATTTTTAATTGGAAGACAGAGACTCTTGCAAAAAATTATGAAGAATTGGTAAAAACCTTTTTCGCAAAAGAAAGAATAACAAAGATTCTTTTAGATTTCATATTATTTACAAGGCAAGATGATGAACTGAATAAAGTTGTACTCAGGCCACACCAAATAAGAGCTGTTCAAAAACTTATTGAAAGGGCAGCAGATAGAAAAAAGAATAGGGGACTTATCTGGCATACACAAGGAAGTGGAAAAACATATACGATGATTGTAACTGCACAAAAGATTATTGAAAATCCTATTTTTGAAAACCCAACTGTTATTATGCTTGTTGACAGAAATGAACTTGAAACACAATTATTCAATAATTTGAGCGCGGTTGGTATTCAAAACGTCGAAATCGCAAAAACTAAAAAGCATTTACGAGAATTGTTAGAAGGAGATAGGAGAGGGCTTATTGTTTCAACAATTCAAAAATTCGAAGGCATGCCCAAAGACATCAATACAAGAAAGAATATCTTTGTTTTAATCGATGAAGCACACAGAACAACAGAAGGCGATTTAGGAATTTATTTAATGAGTGCTTTGCCAAATGCAACTTATTTAGGATTCACTGGTACACCAATAGATAAAACACAACATGGAAAAGGAACTTTTGTTGTGTTCGGAAAAGATGACCCTCCAAAAGGATATTTAGATAAATATGGAATCGCTGAATCAATAGAAGACGGAACTACGGTTAAATTGCATTATACTCTAGCTCCAAGCGAATTAAAGCCAGAAACAGAAATACTTGAGAAAGAATTCTTAAACTTAAAAGAGGCAGAAGGAGTTAGTGATATTGAAACGTTAAATAAAGTTTTGGATAAAGCAGTCACGCTAAAGAATATGTTAAAAAATAAAAAAAGAATAAAAAAGGTGACTAAATTCATAGTTGAGCATTTCAAAAATAATGTAGAACCAATGGGCTATAAGGCGTTTATCGTCGCAGTAGATAGAGAAGCTTGCGCACTATATAAAGAAGAATTAGATAAATATCTACCACCAGAATACTCAGAAGTTGTTTTTAGTCCAGCACATAATGATCCTGAACAACTTAAAAAATATCATTTATCAGAAGAAAAAGAAAAAATTATAAGAAAAGCATTCAGGGACCCTGAAAAGTTACCAAAAATACTTATTGTGACAGAAAAACTTCTTACAGGTTTTGACGCTCCAATATTGTATTGTATGTATTTAGACAAACCGATGAGAGACCATGTTCTATTGCAAGCAATTGCAAGAGTAAATCGGCCGTATGAAGAGGAAGGTGGCAGAAAGAAACCTGCGGGTTTTGTATTGGATTTCATTGGGATTTTTGATAAACTGGAAAAAGCCCTAGCATTTGATTCAGGAGACATTAGTGAAGTAGTGAAAGATATATCTGTACTTAAAGAAAGATTTCAGAGCTTGATGAAAAAAGCGAGAGCGGATTATCTAAAGATTATCCAAAACAAAACAAAAGATGCAGCGGTTGAAGCAGTGATAGAACAGTTTAGAGATGAAATAAAAAGGCAAGAATATTACAGTTTCTTCAAAGAAATAGAAAATATTTATGAAATTTTATCTCCAGATCCATTTTTAAGAGACTATTTGGAAGATTATGATACATTAGCGAGAATATACCGAATTCTTAAAGAGGCGTACGAACCTGGAGTATCTATAGATAAAGAATTTACAAGAAAAACTGCTAAACTGGTACAAGAACATGTTTATGCAGGTAAAATAAAATCGAATTTAGAAATCTATGAAATAAACGAAAATATAATTAAAAAAATTGAAGAAAGTACTGCATCTGATACTGAAAAAATATTTAATTTATTGCGCAGCATAGGCTTAACTATAGATAAAGATAAGGAAACTAATCCTTACCTTATTTCAATAGGCAAAAAAGCTGAGATAATATCCAGTTTATATCAGCAACGTCAGATAGATACTAAAGAAGCTTTGGAAAAGACAAAAGAATTAGTGGATAAAATTAATGAAGCTAAGAATGAAAAGAAAAAAATGCAGATGACATCTGAGATATTTTCAGTATACTGGATTTTAAAAGATGAGAGAGCAAAAAATCCTGATAAAATGGCTAAAGAAATGGAAAGTGCATTTGAAAAATATCCATACTGGAAAACAAGCGAAGAACATGAAAGAAGATTAAAGCAAGAATCATTAAAAGTACTAGTAAAAACGGGCCTTAGTTCCAAAAAAGCGGTTGAGATTATGAATAAAATAATGAATGTACTAAAAGGTGTTTCAGAATGATAACGATAGTTGATTTTAAAAAAGAAGTAATAGATTGGTCTGAAGAAATCGGTGTAAAACCTAAGGAAATACAGATAAGAGCTATGAAAAGAAAATGGGCAAGTTGCTCTAAAACAGGTAGACTTTCATTTTCTTATGCTCTTTTAAATGAGCCATATGATGTTAGATCAATGGTTATAGTTCATGAACTCCTGCATCTTAAATATTCGACCCATACTAGATTCTTCTATTCATTAGTTACAGCATATTTAGCTAAGAAAGGAATTGAGAATGTTGTAATCAAATATTAAGAATATGGTACGTATAAAAAAGCGATGTATGTAGGTTACTAAACATCAATTTAAACACTAGATCATATGATAAAAAAAATGAGAACTGCAAAAACATTTTCATCTCTTTTCCTTTTGGTCTGGGGAAAGAGTGAATTCGAATATTGCAACTGGATAGTCTAATCCGAAGTTTTCGATGACTTGAGGATGAATCTCGCCGCACCAGCCGATTATTTTCTGTTTGTGCTTGCTGCTCTTTTCTAATTTAGCTGATTTTTCTTTCTTAAGTTCTTTATTGGATGCTTCAGATGCTTTTTCTGATTTGTTTTCCTGCGGTGAAATGAGGATGAATCTTCCATCTATCAAATGAGCATAATTTTCAGGATTGAATTTAACTTCATCAGGATACACTTCAGCAACTTTTGCAAACTTCTTTATTTCATTAAATACAGAATAAATTGTGCTGAAGTCAGCCTTTTCTGCCATCACTGCAGCTGAAAGTCTTGTCATGCATTTGCCTTCGCTGTCTGCAACTCTTCCAACCTCAAATATCTTTATTGGCAGACCTTTAGTTTTGTTTTGAGAAAGAACCTGCATAAGAGAAGGATAGAGATGAGGCCTGAATAACGTGAAGTCCTGTGTTCTTGGATTCTTTATCTTAACTGATGAATCTATTTCATGCTTACTAACTAATGCCTTTTCAAGCAATCCTTCATTTACTAGTGTCCAGCTGTTTATCTCAACAAACTCCATTGTCACCATCTGCTCTCTTATCCTCTGATCAATGGTGGATTGTGCTGAAACCTGACCATTGGTGACAAGCTGAGGGAGTTTAGGCTTGAAATTTTCATATCCATATGCAACAGCAATTTCCTCTATGAAATCCACTTGATGCATGAAGTCTGCTCTGTATGGAGAAACATCTATCTCTAAGATAGTGTCATTCTTAGCTTTTGGAACTCCAATATCAAATGCATCTGAAAAAGAAGAAGAGAATGAAGATGAATTGGATGAATTGGAAGATGA
>Ga0315298_1011353_pt1 | contig 10473 bp, 12 predicted proteins | sample WHS_1_MG_FD_203077 | JGI IMG/M metagenome (GOLD analysis project Ga0315298, IMG submission 203077) | Extremophilic microbial mat communities from Washburn Hot Springs, YNP, Wyoming, USA - WHS_1_MG | ecosystem: Environmental > Aquatic > Thermal springs > Hot (42-90C) | place: USA: Wyoming...
CTGGTTCCACTTCCATCCCAGTTTTCTGAGATAGTCACGAACATAAGCTCGTGACTCTCTTGGAGTATCTTTGATAAATTCGGATGGACTGGTAAGGATCGTTTTTACCAGTATTTTCGCTTCATTGGAGAGGTTTGAGTAGATATCGAGAAAACCCTGGCTCTCCAGGGAGGGGACCCTGCCGATGGCATTGTCGTCGTCTTCATCCTCGGTGGGGGAGAGATTTGAGATGGGAATCTCTTGTGAGGATTCGGAGAACCTGGAGGCCAGGGTTTTCATCCGGTAATGAATATAGTTGATTGCCCACGTGTCCGGGGCTGATTTTCCTTCGCGATAGGTTCTGCGGCTCTCCAGAACGGCGAGCCATGCTTCTTGTATTAGGTCTTCATTGTCGAACCAACTGGGGGGGAGGGCTTTTGTGGCGGGGCAAAGGGCAATGGCTTTTCTCACTAGGGTCTCATCCATTTTCCACCTCCACGAAAATGGAATAGCCACCGGGGGTTCGGGGCATCTTAGACTTGATCGAGATTCTCTTTCATTGTCTTTCAGTCCCCTCTTCTGCCCGATGGCTTCTAAGGATATTATAGTTGAATCTTGAAATTCCCGCAAGAGTTTTTCACGGCAATCTTCTCCACACCTTCCGGTCCCACGACCCGGGCTTATTGACTTTTTTCCACCCTAGGTCACGGGCCAAGTGGTAGAGCTCTCGGTGGACCGCCTTGGGGTCGCCAAGGAGGGCCACCAGCTCGGCGACCTGACCGAGGTCTTCCTGGGTCCAGGGGTCCTCGCAAAGAAAAGGATAAAATCTTGCGGCTGTGTTGAGGGTGTATGCTTTCAAGTTCCGGATCGCCATTTTCGCACCTCCATCATGTTTTCTGAGTATATTATAATTCGTTCGAAAAAATTTGTCAAGAGAAAAAATGCAATCGAAAAAATTTTTCTCACTTTCCAGCTTCGATAAATTTCTGAGCCACCGCCTTGGCCCGGCTCATTGGGGTCCGGAGGGCCAGGCAATGGAGGATTCCTCGCTTGTCTGTCCGGATGGAGAATCCCGTTGCTAGGACTTCAGCATCCAGGATCTCCCCGCCCTTGAGCTCCAGACATAGAAGCTCAAATTTGGCCGGTTTTGGATTTGGTATAGGGTAGATTCTCACCACTAGCTTTTCTCCTTCGACCTTTTCTGGCTTTTCGAGTTTTTCGAGGCCTCGATGGCTTTGATACCACCTGTCCTCTTTGCTCACTAAGACCACACAAGGCCACCCCGCCTCCGGTGGTCTCCCCTTTGGGAATTTGACCACCGCGGGCATCTGACACTTGACGTGGTATCCTCGTTCGTCGAAACTGTCTAGGACGCTCTTGTCTATGTTGGCTACTATCTTCTTCATTGTTCACCTCCACTTTTGGTCTATATTGACAAACACAATTCTTCCAATCCGGATAAGCATTCTCACATCCAGCGCAAGTGGCTCTCCATTGCTGGAGTCCCTTACACCACCAGAACTTCGATTCCATTTACCCCCTCCTCTCAATCTCTTCCACCAAGAGGCGAACCAGATTCTCATCCGCTTCGGCTTCTTTCCCGTCTAGGACCATTTTCACTACTTGTCTTTTTTGATCCAGGACCTTTGCCATGTCCTCTTCGATGGTCCCAGCCGCAACAAGATAGTAAACATTGACAACATACTTTTGACCGATCCTGTGGCATCGGTCCTCAGCTTGGTCCAAGAGGGCTGGAGCCCAGGGGAGCTCAATAAATACCACGGTGCTGGCCGCGGTTAAGGTGATCCCCATCCCGGCGGCCTGAATGTTACCCAGAAACATTCTCGTTCTGGTTTCTGGATCATTCTGGAATCGGTCAACATACTCTTGTCGCTTCTGGGCTGGGGTGTCTCCGTCTATTCTTACGCTGATTTTCTGAAAATGGGATTCGAGCTTGTCTCCAATTTCCTTGTGGTGGTAGAAGACTACCACCTTCCCGTTCCCATTCCCACCCGTGCTTTCCAAGAGATCCTCAAGCCACTCTATGACTTGAGGAAGTTTTTTGTTTGCGATGAATTGTCTCAGGTATTCAATTCTAGATAGGATGGTCGTGATCCGGGTTCCCTTCTCTTCATGAAGCCAATCGCGGAATTCTCTCTCCATTTTGTTGTATTCTTTTGAATCAAACTGGATTGGGACAACGGTTCTGATTTTGTCTGGAAGCTCAGTTAGGACGTCCGCCTTCTTGCGGCGGATCATCACTGTCGAGGTAAGGAGCTCATGAAGCTCTTTGGTTCTGGAAGCACCGCTGAAGTCCCATCCGAATCGGGTGTGTCTAGCTCCGCAATACCTTTGAGCATAGTCCCAGAACTTGGGGAAAGTTCTGGGATCTATCATATGAAGGATGGTGAATCCTTCTATAGGACGGTTGATGATTGGAGTTCCGCTGAGTCCGATTATGTGCGGAACTCCTTTGGAAAGCTCTTGAAGAGCTTTGGTCCGCTTGGCGGACTTGTTCTTGATCATAGAGGTTTCATCTATGATCAAAACTTTGGGGTCCATTATCTTGAGATGGCTAAGCCAGCTCAGGAGAATATCGTAATTGATGATATAAACATCAGCTCTGGGAAGGACGTCTGCGTCTTTTCCAAAGATGACGTGGATGGAAGTGTCTCCGTTGAGCCACTTCCGGGCTTCCCTAGCCCAGTTGAGTTTTACCGAGTTGGGACAGACCACAATGGCGGGTCGCTTCTCTGGATGGAGTCTGAGCCAAGCTAGAGCTTGGATGGTTTTACCCAGGCCCTGCTCATCGGCTAGGAGTGCCCTGCCGTTCCGGGCCTCGATGAACTGGACTCCCTTCTTCTGGAAGGGAAAGAGGGAGAGTCCCTCGGGGAGGGGGATCTCGGTTTCGTGCTGTGTTTGGTCCTCGATACTGAATCCCCACTTCTTGAGAAGTTCGAGGGTGCTGGGGAGAGCTGGGGCTTCCCAGTGCTTCCCCTTGGAATCGTTCACGAATCTTCTTTGTGGAAGTTCGCGGACTTTTGCAACTAGGGCGGGGTCATATCTGAAGAAGATCTTTACTACCTTGGTTCCTTCTCTCTGTTTGACTACCGCTCTCATCTTACACCTCCATCATATTTTCTGAGTATATTATAATCCGTTCAAAAAATTTGTCAAGAGAAAAATTTTGATCGGATAAAATTTTTTGTGAATTTTCTCCCTTGAGGGATTCTCGTTTTGAGATATAATAGCCTATATAGGGTGTCTGGATTATGGTGGCACTATATATCGTGGGGCCGTGGCTAAAAATTTCTCACCAAGTCTAGCGATTGGGCGGATTCTCCTTCCTGAGGTTGACCTGTTCGGTCAACATTGGACTGCTAAGGATTTTATCGTCTGGTTAGCCAAGCAGTCTCGGAAGAAAAAAGAGGTGTTCGTTAGAGATGTTTTAGACCACTATGGCTTGACTTCTTCGGAGTTCTATTTTGTAATTCAAGTTATGGTCATTATGCTCTTAGTGAAATATGGTTGCACTGATGACGATGTTTTTCAGAATTGTATAGTGAAAATTTTGGATGTGGTAAGACATTTTGATTTCGCCAAAGGTAAGCTTACTTCTTTCATTCACTGTATAGTCAAGGACCGAATTACTTTAGCACGTTATCATAATCGAAGAGGTCATTCTATCTTAGTTCCACTATCTGAGTCTTTTTTGGATGATGAGGAAGAAGATTCGCCTGGTTCTTCTTCAGATGATATTACCTCTTTGATTGATTTTGCATCCCAAATGAGGTTACATAGAAGCCAAGAAGACCTTTGCCGAATATTGAGTAATGATACTATATATCGGAGAGTTTGGAATTGGAGGACCGCGGCGAGCCAGTTATAGAAGAAAAGACTGATGGATGTAGGTCTTGGGTCGAGGTCAAGGTTAATCGTGATGTTGCTGTATTATTGCTATTATCATTGAGATATAGGATTGATTTTCGGATTTTACTGTATTTGTATGAGAAGTTTCGTGAAGATGTATTTTTCTTCTTTTTCCTTTTAGCTGGAAGAGAGGTTCGTTTTCCTACTCATCAAAAGTTGCTTAGATTGATCAGTTCAGCTAGTGATGTTGTCTCAGATCAATCTTCAGATGATTTCAATTCTTTGTTTTTGTCCAAGGTTTTGAGTGATTATGGATATGATGGAGAAACTATAAAGATCCCTCTTTCAGATCGAAAGTTGTTTTGCCTAGGGATTTATGGAGACATGGATGGGGGTTCAGACGATGAAACCGGATCAAATTGATGAAATTTTGGAGCGAGAAGGGTTTTATTGTCCTGCGCTAAGACTTAGAACATTGAAGCCACCTTGCAGAGATTTGAAGTCTCGTCCAGAAGTTTCTGAGGCTACTTTGTCTCATGGCGATTATGTTTGGCTGAGAACTCCGGTTGTTCCCATAGTTTGCAAGGATTGTGATGCATATCATCCACCAATAAGTGTAGAACGGTCATGGCAGCAGATAAAGAGAAACAGCTAACTTTTCGCTATAGAGATCTGGATCGAGCATTAAGGTTCTTGACTGAAGCCAGGGACCTTTTAGTTACTAAGTATGAGAAGATGTTGGAGGAGAAGAGCGATTCATTGTCCGCTAAGCAAATAGAACAAATGATATCCACACTACATAAGTTTATCCCGGTAGAGATAAATCTAATTCGCGAGTCAAAGAAGGTTCGTAAAGAGCTTGAAGATTCATCATCTGTAGAAGAAGTTGTAAATATATTGCTTACTTTGGATGCTAAAGATATTAGAAAAGTTGAAAGGTTAGTTTATAAGTTATTGGCTAAAAAGCAGGCTGAACGTAAGCCATCTAAGGAAGTTCCGAAATTTTCTAGAGCCAAAGGGCCGAATTGATGGGTTCGGTTGTCAAAAAAGAAATAAAGTCTGCTTTCAAGAGATTAAGATTATCCGGTCTTGTTGCTAAACAGGTATCCGATATTATTCCTCCCCACTTGTGGATAGACAATCCCAAATATTGCGGTCCTGCAGTTCAATTAGCAGACTTCTGGAAAGAGAAATTTGTGGAAGTTGCTTCAGGCCAATTCAACGAAGTGATCGTTATTGGCAGCATTGGTGGAGGGAAGACTACTTTTGCTAATGTCCTCTTGATGCGAAAGATTTATGAGATGAGCTGTTTTCGGCCCATTCCGTTTCTCTTTGGTCTCATGGAAGGAACCATTATCAGTTTCATCTATTTCAGCGTTACGTTGAAACAAGCTATGAGAACCGGCTATGGAACTCTAATACAAATGTTAGATGCAACTCCATATTTTCGCAATGAGTTTTCTCGAGACACTGATATTGATAGTGAAATCCGATTGGGTAACCGAGACATCGTGATTTATTCTGGATCCACTTTTGAACATCAGATTGGACTAAATTTGATTGGGGCGGTTCTGGATGAGGCCAATTTCTACCGTGCCAAGGATCCATTCCGTAAGGCTCAGGAGATCTATACCGCTGTAGCCAATCGGAGAAAGTCCCGTTTTGTGGTAAAAGGGAAAGACATGGGACTTTCCATCTTAGTTAGTTCAGCCGAAGAGCCCAGTAGTTTTGTCGAATCTCGAATCAGAGAATCTGCTAATGATCCTTCCGTGAAAGTGATAAGTGCTGTGGGATTTGAGATTCGAAGATCCGCTTATGGATCGAAAACATTTTGGGTTTTCACTGGTGCTGAATTTGTATCCCCTCGTATAGTTGACAATCATAGCGATTTAGCATCGGTTTTAGAATACTTCAAAGTGCCTCCTGAGTTCATTGATAAAATCAGGGACCTCCCCTTGTCGATGGCAATAAAGGAGCTTCCAGTTGAAGTTCGAACCTATTTCAAAGATGTTCCCGTCGAATTTCGCAGGTCTTTTGAACAAGATCCGGTCCGAGCTGTGAAAGACGTTCTGGGCATTTCGGTCGGATCGGAGGGGCGGTTGTTTCGGAGCATATTTGCTTATGAGGACTGCTTGACTAAGGAACCATCACCATTCGGTAAAGATACCATCACTTTGTCTTCCAAAGATTCTGTAAAGATTCAAGATTACTTCAATTTAAGTTTTGTCAAAAGTAAAGAGCATCCGCGATACATCCATGTGGATCTAGGCACTCGCAGAGACCGAACCGGTATGGCTTCAGCTTATGTATCAGGAATTAAGGACACAGAGCTAGGACCGCTTCCAGTCGTTTCGTTGGATTTCATAATTGGGTTTGAAAGGGATGATCGACATCCAGACGATGAGGTTCCCATTTGGAAGATTCGGGAATTCCTTCTGTGGATGAGGGAGCGGGGGATAAATATTGCTAAAGTCACTTTTGACCAATATCAGAGCTTGGATACACTTCAGCTTTTGAAGCGAAGTAATTTCAATGTGGACCGGCTTTCGGTTGATAAGACCGATGAGCAGTATTTGAATCTAGTGGCTTTGTATTTGGAGCGAAGATTGAGACATCCCGAGAATTTGGTCTATCGTAGGGAGTTGTTTATGCTCGAATATGATGATAAGCATAAGGTGGATCATCCCGCTGGTGCTTCTAAAGACTTAGCCGATGCGGTATGTGGTGCGGTTTGGAATGCTACATCGGAATTCAGGCCAGGAATTCATGATTTAGCTTCTAAGCAAAGTGATTTTGGTCCTAGCATCGATGAGATTATGATCCAGACTTTCAAAGATCGGACAATACCCGTCGGGTGGGACAGTTGGGAAGAGTTTTTCAAGGCTCATTCCAAAAACAGAAGGAAAGGAGGATTCCCATTATGAAATGGAGGAAGGTGGAGGAAGAGATCAAGTCATTTTCGGAACAGAATCAACCAGCTCACGTATTGATCGCCACTCCAGCGTATGGATGTATGATCCACACGGATTATCTTCATTCAGTGATCGGGATGGTAGATGAAGCTAGTCAAAATGGATTCCTAGTCACAGTGGTTACTATTGGAAACAATTCCCTTATCACTCACGCCAGAAATGATCTCATTTCATTCTTCGTTCAAAATCCACAATTCACTCACATGCTGTTTTTAGATTCAGATATTGGGCTTCCCAGAGGATCTTTGACTAAGCTTTTATCCAGGAATGTTAGTGTGATAGGAGTTCCTATTCCGCTAAAGGGTTTTTCTCCGAATGGCGAGCCGGTTATCACCTGTGGAAAGATCTTTATGATGGATGATTCGGGATTGGCTTCAGTCGAATATATAAACACCGCGGTTTTTCTCATAGAGAGACATATTGCGGAAAAGATTTGTAAGTTAAGTAACACTTACCGGTCTAACCCGGCTTTCCGACGTGGTGGACAATTGACTGAAACCAGTTGGGATGTTTTTCGAGTGGGAACTGGGTTGATTCCGGAATGGTATTTGCCAGAGGACTTTTATTTTTGCTATCGATTGAGGATGGAATTGGGGGTGGAGATCTATGCTGACTTTTCCATTCCAGTGTCACATTGCGGAACGTATGAGTTTCGAACTACTCCAGAGTTTCTTCAGTCGATAGTTGATAAATTTTTTAAAGGATCATGTTCCGAGTTAATGATGGAAGATTCTGAGCCAGAACAAAAGGTCATGAATTTAGATTCTTAATGAGAGGAAAGGAGACGGCCTTTGAACCTTTTCGAGAAACTGGTTTTCAAGCTTGGATTCAAATCAGGAGCGGCCCCAACCGGAGGCGCCGGTCCAGTCATTACGGATCCTGAAGAGCTTCTCAAGCGTATGGAACATGACTTGCTTTTGAGAAGCGAATTCTACCGCTGGATCCAGACTGGCAAAGGTCGCCATTTTCTCTCCTCCCTCTTTGAGCAGGCTCAACTCGAGAAAAACAAGATGATTGAGCTAGTCAATGCTTACAAGGATACCTTCTTCCATTCTATGATCGTGGGGCTTTTGGTTGATGATGTTTTGAGTGCAGATCCGGTTACGAACAATGTTGTGGATATCATTACTATGAATGACTACCTGAGACCAATCCTGGACGATCTCCAGGAGCGGTTAGATATAGACAATCTGATAGAAAGCATAATTGATGACATAATTTCCTATGGCGACTATGTGGTTCGTGTGATCATAGAAGATGGTAAAGTTGTAGCTTTGGAAGATGATGTTGATCAATCTAAGGTTGTGGTGGTTTACCGCCAAGGCGTTCCTATCTTTCTCATTAATGTTGATGAGTTGTATAAAGGATCGGACAATCTGGATAAGACATTGAAGATCTATTCAGAATTTATTCACTTCTGCATTGGACGCCGCAAGATCAAGATCAAGATTGACAATGATCTTATGAAGGCAGCTGGTATTCCGATTCTCTCCGAATATGTGAGAGTGGGAAGACCACTGTTTTGGAGCACCTGGGATCTATTGAATAGTTTATACGTTCTGACGGTTTTCTATCCGGTGTTTTCGGTTCAAAAGTTGAACGCTTCGACCGTGGTCGGAGTAAGAGTTCCTCCGGAGGTGTCACAGGCCCGAGGTTGGGAAGTAGCGAAGAAGTATCAAGAGCTTCTTAACGTATTTACCGCTGTGGATCAATATGGAAGAGTAAGCCTTGCAGATGTGATAGACACAGTGGGAAGGTATAAGGTGATCCCAGTTTGGGGAGATGAAAAGGGCCTTCTACAGTTGGCGGATCCCAGACTTGAGGAATCTTTTGCATTGGATATATTGGTCGAATTGAGAAAGGTGCTTTGTGCAACTTTGGGAATCCCGTATGGTTTTCTATTCGGAAGCGAGGAGAATCTGAGCAAGTTGGATTCTCTCAAAAGCTTCTCCCGGTATGTCAAGCGTATTGGTTCTATTCAGAGAGCCATTCGCGATGGTCTCACTCAGTTGGCTATGATTGAATGTAACCTAAGGGGCCTCCGTCCATCTCCTGAGGACATTGAGGTTCGGTTTAGGAATTCAATCATAAATGTTGAACATCTGGATAAGCTGGAATTTGTTGCAGGATTGGTCGAAACGGTAAATAGCACTACAGATGTGATAACGTCTATTGCAGAGCGGCTTTCCACTTCTCTGGATAAAGAGAAGTTGATTGATTTCCTCAATAGCTACCTCTCCATGGTTGGCTTGGAGGGTTGTATCAAACCTCCCGAGGGTGGTGAAGAGCAAGTCCAACCTCCTCCAGTTCCAGAGGATGAGTTTGTGGGAGTTGGGGTGGGTGGTGAAGAGGAAGAGGGTGAAGAGGAATTTGGGCTGTTCGAAGAGGAGTGAATTTAGATTTTTTGCAGGAAGAGGAGTATGTCATTTTTCACAGGGGGTATGAGAGATGTGGGTGGTCAAGGCATTAGTACTTACAGCGGAATCATTTTTCGAGGTATGGCTTGAGGACATATTCACAGAGATTAGGGAAGTTTATGCAGAAGAGATAGCGATGAGAAAAGTGGACAATTCAACTGTCAGAGGGTATTTTTGGAAAGATTTTATGCGAACTTTGGAGGACGAGAAAGTTGAAGAAATAATTATTTGGAATAGAAGTCACAAATATAGAATGCCAGAAGTTGTTGAAATAAGCGATGGTAATGAGTTTCTTAGGTGGGTTGAATGGTATTTCGGAAAGGATCTTATTGATTACGTTGTTCCGAAAGAGGAATATGAATATGGATATGAAGAAGACGAATATGAAAAAGAGGAATATGAAGAAGAGTATTGAGAGAGATTGAATCATGGCTGATAAGAAGGATTACGAACTTATCTGGGATTGCGTCATACACATCCATGCTGAGGAATTATGGGGTGTTTATGGAGTTGGATACAGTGCGGAAGCAACAATTGATGCTCATTTCGAAGGTCCTGGAGGTCTTGGGACTAGATCTTTTGAGACGTTTGAGAAAGGCGAATACGAAATTGGTTTGGCAATTGATAACCATAATAGGATAGTTCCAGTCATTAAGGCGTTTGTTTGGGACGATCCATATGCGGACGTGAACGAGTATGAGGATTACGTTCCAGGTGTTAGCAAAACGTTCTTTGGTGAGCCGAGATATTTGATGAATAAGACTGCTATGCTAGATTTTATTGCTGATGCTTTCACTTTTGGCTATGCCAAGAAATATTTGGAAAGAGCACTCTATTTTGATGAAATCATTGATGATGTTTACGAGAGAGTCTATCTGAATAATGATGAGTTGGCCTGTTCAATTTGGTATCTTGCTATGTCTGAAGGCATAGAATGGGTTCCTCCGAAACTTCTTTTTGATGTTACGCCATATTATCGGAAGGGGGAAAAGGGAATCCAACAGTTGGAAGAGTTGATCAGGAAGCACGCTTCAAAGATTTTTGGTTCGAGTCTTCGTTATGAAATTCGAGTTCCAAGGTCTATTATTCCTTCATCGTCTGGGAGGGTTTTTTGAAATAATAATTAAAAATTGATTGGATAGGAGGTATGAGACATGTTTACGAAGGCAATAGTATTAGATGGTGGCAGTTTTGATAAATTAGTTGGTGATTTTGCGTTAGAATTCATGGATGAT
>Ga0315298_1011355_pt1 | contig 10473 bp, 11 predicted proteins | sample WHS_1_MG_FD_203077 | JGI IMG/M metagenome (GOLD analysis project Ga0315298, IMG submission 203077) | Extremophilic microbial mat communities from Washburn Hot Springs, YNP, Wyoming, USA - WHS_1_MG | ecosystem: Environmental > Aquatic > Thermal springs > Hot (42-90C) | place: USA: Wyoming...
CTCAAGAGCTGGCTCAATCTCCTCGCGCCAGTGTTCTGCCGTAATGACCCATAAATCGTAGTGTTCCGCCAAGGCGCGAACCCAGCCCCAGCCGACTCCGGGCTCCGAACCCCGCAAAGGGCTGCAATCGTAAGCTACTGCGAGGATCTTCAGCCGCCGGTTCATCGTTTTTGGAGAGCACGCTGCGCAGATCCAGCGGGCTTTGAAACTTGGCGGAAGATCGACTGGGAGCTGTACACGCCCGCACGGCCCAAGCCTTCCAGATAGGCGTAGACCGCGCACAGGATCAGCAAGTCTGGTTCATAGGCGGCCCCCGTTGTTTCTGGGATTGCCCGCAAGGTGAAAAAAGCCAGCACGGCTCCGCAAGCCGTCAACTGTGAAAGATGCTGCCGGGGCAACCAGCGGCGGCGGCGCCACAGCCGGAGGAACGACCGCCACCCGGCAATCCAGGACCAGAAGTAAGGGATGAAACCGACCGTTCCCGCAACCAGCAACGCCTCCAGAACCCCATTGTGAGCGTGTCCGATGCCGGAAAGCCGGTCCCCCCAGAACCCTCGCCCAAACACCGGCTCTTCTAAGAAGAGTTTCCACCCCTGTTCGTAGGTCTGGGTTCGTCCGCCCATGGTATACAGGTTCTGTTCACTCTTTGCCCCCCTCTTGAGGTAATTCATCACCTTTTCCTGCACCACCTGCTCAGCGTCTAGCATAACCATGCATGCCACCGCCAGAGCCAGCAGGGGCAGGGCCCAACGCCGGCGCTGCTTTTCGAGGCATAACAGGAACAGAATGGCGGCCACCATGCCAAAGACCGCCCCCCGGGACTGGACCCGGTAAACCACGTAGAGCCCCACCCCCGCAATTCCAAGCAAAGCCGCCCGGCTCACCCAGCGCCGGAAATAGAAGGCCCAGACCACAGCTACCAGAGCCGTTACTCCAGTCCACCGGGCGACCCCGGAGCTTCTGGATGCGCCTTGCAGAGCCCCAATGACCCAATAGGCCGACGGAGCGTCCCCGAAGATCGCCGTAGAACCCTTTACGGTCACCCCGGCGGCCACCACGGCTGTGGCCACCCATGTTGCCAGCAGTAGTGCGAAGGCATTCCGAAGCGGATCCCGGCTCCGCACCGCAACCAGGCCGACGGAGACGGTAGCCAGATAGGCCACGGACCAGTATCGGGCGTATTCCGGCCCCGGAGACCAAGCCACTCCGGCCGCCAGCCCGGCCAAGCCGTAGACCCCTAGTAACACCAGAGGCGACTGGAACGCGTTCCGCTTCCGCCACTGCGCGAACGCCAGCCATATTACAGCAGCCCCCAGCACACCAAATGGTGCGTAGACACGGACAAACGTTATCTCATCCGCACCCCGACCGTGTTCTACCAGCCATGGGCCGGTGTTCAGATTTAGCCACAACCCGCCCCACAGCAACAGAAGACCCACGGGCGGCGGCCACAGGGCCTTCCATCCTTCCGACGACGCGGCCGGACACCACCTTGGGACGTTCGCCGTTCGATGCAGAGGCAGGCTCATCGGCAAAACCCAAAGAGCGCTTCCAGATTGCCCAAGAACCGGGTCAGCGCGAGGCGGTCGAGGCCCAGTATTCCTTGAATGAGGGTCATGCCTGCACGGATGCCCAATGCCGCCCGGCAGCGGACCGGACACAGACCATGCTTCTCCACGAAATACAACCGGTTTCGTACCTCGACCTGCCCGAACCGCCGCGCCGAAATCCGGCCCCCCGCCGAGGGGTAATGCCGGTAACCGGCGCCCGCCACCACGTAAAGCCTCCAGGCCGGCCGCAACCCGTAGCTGAAGTCGACATCCTCCAGGTAACTGTAACCGTCAAAGAACTCATCGAAGCGCCTTTTGCGAACCACCTCCGCACGCCAGACCACAGCCCCAGACGGCAGCCAGTCCACTTCCAGATCCTGTGCGACCCTGCCGAAGACCGCCTGCCAGCCGCTGGGGGCCACCGACCCAGGACGCCGACTATACAAGCCCAGCTTCTCGGTCAGCCACCAAGTTCTAGGCCCCAGCCTCCATTCTTGATTCAAAGGATTGAATCCGGCTCCGGCGGCATCGGCCGGCGCGGTTTCCCAGAACTCGAGCATTCGCTCGATGGCATCTGGCTCCAGCACGGCGTCATCGTCCACAAACCCAATCAGGTCGCAGTCCCCGGACACTCGGGCCAGACCGGCATTGCGCTGCCCGGAGGCCGACGGCGGCCAGTGGCGCAGGCACTCAACCGCCAAACCATTTACGCTCTTGAGAACCGCGGAGACCGGCGTATCGCTGGAATCCACGATCACGATCCGGCCGGGCTTGCGGGACTGGGCCGACAAGCTCTCCAGCAGCCGCCTGAGCTCCGCCGGCCGGTTACGGGTGGCGACGATGAGCGCCAGTTTCATGAGGCGGCTACCTCCTGCAAAAAACCGGCCACCACGCGCCGGTCACCTTCGATCGTCTGCTGCAATGAGAAGCGTTCAGACTGTCGCGCCAGGTGATTCCGCAGCTCGGCTTGAAGTTGCTCGGAATCAAGGACGTTCACGACACGTTCCTCCGCTTCCGCCGTGTTCGAAAAGAGCAGCGCGCTGTGGTCCACGACCTCGGCGGCGCCGCTGGTGGAGCAGACGAAGGGAATGCAACCGGCACGCACCATCTCCGCCACCGCAATGCCGAAAGCTTCGTGAGGGCATGCGCTCATGGAATAGCGGCAACGAGTGAGGAGAGCTATTTTCGCCTCCCCGCTCACGTAGCCTACCGGGCGAACCCAATCGCCATGCCGGCGGCACAGATCTTCGATGTAACGGCCATATCCATCGTGCCCCAGACTCCCCGCCAGGTACAGGTTCACAAAATACCCCCGCCTGCGGACCGCGTCAAGGATCTGAATGATGTCCTCGATTCGTTTCTCTGAGGCAATACGGCTTAAAGAAACAAACGCATTCTCGCGTTGCTCCCAGGGCGCAAGCGGAAATGCCTGCCAGACGCTGGGATAGATAACGGAACGAACGCGTGAACCCATCTCAGCCAGTTTGCGTGCGCTCCAGTGCGAGTTGGCGACCACCCAGTCCTGCCGCAACGGATCCCGCCCGGATGGGCGCATCAGGCTCCGGGCCCAAGCCAGATAGGCTTTGCGCAGCGGCGTGTTCCGGTAAAACAGTCCGGGCGGGGCGCCGCCGTCGATGTTCCGGCTGACGGGATCCCACGCAAAGTCCGCAATGAACTGGATGGCCGGAAGCCCCCAGTCGGTGCAGTTATACGCGCTGATGCGGACATCGAACTGATCCGCGATCTGCCGGCAAAAGCGTTGGTAGTACGCCCAGCGCAGCATGGCTAGCGGATAGCGCTGAAGAAGCCGGGGAAACGGCGCCAACCGAACTTCCGTGTCCTGTGGCTGCACTTGCGTGCCGTAGGCGCGGTTCAAGGCCTGCAAATCCCAGCCCCCCGTGGTGACCACAGTCAGGTCGCAGTCCAGCTTCAGGGCCTCGATGAGCCACATGATGCGCGCCTCGGAACCTCCGCGCCCGAGGTACGGGTGTCCGATGACAACCCGCGGCCTGCGGCCGAGGAACTGGCGCAAGTCGACCTGCCCGCAAAACGTTAGCAGGGTTTCGTTGCCGTTTGCCCAGTTCGCCTCGGACATAGACGGGCGCTCTGTGGTGAAATGAAGATCAGAGGGGTTCGTACGCCTGTTCGAAATGCAAGTTCTCCATCAGAGGGATAATTTGGGCAACCGGTCCAAGGAACGAATTCTTCGAAATCACAGGTCTCTCATTGCCCCCGGTGTAAGCCGGCAAGCCTCTCCTTGGGTGTAGCCGGGAAACAGCACTCCTTCCAAGGCGAGGAACCGTTGCCCGTCTTCAAGTGCGCTTCCGCGGAACAAGCTGAGCAACACAATCCCGCAAGGGAATGGGCACACCTCGCCTCCCGATGGTCGGCTAACCGACGGCTCGTTGGCACGCTCATGCTTCTCCCCGCCCGGGAGTCCGTGTTATGGCTTCCAAAAGCAATTCCCTCGTGACCTCATAGACAAACCGCGGCCCGTCCAGAAAATCCCGCCGCCAGAGCTTGCGCGGCTCGCAGGCGAGACGCCACAGCCACTCGAAACCGGCCTCCCCCATCCAGCGCGGGCAACGCCGCACCGTGCCGGCCACAAACCGGAAGGCCGCCCCAACGCCAACCGCCACGGGGACGCGCAGCCGCAGCCGCCTCTCCCAGATCCAGCGGTCCTGCTTCGGGGTTCCCAGACCTACCCATAGCACGTGCGCTCCGGACTCGTTGATTTGCTCCAAATACCGGGCATCCTCTTCCTGGGCCAAGGGCCGGAACGGAGGCGAGATCGTTCCCGCGATCCGGTGGCCCGGGTAGTCCGCTTCCAGCCGCCTCCGCAAGGCCACGAGCGTCTCTTCGGTGTCACCGTAAAAGAAGCTCGCGAGGCCTTTCTGCTGCGCCAGCCGAAAGAACGCCTGCATGATCTCGGCGCCGGGCGTGCGTTTCACGTTCCGCAGCCCACGCAGACGGGCAACCCAGACGGGAGCGATCCCGTCAGCCACCCACAGATCCGCAGAATTGAGCACTCGGTGCAGTTCCGGTGACTGGTGCGCCTCCCAGAGGCCGTGAAAACCGGTGACCACGACCTGCCTGGCAGCCTCGCCACGCCAGGAATCTATCCAGCCGGCCAAGATTGCAGCCACCTCCTCGGCCGGCAGGAACCGTACCCGCGATCCTAGTATGCGGCAAGCGGGGAAATGGGGAAGATCGGACGAGTGTCGAGTTGACAGTTCGGGGGACCGCATACCTCTGACTTACGGCGCACCCATGGCTTCCAGTGGCCGCTTGCGCACGCTGTTGTATCGCTCAGCTTTTGCTGAGCGCAAACCGGAGCTCATCGGGAAGACGCTCCGACTTCCGGGCCCAAAAGATATCGTGCTGCCCACTCAAGGCGGCGAATTCCCCAAAATGGAGCGGCTGGAACCTGAAGAAACAGTCACCATTCCAACGCCGCTTCAACAAGGGCATATAGCCGATGTAGCCCAGTTCCTGAAAAAACCTCCAGACTTCAGAGGCGTCTGCCCCAGCTTGTTTCAACCACGCTGGAGTAATCTCGACTGTCAGCATCGGCTCAACGGCTGCAAGCCACCCACGCATTCCCCGCAGCACATTCAGTTCGTGACCCTCCACGTCGATCTTTACCAAGATGCGACCGCTCATGGTCAGACTGTGAAGAATACTATCGCCCCGGCAGATCCGAACAGCCACTGAGTTCTCCGGCAACCCGTGCCTCTCCAAAGTAAACATCCCAGAGTTGTAACCGTCGCCGCTTCTCAAGCTCCCTTCCCCCTCGTGGTCCGAAAGAGCCAGTTCAACGATCACGATATTCCTGGCATCGTTCATTGCCGCGTGCAAGAGCAGGCGCAACCGTGTCCTGGGATTGGGCTCGAAAGCATAGACCCGGCCTGACCCGCCCACGGCCCGCGACGCGCGGAGTGAGTGCACTCCAAGATTTGCACCGACATCCACGTAAGTGTCGCCTGGGCCGAGAAATGCTTGGATCAAAGCTGCATTCCAATAATCGCCCCGCACGCCGCAGTACTAATGCATCCGCTCCACGTAATCGCACAAATCCACCGTAAACCATGCCTTAGCCGAGTGATCATAAAAGACGCGCCAACGTTTCCGCGGACGATTCCACGGTTCTGTAAGCCCGCCGCACAGTTTTCCTAACAAGAAGCCCCTGCCGCGTGGAAGCCGCGTTAGGACGGGCCGCATAACATCACAGACCAACTCCTGGCTATGCGCTAGATTCATTCCGCTGACACCGCAAACCGTGAACCGCAGGAACCAGGCCAGCGCCGGCTGCACAAGCCCGCCGGCCGGCTCCTGGCGGGTTTTAGCTATAAACCCGCCTCGCTACTTGTGTGACCCCTAATGACAGTTGCAGTTGGTGCTCCTGCCGTCCCGCGGCTGTATCTGATTCCCCAGACGCCCGAACTCACACTTCAGCCTGGGCGGCCTTCGCCTCGCACCTCCTGACTAGTTCCGCTAGGCCTTGCCGGCGTTCCTCTCGCGTAAATAGAAACTTAGTCAGCACCGCTCCGGCAACGACAAAGCTTATTGCGGCAGCCAGGCCGCCGGTCACCCACGGCGGCCCTGGACAGAAACGTCGCACGGCCTCGGCAGAAAGAAACGCCGATAGGAACACAAAGCTTGCGGGGGCTAGCAAGCACCGTGGCAGTTCACTGGGCGGTATGCCTGAGCTGACCGCAACTTCTCTCAACCCCGCCGGCCCCATCACCAACACGGTCGCTGCAATTACCGCCAGGGGCACTCCGAGAAGTCCGTACCGTCCGAACCACCATGCCATCAACACCAGCGAAATGACTGCGGTTGAAATCTGCGCGATCGCGAAAATCCGCAAACGATTTGTAGCTACCGAACCCCAGGCCAGTCCAGTTACAAAGGCATCCAGGATTACAGCGAGGGTCATCAGCCGAATAAACGTTGCCCCTGGAGCGATACGGCCGCTAGTCCACTGCCGGACAATCCACTCCCCGGCAACCCACAGCCCGGCCAGGAAAGTTGCGCTTATGGTTGCTTCCACCCCGATGAACAGGCGGAAAACGCTGGAAAGTTTTTCCCTGGCCCGAAGCGCGGTAAACGCTGCGAGTTCGGGACGCACCGGCCATCTCACGAGCCCGCAGAGCGCCTTGATCAGATTAGCCAGAGTCCGGGTTGTGGTGAAAACCGCTACGGCACCTCCTCCAAGGAGGCGGCTGATGAGCAACACTGGGCCGTGCAGCGCTAGGCTGGTTGCCAGCAGGCTCACTGCGAAGTCGGAGGTCGGTGAACCCAACTGGCGGGCCGTCGCCCAGCGGGCAAGCCTCACCGAGGGCAGCAGCCGGGGATCCTTTCGCCTTAGCAAACCCATCGTCACCCCGATGTACACGAAGCCGGCGCCCGCCAGAACCAGCGCCAATAGGCCCGGGCGGGCGCCCGCCAGCAATAGCGCTGCCGTGGCCAGCGCGTTGCAGATGGCGAACAGATTCTGAAGCCAGACGGCCCGGGCGTACTCGCCGGTCGCGGTGAAAACGTTTGTGAGTTGTCTTCCGGGGATTGCGAGCGCCGTTGAGCACCCCAATGCGAAAGCGACCAGGCGCGACTCACCCGGCAACATGCTCTTCAACCCCAGCCACGAGCCGAGCGGTGCAAATGCCGCGCCTATTCCCACCACCAGGCATCCCATAGCGCCCAGAGCCAGGCTTATGGCCCAACCTGCGCCTTGAACCCGTTTGAAGTCCTCCCAATCCCCGCGCGAATAGGCCATCGTGGCGGCGTTGAGAGAAGCAGCGCCGATCCCGATATCGAGGTTGTTCAGGTATAGGACAAGCGCATACAGCGCCATCCATTCGCCAAATAGAGGGACGCTCCAGGAATTGAGGTAGAGAGGCACCAGCAGAACGGTGCTGAGCATTTGAATGGCTGTTGCGGCCCCCTGCGCACCGGCACCGTGAGCAAGCCTGCGGATGCTCCCCCGCAGGGAACTCTCTTGCCCGTTAGGGAGGTTTTCCAAAATGTGCTTCACTCTCGCCAGCTTAGAACCTCGAAACTTCTCCCCCAATTCCGTTCCGATTTCCACATCACCGCCTCGCCTCCACGTACACGCTCTCCTCTTCTCGTTCACGCAGCTTAAGCGCTCCTGGATCGGGGATTGTGGTCTCACCCGGCGGCAGCTCCTTAGCATCGCGGAAGCCGTGGCGTACAAGCAGACCCACCAGGGATCCGGCATCGTACATCCAGCGGTGGTTGCGCACGCCGGCGATTAAGAACCGCGTCAAGGCCACGACGCCGCGTGGTGTTCCATCCGCCATATGGAGGCCGGCTAGGAACTCATCGGCGTCGCCAGTGGCGACGTAACGGCGCGCACGCCTCTTGAGGTCTGGCACCACCAGACGCAAAATGCCGCCCGGGACCAAGACCCGCCGCACCTCGTGGAGGAATCGCGGAGCCTCGGTGACAGGGTCGAGGTGTTCGATCATGTGTGAGCTGTAAACGACCTCGGCGGACGAGTCTGGGAACGGAATCCGGCGCACGGCGTCGGCCCAGCGTACGCCGTGTTGCCGAACGACCCTGGCGAATTCCAACTGCTCGGGCCCGATCACATGCAACCGGTTGAGCAGCTCGGGCAATCCGGGAACCCTCGCCAATCACACGGTCAGCGAGTTATCGAGGTTGATCCAGCCGGGCGTCGGGGTGGCTCCGCAACCGATGTTAATCCGTAACTTACCTTGCATTGTGATCCCTCCCCCAATTCCGTTTGGGGGAGCCGGCCGGGTCGAGGGTCGCCAATCGCTCCCAGGGCCCTTTGTGCCGGGGCTCGGGGCTAGTTGCTGAGGCCCGCTCGCCAAGAGCCGGCGCCAATGGAAGTAAACCACAGAGGGCACGGGGAAGACTAACCACAGAGAACACAGAGAAAAGATAAACCACGGAGGACACGGAGAAAGCTAACCACAGAGAACACAGAGGGCACAGAGAAGATAAAACACAGAGGACACGGACAAAGTTAACTACAGAGAATGCGGAGGGCACGAGGGGATAAGAATTAGTCAGAGGGTCGATGGTAATACGGCCTGTAGTAATAGCCACGGGGATAGCCGTAGTATCCGCCGCTTGAGGCCTTCGGGTCCCAATCATTGAGCACCGTGCTTTCCGCGCAGCGTCGGACTCCTCCCTGGCCCTGGCCAGCCACTCCGGAAACCCCGGCGGATACAGCAGGTTGGCCGCACATGCCGCAGCCTACCCGCTCCGGGAAGGATCCACCACTTTCAACCCGTCAAAATACTCCCGATAGAAACCCCGGTCGCGGGTCAGGAGCCGGTCCGCCTGTCGCTTCGCGTGCGCCCCGATCAGAAAATCCGCCGCCACCCGCTCCCGGCGGCCTCCCCGGGACCGGTACCGGCGCCACGCCGCCGCAGCGGCTAACGCCGCCTCCAGGCCGATTTCGCTATACTCCACCCCCAGCATCTCCATGGCCTCCTGCGCGGCACGCACCGACGGAAAACAACTCGCCGTTTCAGCCCATACCGCGCCGCAAGCCACCAGCCGCCCTTCCCTGCGGCAACGGCGCACGGCTTGCGCCGACCGCTCGCCGAAGGTCTCATCCGCGCCGAATACATCCAGCAGCACATTCGTATCCACCGCGGTGATCATTTCTCGAGCCCGCTCCGCAGCTTAGCCATGGCCTGGTCCGTGCCGCAGCCCAACTTCAGAATCCCGTACACGGCGGCCACTGGGTCCTGCGTTTCGGCCTTCTCCACCACCAGCTTGCCGGCGGCCTCCCGGAACTCGAGAGTTTGACCTGTCCGCAGTCCCAGCCGGTCCCGCAGGGGCTTCGGAATGGTCACCTGCCCTTTTTCGGATAGCACCGCTTTCATACCTCTATGGTATGAATTCCTACCAAGCAGGTCAATTGAAATCCAGATCTTTCTTGCCGGCGCGCCCTTATGGAGCGCGCTGCCGGGTGGGCCAGGCCTCCAGGCATGCCTGCCGGTCCTCCCCCGCGGCCCTTGTTCATTTCCCCCTGTGCTGCCGGCCGTGAGCTTCTTTGTGGCGGTTCCTGGCGCGCGTGTGCGCGCCCTCTGTGCCGGGGCTCGGGGCTAGTTGCTGAGGCCCGCTCGCCAAGAGCCGGCGCCAATGGGAGTAAACCACAGAGGGCACGGAGAAAGTTAACCACAGAGGACACGGAGGACACAGAGGGAAGACTAACCACCGAGAACACAGAGAAAAGATAAACCACAGAGGACACAGGGAAAGTCAACCACGGAGAACACAGAGGACAGAGAGAAAAGATAAACCACGGAGGACGCGGAGAAATCTAACCACAGAGAACACAGAGGGCACAGAGAAGATAAAACACTGCGCGGCATAGCCGCAACCAAACAGGCGTAGCGGCTGTGGTCTGACCCGCAACTCGCTCTCGTGGCGGCATAAAAAATCTTCGCGCGCGGAAAAGAATCTACGGGCTAGTAGTACAGAGGACACGGAGGACACAGAGAGAAGACTAACCACAGAGAACACAGAGAAAAGATAAACCACAGAGGACACAGGGAAAGTCAACCACGGAGAACACAGAGGACAGAGAGAAAAGATAAACTACGGAGGACACGGAGAAATCTAACCACAGAGAACACAGAGGGCACAGAGAAGATAAAACACAGAGGACACGGAGAAGGTTAACTACAGAGAATACAGAGGGCACGGGGAGAAGATAAGGCACGGAGTACACGAGGGGATAAGAACTAGTCAGAGGGTCGATGGTAATACCGCCTGTAATAATAGCCGCGGTGATAGCAGCCCGTGGATAAAGGCACGCCGTGACGGTGCGCCGATGGATGGTGGCAACGCGGCGGATGAGCCGTCCGGGCCGTGGGCCAGCGGGGTCCAACCACCAGCGGACCGCGGTTTGCCGTGTACA
>Ga0315298_1011358_pt1 | contig 10469 bp, 12 predicted proteins | sample WHS_1_MG_FD_203077 | JGI IMG/M metagenome (GOLD analysis project Ga0315298, IMG submission 203077) | Extremophilic microbial mat communities from Washburn Hot Springs, YNP, Wyoming, USA - WHS_1_MG | ecosystem: Environmental > Aquatic > Thermal springs > Hot (42-90C) | place: USA: Wyoming...
GGACGAAGCCCTCGCGCTTAAACTCCATGGCCGGCGAGACAATCGAGTTCGCGAACCCGGTGATCGGCAGAGCCGAACCCATGCCTGCGAAACGACCGATCTGATCGTAGATCCCGAGTCCGGTGAGCAGCGCGCCTAGAAAAACCATCGCGCCCGCGGTCGGACCGGCCGCTTCCTTAGCCGGCATGCCACGGCTGACGAAGTAGTTCATGACCAGCTGACCGACCGTGCAGATCAGGCCGCCGACCAAGAAAGCGGCAAGCGCGTTGCGCGCCACGGGGCGCGGCGGCTTTTTCTCTTGGACGAGCTTTTGATAGTGTTGCTGTGCCATCTCCGGTGCCTTTGGCAAATGAATCCCCCCGAACACGGAACTCGGGCACCCAACGGTGCCCGGTCCGCCCTAGCGGTTCTCGTCAACGGCGAAGGCCACTTTGACGTTGGCTTTGTACTCGACGATCCGGCCGTTCTCGACATTGGCCGTCAAGTTGTAGACCTCGACGCCAGTTATGTGGTCGACGGTCTTGGCCGCTTCGGCAACTGCGTTCTGCACCGCATCAGTGAAGTCGCGCTTGCTCTCGCCGACCAGTTCGAGCACTTTGACGACGGTCATCCAGCCACTCAATCCCCCTCCGATAATGATGTCAACCGACAACGGCGCCGTGAGTCAGGCCAAGCGCCAACCGCGGACGCCGCGCCGATGTCCGTCTTCCGTCAGTAGATCAACCAGTGCGAAAGTGTAGTCGCCCAGCCTGATGGGTTCATCATAGATCGGTTCGCCGCGGACATCGATGGCAATTGAATTCGCATCATCATCCAGTGTTGCGTCGTTCAGATCAACCTGTCGATAGCCTCTCCCACCGGGCTTCATTTGATACACCTCCTGCCACAGTTCCGGCAGCCAGGAGATCAGCGAGCCGACGGCTTGGCCGGCGATCTGCGCCGTCAGCAGGACCCGAGCCGCCGACAGGGTACCGCGCTGGCGTCAAGACCTCGCTCGCGACCAGTTTCGCTCCCCGCGGGACGCGGTCGAGCGAGCGATACACGATAACTAAGCCAAGGACGCCTATGAGAAAGAGCATTAGCGCCATCGCGCAGAGAGCAAGCCAAAGCCGCTTTGACAACACCGTCACGGGCGCGCGTCTCATTTGCTGTTCCCTCCTCCGTACGCTCCTATTTTCTCGCGCACTGGACGGCAAAATAACAGCTGGCAAATGGTACGGATGCCAGCTTGACGGCAAAAACATTTGGCGGCAAACAAAAAAAGCCGCTGCAGATTCGTTCATCCTGCTTGCAGCGGCTTGGATGGGGAAGCGGATCCGTCACTGCTAACTCTGATCTGACCACACGTACACGGAATAGCGGTCGTCAACCGCGAAGCCAAGCTTGCTATACAGCCTGACAGCGTCCTCGTTGTCGGCCGAGACGGTCAGCTCAACACGGTCGAGCCCGGCGCCGCGGATGCGTTCCGCTGCTTCTTGTACCAACGCCCGGCCAAGGCCTCGTCGCCGGTAGGGCGGCGTGATGCCGATCGCCAAAATGTAGCCGGCCGACGCCGGACGCCGCGTCACGAGTGCGACCCCGCATGGCGTTCGGTGCTCGAAGACGAGGAAGCTGAGCTCACTGTCGAGCGGGCCGTATTTCCCCTCGGCAAGGCTGCGCAGCACGCGCGCCGCGCCCTCGGGCGTGCGCAATTGGCCGTCCCAGCGCGCATCCGGGCTGTCCTTGAAGCTCGCGAAGAGCACGCGCGCACCCGGGCCAAACAGCTCTTCGCGCCAATTGACCAAGCGATAGCCGAGCGGCCAGTCAGGTGCCCCGCCCAGCGGATCAGTCAGCGCCATATTCAAGCGTTCGGACGCCCGAAAGCCCAAGCGGGAGAGGGCAGTCGCGACGGACTGCCCGGCGTACTCCTCATCGGCCGAGATCTCGCGCGCCCCCCGGGCGCGCATCGTGGCGACGGCCCGCTCCATCAGCTCGGCCAAGATTGCCGGTCTGTCCGGCAGCGAGCGCGCAAAGGCGATCCTCCCGCGGCCGTCGACCTGGTTGTAGAGGACCAGGCCGAGAGGCACCTCCTCATCAAGCGCCAGGTAACCCGGCAACAGCGCAGCCAGGCGCCGCACGCCGGCAACGTGCCCGACGGCCGCATCCTCGCCGTAAACCGCCGTCAAGTCCGCTTCAATGAAGTCGAACAGCGGCTCCATCTCCGCGGTCCGACCGGCAACTTCCTTTATTTCCACCGTATTCCCTCATTCCTCAGCGAGTCGCTCGCGGATTTTCGCCAGTGCATGCTTCTCCAAACGCGATATTTGGACCTGCGATACGCCCAACATGGCTGCCACTTCGCTCTGGGTCTTGTCCTGGAAATAACGCATATACAAGATCTTCCGCTCGCGCTCGGGCAGCTCGGCCAACGCCTTGCGGACGCTGACCCCGGCGAACCAGCTCTCCTCGCCATTGTTCAGCGAGACTTGGTCGATCAGCAAGATCGGTTCGCCGTCGTCCTCATAGACGGCTTCGAACAGCGAAGTCGGCGCCCGCGCGCTGTCGAGCGCCTCGACGACCTCTTCCGCCGGCATTTCCAGGGCCGCTGCCACCTCGTTGATGGTCGGCGCACGACCCAGCTCGAGGGCCAGCTTGGCTTCGGTTTGCTGGGCCAGCGCCGCCACCTCTTTCAGATGGCGGCTGACCTTTACCGGGCCCGTGTCGCGCAGATAGCGCTTAATTTCCCCGATGATGAGCGGGACTGCGTAGGTGGTGAAACGCGTGCCGATCGTCACATCGAAGCGCTCGGCGGCCTTTATGAGGCCGATGCACCCCACCTGGTAGAGATCTTCGGGGTCCTCGCCGCGCGCCGCAAAGCGGGCAACGATGCTGCGCACGAGGCCGATGTTGCGTTCGATCAGCCGGCTGCGCGCGCGCGCGTCGCCAGCGCTCGCCATGGCGGCGAGTTCTTCGTTTGACGGCCCGGCGCCGCTGAGACGCGCGATCTCGCCGGGCGCCCGCTCGTTCGTCATCCGCCCGGTCACTTGCCCTTCGCCGCGCGCAGCCGCTTTTTCATTGTCACGCGAGTGCCTCGCCCCGGCGCTGAATCGACCGCAACCTCGTCCATGGACGATTCCATGAACGCGAAGCCGAGGCCCATTCGCTCCGGATCGGTGCTGAACGCCGGCTGGCGGGCGCGCGCCACATCCGCGATGCCGCAACCGTCGTCCTCCACGGTGATAATAAGGTCGTCACCAGCCAAGGTCGCGCTCACCCGCACGGTGCCTCTTCCGTCCTCGTAGGCGTGAACGACGGCATTTGTGACCGCCTCGGAGACGGCCAGCTTGACGTCGTCGAGGTCGCTCACCGTGGGATCCAACTGCGAGGCGAAAACAGCCACGCAGACGCGAGCCACAGCAACGTTGGCCGGCAGGGCCGGGAACTCGAGGCGCAACGTGTTGTCCATAGGCCTCCCCTCTCGTCAGGCGGTCGTTCCGTCGTCCGGGGCTGCCAGCGGGATGATCTTGAGTAGCCCGGACAATTCCAGGATCCGCCGGACCTGAGGTGAGGCACCGAGGATGGCCATGCGCCGCTGAGCCTGGCTGATTCGTTTGTAGCGACCGAGGATGGCGCCCAGGCCGGAGCTGTCGATGAACGTCACGGCGCTCAGGTCCAACGCCAAATCGCGCTCCCCGTCCTCGTCGAGTCTTTCCTCCACCGCCGTCCGAAATTGCGCCGCGGTGTGCTCGTCCAGCTCTCCGGCAAGGCGCACCACGAGCAGATTGCGGCCGGTTTCAAACTCGATCTTCATCCGCGTTCCTCCCAGCGTTTTGTCCAAATTGAATTCCCCTCGCCGGACTGGTTTTCCTCCCGCATGGCAGAAAATGATGACCGCCCGGCGGACGGTCATCATGTCATATCATGTCATTTCGTGCGGCGAGGCCGCGGAGATCGACGCGCAGCGGCGGCGTCAGCGATAGATCGACAGAATGCTGCGGACGCTCCGCCAGATGCTGGCGAAGACGCTCAGCTTAGGAACGGCTTGGGCAGCGACCACCGGCGCGCGCGCGATCTCCTGCCCTTTCAGTTTCACCACGATTTCGCCGATCTTCTGCCCGGCTGCAACGGGCGCAAACAACTGGTCCGCGAGCGTGATGGTCTGCTCCAGTCCTTTCTCCGCTCCCCGTTCGACAGTGACAACGAAGTCCTCCGGCACGACCGCCTGCACCTCTTCGGCGCGTCCGCGGCGGACGGGCACCGGCCTTATGACGTCGCCTTTGTGAGCTACCGGTACGGCCTTGAACAGGGAGAAAGCGGTGTTGAGAAGGCGCGCCGCATCATTGAAGCGCACCTCGGAGGTCGCGCTGCCCATGACGACAGCAATGTAGCGGGCATTGTCGCGCTTCGCCGTGGCCACGACGCAGAAGCCGGAGTCGTTGGTCTTGCCGGTCTTCAGGCCGTCACAGCCCGAGTAGTGGCGGACCATGCGATTGGTGTTGACCAGCCACGATTTGCCGTCGCGGATGTAGTCCTGCCACATGGCTGTGTACTTGAGCAGATCCGGCACCGTCACCGCGTAGCGGGCGAGCGTAGCCATGTCGCGGGCGGTGGTGTAATGTCCATCCTGATCTAGCCCGTGCGGGTTGGCAAAATGGGTATTGGTCATGCCGAGCTGCTTAGCCTTGTCGTTCATCAAATCGGCGAAGCCCTGAATGCTGCCGCCGATTTGCTCGGCGACGGCCACCGCGGCGTCGTTGGCCGAACCGATCGCGATTGCTTTGATCAAGTCCTCAAGCTTGAACGTCTCGCCCGGTTTCAGCCAGATCTGCGTGCCCCCGTAGCCGCACGCTTCCGGGCTGGCCGTGACCGGCGTGTCGTATTTAATCTTTCCGTCGCGAAGCGCTTCGAAGACCAAGGTGAGCGTCATGATTTTTGTCAAGCTGGCCGGTGCCCGGCGCTCATCGGCGTTTTTCTCGAACAGCACCCGTCCGCTGGCCGCGTCAATGATGATGGCCGACGGCGAATCGACCGTCCAACCGGTGGCGGGCTTGGGGTTGATCGGCGGGACGGCGGCCGCAGCCGGCAGCGCGACGACCATGGAGAAAGACACAAGCAGCGCACAAGCGAGGCGCGCGGTCCGCGTGCGCAATTGGCATCCCTCCTCGAGCGTCATCCCATGTGTTCGCTTTCTCTAGGCTGGCTCGCGGGGGATTCTTTCATTCCGTTGTTTCGCGGAGCGCGGGCGCCGCCGCGCCAGCGCTACATCCAACGCAAGCCGCGGGTCATTGAACGCCCGCGGCTTGCGCAATTGATCTTTCAATAGCTTCTTTCAGTCGGCCGTGCGGATGACGTCGAGCACCAGCTTAAGTGGTTCGACGGGCTCGGGCGCGAGCGCGATCGCCTGTTGGAGCGCATTGCGCGCCTCTACGGCTTTCTGCCATTCGTTCGCGTGCACGGTAGCCAGCGTCTCACCCGCTGCGACGCTGTCGCCCACTTTGCGATGCAGCACGATTCCGACCGAAAGATCGATCGGATCGCCTTTCTTGGCCCGCCCGGCGCCGAGGAGCTGGGCTGCATGGCCCACGGCCAGCGCGTCGATGCGCTGCACCCAGCCGGCGCCCGCGGCCGGGACAGCCAATCGCACCTGAGCCTGCGGCAGCAGGTGAGGATCGTCGACCGCCCGCGGATCGCCACCTTGCGCTGCGATCAGCTCGCGCAACTTGGCGAGACCGGTGCCGCTCGCGATCGCATCCGTCAGCATGGCCCGCGCGCGCTCCTCATCGACCGCGCGGCCGGCGAGCACCAGCATTTCGGCACCCAAGGTCAAACAGAGTTCCGTGAGATCGCGCGGGCCGTGCCCGCTGAGCGTCGCAATGGCCTCTTCAACCTCCAACGCATTGCCGACCGCGAAGCCAAGCGGCTCCTCCATGTTCGTCAGGACCGCCACCGTCCGCCGTCCGCAGCCCGCGCCGATGCGAACCATCGTCCGCGCTAGCGTCCGCGCTTGCTCAAGCGTCTTCATAAACGCGCCGCTGCCGACCTTGACGTCCAGGACGATCGCGTCGGCGCCGCCGGCGATCTTCTTCGACATGATGCTGGCGGCAATCAGCGGGATGCTGTCGACAGTGGCCGTGACGTCGCGCAACGCATAGATCCGCCCGTCGGCCGGCACGATGCTCGCTGTCTGCGCGGCCACGGCCAGCCCGTGCAGCTTGACATTGTTCACGACCTCGGCGCTGGTCAGGCCGACGCGGAGGCCGGGGATCGACTCCAGCTTGTCGAGGGTGCCGCCGGTGTGGCCGAGTCCGCGGCCGGACAGTTTCGCCACCGGCGCTCCGCAAGCCGCTACGAGCGGCGCGAGGACGAGCGTGGTCGTGTCGCCGACGCCGCCCGTGCTGTGCTTGTCGACCTTGATGCCCGGGATGCGGCTGAGATCGATCCGCTCGCCGGAGTCGACCATCGCCATCGTCAGGTCGACCGTCTCGCGGTCGTTGAGGCCGCGGAAAAAGATCGCCATCAAGAGGGCGGCCATCTGATACTCGGCGACTTCGCCGCGCATATATCCCTCGATGAACCAGCGGATCTCCTCGCCCGTAAGCTCCTCGCCCTGTCGTTTCTTGAGGATGAGATCATAGGCGCGCATGCTCTCCCACCTCCGCAATCACGGCTTTCATCAGCCGCGTAAACGTGCCGGCGACGCGGGCCCCCATCGCCATAACCTCGGCGTGGTCGAGCTTCTCGCTGATGCCGCCGGCGACGTTCGTGATGCACGAGAAAGCCATCAGGGGTAAGCCGGCGTGGGTCGCTACGATCGCCTCGGGTACAGTCGACATGCCGACCGCATCGCCGATGCGACTGAGGTAGCGTACCTCGGCCGGGGTCTCGTAATTGGGGCCGGTCAGCCAGACGTAGACGCCCTCCCGCAGCGCAGTCCCCTCGCGCGCAGCCGCCGCGCGGGCCAGCTCGCAGAGATCCCGTCGGTAGACCTGGGACATATCCGGGAAGCGCGGCCCCAGGCGGTCATCGTTCGGGCCGATGAGCGGATTCTGGCCGGTCAGGTTGACGTGGTCGGTGATCAGCATCAGATCGCCCGGGCGGAACTCCGGGTTGAGGCCGCCGGCGGCGTTGGTGAGGATGAGCAGCTCGATCCCGAGCGCTTTCAGCGCGCGCACCGGGAAAGTCACCGCGAGCAGCGAATGCCCTTCATAGTAGTGGAAGCGGCCCTGCATGGCCAGCACCGACTGGCCGGCCAGCGAGCCGACCACCATCCGTCCGGCGTGCCCGGCGACGGTCGAGCGCGGGAAATACGGTATCTCGCCGTAAGGGATGACGACCGGGTCGGCGATTTCATCGGCCAGCGGCCCGAGGCCAGAGCCGAGCACGATGCCGATCCGCGGCGTTCCGGCGCGCGCCCGGATGAACTCGGCGGCCTTCTGCGCCGCATCGGCCAAATTGGCGAACGTCAATTCTGCCATCGCTTCAGTCACCTCTGAGCACATCACTGAGGAAGCTCCTGCCGGCCCCCCGATGCGCAATGTCTAAGGCTTCGGCGATCGTCGCGCCGCAGTCGGCGAGCGAGCCGCGGGTGCCGAGATCCACACCGGCTTTGATGCGTCGCCCGGTCAGCAGGACCGGGACATACTCGCGCGAATGGTCGGTGCTCGGTGTCGTCGGATCGCAGCCGTGATCGGCCGTGATGATCAACAGGTCGTCCTCGCGCAGCCGCTCGCAAAACTGCGGCAGCGCCCGGTCGAACTCCATGAGGGCAGCCGCGTACCCGGCAGGGTCGTTGCGGTGGCCGTAGAGCATGTCGAAGTCCACCAGGTTGGTGAAGATCAGCCCGCGCTCGGTGTCCGCCATGGCCGCAAGCGTCTGCCGGATCCCGTCCGCATTGTCGTGCGTGTGGATGGCCAAGGTCACGCCGCGACCGGCATAGATGTCGCTGATCTTGCCCACGCCGACCACCGGCAGACCGGCGCCGCTGACTTCATCGAGGAGAGTCGTCCCCGGCGGCTCGAGCGCATAATCGCGCCGCCGATCGGTCCGCCTGAACGCCCCCGGCGCGCCGACGAACGGACGCGCGATGATGCGCCCCACGGCATAATCGCCGACGCACAGGCGGCGCGCGACTTCGCACATGCGGTAAAGCTCTTCCACCGGGATGATCTCCTCGTGGGCGGCGATCTGAAAGACGCTATCGGCCGATGTGTAGACGATCGGCCGACCGGTCGCCAGATGCTCCCGGCCGAGGCGCTCGATGATCTCCGTCCCAGAGGCGGCGACATTGCCGAGCGTGCCGCGGCCGATCTCACGCTCGAAGGCCGCAATCAATTCCGCCGGGAAGCCGTTGGGATAAGTGTGAATCGGCCGCTCGAGCACGACCCCCGCCAATTCCCAATGCCCGGCGATGGTGTCCTTGCCGGCGCCCGCCATCGCCAGGCGTCCGCAAGCGCCCTTGAGCTCGGCGAGCGGCAGCGGCGGCACGCCGAGGACATCATCCAGCCGCCCGAGGCCGAGGCGCCCAAGGTTCGGCAGCGCGAGCCCGCCGACGGCGCGGCTGGTGTTGCCGAGCGTGTCGCTGCCTTCGTCCATGTAGAGATGGGCATCGGGAAGCGCCCCGATGCCCACGCTGTCCAAGACAATCAGGATGACGCGCGAGAATGCAGTCATGTGATCACCCTCCAGCAAACTCCTAAGAGTCTGCCGCAAAACTCTGTTGCCCTGTCCAGGCCGCTGCAGAAGGATGAACGGAACTGGAGCTCGGCCCGACTTCCTTCGACCAATTTGATGATGTCGGGCCGAAGCTCCCGTGGAGTGAAGACTTCTGCAGCGGCCTCCTAGGCGCGCGGATGAGCCTTGGCGTACACTTCTTTCAGTCGTCCCTTCGTTATGTGCGTATAGATCTGCGTCGTCGAAATATCGGCGTGGCCGAGCATCTCCTGGACTGACCGGAGGTCGGCGCCGTTCTCGAGCAGGTGCGTCGCAAACGAGTGCCGCAACGTGTGTGGTGTTATGGCCTTATCGATCTTCGCATCGGCTGCATATTTCTTGACGATCTTCCAAAAACCCTGGCGCGTCAGCCGTCGCCCGTGATGGTTGACGAACAGGGCCTGTTCGCGCACATCCCTAACCAATTGACCCCGCCCGTTGGCGAGATAGTCGGCCACACTGCGCTGCGCCACCGACCCGAGGGGGACGATCCGCTCTTTGGCGCCCTTGCCATAGCAACGGACATAACCCATGTCGACGTTGACATCGCCCAGATTCAAGGAAACGAGTTCCGACACCCGGATCCCGGTGGCGTAGAGCAGTTCGAGCATCGCACGGTCCCTCAGCCCCGTCGCGTTCATCGGGTTGGGCTGTTTGAGGAGCTGCTCGATCTCCTTGACCGTCAGGACCTTCGGCAGCCGCTTCTCGAGCTTCGGCGACTCGAGGTTGGCCGTCGGATCCTTATCCAGCACCTTCTCGCGCAGAAGGAACTGATAGAACGACTTGAGCGCGGCCAGACGACGCGCGATGGTCGCCGTCGCCTTACCCTGCTTCTCCAAGTAAAGCAGATACGAGATGATTGTGGCGCGCGAGGCGCTCTCCAGCGTGGCGAACTTGCCACGCTCGAGGAAGTCGGCGTACTGGCGCAGATCGCGCCCGTAGGACTCGAGCGTGTTCAGCGCCAAGCCACGCTCGGTGCTGAGATAATTGATGAAATCACCGATCAGCTTCTTCACGGCGGTCTCCCTCTCCTGACGCGTCGCGTTATTCCACATTCTTCCGCGGAAGCGCCGGGCCTATGCGAGAGCACGGTTCTTTCTATCTATTAGACATAATTCCTAAAAATCCTTTCGTCAGAGCGGAATTCCTCTCGCCACCGCATGTTGGTGCGCTTGCCCGGACTTCCTAGTCACCTCCCGCATAGAACTCCCGTAGCCACGCCAACAGTCGCCAAAAAGCGGTGAGGCGTTCCTGTGAACCGACGTCGTCGGTCGACGGCTTTGCTCTCGCCAGCACACTGCGCAGCGGAAACAAGCGCTCAGCCGTCCGGGCGACCAGATGCGGGAGCACGCTGCCGAAGATAATGAGGACGATCAGGATCCTTGCGGTCAGAGTCACGCTGCGCCACAGCCGGGCTGACCGCGCGCGCACGTCCGTCCCCCCTTTCCGAGCCCCCGCGTCCCGCTATGTTTCTTATGCATCGTTGACCGCAGTTAGACGCCATAAGTCGTCCCGATTCAAGAGAAAACGCGCCCGGCGGACAGGGAATTTCCTTTGCCGGACGAACTTTATTCTGGGTTGGCATCTGGCGGCCTGGACAGGAAAGGATTTTGCCGCAGATTCCTCCGGAAGCCGCCGGGCGGAAAAGATAATGACGCCAGCTCAGATCATCGGAAAGGCAGGGAATGTGAATGCTGAAGGATCTCAATCAGACGTGGGATTTGGAGGTGTTTTTCGCTGGCGGCAGCGAGTCCCCTGAGTTCGCGGCCTTCCTCGACCGA